>Ga0182024_10016218_pt1 | contig 14153 bp, 9 predicted proteins | sample P32metaG_FD_120480 | JGI IMG/M metagenome (GOLD analysis project Ga0182024, IMG submission 120480) | Permafrost microbial communities from Stordalen Mire, Sweden - P3-2 metaG (Illumina Assembly) | ecosystem: Environmental > Terrestrial > Soil > Wetlands > Permafrost | place: Sweden: Stordalen... | reverse complement strand
TTGCTCGGGCCCGATCCCTTCCAACGGCGACAAGCGGCCGAGCAGCACGTGGTACAGGCCGCGGTAGGTGCCGGCTTGCTCCAGCGCGATGAGATCGCGCGGTTGCTCGACCACGCACAGCAGCGTGCGATCGCGGCGAGGATCGGTGCAAATCGTACACTGCTCGGCCTCGGCCAGGTTGTAACAGACGCGGCAATAATGGACGTTCTCTTTCACGTTGCGAATGGCGTCGACCAGGGCCAGGGCCTCGGTCTTGTGGATGCGCAACACGTGATACGCCAGCCGCTCGGCCGATTTGCGGCCAATGCCCGGCAGCTTGGCGAACTCGTCCACCAGCTTTGTCAGCGATTCGCTCAGTTGCGCCACGAGGCCTGCACTCCGTTTCCGCGTCAGCTCAACGATTGTTTGTCGCTACCATCTTCAGTTTTCCGTCCCCGTCAGGGGGTCGGCGGATTCTGTGGACCGGTGACCTGGGCCAGCATTTGATCGAGACCGGGCAAGTCCATGCCGGCCGTCATCGACTTCATCGCTTCGGCGTGCAACAGCTTCGCCCGGCCGAGCGCCGCGTTGACCGCGGCGGGGAGCAGATCCTCGACCAATTCGCGATCGCTGGCGACCGAGGGATCGATCCGGCAAGCCAGGACTTCGCCCAGCCCGTTGACCTCGACCGTGACCATGCCGCCACCGGCGGCCCCTTCGGCACGCTGGCCGCGCAGCGTTTCGCTGAGCTCCTGCAGCCGGCTCCCCATTTGCTGGGCTTGTTTGAGCATGCCGGCCAAGTTTCCTAATCCTTTGAACATCCGCTTCCTCGTATGTTTTCAGTCACCCGGAGTGCAAATTGCCGTCACCGGCACAGAGCGAATTCCGTGCCCTTTAGGACGAACTTTCTCCGGAATCGACCCGAACCACTTCTGCTTTGAAGATCTCGCTGACCTGGCGAACCATCGGGTGCTCGGCGGTTTGAGCCCGTTGTTGCCGGGGAGAAACCGCGGTTTGCTGAGAAACGACGGCCTCCGACGTGGAGGCCAGGACCAGTTCCAGTTTCACGGCAAAGCCGGCCGCTTGACCGACAGCTTGTTCAAGAGCCGCCAGGTTTTGCGGACGTTCGCACGCCACTTTGCTCGAATTATACTTCGCTGGAAAACTAACGACCAGACGATTCGGCGCAGAAATTGCTGTGATTGCCCCGTGCTCGGCGAAATCGGCCAGCAAACCCGTTAGAGATTGCCTCGCTGCGGTCCAAAATTGGGCGGCACTTTCGACTGAAGCGATTGTGCCCGGCGGGGAGGCGAGATTTACTTGGTCGCCTTGGCGCTCCGGATCGCTGGCGACACTTGGTATCGTGCCGGAATCACCTGCCGAAACGTCCGCCTCTGCGGCTGCGGACGTCCGGCCGGTCATGGGGACGACTGGCGACTCAGCTTTTTTTTTTGCCGGCCCAATTCCTGACGGCCCCGTCCCGGACAAATGTGACCCTGCTGCCGGGATACGGAGGTCGGGCGAGGGGAGATCGCCGGCGCCCCCTGCGCGAAGCTGGGCGACGAGGGCGGAGATATTTTCGAGATCCTCCAAACTGGCGACGCGGACCAGCGCGATCTCGGCCAGGGTGCGCCCCTGGGCGCTGGTGCGCAAGCGGCTGAGCGCCTGCTCCAAAATCGAAACAACCGCCAGCAGCGTTTCGAGTCCCCACTGTCGCCCGATGGACGACAGTTGTTCGCGCTGGCCCGGGGTGGTGTAGAGGAGATTGTCGGGCGGGCACCCGACGGCCAGGGTCATGGCATCGCGGAAATAGCCCAACAGTTGGTCGAGCATTTGGCCCACCTCGACCCCATCGGCCAAGGCGGCGTCGAACTCTCCCAGTGCGCCGGCCGCATTGCGATCGGCCAGATGCTGAACCAGGGCGGCCAACCGCTCGTCGCTGGCGGTGCCGAGCATGGCGTGGATGTCGGCCACCGTCAGACGCTCGTGGCCAAAGGCCAGCAATTGCTCCAGCAGCGATTGGCTGTCGCGCATCGAGCCGGCCGCCCGTCGGGCCAGCAAGGCCAGTGCCTCGGGATCGGCACTGCTCCCTTCGGCGGTGACGATCTGCGCGAGTCGTTCCTGGATCGAAGCGGGACGGATGCCGGCAAAGTCGAACCGCTGACAGCGGGAAAGAATCGTGATCGGGAGCTTCGTCGGCTCGGTCGTGCAGAAGATGAATTTGACATGCTCGGGAGGTTCTTCCAGCGTTTTCAACAGGGCGTTGAAAGCCTCCTTCGTCAGCATGTGGACTTCGTCGATGATGTAGATCTTGAACCGGGCACGACTGGGACGGACGCCGACGTTCTGCCGCAATTGGCGAATCTCGTCGATCCCGCGATTGCTGGCGCCATCGATCTCCAGCACGTCGACATCCGAGCCGCGGTTGATGCTTTGGCAGATGTCGCACTGGTTGCAGGGAGTCGGAGTTGGGCCATGGATGCAATCGAGCGCTTTGGCCAGGATGCGGGCGGCCGAGGTCTTGCCGACTCCGCGAGCGCCGGTAAACAGGTAGGCGTGTCCGACGCGGCCGGCCACGATGGCTCCGGCCAGCGCCTTGGAGACCTGCTCCTGCCCGATCAGCTCGTCGAACGTTTGCGGTCGGTAGCGGCGGGCGACGACCAGATACTCGCCCCCCCGCGCTTCGACCAAGGCAGCATCCGGCCGGCCGATACTCGTGGGATCGCGATCTGACGCCATAGAAGGATTGCCGTCTGGCTGGAACTCTGTTCGGTCACGGCGGTCGCAGGGGGCCGATCCGCAGGTTCCGCGGCCGCGGTGCACGGCGGCCGACGGAGATCGAAAAATTGCCGGAATTCTGCTCGCGCCGCGCGCGCGACCGGCGATCCGGCGTCGGATGAGAGACCCACCGCACAAAAAGGTGACTGCTTATGGCTGCTGGCTTTCGCCCCTGACCAGGTTCACAGGCCTCCATTGCGGGGGCCTCTCATCCGAAGCCGGACTTTACCGGCCGCGATCGCCCCCAGAACACTCCTTTTGTACGCCGAGCGCCCCCCCGGCGTCAAACGGTGGGGAGTCTCGCCTAACGTCGCCAGAAGGGCCGGAAAAGTGTCTATCGATCGCGAGCCTCGGCCCCCCCGAGCGATCCAATGAACCATTTATCCCAGCCAGAGCTCAAATCGCCGCTGCGCCGGTTCACACCGCGCCGAGGGCGAGAATCGAGCGAATGGAACCGCACGGGACCGGCAATGCCACCTCGGAACTGAACCCATCAACCGACGCGCGGGCCGAGGAATTCGTGATGCTGCCGCAGCGATCGTATCGCGGCAAATGGCCTGCGAAACTTTTCCGACTGCGGCGGCTGCGGAGTTTGCCGGCCGGAGCTGCGCAAAGCCCACTAAGCGGGGTCGACTCGGCAATCGAGCGGCTGGGCATTATGAGCAATTGGTTAGCCCGCGCACATTCGCCGGCCGCTTCGATGATCGATTGTTCCGATAATTCCAATCAGCCCAAGGGAATGGGCCACTGATAGCACACGGGAACTGAAACGGCGGAGCTGTTACCCCTAGTGACTGGTTGCCGAACGAGGCGGAACGCCACGGCTGCGCGCATATTGCTGCTTTGCGCTGTCTGGCGGTGCGCAGTTGGGTCGTCGTTATGCGCACAGGGACCGGCTGCGCCGACTTCGGACGCCTGGCCGACGACGCCGGGCGCTGTCCTTCGATTGCCTGCGGTCGCCGCGAGTGACATTGCCATGCCCGAGCAATCGCCCTTGGGTGAGATTCGGCGCCGGCTCGATCGGGCACAGGCCGAACTCAAGGCTCAGCGTGCCCGATTGGCAAGCCAGACTGGCCTTGGCCAGGCGAGCCCCGGCGTCGACGGGCCCGACAGCGGATCTTCCGAAGGGACCGAAGAGCGATTGGAAACTCTGGAAGCCGAAGTCGAGGCGGGAAAGCTGAAGGTTCCGCTGGTTCGGCTATCAGGTTTCTTTCAATACGACACGATTTTCTATTCGCAGGGGGCCCAGAATCAAGCAGCGCTGGGCGACATCCAAAATGGTTCGGACTTTCGCCGGCTGCGTTTGATCGCGCTGGGCAATTTAGCCGAGTTCACCGCCTTTACCATGGAGATGGAATTCGCGGGGGCCGGGCGGCCCAGTTTTTTTGACGTGTGGGGCGAGCAACGGAACTTGCCGGTGGTGGGCGCGGTCCGCATCGGGCAATTTGGGCAGCCGGTGACCATGGACAGTTGGACCAGCTCGCGACACTTGCAGTTCATGGAGCGCAACGCGGCCTTCCAGGCGTTCGATCCGTTTCGGCGCGTGGGGATCATGGCCTGGCGGACGACGGAAGACGAGCGTTCGATGCTGGCCTACAGCCTCTACGCCACGGGAACCTCCGTCTTCAATACGAATACCAACAGCGAGGATTACAATACGCTCGGCGATAACTTATGGGGGACGCAAATCGGAAACGAAGGGGGCGTTTCCTTCGCGCTGCGCACGACCCACTTGCTCTGGTACGACGAACCGAGCGACGGTCGCTATCTGCTCCACGTGGGCGGGGGCGTCAACGTCAGTAAGATCAACGGCAACGGCCCCGGCACAAAGATCTATCAGGCCTCAGCCGCACCCGAGAGCTTTGTCGGAGACGCAGGCGCCGGCGGCGGTATCACCGCGGCCGGGACGCCATTCATCGTCGATACCGGCAAGTTCCTGGCCAGCAGCTACAATCTTTATCACACGGAGATCGCGGGCAATTATGGCTCTGCCCATTTTCAGTCGGAGTTCTTGCTGACGACGGTCGACCAGATGGGAGGCCGGCAATTGTTTTACGATGGCGGCTATTTTCAGGTCGGCTACTTCTTGACCGGCGAAAGCTACAAGTATCTCCTGCTGCGAGGCGTCATGGACTACAACGTTCAGCCGTACAGCGAATTTTTTTCGCTCCGCCGCGGCGGCGTTCGGGGCTGGGGGGCGTGGGAGCCGTGCTTTCGTTGGACTTATTTGAATTTGAGCGACACGCACGTCGCATCCTACGTGAACCCCAGCGCTGGGCCGCCGGCTTCGCCGAATCCCGGCATTCTCAACGAGAGCACGCTGGGCATGAACTGGTACTGGAGCCAATACATTCGGATGCAATTTCAATGGGTGCATTCGATGCTGGACAACAACGCGCATGGTTTCAGCGCTCTCGACAGCTTTGCGGCACGGTTCCAGGTCGAATTCTAAGGAGCTGATTCGAACGCGACTGCAGCGGAGTGGCAGGAATGGAACGCGCGCGGTAGGGTCTGCCGAGCTGGAATTCAGGGCGCCGGCGGCTCGACGGTGCCACGCAGCAGCGTGTCGAGGTTCTGGCGCGCCGCGGAGTTTTGCGGATCGATTTCCAAGAGTCGGAGATATTCAGTTTTGGCCTCGTCGATTCGCCCGAGTTGGACAAGCGTCTGGGCAAAATCTTGACGCGCGAGGGCATTGCGCGGATCGAGTTGGACTGCCTGTGCAAATTCGGCACTCGCCTTGTCGAGTTTGCCGTCCAGACGCAGCAGGTGCGCCAAGCCCCAATGCGAGCTGGCGGCAAGAGGATTGATTTCGAGTGAGCGGCGGAAATATTTTTCGGCTTCGTCGAACTGCTTCATTTCGGTCAGTGCCAGGCCGAGGTTGGCATGCGCCCGATAGGAGTTGGGTTCGAATTCCACGGCTCGACGAAACTCGGCGATGGCCTCGCCGAGCTTGTGCTGCTGGATCCGCACCAGTCCCAGGTTGTTGAAGGGGCTCGAATCGGTCGCGAATTGCTGCGCCCGGCGATAATGGGGGACCGCCTGTTCGATCCGGCCTTGGTGGACCAGGGCGTCGGCCAGGCCCAATTCGGCTTCGCCATTGTCGGTCGTACAGGCCAAAGCGTGCCGCCACAGGGTCTCATCGTTGCGCCAATACGACGTTTGCCAGGCGGCGCAGATCACCAGAACCGCGGTCACCAACCCGGCGCAGATGCCGAGCGCCCAACGCCCCTCGGCCGAACCGGCGGCAAACCGTGCGGCTCCCCAAGCCAGCGCGATGTACAGCCCGATACCGGGCAGATACATATAACGATCGGCCATCGCATGATGCGAGACCGTGACTAACCCCAGCACCGGAGACAACATGCCCAAGTACCAGAACCAGCCGACAAAAAGGTAGGGACACCTGCGCCGCCAGATCACGGTTGCCAGGCTGACGCCGGCCAGAATCGCGATGGCCCCGGCCACTTTCCCGATGGGTGGACCGCCTTGCGGGGTGGGGTAGAAGGCCGCCAGGTCGACGGGATAGAAAAACTGACCGACGTAGGTGACGCAGGAAACCGCCGCATTGCCGATTCGCACCGACCAGGCCAACGGAACGTTGCCGGTGTTATGGGTTCGTAACGTCATCAGGCAGTCGCCGGCCGCGAGCGCCACCAGGGGGAGCTTTTCCAGCACCAGTCGCAGCGTGCTCGGCCGCTGGGCCGAGCGGGTCCAGGGCGGGGTGTCGCTCGCCGAACCGAAGCGGGCCAACGGCCAAAAGTCCAACAGCACGAGCAGGGCCGGCAGCGTCACGAGCATCGGCTTCGACATCAAGCCGAGAGCAAACAGGACCGCCACCAGCGTATAACGCGCGGACGAGCGGCCATGACGCACGTAGCCGAGATAAGCCCCCAGCGTAAGCACGAAAAACAGTCCGCTCAGCACGTCGCGCCGCTCGGAGACCCAAGCGACCGACTCGACATGTTGCGGATGGATGGCGAAAAGCGTGGCGACAAACGCGGTGGGCCAAAGCTCGCCCGTCATGCGGCGCAGAACGAGAAACAGTGCGATCGACGTGGCGGCATGCAACAGCACGTTGGTCAGATGGTGTCCCCAGGCCTCCAAGCCAAAGAGTTGGCAGTCGAGCATGTGGGACAGCGGAGCCAGCGGATACCACTCGCCGAATGGCCCTTCGGTGAAAGCCCAGCGGATCCCCTCGGCGGTCAGGCCTGCCCGGACCTGGGGACTGTCGTAGACGAAGCCGTTGTCGTCGTAGTCGAGGAGCTTGTGACCGAGGGTTTGACCGTAGATGAGCCCGATCGCCACGAGCAAAAATGCGCAGACGCCCCAGGCATAGTAGGAGTCGGTTCGGCGCTGGGGATCGTTGGACGGGGGCATTCGTTTTTTTCCGACTCGGCGACTGGAATCGATCGCAGGCAGGCGCCGAGAGGGAGAGGAGCCGATGCGCCGCGGCGGCCGATCCGTGTCATCTTGATCCCGGCAACGTGCTGCTTCAATCCACGCAGTGTGCAGGCCGAGGACGCGGGACCTTTTGGGACTCGGCTGACGGTCGCCACCGCGACCCACTAAACCTGATCCGGTTGTTCCGTTTTTGGGTTCGAGTCGAGAACATCGGAGGGGTGGTCGTGGCGTTCTTCGTGATACTCTTGCTCGGTATTCACGGCCCAGAGATTTGCTTTGTCGGTGCGACCGGCCGCGATGTTGTCGACTGCCACCATGGCGGTGAGCATGGAGTGGTCTTGGTTATTGTATTTGTGCATGCCGTTGCGACCGACGAGAAACAAGTTTTTCAGTTCGTCGACATATTGACGGATTTCGCCGAACCGATCGTAGGCGCCGAAATAGGCCGGATAGGTTTTGGGCATGCGAACCACGGTTGAATCGCGAACGTCGGCAGGGTCGAGGATGCCGATCTTTTCCAGTTCGCCAATGGCTAGCTGCGCGATCGCGGCGTCCGGCTGCTTCCAGATGGCGTCGGTTTCATAGCAGAAGTATTCGACTCCGATCCAGACTTTGTCGGGATCGGCGACCATCGCCATGCTCCAATTATTGAAGATTTGCAAACGGCCCGCCAATACGTCGGGCTCTTGAATGTAGATCCAACTATCTTCGATCAGTTTCTTGCCCTGCGGCGTGTCGCGGCTGACCAGCAGGCGATCGACCAGGATGCCGACGGTGATAAAGTCGCGATAGATGAGTCCGGCCGCGACTTGCTTGACGTTTTCGGGGACGGCGACGGCCAAGCCGGCGATGAGTTCCTTGACCGGCATGGTGGAAAAGAAATAGTCACCGCCGTAGACGGCTTTTTTGCCGGTCTTGGCATCCTTGATTTCGACGTGCGTGATCGAGTCGCCATCGACGTGCAACCGCTCGACCTCGGCGTCGGTGATGATGCGGCCGCCGCGGGCGATGACTTCCTCGGCCACGAGTTCCCACATTTGGCCAGGCCCGAACTTGGGATACAAGAAGCGTTCGATCAGCGAAGTTTCGGTCGATTTTTGAGCCAGGTCGGCCGGACGGCGGCTGAAGATCTTGGAGAGCGCGTGCTTGAGCGATTTCAGGATCGAGAGGCCTTTGACCCGTTGGGCCCCCCACTCGGCGCTGATTTCATGACAGGGGACGCCCCACACTTTTTCGGTGTAGGACTTGAAGAACGTGCGGTAGAGCAGGCGGCCGAAACGGTTGATGAAGAACTGTTCCAGGTTCTGCTCGGGCTTGATCGGCCGGAGAACACTGTAGACATAGCTCATGCCGATACGAGCGGTGCGCCACAGGCCGAGTTTGACGACCGTGTCCTTGCTGAGCGTGATCGGATATTCGAAGAAGCGGCGGAGAAAGTAGATCCGCGTCTTGCGATTGCGCACCAGCATCACGCGATCGGGATCGGCTCCGGCCGCTGTGGCGACGACGCGCCGCGTCGCCCGCTGATAGGTGATTTCATGCACCTCGTTGTCGTCGGCGATGGGCATGAACTGGAACCACCAATTCATTACCCGGTCCGACTTGGAAAAGAATCGATGGGGTCCGAGGTCGATCCGGTTTCCCTTGTAGTTGACGGTGCGGGAAATGCCCCCCATGTACGTGCTTTTTTCCAGCACGATGGGGAGGATGTCGGTCCGCGTCAGCAATTCGTAGGCGGCGGTCAGTCCGGCCGGACCGGCCCCGATGATCACGGCATATTGCTTGATGTCTGGCGAGTCCGTCACGGAGCCATTCCCTGTTACGGCGCGATCGATTTGGGGGGGGTGAAGAGCAGTAGTTTCCGCGCGCTGAAATTCCAGACCAGCACCACCGCCGTCGCGACGAGTTTGGATTGGAGGTAATGGACGTGCAGACCGTCCGTCAATTTCCAGAGGAGCAGTTGGTTGATTCCCAAGCCGGCCAGGCCGATCAGAAGAAAGAGAACAAACTCCAGGAGGTGATTCTTGACAGCCCGCTCTTCGAACACCCAACGAATGCTGAGAGCGTAATTGCCTGCCGTGCCGACACCGAAGGCGACCGCGGCCGATTGGAGATAGTGCCAACCGAAACCGCTGGTGAGCAGCGCGAGGGTGCCAAAATCGGCCAGCGTGGCGACGCCCCCCACGACCAGATATCGCAGGAACTGGCCGACTACCGGCGAGACGGCACTGTCGAAGGGCCGTGGGGCCGGCTCAGCGACCGCGGTTGGGGGTGTTTCGCAGGGGTTCATCAAGGATGCTTTGCAGTCGATGGAAGTATGCCGGAGGATGGACCAACAGACCGGGGAGGCTGTCGATTACCGCTGAAATGCCGCCCGCCGCGACGGGCCGAGAGTGGCGGCGCCACCCATAAGAAAGGAGGCCAGCCTCGCAGCTTTGATTGAGGCCGCCGTAAACCCTCAATTATCGCAAATTAACAGCGAAAGTCAAAGATTATTTTCTTGTCGCGGTGACCTCATTTCTCTCGACCGCGACGTCGTTTTTCCACCGGGGCAGGCGCAGCCTGACGAGGCGGTCGCAGGGAAGCTTTAGGGCTTCGGCGGTTGAGCGTCTCGGCGATGCAGGTTGTCGAGGTCCTGACGAACGATCGGGTTGTTCGGATCGCTTTCCAAGACTCGGCGGTATTGGGCCGTCGCCTCGCCAGTTCGTCCCCGCGCGGCCAAGGCGCGCGCCAGTTCGATGCGGGCTGGGAGGTAGTTTGGATCGGCAGCCAGGACGGCCTCGAAATGGGGTATCGCCTGATCGATCCGGCCCTGGTGCGCGAGCACCTGCGCCAAATCGTTGTGGGCCGCGATATTGCGCGGATCGATCGTGATGGCCCGTTCCAACTCGACGCGGCCGTCGTCGATTTTTCCTTCGAGACAAAGCAGGTGAGCCAGGCCGCAATGCGCTTTGACGCTGAGCGGGTCGATTTCCAGGGCACGGTCGAAATGTTGCCGCGACTCGCCGAACTGTTTTCGCTCCGCCAGCACGAGACCCAGGTTCAGATGCGGATCGAATGCCTTCGGTTCTGTTTCCGCCGCCCGACGAAACAGGGTCGTGGCCTCGTCGATCTTGCCTTGCCTGGCCAAAAGCAGTCCCAGATTGTTAAAGGGGCTGTAATCGGTCGCATGCTCCATGGCCCGACGATAATAGGGAATCGCCTGGTCGAGTTCGCCTCGTCGAGCCAGCGCATCGGCCAGTCCAACCTCGGCTTCGGCATTGTCGGTCGTGCAGGCCAACGCGTGCGTCCATAAGGTCTCGTCGTCGCGCCAAAATGATGCCTGCCAGGTGGCACAGGCGATGAGCACGGCGATCGCCAACCCTGCACCCGTGCCAAGCACCCAGCGCCCCGCGGGAGAACCGGCGGCCAACCGAGCCGCCCCCCAGGCCAGCGCGATGGTCAGCCCGATGCTGGGCAGATACATGAAACGATCGGCCATCGAAAACCAGCCCAGCGTGACCAGTCCCAGCACTGGGAACAACATGCCCAAGTACCAAAACCAGCCGACAAAGCAGTAAGGAAATCGGCGCCGCCCGGTTACCGCGGCCGCGGTGACGATGGTCAAGATCGCGATGGCTCCGGCCACTTGCCAGGCAGGCGGGCCGCCCGGAGGAATTGGATAAAAGGCGACCAGGTCGACCGGATAGAAAAACTGAACGATGTAACGAACACAAGACACCGCCGCATTGCCGAGACGGACTTTCCATTCCACGGTGACTCCTCGACTGGCATGGGTCGAGAGCGTCACCAACGAGTCGGCCGCCACAATCGCCAACAGGGGAAGCTTTTCCAGGACCAGGCGTAACAAGCCTGGCTGCCTGACCGGCACAACCGATCGCGGGCGGTCGATGGCCGACCCGAAACGAGCGAGCGGCCAGAAATCCAACAGCAGCAACAGGGGTGGCAGCGTAACGATCATCGGTTTTGACAGCAGGCCCAGCGTAAACAGGGCAGCCACCAATGCGTATCGCCCCAGCGTCCGGCCGTGGCGGACGTACCCGAGATACGCTCCGAGCGTGAGGACAAAAAACAGACCACTCAGCACGTCTTTGCGTTCGGCCACCCAGGCCACCGACTCGACATGTTGGGGATGGACGGCGAAGATCGCGGCGACCAGCGCGCTGGGCCAAAGCTCGCCGGTCATTCGCCGCAAAACGAGAAAGAGTGCGATCGAAGTCACGGCGTGAATCAACACATTCGTGAGATGGTGGCCCCAAGCGTTCAAGCCGAAGATTTGGCAATCGAGCATATGCGACAGCATGGCCAGCGGATACCACTCGCCGCCTGGCCCCTCGGTGAAAGCCCAGCGGAACCCGTCGCCCGTCAGGCCCGGGGCGACATGGGGATTTCCGTAGACAAAGATGTTGTCGTCATAGTCGAGCAGAATGTGACCGAGCGTCTGGCCGTAGATCAGTCCGATCGCCAGCAGCAAAAACGCGCACACGCCCCAAGCGTCGTAGGCGTTGGCTCGGGACTGGTTGACGGTGCTGGCTGGACGCACTGGTGGATTTGCCGGCTGAAAGCTGAGGACGTGCGGAATCGATCCGCCGAGTTGAACTGACCAGTCCATCGAAACAGCGCGCCGGGCGGGGGTGACAGGTGCCCGGCAGGATGGGCGGCCGATGATTCTATCTTGACACCGGCCGGCGGTTTCTTCAACCGACGCGCCGGCCGCGGCCAAGGGAACCGCTGGATGTCGTTCGGCGGCGGACGGTCAGTGCTGAGGTTGATCCTGGCGGCTAGCGTCGGCGCGCAGCAGCTTGTCGAGCTCCACGTGGGCCTCCGAGTTGCTTGGATCGAGTTCTAGCGCTCGACGGTAATGCCCGATGGCCTCCTTCGCGCGACCGCGCGCAGCCAATGCCGAGGCCAGATTGTTGTGGGCCAGAACGAATCTGGGATCTAGTGCCAACGCCGCCTCGTAGTGGGGTATCGACTCGTCGATCTTTCCTTCCAAAAAGAACGCCGAACCCAAATCATTCCGGGCCGTGCTGCTGTACGGATCGATCGCGATCGCCCGTTCCAACGCGGCACGGGCTTCGTCGAATTTTTTCTGATAGATCAGGAGATGGGACAGGCTGACGCAGGCATCGATGCCGCGCGGATTGATTTCCAAAGCGCGATCGAAATGTTGCTTCGCTTCGTCGAACTGCTCCTGCCGCGCCAGCGCGGCCCCGAGGTTGACGTGCACCAGGTACGCGTCGGGGTTTTTCGCCAGCGCCTGACGATACTGCGCGACGGCCTCATCCAACTTGCCCTCCCGGGCCAGCAGCGCTCCCAGGCCGTTGAAGGGCCAGCAATCGATCGCGTGTTGGGTGGCAAGCCGACAATAAGCGATCGCCTCGTCGCGGCGGCCTTGCCGATCGAGCGCCTCGGCCAGGTTTTGTTCGGCCTTGACGTTATCGGGGGTACATGCCAACGCATGCCTCCATAATGTCTCGTCGTCGAGCCAATTCGACGTCTGCCAGTCGGCACACGCCACCAGCAGGGCGATTGCCAGCACCGCGCTGGCGCCCAGCGCCCAACGCCTCTCGGGCGAGCCGGCGACCAACCGTGCGGCGCCCCAAGCCAGCGCGATGGAAAGCCCGATGCTGGGCAGATACATGTAACGATCGGCCATCACATGATCGGAGACTTTGATCAGCCCCAGCACCGGCGACAACATGCCCAGATACCAGAACCAGCCGACAAACAGATAAGGACACCGGCGCCGCCAGATTACCGCGGCGGCGCTAACGGCGGCCAAAAGCGCAATTGCCCCGATCGCCTTCCAGGCAGGGGGCCCGCCCTCCGGCGTAGGGTAGAAAGCTACCAGGTCGACGGGATGGAATAACTGCACGACGTAGGTGACGCAAGAAACCGCCGCATTTCCGATCCGCTCCGGCCAGGCCAACGCGACGCCCCCGGTAACGTGGGTTCGCAACGTCATCAGACAATCGGCCGCCGCGAGTGCCAATAGAGGTAGCTTTTCCACGACCAACCACAGCGTGCCGGGCCGCTCGAGCTTCTGCGTCCACTCGGGCGTGTCGCTCGCCGCACCGATACGGCCCAGCGGCCAGAAATCCAGCAGCAGCAGCAGGGGTGGCAGCGTGACGAGCATCGGTTTGGCCATCAGGCCGAGTGCAAACAGCAAAGCCACCAGTAGATAGCGCGTGACGGGCCGGCCGTGACGCACGTAGCCGAGATACGCCGCGATCGTGAGCATGAAAAACAGTCCACTCAGTACGTCGCGCCGCTCGGCCACCCAGGCCACCGACTCGACGTGCTGCGGATGGACGGCGAAGATCGCGGCTACGAAGGCACTGGGCCAAAGCTCGTCGGTCATTCGTCGCAGAACGAGAAACAGCGCGATCGACGCGGCGGCGTGGAGCACCACGTTGGTCAGATGGTGGCCCCAAGCCTTCAGGCCGAAGAGCTGGCAATCGAGCATGTGCGACAGCGGGGCCAGCGGATACCACTCGCCATACGGTCCCTCGGTAAAGGCCCAGCGGATTCCGTCAACAGTCAGACCCGGCGTGACATGTGGGTTTGCGAAGACAAAGTCGCTGTCGTCGTAACCGAGCAGCGCATGATCGAGCGTCTGAGCGTAGATCAGCCAAATCGCCAGCAGCAGGCACCCGCAGACACCCCAAGCGTAATAGGTGGCGGCACGTGACATTGCGTTGTTGGATCGAGACTTTCGCACTTCTTGATTGCTCACGATTCATTGCCCAGTCGGCCCGGACCAAAAACGGAACGCCGTCGCGGGACAGCAGCCGCAACGCGCGCGCTACTTGCCCCTAATCCATTCCACCGGCTTAGCGTATTCATGACGATCCCCGGCCAGAATACTGGCTCAATCCGCCGGATCGAACCGCCAATTTCAAGGAGACGGTGTGCCGGGAGGGATGACTGGCGCCCAGGATGGGGGCAATCGTTCTATCTTGACACCGACGCCCCGCCGCTTCAACCGGCGA
>Ga0182024_10016217_pt1 | contig 14153 bp, 14 predicted proteins | sample P32metaG_FD_120480 | JGI IMG/M metagenome (GOLD analysis project Ga0182024, IMG submission 120480) | Permafrost microbial communities from Stordalen Mire, Sweden - P3-2 metaG (Illumina Assembly) | ecosystem: Environmental > Terrestrial > Soil > Wetlands > Permafrost | place: Sweden: Stordalen... | reverse complement strand
TCAAGATCGATGAGCTTCAGGGCGGCACCTTCAGCATCACCAACGGCGGCATCTATGGCTCGCTGATGTCGACGCCGATCCTCAATGCGCCGCAATCCGGCATTCTCGGCATGCATAAGATCCAGGAGCGGCCGATGGTGGTTGCCGGCAAGATCGAGGCGAAGCCGATGATGTATCTGGCGCTGTCCTACGATCACCGCGTCGTCGACGGCCGCGAAGCGGTGACGTTCCTGGTGCGCGTGAAGGAATCTTTGGAGGAGCCGGCGCGACTGGTGCTGGATTTGTGAGTCATGGCCTACGATCTCATCGTTATCGGCACCGGCCCGGGCGGCTATGTCTGCGCTATTCGCGCGGCGCAGCTTGGGCTGAAAACCGCCGTGATCGAGAAAAACACCACCTACGGCGGCACCTGCCTCAACGTCGGCTGCATCCCCTCGAAGGCGATGCTGCATGCTTCCGAGTTCTACGAGGAGGCCGGCCACAGCTTTGCGCAAATGGGTATCAAAGTCGGCAAGCCGAGCGTCGATCTGCCGGCACTGCTCAAATACAAGGAGCAGAACGTCGAGAGTAACGTCAAGGGCGTCGATTTTCTGTTCAAGAAAAACAAGATCGAAGCGTTCCACGGCGCCGGTCGCATTATCGCGCCGGGCAAGGTCGAAGTGAAAGACGCCGACGGCAAAACGCAGACGCTCGAGACCAAGAATATTGTCATCGCCACCGGCTCGGATGTTGCCCGCCTCAACGGCGTCGATATCGACGAGAAACGTATCGTGTCCTCGACCGGCGCCCTCGAGCTTCCCAAGGTGCCGCAGAAGCTGCTCGTTGTCGGCGCTGGGATTATCGGGCTCGAACTCGGTTCGGTGTGGCGGCGGCTCGGCGCGCAGGTAACGATCGTGGAGTTTCTCGATCACATCCTGCCCGGCATCGACGGTGAGGTCGCCCGGCAATTCCACCGGCTGTTGCAGAAGCAGGGCATTGCGTTCAAGCTCTCATCCAAAGTTACCGGCGTCGACACCACCGCAAAGACGCTGAACGTGAAAGTCGAGCCCGCCGCTGGCGGCGCCGCCGAGATCATCGAAGCGGACGTCGTGCTGGTGGCGATCGGCCGGGTGCCCTTCACCGAAGGCCTCGGGCTCGAAGCGGCCGGTGTGAAAAAGGATAACCGCGGCCGCGTGATCGTCGATCCGCATTTCCGCACCAATGTCGCCGGCATCTACGCCATCGGCGATGTTATCGCCGGCCCGATGCTTGCGCACAAGGCCGAGGATGAAGGTGTTGCAGCTGCGGAAGTTATTGCCGGACAGGCCGGGCATGTGAACTACGACGTGATTCCGAACGTCGTCTACACCTCGCCGGAGATCGCCTCGGTCGGCAAGACCGAGGAGGAGCTCAAGGCGGCCGGCGTCGTCTACCAGGTCGGCAAGTTTCCCTTCAGCGCGAACGCGCGGGCCCGGGCCAACCTCTCGACCGACGGCTTCGTCAAAATCCTCGCCGACGCCAAGACCGATCGGGTGCTCGGAGTGCACATTCTCGGACCGGACGCCGAAGCCATGATCGCGGAGGCGGCGATTGCCATGGAGTTCGGCGCGTCCTCTGAGGATATCGCCCGCACCTGCCATGCCCATCCGACGCTGAGCGAAGCGGTCAAGGAAGCCGCGCTTGCGGTCGCCAAGCGCACGATCAATTTCTGACGGCGCCACGCGACGTCGGCTTCCTGTTGATTCCTGAAGCTTTGGACCTATCCTCAGCGCGATGACAATACGCGAGCACTGGCCCGTCATTATTACTGGGGCGGGCCCGGCCGGCCTGACCCTCGCCGGCCTTCTTGCCCGCTATGGCATCGATGTTCTCATCATCGAGCGCAATCCGCACACCGTGCAGGAGCCGCGCGCGGTGTCGATCGACGACGAGTCGCTGCGGACCATGCAATCGGTCGGCGTCATCAACGAACTGGTGCCGAAAATCGTGCTTGGCTACGGCTCCGAATATTTTTCGCCAGGCGGCCGGCGCTTCCTCAAGGTCAAGCCGACGACCCTGGAATACGGCTATCCGCGCCGCAACGCGTTCCGGCAGCCGGTTCTGGAGCGGATCCTGCGCGACAATCTTTCGCGATACGGCAACGCCACGATCTTGTTCGACACGGAGCTCGTTGAATTCGTACAGTCGCAGGAAGCCGTCGCGGCGCAGGTGCGCAAGGCGGCCGAGATCGTCGAACTTACCTGCGATTATCTCATCGGTTGCGACGGCAGCCGCAGCTTCGTGCGCCAAAACCTCGGCATTGAAATGCACGGATCAACCTTCCGGGAAAGATGGCTCATCATCGATCTCGAACAGACGACCGATCCGACGCGGGACACCAAGGTCTATTGCAATCCGGCGCGGCCGTGCCTCTCGCTGCCTGGTCCGAACGGCACGCGGCGGTTCGAGTACATGCTCCATGACGGCGAGCAGGACGACGATGTGCTGGCGCCGGACAATATCGCGGCGCTGTTGCAGCTATACGGGACGGACGACAAGGCCGTGCTCCGCCGCAAGGTGGTCTACACGTTTCATGCGCGCATGGCCGATCGCTGGCGCGACGGCCGGATCTTTCTCGCCGGCGACGCCGCGCATCTCATGCCGCCATTCGCCGGCCAGGGCATGAACAGCGGCGTACGCGACGCCCACAATCTGGCATGGAAACTCGCAGCCGTCGTGTCGGGTCACCTCGGCGATGCAGTGCTCGACACTTATGAAGCCGAGCGGAAGGACCACGCGGCCGCGATGATCCAGCTGGCGATCCGCATGGGACAGGTGATGATGCCGCGCGGCCGCTTGCAGGCGCTCGCTACTCAGACATTCTTCCGGGCGCTTGGCCTCTATCCCGCCGCCCGTTCCTATTTCGCCGAGATGAAGTACAAACCCAAGCCGCGGTTCCATCGCGGTTTTTTGCTTGCGCCGAAATCTGCGGCCAAAGAATCGTTCAAGCAATCGCTGGTCGGCAAGTTGTTTCCACAGGCGCTGGTGATGACCGGCTCCGGTTTCGCGCTTTTGGACGATGTGCTTGGCGATGGGTTCGCGCTCCTTGCGCCGCCGGGCACGCCGCCGCAAATGCTCGCAAACTTCCGCTCAGGTGAGGTGGGCAAGCTCCCGATCCGCACTGTCGCAGTGCTGGATCGGGAGGATGCGTCGCCCGTTGAGCCGCCGACGGTCGCTGCGCGGGATCTTCGCGGCGATCTCGCGCGGCTTCTTGCCGGTCATTCAGCGGGCTTTTATCTGCTGCGACCGGACCGGTACGTGGCCGCGTTTTTTCCCGTCCAGGACATTCAGTCGGCGCCGGATGGAATCGCGACGCTCATCCGCGGCACGTGGCCGTCGCCTACTTCGGGATATGCGGCACGATAAGATGAAAGAGCTTGAGTGAAGCGCCGTTTGCGGCGCGGATGGCGGTGGTCTCGGCCGGGCCGAGATAGACGCCAGCGCCTTTTTCGACATCATAGTCTTGGTTGTCGAGCCGTACGCTCCCGGTTCCGTCCATCAGATAGATGAGCTGATGCTTGTCGATGGCCTCCGGCTCAAAAGTTTCGCCGGATTTGAGCCAGCGCACGGTGCCATGCACGTTGCGCGCTCCGCACAGAGCGTTATTGAGGACCTCGACGACTTCGCCGTGTCCGGTCGAAGGCTTTTTGGGCAGGCGGTTGGTATCGATAAATGTGAGCGACATGATTCTTTATCCTTCTTGCGGGTGCCAGGCTCAGGTCTGAACCCAAACGCGGCCGTCCTTGCGCTCCCAGCGCAAGTCGGCATCGGTGCCTTCGAGGATCGTGGTCTTGAAACGATTTGGCGCCTGAAATTCAAAATAAAACAGCGGCTCCGTGGCACGCAGACGGTGCTTTTCCTCGGCCGGAATGAAGATCATGTCGCCGGGCCCGACCGGGCGGATGCCGTCGTCGGATTCCACCGTCGCGCTGCCGCTGATGATGAAATAGAAATGCTCGCAGTTCTTGTGCAAGTGCAGGGGAGATGCCGCTCCTTTTTTGTAGTGCATGACCCCGGCCAGCATGTCGTCGATGTTGGCGAGCTCCTGATTGACAAAAAAGATGCGCTCGCGCCCCGGTACGGCCGAGATCAAAGACGGTAGTTCGGTTTCTTTGAATATATAGGCCACAGATTTTCTCCTTCTTATGCGCCGATCTTTAAGGCCGATGACGCCGCGCGCCGGGCGCCCTCATATTGTCATCAAAGCCGATTGTATTTCGCTTGCGATCCGGATCCATTATTCGATCACGATCTTTTTTGGAGCCGGTTGCCGCCCCGGGTCAAGTGCCGGGGCATGCGTTTTCGGAGGGCAGGCTCTATTCAACCACGATCTTGACTTCGCTGCCCGACTTCAGCCGGTCTCCAGGTTCGAGTCCGTTGAGCACGCGGAAGCGCTCGACCTGGCGGTCGGCGATCGCCATGCGGGTCGCCAGCTTTTCGACGGTATCGCCTGGCCCGACCGTCAGCACTTGCAGACGCAGCGGCTTCGCATCTTCGATCTCAGCAAGGCTCATGCGGCGGAAGGTGCCGATCGAGTCGCGGAAGGTGCGATCGGTCTCGGGTGCGCGATGCTTGGTGGCGAAAATGAAACGGTAGACGTCGCTACCGAAGCGAATAGCGTAAAGACGGAAATCCCATTGATCGCCCTTGGCCGCCGCCGTGGCGCCCGGAAAACCGTTGACGGTGACGTCCTCCACCGTGCGGGGATCGATGTTCTCGATCCAGCCGGAGGTCAGATACTCGGCGAGCGTCTGCTCCGAGGGCACCCGCACGACATCGAGCCGGAGCGCCTGGCCGCCGCCATGTTTAACGCCGAGGACCGCCTGCGCCGTGTTGTCGAGCGCGAAGCCTTCGGGCGCGGTAAAGGTGAAGCCCAGCCGTGGATGCAGAAAGCGGCGGCCGCGGACAAAGCCTTCGCTCGGATCCTCGCCGAACACGATGCCGTCGATGCCGGAAAGATAGGCGCCCTTGTCCCGACCGGCGACGGTACCGGTCGTGGCTGGGCCGCTATATTGCCTGGCATTGGCGACTGCATTAGACACGCGCTCCGGCGTTGCCGGATGCGACGACAGGAAATCCGCCGCGCGCGGATCGATGGCGACGCCGCTCTGCTGCGGCTTGAGCTCGGCATTGTGCTCCATCGACGTAAGGAACCGTACCGCGCCGTAAGGATCGTAGCCGGCGCGCGAGGCGATGCCGATACCGATGGCGTCCGCTTCGAATTCCTGCGCGCGCGAGAAGCTGGCGAGCGCGAGCTTCGACTTGGCGAGCGCCAGCGCTCCCACTTCCGGATCGCTGATGACGTCGGTGACGACCCGGCCGACCAGCGCTGCCTGCTTGGCCTGCTCCTCGCGGATAGCGGCGTGGCGGGCGACGACGTGTCCCATTTCGTGAGCGAGCACCGAGGCGAGTTCGGACTCGTCATTGGCGAGCGCGACCAGGCCGCGCGTGACGTAAAGCTGCCCCGTAGGCAACGCGAAGGCGTTGATCGATTGCGAATTGAGCATGGTGACCTTGTAGTGCAGGTCGGGCCGCTCGGACGCCGCAACCAGGCGTTCGACGGTTTGCTCGATCATGCCTTGCAGCTTGGGATCGTTGTAAACGCCGCCATAGGCCGCGAGGATGCGCTGGTGCTCGCGCAGCGCCGCCGGAGACATGTCCGGCGTTTCTGCGGGCTTGGCCGGCGCCCGCAGCGAAGTTTGCGGCTCCACGGCGGGGGGCGAAGCCGTACAGGCCGCGAGCACAAGGGCGAGCACGGCGATGCCCATATGGGCAAGCCGCAGCCTTGCCGTCCGCCTGGGTTCCGAATCCGTCACCGTCTCATCCGTCATGCATTCGCGACATTAGTCGCGATCAGTGAACTCTATCTGCTCCGGTCGCGCCGCCGCGATCCAAGGCCCGCCGCGCTCCTCGATCCATCCGCGCACCCGGATATGTCGGCCGGTGAGCGTCTTCGGTTCGAGACCCGCAGCCGTAAAGCTACGCTCATTTCGCTTCAGGATCGTAACGGTGAAATCCTCGGTCCACCGCCGGCCGAAATTCACGTAAATGGTGGCGCCGCTTTCACGTACCGAAACCACCTTGCCCTCCACCAGCGCAAAATGGCCCTGTTCGGCCAGCACCGCGGCGGGGTTTTCGGCGTTGAGCAAGTAATAATACGGACTGGCCCAAAGGCCAAGCTTGGCTCGGCGCGCAGCGCTTTCGCGGCTGAGGAGTTCCGCGGCACAGGTCCGGTTGGCGACTCGCGCCCCAACGCGCGCGGCACCCACCGCAATCAGCTCCGCCTGCGCCGAGCGCTCCACGCCGTCATGCGCGGCAAAAGCGTAAACCACGACGCGCCCGTAGCGATCCGTTTTTTGCGATTCCGCCTGCCGCAGCACGACCTCGGCGCCTGCGAACAGAGAGACCAGCGCGTCCCTTGCCGCGGCACCGCCCGGTGCCGCACCGGATTCCTGCGGGAGCGGAAGCTGCGGCACTTCGATTGCGGCGAGGCGGACCTCGCGGCCGTCATCGAGCACGAAGGTGCGGCCATCAATGAAACGGCTGGCGCTACCGCGCGCGATTGTCTCTCCGCCGCATGGAAAGGCGGTTTGCGGCCGCTCCTGGGCTGTGGCGCTGAAAGCCCCGCACACAGCGCAAATTCGGCCACAAATGCCGCAGCCAAGACCCCACCTCACCCGCTCATAGGTCCACAGCGAAGGGTGCGAATACGGCAGTACTGCGGCGGCAAAAAAAGATGGGGTCGATCAGGCTCAGGCAGCGGCCACCGCTTTAGCCCGCCTTCCTGTGTTTGGCGGGGGAGCGGGTTCCCTTCCCGGTCTCGGCGTGTGCGGCCTTCTTCCCCTGGATCGGCAGCAACATTTCCTTTTGCCCATCGCTCTTGCGGCCTTTTTTCGCGCGAGCGGGCCGGGCGGTCTGTTTCTCCGCCAGCACGGAGCGGCGCAGGGCGTCCATGAGATTGATGACCTTGCCGGTCGGCTGTTCCTTCGGCGCTTCGATCTTCTCGCCCTTGGCCTTTTTCTCGATCAGTTCCTTCAGCGCGTGCTCGTAATGGTCCTCGAATGCCTGCGGCTTGAAATGCCCGGTTTTCGTTTCGACGATGTGGCGGGCCAGATCCATCATGTCCTTGGTGAGCTTGACGTTCGGGATGTCGTCGAAAAACTCGCCGGCGTCCCGCACTTCATAGGGGAACCGCAGCAGCGTCCCCATCAGGCCCTTGCCACGCGGCGCAATCGCGATGACGTGCTCGCGGCTGGTCAGCACCACACGGCCGATCGCGACCATCTTCATCTGCTCGATGACATTTCGGATCACGACGAAGGCGTCCTCACCCGCCTTGCCGTCGGGCGCGATGTAGTAGGGGCGGATATTGTAAAGTTCGTCGATCTCGCTGCGCGGCACGAATTCGTCGATCTCGATCGTCTTCGTGCTTTCGAGCGCAACAGCTTCCAGCTCCTCGTCGGAGACTTCGACGTATTCGCCTTTGGCGACCTCGTATCCCTTGATGATCTGATCCGACGACACTTCCTCGCCGGTATCGGCGTCGACCTTGCGATAGCGGATGCGGTTGCCGGTCTCGCGATTGATCTGGTTGAAACTGACCTTTTCGCGCTCGGAGGTCGCTGGGTAGAGCGCAATGGGGCACGAAACCAGCGAAAGCCGCAAATAGCCTTTCCAATAAGCACGCGGGGCCACGATCCACTCCTGCCAAGCCGACTGCCAGCCAACGTTTTGAGCAACGATTATGGATAATAGCGCGTTCCGGGTTCCGAGTGGAGGCGCGCGAGCTCTTCTGTTTCTGATTTGTTCCGTGAAGCGCTTTTAGGGTAAAGTAATCGCCATATTGATTCGAGGCTTGGAATCGCAATGTCGGCCGCTCGCAAGCTCAGACCCAAGCCGCAACGCAAAACTTTCCACGCAACGATGCTCGTCACGCGCGCCGAGGAATGGTGGGTGGAAGCGGAGACCGTCGACGAAGCGCGGGTGCTTTTGGCCTCGGGCCAGGGGCATCACGCAGCGCTCGGAGAGCGCGTCTATCTTGAGCTGGAAGGGACCCTCGAGGAGAGCGGCGCTTAGCCCGCGATCGCCGGTCAGACGGCATTACGCCGTTTTTTGTTCGCTCAGGCCCAATTCCTTGATCGTCTCCTCGCGCATGATGAACTTTTGCACCTTGCCGGTGACGGTCATGGGGAAGGCATCGACGAACTTGATGTAACGCGGAATTTTGTAATGCGCGATCTGACCCTGGCAGAAGCTTTGGATTTCTTCGGTGGTGGATTTGGTGTCCGGCTTGAGCTGCACCCACGCGCATAACTCTTCGCCGTATTTCAAGTCGGGTACACCCACAACCTGCACCGCCTCGATCTTGGGGTGGCGGAACAAAAACTCCTCAACCTCGCGCGGATAAACGTTCTCGCCGCCGCGGATCACCATGTCCTTGATCCGGCCGACGATGTTGCATTAGCCGTCCTCGTCCAGCGTGGCCAGGTCGCCGGTATGCATCCAGCCGGCGCGATCGATCGCCTGCGCCGTCTGTTCCGCATCGTCCCAATAGCCGAGCATCACCGAATAGCCCCGCGTGCACAATTCGCCCGATGTCCCCGGCGGCACGATGCGGCCGTCGGCGTCGACGATCTTGATTTCGACATGGGGATGGATGCGGCCCACGGTGCCGACGCGGCGCTCGAGCGGATCGTCGTAAGAGGTCTGTGTACTGACCGGGCTTGTCTCGGTCATGCCGTAGGCGATGGTCACTTCGCTCATGTTCATGTCGCTGACACAGCGCTTCATCACTTCGATCGGGCAGGGCGAACCTGCCATGATTCCGGTGCGCAGCGAGGACAGATCGAAGCGCTTGAACTCGGGATGACCGAGTTCGGCGATGAACATCGTGGGCACGCCGTAGAGCGCGGTGCAGCTTTCCGCTTCGACGGCTTCCAGGCTCGCCAGTGGATCGAATCCCTCGGACGGATAGACCATGGCGGCGCCGTGGGTGATGCAGGCGAGATTGCCGAGCACCATGCCGAAGCAGTGATAGAGCGGCACCGGAATGCAGACGCGGTCGCGATCGGTCAGGCGCTGCGCCTCGCCGATGAAGTAGCCGTTGTTGAGGATATTGTGATGGGTCAGCGTCGCCCCTTTCGGCGCGCCGGTAGTGCCGCTGGTGAATTGAACGTTGATGGGATCGTCGAATTGCAGCTTCGGCGCCAATTCCGCCAGGAAGGTTCGATGGCGCTCGCCGCCCATGCCGAGCACGTCATCGAAGCCCAAGAAGCCGCGCTTGTCGCCCTCGCCGATGCGGATCGGCGTCGTCAGATACGGCAGCCGCCTCGCCTGCAATTTTCCGGGAGTGCTGCGGTCAATTTCCGGCGCGAGCTCGCGCAGCATGCCGACATAGTCGCTGGTCTTGAAGGAATCGGCGGTGACGAGCGACTTGCAGCCGACCTTGTTGAGCGCGTAGTCGAGCTCGGACAGGCGATAGGCCGGATTGATGTTGACCAGAATAAGCCCGGCCTTCGCGGTGGCGAATTGCGTGACCACCCATTCGGCGTTGTTTGGCGACCAGATACCGACGCGGTCGCCGGGCAAAAGCCCGAGCGCGAGCAGCCCCGCGGCAAAGGCGTCGACTTTGGCTTTCAGATCGCCATAGCTCCAGCACACGTTTTGCTGCCGAACGATCAGCGCGTCGCGGTCGGCCCAGCGCTCGGCGACCTTGTCGAAATGCACGCCGATGGTCTCGCCGATCAGCGGTACGCTGGAGACGCCGTGGACGTAGCTCTGGGTTAGTTTGGCCATGACTCCTCTCTAAAAGGCGAAGGCCGTCTGCTTTTCACTTTATCTAGCGATCCTTCCGGTCAACCGCGATCCCTTCGCATTCCGCCGATCCGGCCAATTTAAGCTGCCGCCAGACTCTCGTAAGCTTGTAACAGTCGGCGCGTGAGAAGGTCAGCCCAACGCCGTTGCGCGCTCTCCTCCGCGATCAGATCCTGGCGGAGCTCGATCAAAGCGTGCGGCAGGCCGCGGCGCTCGCCGTGCACCGGGATGGTGTAGTCGGTTGCGTCGGTTACGAAATATGGCTCGTTGTCGCCGACGATCAGTCCCGGTTCTTCCTTGAGCAGCGCCAGGAGACTTCGGGCGAGACGCGGATCGCGATTGTAGAGGAGCGCGGCGTGCCACGAGCGCGCCACGCCCTTGAAGACGGGCGTAAAGCTGTGAAGCGCGATCAGCGCCGTCGGGCGCCCGGCGTGCTTTCGCCGGTCAAGCTCAGTTTCTATGCGCTGGTGATAAGGCCAAAAAATCTCCCGGGTGCGCGCGATCTTTTTGGCTTCGGTCAGACCGACGTTGCCCGGTATCGGGGTGAGTTCGCTGATTTCCGGGATCGACGCCGCTGAACCCGGCGGCCGGTTGCAGTCGATGACCAGGCGCGAATAGTTCTGTTGGATCAGCATCGCGCCGAGCGCGTCCGCGAGAAGCCGGCCGAGACCGGCAATGCCGATGTCCCAGGCGATATGCCGCTCGCATTCGGCTTGCGCGATGCCCAGCCGTCCGAGTGCGCGCGGCATCCTATTGCCGGCGTGATCGGTGACCAGCAGGAAAGGCGACGGCCCAGTGGCATTGTAGAGCGCAACGGGCGGCGGCTCATCGGCCGCCAGCAGGGGCATCGGCACCTCGCTCATCGGCTCTCAGCCCCGCTGAACAAATATGTGCGATATCTGGCCCGAGAAATGCATGCCGTTGGCATATCCGTTATAATGGAACGGCTATGCCGATTCTCAATATCAGACACATTACGACCTACCGCTACCATCAGCCGGTCGCGTTTGGCGAGCACCGGATGATGCTGCGTCCGCGCGACGACGATGATCAAAAGGTACTCGAATCCGAGCTTGAGATCACGCCAAGACCGCGAGAACTGGCCTGGGCGCGGGATCGCTTTGGCAATCACGTAGCGATTGCGACCTTCGCCGAGCGGGCTACCGAGCTTCGCTTTGAGAGCAGTATTCGTCTCGACCATGCGCCGGCCGGCTTTCACAGGAACGATATCGAGGACTACGCCCGTGTCTATCCCTTCGCCTATCCCGCGAAAGAATGGCGCGCGCTGAAACGCTTTGTCCTGCCGCTGTTGCTGCGGCCCGAACTTGCTCGCTGGAGCGATCAGTTCTTTCGCAAAGACGGCTCGGCCGACACGTACGATCTGCTCGTCGGCATGACTCAGACCATGCGGCGAACATTCAAGCACGCGGCGCGCCATGAGAAGGGAGTCCAAGATCCGATCCATACCATCGATCTTGGCGGCGGCTCTTGCCGCGATCTCGCCGTGCTGATGATCGCGGCGTTGCGTTCGCGCGGAATAGCGGCGCGGTTTGTGTCGGGTTACATGCATCTGGCCGATGACGAAGACGGTGATGAAGACGGTGATGAAGATCAGGTAAGCGGCGGCAACACTCACGCTTGGGTCCAGGCTCATATTCCTGGTCCGGGTTGGGTCGATTTCGATCCGTCCCGTGGTGTTGTGGGAAGCCAGAACCTCATTCGCGTCGCCGTTGCGCATCATCCGCGCGAGGCGATTCCCCTGCAAGGCACGTGGTACGGAGGCGCATCGGATCAACTGGCCATGCAAGTCGCGGTGAAGGTCAAAGCGGCGGCGAAAAACGGAACCTTTATGCCGCCGCATTCCTAATACGCTTGGGCGGGAATCCTCTGACGCGCGCCGAAGAGTTGTTTCATGAAGATTCGCGCCGGCTACGAAATCTCCTACGAATGTTCGCAGCCGACGCCCATGATCCTGACGTTGACCGTCCATCCCTCGCGTATTCCCGACTTGCTGATTCCGGATCGGATGCGGCTTGATCCTTTCATCTCCACCAACTGGTATCGCGACGGTTTCGGCAATACCTGCCACGTGATCCACGCACCCAGGGGCCGGGTCACGCTATCGGCGGATTTTCTGATCCAGGACAACGGAGCGCCAGATGACGTGGCTCCCGGCGCGGAGCAGCATTCCTTGGAGAAGCTCCCGGTTGAGACTTTGGTTTATCTGCTCGGCAGCCGTTATTGCGAAACCGATCGCTTCATTCAGATCGCGTGGTCCGAGTTCGGCAAAATCGCAAAGGGTTGGCCGCTGGTTCAGGCGATCTGCGATTACGTCCACAACCACATCACATTTGGTTACGCGCATGCGAGCCCAACCAAAACGGCCTGGGATGCGCATAGCGAGCGGCGCGGCGTTTGCCGCGACTTCGCTCATCTCGCGATCACGCTCTGCCGTTGCATGAACGTTCCGGCGCGCTATTGCACCGGTTATCTTGGCGATATCGGTGTGCCACCCGATCCCGAGCCGATGGATTTCAGCGCCTGGTTCGAGGCCTATCTCGGCGGCCGCTGGTACACCTTCGACGCCCGACACAATACGCCGCGCATCGGCCGCATCCTGATGGCGCGCGGTCGCGACGCCACCGACGTAGCCATCGTCACCTCGTTTGGCCCTTGCACGCTCGCCGGCTTCAAGGTGGTGACCGATGAGGTGCCGGCCGAGGCGACGGCGGCGAAATAATCCGTCCGCGGGAGCGGTTCAGTCAGCTGCCCACGTCCTCGTAATCTCCAGCGCGAGATTGTCGTATGATTGCCGCGCGGTTACGCTCTTTGTGGCGGCGTCGGAGGACGTGCGGCGGAGCGGGTTAGGAACGTTTGAGACGGCAGATGCAGCAGCCGACCACGGCGCGAACTCCAAGCGGCGGTCTCCTCGGTGCCAGCATCGCGCTTGCTCTCGTCATCCTTTTTTTGTGGTCTGTTGCGCTCTCGACCCTCCGACACCTCACCGGCAGCGACGCTGCGGGAAATGGGCTGGCGCAATTTTACGCGGCCGCCGAGCTTGTGCTGCTGTGGATTTTTCTCGTGATCCTCATGATCGTTGCCGGCGCGAACGGGGCGATGCCAACGCCGGCAATCTTTGCGGCCTTTATTCTTATCCCCGGCTCTGGATATGCGGCGCTGAAGGCGGTGCAGTTCCTCTCCAAGCCGAATGTCGCACCGTTTTTGTGGCCCCTCGTCGTTCCAGAAATAGTCCCCCCGCTCGTCATCGCATTTTGCTTCTGGACACTGTTGCCGCCGCTACGCGCGGCGATACCCGCCTTCGCCGCCGTCGGCATCGTCTGGGGCGGCACGCTCATCGCCAGTGCCTCGCTCTGGCCGATGCTGCACATGCGGCATGTCGTGGTCGCGCAAGAGGACAGCGCGCGAGCGAAACGCGATGCAGATTTCGCAAGCTTGCCGGCCGACGCCTCGCTATGGGATTTGACGCCCTTCTTAACCAGGCGCAACGAAGCAGAGAATGACGGAGTGCTGGCCCGTATCCGCGCGCTGCCGCGGCGGCAAAGCGACGCCGAAGTGATGCTCGATCGCGGCGACTTTCCGCTGCGCTATCTGCGTGATTTTAATCTCACCCTGACGCCGGAGCTTTGCGACAAGGCAAGAAGCCTTTTGCGTCGGCGCGTCGAGCCGCTTGTGCTCGATAACCCGAATTCGAAGCCCTATGCGACGATTGCCGAAGAGGTGGCAGACGCCACTGTGGCGATCGAATGGCTCGTCGGTTACGGATGCTCCTGCGACGCGGAGTCGCTGGCCTGGGAAACCATGGCCAATGCCTATCGCGACACTAATTTCGATGTTGTCCGCCTGCGCGAACTTCGCGATCCGCAAGAACTCAATTGGGCGGTGCGCCAAAATTCCGGCAAGCCTTGAGAAGCCCGACCGCGGCGCGATATGCTGCAGGTGCGCGAATGCTTAGCTGGTCCCGTAGCTCAGCCGGATAGAGCAGCGGTTTCCTAAACCGAAGGTCGGAAGTTCGAGTCTTCCCGGGACCGCCAAGCACTATGTCTCTTCGCCTGACCCGCATGGGAGTTCGAATGCCATGAACGTGGCCGGCAAAATCGTGGTCGTTACCGGCGGCGGCAGCGGTATCGGAAAGGCGATGTGTCACGCCTTCCATCGCGCCGGCGCCGCAAAGGTCGTCGTGGCGGACATCGATTCGGCGGCGGCCGGCGAAGTGGCGAACGCGACGAACGGCAAAGCATTTTCATGCGACGTTACGCAGGAAGCCCAGATCACGGCCTTGATTGAGGCGACCGAAGCGGACC
>Ga0182024_10016216_pt1 | contig 14154 bp, 10 predicted proteins | sample P32metaG_FD_120480 | JGI IMG/M metagenome (GOLD analysis project Ga0182024, IMG submission 120480) | Permafrost microbial communities from Stordalen Mire, Sweden - P3-2 metaG (Illumina Assembly) | ecosystem: Environmental > Terrestrial > Soil > Wetlands > Permafrost | place: Sweden: Stordalen... | reverse complement strand
TGAACCATGGTTCAGTCGGCCACCGGGAATGCGATGACGGGGGCGCTGGGAACTCCATCCACGAAAATCGTCGCCTTGATCGCTTCCGACGTCAATGTTTGCGGGCTCGCCGGCCTGTGCCATATCGATTGGCTTCTGCCGGAATACCAGCCGGACTTCTGCAGTCCGGGCGGAGCCATGGTGTTTCAACTCCGCCAATCGCAGAGCACGGGCGAGTACATCGTCCGGGCCTCTTACATCGGCCAGACTTTGGATCAGTTGCGGAATCAAACCATCCTGACCATGGATGCACCACCGGCTATCGCCCCAGTGTCTATTCCCAACTGCAGTATCGGCAATGCCACCTTCGACTGCCCGCTCGGCAAATTCGTGCGGATGGCGAACGAACTGATCGACCCGCATTCCGCGGATCTGGTGAACTGAACCGCCTCACTCAAAAAAAGTTGGCAGGGAGCGATCAAATGAGCGTAAGATCAGGCTAGCTCCTTCTGGAGTCGCACGATTCGCAAGCGCCGAAGCCGTCGGCTGCTCCCCCAAAGCCGCATCACCCTCCACTGCGGCTGGAACCTCGTGCTCCCAAAGGAGCTCAAAAATGACAAGGGAAGTTCGTGCGCGCTCTCCGTTTTCAACGGCCAGGCTGCTCTTCGCGTTGATGGTCATCTTGGGCGTTTTAGCCTGTGCACAGTCGACCACCACTCCAGCCCTGCCCAACATGGGCCAGGACCTTACGCCGGCAAGCTCGATAGCGACGTTGAACCCCGGTCTGTCTGACCAGCCGGATTGGACTGCCGACCACGCGGTCTCGAGCGTTGTGAGTCCGCTTGGTGACATGCTGCTAGTGTTGACTAGCGGGTTCAACCGGGTCTACAACCAAGCGCTCACAAACCCGATATTTCCTGGAGGCGCGCCGCTCACGCAATGGAATCCCGCCGATTCGTCTGAGCACGTGTTCATCTACGACCTTTCGACGACCACACCCGCCCTAAAGCAAGTACTGCCGGTCGGAATTACGTATCACTTCCCTACCGGAGAGTTGGTGCTAGGAAGTACCTACGGCGGGATTGTCTTCGATCCAAGCGGTTTGTCTTTTTATGTCGGCGGAGGTCCTGATGACGTTGTCCACATCTTTACGCTGAACGTCACTACGGGAATGTGGGGAGAAGCCGCGAATTCGCCGCTGGCCTTAGGCCACAAAGTGGGGCTAGGTCTTAACGCGACTAGCAGTGGCCCGGAACCGATTAACGAACAGGTTTCCGTGACGCCGTGCGCCGCCGGCGTGGGCATCTCGAGCGACGGCAATACGCTGGTGGTCGCGAATTTCGGCAATGACTCGATCACCATATTCCATAGGTTTTACGATGGGGGCGAGTGGTCAGCGGGCGCCGACTTCGACCTGCGCCCCGGCAAGAGCGACGCCACACAGTCCGGCGTTCCGGGCGGCGAATATCCGTATTGGGTGGTTGTGAAGGGTAGTGGAACAGGCGCCACTGCGTACGTATCCAGCATTCGCGATCGCGAGATCGATGTCGTCAGTCTGAATGGAGCGCCCTCGGTAACGGCCCGGATCAAGGTGAAAGGCCAGCCCAACAAGATGACTCTGAACAAGGCACAATCCCTGTTGTATGTCGCCGAGGATCAGTCCGATACAGTTGACGTCATCGATACCACGAAGAATGCGGTGCTAGAAAGCATTGCGGTAATCGGACTGCCTTCTTCCCTGGCCGCTTATAAAGGCGCGAACCCCAACAGCGTGACACTTTCGCCTGATGAGACGCAGCTTTACGTGACGAATGCCAATCTGAACTGTGTCGCGGTGATCGCGCTCGGCGGAACCAACAGCAACGACCAGGTGGTCGGACTTATTCCGACTGGTTGGTACCCCAACTCGGTGAGCTTAAACTGGTATCCGAACCCGGCCCCTTTCGCGGCCAATGACACCGTGAACATGTACGTGATCAACGGGAAGTCGCCCACCGGCCCGAACACCGCTTGGTGCTATGGCGGCTATGGGCCGGGCCCGCCAGCAAGAAATTGCATGGCGGCGAATGAGTACAATCCACAGTTGACGAAAGCAGGCTTGGAGAGCTTCCCGCTGCCTGGCACAGCGCAGCTTCAGACCATGACCGCGCAAGTGACGGCGAACGACCGTTTGAGCTTTATGGAGAGCTCCAGCGATCTCGCAACGATGGCAAAGGTGCGGCAGGGCATCCAGCACGTGATCTACATCCTCAAGGAAAACCGGACTTACGACCAGATTCTGGGTGACCTGCCAGCTGTGAATGGTAAGCCGGATGGCTCTTCTTTGCTGACTGAGTTCGGACAGGCGGTCACACCGAACGAGCACAACCTGGCTCAAAGCTTTGTGACACTAGATAGATTCTTTGACACCGCCGAGATCAGCGTCGACGGCTGGCTCTGGAGCACTTCCGCCCAGGCTCCCGATATGATTCAAAAAGAATGGCCGATCGTCTATGCTTACCGGGGCTTGAGTATTGAGTCCGAAGGTTTGAATCGCAATGTCAACGTTTCCATTCCGACGGTCTCCGGGCGACAGAGGGCCGGTCCATTGACCCCGGGCGACCCGGATCTGTTACCGGGTCAAACCAATGTGGCTGCTCCCGATGGGCCGGACAATCAAATAAACACAGGCTATTTGTGGAACAACGCGCTGCGGGCAGGTCTAACGGTGCGCAGCTATGGTTTCTTCGTTGACACCACCCGCTACAGCACGCACTCGAGCCAGCTACCCTTGGCCCGCAATCCGTTCGCCAGCGGCATGATCCAAGCCATCCCTTCGGATGCGGCGCTGGCCCCCTACACCGATCCCTACTTTCGCGGTTTCGACAATGCGCTCCCGGATTTCTACCGTTACTGGGAGTGGCAGCGGGAATTCAACTCTAGCTACGCCAGCGGTGGACTGCCCGCGTTGACCCTGGTTCGCTTCATGCACGATCACACAGGAAACTTTGTGGCGGGCGCCGGAGGCGTTCCTGCAGGCGCGATCGACGGTGTTAATACTCCGGAACTGATGGTCGCTGATAACGATTATGCGGTCGGGTTGCTGATCCAGAAGATCGCAAACAGCATCTACGCCAACAACACTCTGATCTTCGTCGTGGAAGACGACGCGCAAGATGGCGGCGACCACGTTGATTCGCACCGTACCGTTGCGCTGGTGGCCGGCGCCTATGTGAAGCGGAACGCGGTGATCTCCACGTCGTACAACACCATCAACTTGATACGGACCATGGAAGAGGTCTTGGGCCTCCCGCCCATGAACCTGAACGACGCCGTCGCGGCGCCCATGGCCGACATCTTCAACCCTACCCCAACCCCGTGGACTTTTACGGCCGCTCCGTCGGCGTATCTTTACAATACGCAATTGGCGCTGCCTCCCATGACAGCCGGGATGATCGTGCCAAAGCCGACTCACAGCGCCAGGTACTGGGCACGCGTTACCAAAGGACTGGATTTCACCGACGCGGATCTCGTCGATCCAGCGGAGTTCAATCGCATTCTCTGGAAAGGGCTGATGGGTAAGCCTTATCCTACTGCGCCGGCTGGAGTGGAACGCCAAGACAAGCCCGCCCCTAACCGGCGATCGTTGAAGCAAAAAGCAGCGCAGTCGCTTGAGCAAGATAATTAGCGCGGGGAACGCGAGGTGCGGCTTGCATCAGCGCCGCGGCGAAGGGCCAGCCTGGCAGCGCTCCATCTGGCGTTGCCGCTGATGGACCCTTAGTGGGTGCCCATTAGCCAGCGCTTGAGCAAAGAGGCTCGGCATCCCGCAACGCGGAATGTTTGACTCGTCCAATGGCCGCAAACTGGGCAGCTTGGTCAGGGCGCTTCCAGAGACGATACAACTCAGAAACGCGCTGTGGTCCGCGGTCCGTTTGGAACGCTATGAGTTTAACTCGCGCTTGAGGTGGGGACGCTCAAAAAGGCCTACGTTGCGATTTCTTCCAACTTGCGGCCACGCGTTTCGATCATCTGCCTCGCGACTATGGCGCCGGCAAAACTTACGGCTGCGAACATGACGAATACCGAACCCACTCCGGCGGAGCCCACCATTAAGCCGACAATCGGCGGCCCGATCGCTGAAGTCAGACGTAGCCATGACGTCGCAAGGCCAGTGGCGATGGCGCGCATTCGTGTCGGGTAAATCTCGGGCGTGTAGAGATACAAGACCGCGTTGGCCGATCCAACGGCGCCGTAACTCAGCGTCGCCAGAATCATTACGGCCATCACGCTTTGGGCTGCGGCTAGGCCGAGAACGGCGAGCAGGGCGGCGCTCCCGAGAAAGGCCGTCACCATCCAATTCCTGCGACCCGCGCGATCGATGACCAACGCGCAAACCAACAGCAGCGCCACTTGCGCCACGTTCGTCATCGATGCGGCGCGGAGCGATTGCTGAAGCGGCAGGTGATAGACGGTGTTGTAGAGACTCGGCATCCAATTGTTCAAGCCGTTCGAAACGAAATACGAGCACGCCCACAAGGCCCACACCACTAAGGTACGGCCTCGATACGCGGCGGAGAGGACCTCGCTCCATCGCCCTCGCGCGAGCGTCGGCCCCAGTGGAGCAGCAGCGGCAGGTAGAGCAGGTTCCGGCTGGGCAGTTGCGCAGGCGCCCCCGGAGAAGCTGGACTCGATCTTTGCAATGATTTTCCGAGCGTCCTCCAATCGTCCCTGCGAAATCAGCCAGCGCGGCGATTCGGGCAAGCGGGAAACCATCCAGGTAATGTACAGCCCAGGAATTCCGCCGATCAGAAACATGATTTTCCAGCCGAAGATCGGCACCAGCCAAGCGCCAATCTGCCCGGCGGCCATCAGGCCCAGCGGGAAAATCATCTCGTAGAGCAGGAAGAATCGGCCGCGTCCCTGCGCGCGCGAGAGTTCGTTGATGTAGGTTGCCGCCACAGGCATTTCTCCGCCCACTCCGATCCCTTGTACGATCCGGTACACCAGCAATGCGTTGAAGCTTCCGGCCAGCACGCACACCAGATTCATTACCGACATGATGGCGACCGCGCCCGCTGCACTGTACACGCGCCCGTATTTTTCGGCGAGCCCGCCGAACGGCAGCGCGCCCGCCAGTTGTCCGACGTAACTCGCCCCGAGCAGCACTCCGATTTGCGCCGGCGTGATGTGCCAGGGACGGATCAGGACGGGCAGCGCGAACGCGAGCGACAAAGCGTTGTACGCATCGAAGAAGGTGGCGCTCCCATCACGATGCGCGCCTTCCTATGCCAGCGCGAAAATGGCATCCGCTCAAGGCGGGCGATTAACTCGGAGGGAGTTGCGGCCACACTGGATGGGGCTGGGTTCACGAAATCTCTTTGTTCGACTGGTTCGACGCGCGTTCGATCAGCATTCCCAAGATGATGTCCGCGATCTGATCGGGGCATTCGATGGGAGTCAGGTGCCGCCCTTTCAGAATGGTGAGCGTAGATCCCCTGATGGCTTCGTGCAACTCGCGGGCGGCCGCAATCGGTGTCGCGTAATCCTCCTCGCCCACCACTACTGCTACCGGCATGCGGAAAGCCCGCAAGTACGGCCGCAGATCCGCGTCGCCCAACATCTCGCACGTGGCAGCATAGCAATCCGGATCGTTAGTCAGAAAGACACGGGCCGCGGAGTCAACCAGGTCCGCGTGCTCCAGGCGGAAGCGATCTCCAAACCAGCGCGCGGTTTGAAAATTCAACATGCTGTCCAGGCCTTTTGCTTTGGCCGTCGCGGCGCGCTGCCGCCACTGCGCCGGCGCTTCAGCGCCATACCAGGCCGTGGTATCGATTAGCCCCAGGCCGGCAGTACGCTCCGGATACAATCCACCGAATGCCTGCGCGACGCCGCCTCCCATGGAGCAACCGGCAACTATGGCGGAGGGCCATCCCACGTGGTCCATCAGCTGCGCGAGGTCTTGCGCGAATTGTTCCATGCTGAAGGGGCCGGGGACGCGGCTGGATCGCCCATGCCCTCGCGTATCATAAGCGAGCACCGATGCCCGCTCCGCAAGTTTTTCTGCGACACCGTCCCAGATGCTTCGGTCGAGCGCCAGCGAGTGGATCAATACAATGCGATTGGATCCGTCCGCCTTGTGCAGCGTATAAGCAATGCTGCACTCATCGGCGGTTTGAAACGAAGACTGCACGGCGGTGACTGGCATCGATGTCGTCGCTAAGAAGTCACGGCTTCGTCCTCAGTTAGAGGCACGTTCCAGGCATCGTAGCCGTACAGCCAGCTGGTGTCATCGTCGCCGCCCTTCATCCATGTGTTGGCACTCGATATCGCCTGAATCCTGGATGTGCGAGGCTTGCGACTGGCTTCGTAGCGGTGGAAGGATCCCTCAATGTCCTCGCCTTCGGTTTCTTCCAGGCACCTGGCTAGAACGGCAGCGTCTTCAATCGCTGTTGCCGCGCCCTGCGCCATATAGGGAGTCATCGGATGGCACGCATCGCCCAGCAGAGTCACACGTCCGTCACTCCAGCGGGGTAGCGGCTCGCGCTCTAGAATGGCCCACTTGTGGCAATCCGGACAAGCGTTCAGGACTGCGCGGACGTCCTCGTGAAATCCTTCGTAAGCCGCGCGCAGTTCCTTCACGTCGCCCTTGGCCGACCACGATTCGGGCGTGAACCATTCGGAGGGCTCCGGCACGCTGGTCACAAAATAGATTTCGCTTTTTATGGCGGTAGTGTAGTAGATCACAATGTGCCGGTCGATGCCCCACCATTTCGTCCGCGAACGTCCGATATCGCGGCCGTTGAGCAAACTGGATGGATAGACCGCGCGGTATGCGATCCGCCCCTTATGGATCGGCGTATCGGGGCCCACCACAAATTCGCGCACCAGAGAGTGCATGCCGTCGGCGCCGATCACCGCGTCCGCTTCGGCGCGCGTGCCGTCGGCGAACCTGAGAGCTACTCCGCCGGGCTTCGGGTCGAGACCAACCAGCTTCTTACCCAAGTGAATGATCTCCGAAGGTAGAATCGAGACGAGCGCCCCATGCAAATCGCCCCGATGCATGCACAGATACGGCGCGCCGAACAGATCCTCGGGCATTGGCAATTCGCGCATCACCTCGCCGGTATTCCACACCCGGTTCAAGTGCGAATAGGGCTGGAACGACGTGGCGCGCACCTGGTCCTCAACGCCAATCCGCCGCAGCACTTTCATTGCGTTCGGCATCAACTGAATGCCCGCGCCGAGACGCTCGAAATGGGGCGCCTGCTCGTAAACCTGCGCGTCAAATCCCACCCGGCGCAGCGTGGACGCCGCGGCCAATCCGCCCATGCCCGCGCCTACGACCGCCACCGATAGTTTCTTTCCGTTCATTCCTGGAATTCCCAACCGATGTTCATTGCTTTCTTTGGATTCTGTCACAGAACCATCGCCTATGGACCCCGGCTTCAAACCAGACCGGCCTGTCCTGATTTGACTGGCGACGTCGTCCTGTCCTATGAAGCAACCGCCGGACAAGCGATTTGACACGCACTTATTCACAGCTTAAAGTTGGGGCGTGGAACAATCACCCTTCGGCAACCAGTCGTTCGGCAATCCATCGCTGGGCAATCAGGTCTTCGGGCGCGCTTCAATCGCAGTAGAGAACGCCCGATTCATGAGCCGTGTGTACGGCTGGATGACAGGTGGACTTTGTCTCACCGGCGTCGTCGCTTGGGAGGTATCAGGCAATCCGCAGCTGGTGCAAACGATTTTCGGCAGCCCCGCGCTGTTGTGGGGATTAATCATCGCCCAACTGGGAGCCGTCATCGCGCTTTCATGGCTCATCAACCGGATTAGCGGCGCAACCGCGACACTGCTCTATTTTCTATACGCGGGACTAACCGGACTCACGCTATCCAGCATTTTTTTGGTCTACACGGGCTCCAGCATCGCGGAAGTTTTCGGCGTCACGGCTTTCGGCTTTGCGGGCCTCAGCGGGTTCGGTTTCCTGACCAAGCGGGACCTCGGCCCGGTCGGCTCCTTCTGCATGATGGGCTTATTCGGATTGGTCGGCTTCGGTCTGCTATCCATGATCTTCCCAAAGCTGATGACCGCGGGCGCCAGCTTCGTGTTCTCCATCGTCGGCATTATCGTGTTTGCCGGACTCACAGCCTACGATACTCAGAAGATCAAGGGGATGAACTCTCCCGGAAGCGAGGGGACAGACGCCGGACGCAAGACGGCAATCTACGGCGCCCTGATGCTTTATCTTGATTTCATCAACCTGTTCCTCAGTCTGCTTCGATTGATGGGACGCAGACGGTAGGCTCTAGAGAATAGGGTGGCTCCTTAGTGCCAAGTCGCAAGAGCCGGGTCTGCGCGGTTGCATCGGAGTAGTATACTGATCGCCAAGCAGAGGAGGTAGGGCGTGCGGGCCATCGCGTTGTTCCTGTCCGTATCGGCGGCGTTAGCGCAAAATGGCGGCGGTGTTTCGGGGAAGGTTTCCGACGACGACGGCGCCGCGGTTGCGAAAGCTAGAATCCAGGCGAAGAATACGGCGACTGCCGCGACGTTCTCGACGGAGAGCGATGCCGATGGCAATTACATGCTCCGCTCGATCCCAGCGGGCGCATATGAACTGACAGCTAGCGGTCCCGGGTTTTTAACATACAAACAGCAAGACGTGCTGATTGGAGCGGCGCAAACCCTAAGTGCTGACATCCGGCTCCACTTCGATCCGCAAAACACCTTGGGTGACAACCCCGGCGCTCTTTTCGACAATCCATTTTCGCGGAAACCGCCGCTGACAGGGCTAGCGCCGCGCGTGCCGGACGGCAAGCCAGATTTGTCCGGCGTGTGGCTCCCGGCCATCCAAACAGATGCCGGATTCGCCAAACCAGAACCTCTGCCGTGGGCTGCAGTTGTGATGAAGCAGCGGGAAGAGGACCATGGCAAAGACATCCCGTCTGGGCACTGCCTGCCGTTGGGAGTGATTATGTCGACGTTTGTTTTCCCCTACCAACTCGTGCAGGCGCCCAAGGTTTTAGTGATGCTTTATGAGGGCGAGTTTCCCAGGCAAATTTATATGGACGGGCGCGGGCACCCGAAAGATCCCAATCCGACGTGGCTGGGGCATTCTGTCGGACGCTGGGAGGGCGACACGCTTGTGGTGGACACGGTGGGATTCAATGGGAAGGTCTGGGTGGGCATGCCGGGCCTGCCGTCCAGCGAGATGCTCCATATCACGGAGCGGTACACGCGGCCGGATATGGGGCACCTGGTGGTTGAGATCACTGTCGACGATCCAGGCGCCTACGTCAAACCGTGGAAGGTTAAGAAGGTGTCGGCGCTAGCTCAAGACTACGAACTGATGGAGTTCATCTGCAACGAAGGCGAGCGCGACTTGCAACACATCCCCAAATGAACTTGGCGAGACTGTCCCAGCACCGTTGGACCTCGCGATGCGCCGAAGTAGCGCGTCAATGCGCATTACGCATTCGATTGCTCGGCTGACCAGCTGCGGTTCTTGATAACATAATTTCCAGCTCCCCAGCGCATTCCGAAAGGGGCTTTTATGGTCACGATCATCGTCAACGGAGTCCGGCGCGAGATTCAGTCGCCGGCCGATACGCCGCTACTTTATGTCCTCCGCAACGACCTCGAGTTGTCTGGCCCGCAGTTCGGCTGCGGACTGGCGCAATGCGGCTCCTGTTCGGTCCTGATGGATGGCAAGGAAATCCGCTCGTGCGTCACGCCTCTTTCGGCCGCCTCCGGCAAGGAAGTCACAACGCTGGAAGGGCTGCCCGCGCGATGGGCTCAGCAGAAGGGCTTGTCCAAGGCTGACGCCGAGAAGACTCTGCACCCGGTGCAACAAGCCTGGATCGAAGAGCAGACGCCCTTGTGCGGCTTCTGCCAGAACGGCATGATGATCAAGGCCACCGAGTTGCTGGAACAAGCGCCTACCCCGACCGTGGCGGAAATCAAAGCGGCATTCACAACCTCGGGTCCGTCGCCGCATCTGTGCCGCTGCGGCAGCTACACGGCCATCATCGAAGCGGTGCGGCGCGCCGGCATGATCATGGCGGAGAGGAGCTAACCCGATGGCGATCTCCAGCGAAAAACCAGTCAACGTTTACGGCGCCACTCTGACGCGCCGCGAGCTAGTGCAAGCGGGTGGAGCTCTGTTGGTGGGCTTTGGAATTGCGGGCGCCGCCGTGCCCAAGAAAACCCTCAAGACCACCGGCTCCAAGAACACGCTTGATCCCACGCTCCCCAGCTCCTGGATCGAGATTCATCCTGACAACACGATCCTGATTCGGACCGGCAAAAGCGACTTCGGCCAGGGCACAACGTTCACGGCCTATCGGCAGATCGTGGCCGAAGAGCTGAACGCGCCGTTCGAGGCCATCACTACGGTGGTGATGGGCGACACCGATCGCACGCCGGACGGCAGCGGCGCTTTCGATTTTCTCGGCCGCGGCACGCCGAATGTTCGCAAGGCAGCGGCATATACGTACCAGGCTTTGCTCGAACTCGCGGCCCAGCGGCTGGGCGTTCCGAAAGACCGGGTGTCGGCCAAGGACGGCGTTGTATCCGGAGGCGGCAAGAGCATGTCGTACGGCGAGCTGGTGAAGGGACAGCAGTTGAAGCTTACGATTCCCGTGATGGGCGACCTCACCAGTCCCATGGGCTTGACCGTCACCGGCGAGCCGCCCATGAAGCCGGTCAGCGAGTACACGATCATCGGGAAGCCCTTCAAGAACAGTGTCATCACTTCCAAAGTCACAGCGCGCGAGCAATGGGCCACCGACGTACGTCTGCCAGACATGCTGCACGCGCGGATGATTCACCCGAAGACGCTCGGTTCCACGCTCGTTTCCGTGGGTGAGCTGGACAAGAGCCGTTTTCCGAACTCGCAGGTGGTGGTGAAGGGCAATCTCGTGGGAGTGGTTGCGCCCACCGAGTGGGAAGCGATTAGCGCCGCGCAACAGGTGGCCGGCGACACGAAGTGGACCGACTGGAAAGGTCTGCCCGGCGATGCAAACTTATTCAGTCACCTCAGAAAATCTGACTGGACGACCACCAAAGTTACCAAGGGCGATAAAAGCCGGGGCGACGTGCCTAAGGCCATGGCGGGAGCTGCCAAGAAGCTCTCGGCCACCTACGAGTTTTCGTTTATGAAGCATGCGCCGATAGGGCCGACCATGGCGCTGGCTGACGTGAAAAGCGACGGCTCGGTGCACATCTACACGCACAACCAAAATCCCCAAGCGCTGCGTGGTGAAATTGCCCAGATGCTTGGGATCGCCATCGATCGCATTGTCGTACGGACATTCGCCGGACCCGGCCATTACGGGCGATCGAATGGCGGGAACGCGGGTGCGGAAGACGAAGCGGTGATATTGTCGAAGGCGCTGGGGCGGCCCGTCCGCGTGCAATGGATGCGCCCCGATGATTTCCAGTGGTCCACGCAATCGCCGGCGTCGTTGTCCGACGTCGAAATCGCTCTCGATGCGAACGGTAAGATGACTGCGTATCAGATCGACCATTACATGCCTGCCATGCAGGACGATCGGCCGGTGGGCGCGGTGCTCGCAGGTTTGCCGACGATGGCCGCTCCGAGCGAGAAGGGCGTGTTCATCGGCTCAACCGTCAATGATATTTCCGATCCGTGGATCTACGACGGCGTCTCGGTTCTGATGGAGCGCGGCCATGGGACATACCAGGTAGGGCAGAAGGAATCGCCCCTCGCGATCGGTCTCCGCGATCACAGCATGCGGACGCCGGGACAGTTCCAACAGAATTATCCGCGCGAGCTGGCCGTCAGCGAAGCAGCAGCGCTAGCCGGCGCGGACGCCATCCAGTTCCGCATCGATCATGCGACGGAGGAACGCTCGATCGGCGTTCTGAAAGCGGTTCGCGATGCATCCGGATGGGAGACGCGACCGTCTCCGGTTCGCAATTCTGTAGCGGCTGCCGATCAGCCGCTGCGGGGGCGCGGCGTTTCGGTAATGTTCCGGTCGGGAACCTATTGGGCCTGTGTTTGTGAGATCTCCGTTACTCCGAGCACCGGCGTGATCAAGGTGGAAAAATCCACCATCGCGGTGGACCCCGGCATCGTCGTCAACCCGCTGCAGTTGAAGCGGCAAGTGGAAGGCGGAGCGGTGATGGGCATCAGCCATGCGCTGCTCGAAGAAGCGAAGTTCGATGAAAGCGCGATCACGGCGCGCGATTGGCGTACGTATCCGATCCTAAAGATGGCTGACATTCCGGAAATCAAAGTCGTGCTTCTGCACCGGCCCGAGGTGGGCGCTTATGGAGGTGGATCGGAGGCAGCAAATGCACTGGCTGCACCGGCTATCGCGGCGGCGCTTCATGACGCTACGGGAAAGATCGCGCGCCGTCTTCCGTTGAAGCCGGATTACGTGCAGGGACTTTTGAAGGCGTAGGCTGCCAGCTTCGAGCCGAAGACCCAGCCAGAGATCAGTTCGGCGGATTCTGCCTGGTGATGGAGAGGGAGCCTGACGAAGCCGCTTCAACCCGTTTGCGCTCGCGATGTAGAAGGGGTAGGTAGCTCGCCCGTCCGCCCAAGACGCCTTACTTCTTAAGCTCGTCGTATAGCTTGTCGTAGAACTGCGCGTTGAACTGCCAACCGAGATCGTCCGTCTTCATCTGAGCGGCGAGAGTTTCCTTCGTTGCACCGGCCTTGACCGCGTCTGAGGCGCGGCTAATCAGAGTCGCAAATTTCGCGCGGTACGCCTGAACATCGGCCTTGCTTTTCGGTTCGCCGCGGCCTGGAATCGCCGTTTCGAAATCCAGGGTCAATACTCCATCGAGAACCTGCGTCCATTCAACGGCACTCCCTCCATTGGCGAAATCGATGATGGGTGTATTGTCGGTGATCTGATCGCTTACCATGACCACCTTCAAATCGGGGAAATACACTATCGTGTCGTCACCCGTGTGTCCGCGCCCGTAGAAATGCGCCTGAACTATGGCGCCTCCAAACTTCAGGTCATAATCTTTGGCGAATGTGACGGTGGGCAACCCGGGGATATCTTTGGTGCGTGGATCGCTCGCCATGCGCGTTTTCAGAGCATCGAGGGCGATCACTTGGGCGCCGGCGTCGATGAACTTCTGATTATTTCCCACGTGGTCCGGGTGGTGATGCGTGTTGATGACATACTTAACGGGCAAATTCGAGACGGACCGAATCTCTTCCATCACGCGGTTGTAATTCACGTCGCCGGGATTCTTCGTGTCGACCACAATGAGTCCTTCGGTTGTGACACGGACCAAGGTATTGGCGCCGCCGCCCGTAATCAAGTAGAGATCCGGCTTCAATTGGCGGATCTTTTCCACCGTCTGGCCCGGTCGCGCGGCCCCGCCCTCCTCGGAAGAGCCGCCCAGCACCGTCTTCCCGCTCGCCAGAGTTACGGAACGAGCGTTGCATCGATTGGAGGAATCCTTCGCCACCGCACCATCGATTGTGACTTCGTCGCCCTCTTTTACCGTGTTGCGGCTCCAGCCCTGACGCATCAAGACATTCGGTGGGCCCAATTCACAGGCCCATTCGGTCACATTGCCACGGTCGTCTTTCACGTTCAGGTACACGTAAATGTGAGGATTCCGCCAGTCGACGCTGGTCACTACACCTTTGAGAGCCACTCGCTTGTTGGCGTCAAACTCCGCGGCAAAGGAGTGATGCGCCCACAGGCGCGCCGTGCCCATGAGCACAAGAGCCGTTATGCAGACAGCAAACCTGGTTTTCATTCGATCTACTCCTGTCTATTTCCCGATCATGTGCGCCGGGTCCTGATTGTTCTCGCAAACCGCTTCGAGAAGCTCCGTGTCCGGCTGCAGCCGTGGCGATTCGTTGACCTTCCACGGATGACTGTACGCCTTTGGGTCGTCGATCGTGATTTCGAGCGACATATGGCCAAAGTCGATGCGATGGTAGCGCTCGGTCAAGTGCAAAGCGTCCGTAGTGGGGTGCCCGTTGATATCCAGCCATGGCTTTCCGTTAAAACCGGCGGAATCGACCACCAGATCATCGCCTTCCCAGTGGCCGACGGAATAACCGGACCAGGTGGGGTCGAGATCTTTGGGAAGAGGCCGGCCGTCCATGAAGATTTCGCGGTGGCGAGCTCCCTCATACAGCATGATGACCTCTTCCTTGGCCGGAACGTCAACCAGCTTGAACGGTGAGGTGATGGT
>Ga0182024_10016215_pt1 | contig 14155 bp, 13 predicted proteins | sample P32metaG_FD_120480 | JGI IMG/M metagenome (GOLD analysis project Ga0182024, IMG submission 120480) | Permafrost microbial communities from Stordalen Mire, Sweden - P3-2 metaG (Illumina Assembly) | ecosystem: Environmental > Terrestrial > Soil > Wetlands > Permafrost | place: Sweden: Stordalen... | reverse complement strand
GCGCATATACTCGATATCGCGCGGCGCTCGGCGTTGTTCGACACGATCCATGTTTCGACCGAGAGTTCGCGCATCGCGGATGTGGTGGAGCGTCTCGGATACAGGGTCGAATTTCTGCGTCCGGCCGCGTTGGCTCAGGATCAAACGCCACTGATGCCGGTGCTTCGCGACAGTGCCGAAGAGTTTCACGTGCGTGCGCAGCAGTTCGATGAAATCTGGCTTCTCATGGCTTGCGCGGCGCTGATCGAACCTGATGATCTTGCCGGCGCCGCGCAACTCTATGCGGAGAGAGAAGGCCAATCGTCCGTGCTTTCGGTGGCGCCGTATCCGGCGCCGGTCGAGTGGGCCTATCGGCGCCTCGCCGATGGCCGGCTGCGCCCCACGGAGCCGGGTAAATTCGCTATCCGTTCGCAAGACCTCGAGACAAAATATTACGACACCGGCACGTTCGGCGTTTTTCCCGCGAAGCGCGTCCTTGAGAGCACCGGAGCCGGCGATGATACGGGCTTTGTCGGCTATGTGCTGCCCCGTCATAAGGCGATCGATATCGATACCGAGGAGGACTGGAAGTTTGCGGAAATCATATTCATGGGACTGAGGCTGGCGGAGACGGCAAGGTGAATAGGTACGACGCCCGTGAGATTTGTGCATTGTTCGATCGCGGCGAGAACGTCGTCGCATGGATCAATTCTCGTGAAAAAGCGGAGCGTAATTCGACGACTGCAATTATGTATGCCTACGACGCACAAGCGGGAAATTATACGAGGCAACTCGACAATCCTCGAACTCGCGAGCTTAAGGACACGATTGGCCAATATCTGGCGGCGATCCTGGACACGCTCGCGCCGGATAGTCTGCTTGAGGCGGGAACCGGGGAGGCAACTTCGCTGGTCCCGGTCCTTCGTCATCTGAAAAAGAAGCCGGCGCATGTTCTCGGCTTTGACCTTTCGCTCTCTCGTTTGCTGTTTGCGCGAAAAAACCTCACTGAGAGCGGCAATAATGCTGCTGTGCTATTTGCCGCCAAGTCGGATCGAATCCCTCTCGCGGCGGCATCGGTGGACGTGGTGCTCACAATCCATGCGCTGGAGCCAAATCACGGATACGAGGATGCCATCCTAGCCGAACTGCTTCGCGTCGCGCGTCGGCGGCTGGTGCTGGTCGAGCCAAGCTATGAGATGGCATCGCCGGAATCGCGCGCTCGCATGGATCGGCACGGATATGTCCGTGGCCTACCGGAGACCCTAAAACGCCTCGGTTATGCGCCGAATCGGGTCGAGCGCTTCCCATACAATGCCAATCCGCTTAACGAAGCAGCGCTGATCATCGTCGACAAGCCCGAGCCGGTATCGGAAGCAGACTTGCCGTCATTCATTTCGCCAATCAGCGGCCGGAAACTTTTGCCGCGGCAAGACTGTTGGTACTGCCCTGATGACGGTCATGCATTCCCTGTAATCGCAGGGATTCCATGTCTGGTCGTTGAAAACAGTGTTCTCGTTAGCAAGCTCGGTCAAACAGGGATCTGATGCCGGCTTCCCACAGCCTCCCCGTGGCCGATCAGTTTTCCGACTTGGCCGAGCTGGCGGACGCGCCGCGGCTATGGAAAGCAATCCTCGACGCTTCTCCTGACGCCGGGGTGTGGTCGACCTACTCCAATTATCTTTTTCGACTTGCCTATTTGCAGGCACGGAGAGCGCTGGTCGCCGATCGCAGCTTCGTTCTGTTCCATGATGGGCAACCCTGCGGGCTTGCCCCCGTCGTCCTCGCACGCGATGACGAAATCGACGAGGTGGTGGCGTCCTACGGGGGTATTTCGCTGGCGTGGCCAGTGGCTGTCCCCGGCATTGGCGACCCGCTGGAAATCGAACGAAAGGTGCTCGACGAGGTTGAGCGCCGCAGTCGCGACGGCGGTGCGGGTCAGCTGAGTCTGATGTTCGCCCCGGCGGATGGCGGACCCGAATGCGCCGGCCGGTTTCACCGCATCGTGCGCGAGCGGCATTTCATCGATACGAGTTACATGGCGCAGTGCGTCGAGGTCTCGCACGATACCCTTAACACTGTGCGCGATCGATATCGCCGCTATGTACGAAAATTCCGCGATAAGTATGATCTGCGCATCATCGGTGCCGACAATGTCAACGAGTCCCTCGCTGCAACCTATATGGACTTGCACGTCAAAGACGCAGGCACCGTCTCGCGGCCGTTGATTACCTATGAGCGGCAAGTCGATCAGGTTCGCGCCGGCGAAGCATTTTTCGTCTGCGCCCATAAACCGTCTGAGGATCAGATAGCCGGGATGCTGTTGATCCAGTTGTTCAAGAGTGCGGCTTTTGACGCTTCCGTCGCAGTCGACCCGCGGTTTGAGAATGAAGGGGTATCATATTTGCTAAAGTGGCGTGCCATCGAGCATCTCGTCGAAATTGGCGTTCGTCATTACGAGTTGGGCCGCGCCGCTGTTTCACCGTCTTTCGATTGGCTACCGAGCCCGAAGAACTACAGCATTTCATTTTTCAAGGATGGCTGGACCCGCGGTCGCCTCAGGCCGGTCTGGTGCGCCGAACGATTTTACTCCACTCAAGCTCTCAGCCGCTATTTGGATCGGAAAAAGGCCGCCCTCGTCCGTCATTTTTCACTCTGCGATTGATGCGCGGGAAAACGATCGTGCCGAAACGAGTTGCTTACGGCTGTAGTACGCTGCTCTATCTCTATCTGACGCATACCGGCGACCGCGATTTCGCATTCATTGTCGACAGGGCGTATCCGAACAAGCAGTTTCATGGCGTTGACGTCATCACCCCGGACGAATTTCTCCGTCGCCGGGAAGACGATATGCAGGTTTTTGTATTTGCCGTTTCGAATAGCTCTCTCAATGGCATTCTTGCCTTTCTTGCAATGCAGCAGTTCAAGCTAGGCCAGAATGCCTTTCTCTATTCCGAACTTTTGGCGCCTTCGTTCGAGCAATTGTTAGAGGCAAAACTGGGCTGGAAAGCAGACCGGCAGCTTTTGCAATTTGCAACCGCATATACGCTCAATTCCCGGAAGCCTGTCCATACCACAATCTGTGGAACTTGGTTGTTTCTCGAGGCGCTTAATCACACCCGTTCGATCGCTGGCGACGTCGGCGAGGTTGGCGCTTTCGAGGGCGGCAACGTTCTTCTTGCTTTGCAGTCTCCGGTTTGGCCAAAAAACAAGAACTACTACATGTTCGACTCGTTTGAAGGCTTTCCCGAACTCTCGGCGGCGGATCCGAAGAATTTCGGCCGGGGTGATTATCATCCGGAGCATTCGCTTGAAGAGCTACTGATTCCCTTCAGCGTCTATCCCGAGGTGCGGATCATCAAGGGGTTCGTGCCCGCTACCTTCGCTAAGGTCCCCGATGGACAATATTCACTGGTATTTTTCGACTGCGATCTCTACCAGGCCGCCCTCGACACGTTCGAACATCTTTGGGACCGCGTAGCGCCGGGTGGCATGATGCTCGTGCACGATTACTTCGCCCAACCGGACGGATTCGGCGGCGTTAAAGTGGCGACCGATTCTTTTTTCGCGGACAAAGCCTGCCGTCGGGTGAACTTCTGGCAGAACACCATGGCGATGCTCATCAAGCCATGAAAATGTACGGACTCGAGCAACCGCCTTGCATTCCTGTCGATCTCCGCATCAGTCGTGGCGTTCCGCCGGCTGGCGACGACATGATCTATGTCGGCTCGGGCAAAGCCGCGCTTGCGTTGATTTTGTCGTATCTGAAAATCAAGGGCGCTCTACCCAACAAGATGACTCCGATTTTAGTGCCGGAATGGCTCGGCACCTGGGTTTACACTCAAATTCTCCCCTATGCATTTCCGACAGTGCATACCGACGTCAATACGCCCATTGTCCTTTGCTATCATCAGTACGGCTTCCCCCAGAACATGGATAAGGTTCTGGAAATGGCCGAGACGCGAAACGCCATTGTAATCGAAGATTGCGCGCACGCGGCTCGCAGCTTCTATAATGGCAAATCCCTTGGCTCGATGGGTGAATTCGGATTTTTCAGCTTCTCGAAATTCTTATTTTGCTATGCGCTCGGGGGTGTCCTGGCGAGAGATCCGGAGTTCCGCGCATTTGTCTCCGAACAAGATGCGAAAGCTTCCAGTAGGCTTCGGCTGTTCGTGAACGGGCTGAAATTTTTTACCGAATGGGCTAATGGGCGAGATCAACCGCGCGTGACCCAGATGTTCCAGGGCCTGACTGCGATGGCCTATGCGCGTTATGGCGAGCAGGTGGCCGCCGGCTCTCGCGCATTGGGCCTTTGGTTGTCGAAACGAGATGCTGAGATGGAGGCTCGCCGTGTGAATTTTCGTCTTTTGCGGGCAACGGCCGATCGCTTCGGCATTTGCGGTCATCTTGAAGTTGAAAATGTCACACCCTATGCGGTCCCGCTTTATGTAAAAGAGGAAAGAGCCGGGCTGCTTGTTTCAGAGCTGCAGAAGCGCGGTGTCGCGAGCGGTATTTATCATTTTGATTTTGCCCGATGCGTTTTTGAGCCCGATTTCCGGCGCTGTGTGCTGGTTCCAATCCATTCCCGAATGACAGGCCGTGGAATGGAACTGGTCGTTGATGCGATCGGCAAGTGCCTTCATTGATTGCTTCGTTTGACGCCAAATGAATGCTTTCCTGTATTTGCAACGCCTCATGCCGATCGTCGGCGTCATCTGGAATCGTTTTCGTTTTCCCGGACTGTGGACAGGATTACGCGTTGAGATTTCAGGAACGGGCAGTTTAGTCTTGGGCAAGGGAGTTCGGCTCGGAGAAGGTACACGCATTGATCTTGCGCCCGGAGGCCGGCTCATCCTGGGAGACGGCGTCGTGTGCGGACGCGGCGCATATTTCGCGGTCGGTCCGGATCAGCAACAGAAAATCGGCGATCGGACGACCATCCAGGACGGCTGCCGTATTTACGGGAGTGTCACCATCGGTGGCGGATGCATATTCGCCCCCAACATCTTCGTGTCCACCAACACTCACACATTCGATGCGCTTGCGCATTTGCCGATCCCGGAGCAAGAGCGCGTCGCGCCCGGCCGTGAGCGGCCGATTCAAGTTCTGGACGATTGCTGGTTCGGCATCAATGCCGTGCTAACGCCGGGAGTTACTATCGGCCGGGGATGCGTAGTCGGCTCGAACGCGGTCGTAACGGCGGATGTGGAGCCATATAGCGTAGTAGCCGGAGTCCCGGCTCGCACGATCCGGAAACGGCTCGATTTTATTCCTCCTGCGCGCATCGACGCGACGCGTGAACTGGATTTGCCCTATTTTTACGACGGCTTCGCGTTTGTGCCCGGACCGTGTGACGAACGCGTCAGCAACGGGGACTTCAGCTTGGCGCTTGATCGTCAAGGCGCGCGCACCGTGCGGCTGTGCGTCTCAGGCGACGGCAACGAGATCCGACATGGCGATTCGCGGCAAGCGATGCCGCGAACACCAGGCGTGATCGAATTTGCGGTGTGCTCGGACGGAAAGTCATCGCCGTTCCTAAAATTTTGCACCGAAGGGCAAGCCCGGATTCGCTGGGTAGAGCTCGTATAGGGGAGTGGATATGGGTAATGCAACACGGATGGCGAACGCGGTTCGGCAGTTCGTAGTCGAGCCGGTTCGTAAGAGAAGCGGCGCGCTATTTCTTCTTCAAATGGCGCAGCTCATCAATGATCGCGGCGGCGGCCGCTATGATGCTCTCATCCAACGTGTGGTGTCGGCATTTCGGCCAAAAACTTCTCTGCCGCCTTCCCGGTTGATGGACGAGCCTGCGATCGCTTCCTCGGTGGCTATGCTCAGAAGGCGCGGCTGGGACATTTTGCCGTGGCGGGTTCCGGCCGACGATCTCGCCGAATTGCGCAATTTCGCGTTCACGACGCCGGCCTATGCCCTCGATCCGGACGAGCGAATCCCAGTCACGGAAGCAAGCATGCCGCAAGCCAAGGGGCGGTACATGTGGCGCCAGTCGGATCTTATTCGCGTTTCCGCCGTACAGAAGCTGGTCGCCGATGGTGCGCTGCATCGCATTGCGCAGGATTATCTCGGCTGCCGACCGATCCTGACCAGCATCACGCTATGGGTCGACCCAGTGTCCAAGGAAACCGTGGATGCGCATTCCTATCATTATGACAATGATGGCCCATCCTTTCTCAAGTTCTTCATCTATCTGAATGATATCGACACCGAATCCGGAGCGCATGCGTTCATTCAGGGCACGCATGGGCACCACAAGCCGGCGCAATTCGGTCGTTCCGGCATTTACGCCCGGGATAAGCTGCTCAACTTCTACGGCGCCGAAAATGAAATCGTATTCAAGGGGCCGGCTGGAATGATCCTCGCAGAAGACACCGCGGGCTTCCATAAAGGCACGACGCCGAGCAAGGGTTACCGCTTGCTCTTGCAGCTGCAATTTACCAGCCTCGATCATCCCCAGGATGAAGAATTCAACGGCGGCTTGAACAAAGTCCGGATCGACAGCCTCGATCCCGGGATCAAGCGGATCGCAAGTAAATTCTACGCGTAGCGAGCTCAAAGCCGCTCAATTTGGCACTAAAGTGCAATTCAATAGTCGCTTTCTGACCGTTGCCGCCTCGGCGATGGGCGTCACCCTGCTAGTGCAGGTGCTGGCGTTCCTGCGGCAATTGCTGATCGCGGCCTATTTCGGCATCGGGCGCGATTTCGACGCCTACGTCATGGTCTACACGATGGCGACCGTGATGGTCTTCACCTTCGGCGCCATTTTTGATTCGATCGCGGTGCCGCACTTGGTCCGCGCCCGCGAAAAAGACGGTCCGGAAACGGCATTGGCGCTGGCACGATCCATTTTTCGTCTCAGCCTCTGGCTGGGCGGTGGCATGAGTCTCGTGTTCCTGGTTGCAGTGCCCTTGCTGACGCCGATCTTCGCCTCCGGCTTCTCGCCGGAAGAACGCAGTGGGCTCGCAAGTTTGGCGTGGTATTTCCTGCCGTGGACGTTTGTCTGTTTGCCGTATTACGCGGCCGCGGCTCGGCACAAGATGGAGTGGCGCTTCAATCGCGTGTTCATTGCTGAGATCGTCATCGTTGCCGTGTCAATCGTCTTCCTCACGCTCCGGCATGGCGACATACGTATGCTGCCGCTCGCTTACGCATCGGGATACGCCGTAGGCTTGCTCCAGCTCGTTGCGGGAACGGCGCTGTGGCGCCGCGCCACCGGCGAATCTCCGCCATCCGTACGCAACGTCGTGCGTAATATCGGCGAGATGTTCCTAGCCAATCAATCCGGCGGCGTGTCGGCATTGGTTGACCGGCACATCCAATCGTTCGTTCCCGCCGGCGGCATCGGAGCAGTCAACTACGCGACGCAAATTATCGGCAGCCTCTCAAACCTGCTCACGTTTCGGGAAATCTACATGGTCCCGCTGACTGCGCAGGCCGAACGCGCCGAACGGCTGGAACGGCTGCTGATCGGCGTTCTCCTGGTGGCGGTACCTCTCTCCGGGCTGGTCGCATGCTTCGCGCCGGAATTGGTGAAGGTGTTGCTCCAGCGCGGCCGCTTCGATGCGACAGCAACTGCCCTGACGGCCGACGTGCTGCGCATCGGTGCGTTCTCTCTCGCCACGGCCGGGATAACGGCGCCGCTCTACCGCATGTTCCAGATCGTCGATCGCATTCATTACATGCACGTGGTGAACCTGACAGCGGCCCTCACGTTGGGAATTTTCGGCTATCTGTTTGTGGTCGCGCTGGGATGGGGCGTGCGTGGCGTCGCGTCGATGCAGCTCGCGAGCGGCACCATTAGCACTGTCCTGATTGCGCATCTGGTCGGGCGTTGTGGCGTCCGCGTGCGCTGGCGGACTGTTCTGGGTTGGCTGGCGCTCGCCGCGTGTATCAGCGGGATTGCGTATGCGGCGGCGGCTGCGGCGATCACGGAGCTGGAGAACACCTGGCTGCGCTTGGTGATAGGGGGCACGGCCTACGGGCTTGTCGTGCTGTTTTTCTACTTTCTCGCGCGGGCGCAACTGCGTGGCATCGTCTTCGGCCTCAAGACGGCTGAAACTGCGCGATGACGCGGAATTCACGGCATGCGGCCGAGCAGCGCGTAGCACCGTTTCGCGACGGCGCGCAGGCCAAGATACGGTTTGCCGATCAACACGTTGCGGGCCCGTTTTGTGCGATAGGCGAGTTGCACGATCCGGGCACGGACCGTGACGTGCTGCGGCTTCTCGCTCGGGCAAGCCGCAAAGTAGATGCTCCCGGAGATCCTCCGGCACAGCACGGTTTCGAATCCTGCCATGGCAAGCGCGTAGCGCATCGACGATCTAGTAGGGATGAAGGTGTGAATATAGGACGGCAGATCGGCGGAGGCGCTCGACATGAAGTCGCTGATGACCACGCAAAACAGTCCGTCCGGGGTCAGGCGCTCCCGCACCATTCCGATAAACTTCATGGGGTCGGTCATAAAGTAGATCGCGTGCGCTATATGGATGAGATCGTAGCTTCCGCTCAGATCGAGTTGCTCAAATTGGTCAATGCGGCTTTTGATTCCGAGTTGCTGGTGGAACGCTCGCACACTCGGATCGGCATCGATTCCTTCGGCCTCCCATCCGTGATCGGCGAAGATGCGGACCGTTTCGCCGAGACCGCAGGCGATGTCGAGGAATCGTCCGGCGCGCGGCGCGAGCGGAGAGAACAGCCCATACGAGCGCTTGCCCGCAACCCGGCTGATTTGACGCCGATAGCGCCAGACCGCCGCCGCATCGTCCGGCTGCGAGGACGTTATCGCGCGGGTCGTTTGCCAGACGCGCTGAAGCACTTGCAATTCCGGCTGCGCCGACGGATAGGCATTGCCGCAGCGGCGGCACAAGCGCCAATCGTACGGCTTATTGTCGCCAATCTCAGATCGCCACTTTTCAATTTGTGGATCGTAGCGGTGGGCAATCGGCCAACTTGCTCCTTCACCGCAGATTGGACAGGGCATCGAAAACGCACTCCATTTTCAGGGAATCGGCATCGCGCACAAAACTGCCAACGGCTCGACGCGCCGGCTGAGACTTCTAATGGCGAACCGACTTGGCATGCAACTGCGTTGACGAAAGGGCGCGAATGGCCGTGATTTCATTCGTCGAGCGCGCCTATAACCGACTGCGCGGCCGAGGTTTGCGCGATACTGCGATATACAGTGCGCATGTTGCGGTGGCTGCAGTGCTGACCTTTTTCTACGACCTACGCTATGGCCATAAGATCTGCTGGACCTATCTCGGTTCCAACAAGGAGCGCGAAGGCCATTTTGGCACCGAACATTCCTCCTATGCCGTCCTTGGCTCTGTCTTTGAGCGCATTCGGGTGTCGCCCGACGACGTTCTGGTCGATATCGGATGCGGCGAGGGCCGAGTCATCAATTTCTGGCTGAGCCGGCGGTTGAAGAATAGCATTGTCGGAATCGAAGCCAGTCCGGCCGTGGCGCAAGACGCCAAACGACGGTATCGGCGATTTCCGAATGTCACCATCGTGGAAGACTATGCGGAGAGAGTGGCCGGCGAGTGGCCGAACGCGATCTTTTACTTGGGAAATCCGTTCTCCGAGCAAATCCTGGCAAAGTTCGAACTGGCGGTCCGCAGCTCCAACGCGCGGATCGTGTACACCGACTTCCATGGTTTGACGCCGTTCGAGAATGACGCCTGGAAGATCGAGATCGTCCGGCGAAATGAGCCGCACTGGTGCCAATACCGCTGCGCTTATATCGGCCGGCGAATTCAAAATTGATTCGCAGCAGACTGGTAGTGTTCAAGTACGGCCGGCGACGGTGAGCTTGCGTAATCCGAACTTCTTCATTCTTGGCGCGCCAAAATGCGGGACGACGTCGCTGGCGACTTGGCTTGGCGAGCACCCGCGAATCTTTATGTCTTCCTACAAGGAGCCGCATTTCTTCAATACCGACGACAAGAGGGTGGTGGATACGATCGAGTACTACCAGAGCTTCTTTCGCGGCGCCGGTCCAGATCACCTTGGGGTTGGAGAAGCGTCCGTCTGGTATCTGTCATCGGCGCGCGCCGTCCACGGCATCCTGAGCTACGAACCCGAAGCGCGCTTCATCGTGATGCTGCGCAATCCGGTGGAAATGGCCCCGGCGCTTCACGCTGAAATGGTCTTCACCGGAATGGAAGACGAAAGCGATTTTGCAACGGCGTGGCAATTGCAGGGTGATCGCCATGCCGGACGAAAAATTCCATCGACATGTTCTGTGCCGCGGCGGCTTTTCTATGCCGATGCGTGTTCCCTCGGCGCCCAGCTCGATCGGCTGCTCGCGATGGTGCCGGCGGAGCGTGTTCTGACGATCCTGCTCGACGATCTGCGCCGGGATGCACGGCGCGAATATTTGCGCACCCTGGAGTTTATCAATGTGCCCGACGACGGCCGCTCCGATTTTACGGCCGAAAACCCTTCAAAGGTTCGCCGTTGGCCGCGATTGGTCGAACTGTCGCATGCAATCACTGCTGCCAGAGGTCGACTCGGCATCAAGCGGGGCCTCGATTTGTGGCGCCGCGTCGACGCGATGAACCGCTCGGAGCAGCGGCGTCAACCACTTCCGTCCAAGCTTGAGGCCACGTTGAAGCAATTCTTTGCCGCGGACATTGCGCGACTCGGCCGACTCATCAACCGCAACATGGAAGAGTGGGTGGCGTGATGAACGACGGCTCCCGGAATGCTTCCGGCGCCATGGCGATGCGACCGCGGAAATCGGTGTATTCTAGTGCCTACAAGATTGCCCTTTACGGTTTCGGCTCGGAGCCGGTCGTCCATCGCAATCTCATTGACCTTGCCGCCAAGGAGAAATTGCCGCTGACGTGGTGCGCGATCCTCACCACGCCGCACTATCGGCCGGTCATGAGTGAGGCACTGCCGGTCGACGAAATCTTGGATGTGTTCAAGGCATTGCCGCGCACGCCAGTCGGTGGCGATCCCGCATGCCTTGCTCGCTATTCCGAAAGCCTGGCCGAGGACCTCGCGGCGCAGAAGCGCTACCGCAGGAAACGGAGCGGACGATGGCTGTTCGATCGAGGCCTCGATTACTACAAATTGTACAAAGCGTTTCTCGCCGATCGTGGCGCGACCCATGTTTTGATGTCCTCGATTGAGACGCCGGACGCCAAGATCCTCGTCGCGGTGGCGCAAGAACTCGGCCTCGGCGTGATGGCGCCGATGGACATGAGGAACATGACCGGCACTTATTTTACGACGGACTGTCACGAAACCCCGCCGGCTCATGCGGCCGCCGACGTCGAGAGCCGCACCCAGGCAGCCGAGTTCATACGCCGCTTTCGCAGAAATCCGACGCCAGCCCACTCTCGGCCGGTGGAGATCGCTTCGAGCATGGCGGACGTTGCTTTACCGGCATATTTGCCGCCGCTCTGGCAGCGCACCAAGCGCTTTGTGCTGAACGCGATCGAGCGTCCGGATATTTTCGACTATGATCAGCTCCGCGTCACGTTCATGGCGAAGGTGGCGCCGGTTCGCAATCTCGTAAGAGGCATCCGGAGCCTGTGCAATTCGCCTCAATACGACATTACCGGCGTCGCGGCCGTGCCGGAACGCTTCATCTTCTATCCGCTGCAATACTCGCCGGAAGCATCGATCAATACCCCCGCGCCATATTTCGTCGACCAGATGCGGGCGATTGATGCGCTGCGCTTCGCGATGCCGAGCGACCACATGCTGGTCGTGAAAGAGCATCCGGCCTGCCTCAAAATGCGCCCGGTCAAATTCATGCGGCGGCTGCGGAGGGTCCCGGGCGTTATCGTCATAAAATCATCAGTCTCCTCGGTGGAGTTGATCAGGCGCGCCGCCTTGACCGTGTCGGTGACGGGAACAGCCGCGCTTGAAGCATTCCTGCTCGGCCGGCCGGCGATTGCTCTTGGTCCGGGCCTTTCGGCGTGGGCAATTGGCCGGGTGTCGACAATGACCGACCTTCGTACGCAGCTCGTCAACGCAATGAATCAGCCAGCTCCCGATGACCTTGTGATTGATCAAATAGCGAAGCTCATGAGCGTGCGTTATGCATTCCTGTACGTTCCGCCTCACATGCCCGGAGAACCAATGCTGCGTCTGAGCAACATGCAGCGGTTTTTAGATGCATTGCTCGATCACCTGCAGCGTGGACGCGGCGCGAAGGAGCGTGAGAGCGCTCAGCCGCATGACACAGGGGTTCCTGCATGCCTTTAGTAAGGCAAATGCCATGTCCGAAAAAAAATCGTTCTACCCTGACCGTTGCTCAGGTCGAAGCGATGCTTGAAGAGTGGTTCGGCTCGCCAGTGGTGCTCACCAGTTCGGGTCGGGGCGCTTTGATGCTTGCGTTCGGTCAACTTGGACTCAATCGATATCGAAATCGGATTGCTATGTCTCCGATGATTTCGACGTGCGTCGTGGAAGCCGTCGCGTATCATGCGTTCCCTGTTGATGCCGCTGCCGCCGGCGAGTTCGATGCGACACTGGTATATCACCAATACGGTTTCATGCAGGCGGTCAGTCTGGCGGGTCGAGTCGTCGAGGACATCTGTCACTCGTTCTACGCGGCACCAACGACGGGCCGTCGCGTATGGCTGGGCGAATTTGCTGTCTTCAGTCTCCCCAAATTTTTTTCAACGAGCAGTCCGCTAGGCGGGCTGATCGTGCATGATCGCAACCAAGCCGAAGGCCTGCGATCCCGCCGGGACTCAAATCCGCAGCGATCCATCCAACAACAGGATGAAGAATCGCATATCTTCCGCGATTGGGGCGAGTTCTCGGAACTTGCCAAGGCCGAATTGTACCTGTCGCGGCTGTTGAATCCCCGGGTTTCGGACAGCGAACTTGGCGGGCTTCCAAACCATGTTTCCGATATTGCGTCCGAAGGTCGGCGACGCAGTGAGATTATCGAACTCTACTGCGACGCGGCCGGCGACCATTCGTGCCCGGACGGATGGCACGAAATGATGCGTGAGCATCCTCCTTATGCTTTCCCGGTGGGCGGAAAGGAAGCGCAACTGCTCGATGTACGGTCGCGTTTGCATGAAATGGGCGTCGAGACGGATATCTATTCGATCGATATCGCACGTAACATGAGATCGCCGAAATTCGGCAGGATGCTGCTGCTGCCTTGCCATGGCGCGGTTCCTCCCGCGGTCGTCACGGAGATTGCGTCGATCCTCAGAGAGCTCGGGGCTTGCCGAAGCGTGATGGCGTAAAATGATCCGGGCGCGCGGCAGTAAAACTGTCCAATTCGAGAGCTCACAATGGGCAGGGTGAGCTTCGAGAATTTTGGCCGCCTCGCTACGTCCGAAATTTCCTGGACGGAATTGGCCGGCCGTTACTCTTTTCAGGATTCTACCGAGCCGTACATTGTCGCAGATATTGCCGGTAAATTGCGGCTGGGCCCGAGCAATACGCTGCTTGAGATCGGCTGTGGAGCGGGCAATTTACTGATTTCCCTGGCGCGGCTGGTCGGGTCGGCTATCGGGATAGATCACGAGAACCTTCTGCGGAAGCTCGGCGAGCGATCTTCCTCTATCCGCCGTCTTCCCGGCAATTTTCTCGATATTCAGATTTCAGAGCGTTTCTCCAGGATCCTGATATATAGCGTGCTGCATTATCTCGCGAATGAGACCGAGATGACTCAGTTCGTGATGAAAGCCGCCGGTCTTCTTGCCCCACAAGGGTTGCTGCTCATAGGCGACATTGCGAATGTCGACAAAAAAAGAGCTTTTGAAACGAGTCCGCGAGGTAGAGATTTCCTGCTCGATTGGCGGCGTCGCGTGAGCGAAGGTATCGTCGTTCCAAATCCGGACGATCCCGATCGAATCACAATCGATGACGGCGTACTTGACCGATTGCAATCGCGACTGGAATCGGTGGGGTTTGAAGTGATGCGGCTTGCCCAGCCTGAAGGCCTGCCGATGTGCTACACGCGCGAAGACATGCTCGTCTCGCATGCGATGCGACCGCGCCGCTAACAAGCCAGACCGCGTTTCCCTTTCACCAACTCTCTTGCCATGAGCGCCTCACCCATCTCAATCACCGGCTTGTCTCACCTCGAAGAGCTCGAGGCGGAGAGCATTTACATCATGCGCGAGGTGGTCGCGCAGTTCGAGAAGCCGGTCATGCTGTACTCCATCGGCAAGGACAGCTCCGT
>Ga0182024_10016214_pt1 | contig 14155 bp, 13 predicted proteins | sample P32metaG_FD_120480 | JGI IMG/M metagenome (GOLD analysis project Ga0182024, IMG submission 120480) | Permafrost microbial communities from Stordalen Mire, Sweden - P3-2 metaG (Illumina Assembly) | ecosystem: Environmental > Terrestrial > Soil > Wetlands > Permafrost | place: Sweden: Stordalen... | reverse complement strand
CGGCAACATCGCGAAACTTGCGATCAGCAGTGTTTGGTGAACGGCCCACTGCGCCTTCGGCCGAACATAGCGGATCAGGCAGTGCGCGTACAAATATCCAACCAGCAGCAGGAGCTGAAAAAACAGCAGCGCCGCGCTCCACACCGCGGCCGATCCGCCGAACCACGGCAGGATGAACTTCGCGAGCATCGGTTGGAGCTGAAAAAGCAGGAACGCGCTCAGGAAAATGGTCGCCGCAAAAACAGCCATGGAGGCCCAGGATAGCGTACCCGTGCAATTCTGCTCGAACCTTTTTCGACGAAAAGCGTCTAATCCCGCATGACCTTGATCGAAGACGTACGCTTCGGTCTCCGGGCGATGGCCAAGAATCCCGGTTTTACGGCGATCGCGGTCACCGCGCTCGCGCTGGGCATCGGCGTGAACGCGATTGTGTTTGCGATCGCAAACGGCATTCTGCTCAAGAATATGCCGTTCGTGAGCGACCGCATCATGTATCTTTCGTCGAGCAATCCGGCGCGCGGAGACGACGGTTCCGGCGTTTCCTATCCCGACTTTCGCGACTGGCGCGAGCAAGCCAAGTCCTTCGACGGCATGGCGCTCTATCGGTTCCGGGATACGAATCTGAGCGACAAAAGCGGCGTCCCGTCACGCTACAACGTCTCTGAAATTACTCCGAATACCTTTTCGCTGATCGGCCAGAAGCCGGTGATCGGCCGCGATTTTGTCGCGGACGACGGAAAGCCCGGCGCGGCCCGCGTGGCGATCCTGGGCGATCGCATCTGGGCGAATCGTTACGGCGGCAGTCCCTCCGTGATCGGAATGACCATTCGAATCGACGATGTCGTGACCACCGTGATTGGCGTCATGCGTCCGGGATTCAGATTCCCGCTCGACTCGGATGTGTGGACGGCGTTTATTCCCGGCGCGAAATCGGAGAAACGCGATGCGCGCGATGGAAGCGCGATCGGAGAACTGGCGCCCGGCCTCGCGCCTACGGCGGCGAAGGCGGAGATGAACACTATCGGCCGCAACCTCGAACGCGCTTATCCGGACACGAACAAAGATATTCGCATCGCGGTACACACCTTCAGCGAGGAGTTCGCGGGCCCGGAATTCACGGCGCTGATCGCGGCGCTGATGGGCGCGGTGCTGTTCGTGCTGCTGATCGCGTGCGCGAATGTCGCGAACATGCTGCTGGCGCGCGCTGTCGATCGCTCCCGCGAGATCTCGATCCGAATCGCGCTCGGCGCAGGACGCTGGCGCATCATCCGCCAGTTGCTGGTCGAAAGCGTGATGCTCGCGATCCTCGGCGGAATCTTCGGATGGCTGATTTCGAAATGGGGCCTGCGCGTGTTTGAGTCCCATGTGCGCGATCAGATTCCCTCGTGGGTCGATTTTTCGATGGACTATCGCGGCTTTGTGTACCTGGCGGTGATCACGCTCGGCACCGGGCTCCTGTTCGGGCTCGCGCCGGCGCTGCGTTTGTCGCGCCTCGACGTCAACGCTTCGCTCAAGGACGGCGCGCGCGGAGCGAGCACCGGAGGGCGCGGAAAGTATTTGTCCGGCATTCTCGTGGTGGCCGAGATGGCCCTCGCGGTGATTCTGCTGGCGGGCGCCGGCGTGATGATCCGCAGCTTCCTGAATGTCTATGAGACCAGGACGGGCGTGAACGAAAAGAACGTCCTGGTGATGCGCCTGGCTCTGCCGGAAGCGAAATATCCCCATCCCGAGGATCAGATCGCTTTTCACGAGCGGGTCAAGGCGCGCCTCGAAGCGCTTCCCGGCGTGGAGACTGCCTGCGTCTCGATCACTATGCCGACCGGCGGATCGCTGACTTATCCGTACGAGATTGAGGGACGGCCACGGATCGACAAGAACAGCCAGAATGACGCCCTGCTGGTCATCAGTCCGGATTATTTTCGAGCCATGGACGTTCGCCTCCTGCGCGGCCGCGCCTTCACTGACGCGGACGGCGCCGCGGGACCGCCGGTCGCGATCGTGAACCAGCGTTTCGCCGAAAAATTTTTCCCCGGCGACGATCCCGTCGGAAAGCGCCTGCGGATTTTCGAGGACAACAAGCCGGGCGCGTGGATGGCCGTGGTCGGCGTCGCGCCGAACATTTTACAGAACGACGTGGCGGCCCACGAATTCGATCCGCTGATCTACGTGCCCTATCGTCAAAAGCCGATGCGCGACATGGCGCTGATGGCTCGCACGCGAGTCCCGCCCGCGACTCTCTCGACGGCGTTTCGCCGCGAGGTTCAGGCGGTCGATGAAGACATGCCGCTGTACAATGTGCGCACGCTCGAGGAACGCCTGGCGCTCAATTATTGGGAGCAGGGAGTGTTGGGCTCGCTGTTCGGAGTGTTCGCCGCGATCGCGCTGGTGCTGGCTTCGGTGGGTCTCTACGCGGTGATCGCGAATTCCGTCAGCCAGCGCACCAAGGAGATCGGCGTGCGGATGGCGCTGGGCGCGTCGGCGCACCACATTCTGAAGCTGGTGTTCGCGCAGGGCATGCTGCAACTGGCCATCGGGTTGGTCCTGGGCCTGGCGGGCGCGTTCGCCACGACTCGCATCCTCGCGTCCCAACTGGTGCACGTTTCGCCCACCGATCCGGTTACGTTCGTGCTGATTTCGCTGGTCCTCAGCGCCGCGGCGGCTCTCGGCTGCCTGATTCCCTCGCGGCGCGCGATGGCGGTGGATCCGGTGATCGCGCTTCGCCAGGATTGAAGTTCTCAATGGAACTCATGATTTTGCGCCTTCGCTGCGCAGGGTCCGCGCCGCTTCCTGCTCCTCCGCCGCTCTGGCGGCGCGCGCGAAGCATGTGCGTATCCGGGCGTCAAGTTGGGGAGGGCTGAAGGGCTTACTCAGTAAGTCGGTCGCGCCTTCATCGAAGCTCAGGCGCGTGAGGCCTTCATCGCCATGCGCCGTCAGGATGACCACCGGCAGCGACGCCGTTTCGGGCTTCGATCGCAGTTGGCGAAGCACCTCGATCCCGTCGGGCGGCGGCATCATCAGATCGAGAACCACCAGATCGGGTTTGTCCCGGTCGATCATTTCGAGCGCTTCGGCGCCGCCGGCGGCCTCGGAAACCTTGTGCCCGCTTTTCTTCAAAACGCTTCCGGCCAAAATGCGCAAATCCTCGTCGTCATCGACGATCAGAATGTTCAAGGAGCAGGTTTCCAGGTGCGCGCTCGCGTGACCGCCCGCGGCGGCGGAATCGTGCGCGTGAGCCTCGCGCGGCTGCACCGTCTCAGCGCAACCTTCGAAGGCGCAGAAGACTTCCATGTTCGAGCCGGCGCGCCTGGCAATGTCCCGCGCCTTGGCTTCGATCGCGGCGATGAACGCGTCGTCGTGAAGCGGATCGTGATGCGTGAGGAACAACCTCCGCACTCCGGCCGCGGCCGCAATCTGCACCACGTATTCGTAGTTGCTGTGGCCCCAGTTTTTCTTGGAGGGATATTCCTCGGGTGTGTACTGCGCATCGTGAATCACGACGTCGGCGCGCGCCATGAACCAGGCGTGGCGCTGATCGTTGGCATGCAAAATGGAATCGATTCGCCCGGGTGGGGCGTCCGCCCGCCAGAGCGTGGTCGAGTACGGCTCGTGATCGCACAGATACAGCACGGTGACGTCATCGGCTTCGATCTTGTATCCGATGGCGATGGCCGGGTGGTTCAAGTACTGCGTGGTGACATGCAGCCCGTCTATTTCGTAAGCGCCTTCGGCGAGATCGCGGTAAGTGATCGAAGCGCCCAACTGGCTCAGCTCGACAGGAAAATACGTGTATTGCATCTGGCCGGCGAGCGCGCCCGGCAAGGAGGTGTTGCAGCCTTCCGGAGCGCACACCGTGAACCGGTTCCCGGGGACGAAAACCGGCGCAAAAAATGGAAAGCCCTGGATATGGTCCCAGTGCATGTGACTCAGTAAAATGGTGGCGTCGATCGGCTTGGGCGCGGTCGCCATCAGGTGTTCGCCCAGCAGGCGGACGCCGGTGCCGCAGTCGAGAATGATGCGCTGGCCGGCGTTGGTCACGGCCTCGACACAGGAAGTGTTGCCGCCGAAGCGCATGGTCCCGGCGCCCGGCGTCGCGATCGAGCCGCGAGTGCCCCAAAACCGCAGCCTCAAACTATTGCTCCGTCAAATGCTCCGCGACGCTCCATTCGACATCCTCCAGATAGCGCGTAAGTTCCTCCACTTTAGCCCGAATCGCCGGACCGTAGTGCGCTTGCGCGCTGCTTTCAATCGCTGCGCCGATATCGGTCAGCCCCTGAAATCCATAGCTCGCGCCGCTGCCCTTGAGGTTATGGCCAAGCCGCCGGATGGTGTCGTAATCGCCGGACGCGAGCGCTTCGGTAAACTTTGGCAGGTCCTCGCGACGTTTGTCAATATAGCCGGGTACCAGATCCTCGATCGATTCGGGTACGGTTACATGGATTTTATGCGCGCCTGCGCCGTCCGGCCCGTACCTCGCCAGCGCCTTGAGCAAAGTGGATCGCCGGATCGGCTTCGTAAGATGAGCGGTGAACCCCGCTTGAATAGTGCTATCGACCGCCTCTCGGAACGCGTGCGCGGTCAGGGCGAGCACGGGCACGGGCTGGGATCCGGCAGCCTGTTCATACTCACGAATCGCCCGGGTGGCCGCGTATCCGTCCATCTCCGGCATCTCCACGTCCATCAGGACCAGGTCATAGCGGACGTCCTTGAATTTCTCGACGGCCATGCGGCCGTCCTTGGCGATGTCGATCAAACAGCCCATGCCCTTCAGGTAGGACTTGATCAGAAAGCGGTTGTCCTCGGAATCGTCGACGAGGAGAATTCGCAGACCCGAAACGATGCGGCCCGCGCCGTCGGAACGTCGCGGCGTCGCCGTCTTTTCCGCCGCTGTCTCCGTCTTCTCCGCCTCCGTCGTCTCCGTCTCTTGCGCCGACGTCCCGGTGAGCGGCGCGACCGGCCCCGCCTGCACATCGAATTTCGCGGTGAAATAGAAGGTACTGCCGCGCCCAACCTCGCTCGACGCCCAGACCCGCCCGTGCATCAATGCGGCAAGCTCCCGGGAGATCGCGAGTCCCAGCCCCGTTCCGCCGTATTTCCGCGTAGTGGAGCTATCGGCCTGCGTGAAATCCTCGAAAATCATTTCGAGCTTGTCGGCCGGGATGCCGATTCCCGTGTCCGAGATAGCGAACCGCAGCGCGGCGGGGCCGCTCGAATCCGGGTCCGGCTCGACCACCACGTCGAGACCGCCCTTTTCGGTAAATTTCATCGAGTTTTGGAGCAGGTTGATCAGTATCTGCTGAAGCAGGCCCGGGTCGCCGTTAAGTCGCGCGGGTACCCCGGCCGCGATCCTCCATTGCACCGTGAGCCCCTTCTTCATCGCCTCTTCCTGGATGATCCCGGTCGCCTTGGCAACCACGCCGACGATCTCGAAATCCACGGCATCGAGCTTGACTTCCCCTGACTCGACTTTGGACAGATCGAGAATGTCGTTGATGAGATTCAGCAGATTCTCGCCGGCGCGCTGAAACACCTCGACGTATTTCCGCTGCTCCGCGGTCAACGAAGTCTGATCGAGCAGATCCGCCATCCCGATGATCGCGTTCATCGGGGTGCGGATTTCGTGGCTCATGGCCGCGAGGAAGTCGCTCCTGGCCCGCTGCCGCTCAGTCTGATGCTCAGAGGCCCTCGCCGGCGACTCGAGGACGATCACGCGCCTGCCGCTTACGTTCAACGCCAGCGCCTGCAGATGGCGCTCCTTGCCATCGCGGTCGCGTTCCTTCCAGGTATCCGTCCGGGACACGGATACCCCGTCCTCCGGCAGCTCCGCGACGAACGTTTCGAGATGAGGGAAAATATCCGCCAGATCCACCACGTCGGCGCCGGCGGAATCGGGAAGCACATCTTTGAACCACTGCGGAACGGGACCCACGCGATGGAAGAGCCCATCCGGACCGCGCTCGAATACGGCAAGATCGAGGGCCGCAAGTATCCCTGCCGCGAGGGCTTCGCTCGATGCCGGCGGGCTCGGGTTCAATGGGCTAGGTGAGTTCCGGGGAGCTGTCATCCGCGCCCTCCTCAAGCGTCAGAAACGCGTTCCACGTGCCGAGTATAGCGCGCGATCGCCCGTGACACGTTCGATCCCAGGATCGAACATCCGGCGGTTCGCCCAGGTCTCGAAACATGCCGTCAACTAACTGAAAGGACTCCTGTCCCGCATTCGCGCGGCAGGGCCTTCCACTTGCTTTGATTCGGTTGATGCGGACCACGTTTCGGAATCTGTTTTACGGCGCCCGGATGTTGCGCAAGAATCCGGGATTCACGATCGTCGCCATCCTCACGCTCGCGTTGGGAATCGGCGCCAACACGGCCATTTTTTCCGTAGTCTACTCCGCGCTACTGCGGCCGCTGCCTTACCGGCAACCCGACCGGCTCTTCACTCTCGGCGAAGGCCGCCGTCAAAATACGTTTTCAGAACAAAGTTCGTATCCCGATTATCTGGATTGGACCCGCACGGCGAAAAGTTTCGAGTCGATCGCGGGATATGCGGGGGACGCGTTCACCGTGGTCTCTAGCGGCGAACCGAAGGCCACTTTTGCCGCGCAGGTCACCGCGAACTTCTTCGCGACCCTGGGCGTTAAACCCGAATTGGGGCGCGACTTTCTCCCAAGCGAACAGCAGAACGATGGCCCGCACGCCGCCATCCTCAGCCACGATTACTGGCGATCCGAGTTCGCAGGCGACCCGAACATAGTGGGCCGCGTGATCCGCCTGGACAATCATGCGGTAACCATCGTGGGAGTGCCGGCGTGAAACCGTACTCCTGGGCGACGTTCGCGAGCGTGGCCAGCCTGCTGGTTCTGGTTGCGCTCGGAGCCAGCCTGATTCCCGCCGGCCGCGCGATGAACGTCGATCCGATGGACGCGCTCCGGCACGACTAACGGCGCGCAAGCGCGGAAGCCGGTACTAGGGTTTTGATAGTACTCTCATCCACTTGGGTCCAGTCGGGCTAAGGTTTTGACCTAGAACTTTTGTTGACTCTTACCTAGCCCGATGGTAGTATGAAACTCCACATTATTTGCTTTTGGTTCGGAGGATCTTCGGGGCTATCGCTAGCTCCGGATGAAAGACAATGAAGCGCACCGTTAAGTCGCTCTTATCAGCCAGGATTGCCTTGCCGGCAATTCTGCTCGCGTCCGCGGGAGCTTGCTGGGGTGGTATTAGCGGGTGCAGCGGACATACCCCTGCTGAGTCGAACACCAGCGGCCCCGGTTGTACTCAGGTCGACCTCCTGTTTGGAGGCATCGAGCAGTTCGCTGCTTCGACAATGATGACCGGCTCTCCCAACACGTCAGATGGATTCGGGACTACTACCACGATTCTGCTGAGCGACGGAACGAATACAACCATGACGGGGGCAGGCGCGGTCTCGCTCGAGTTTGAAGGGGATACCGCGTACGGGTCAAATGGGACTAACGGCGGCGCGGCGACGCTGACGCTGAACTTCAACTTCGATGTTGCAAGCTCAGCCGGCTTGGTTATCGATGGTTTCTACTTCGACGTTGACTTCACCCAGGTGGATGGCGGCGCTAGTGGAACTGTGACCGAAACCGTCTGCCTGACGGCGCCGGGCTGTGGAATTCCGTTCACGACATCGTTTACGGCGACCAGCGCCGGCGATCAGAACATGAACCAGTCATTCCTGGGACCCACGTCGGGAGACGTCTTTGTAAACGTGCAAGCTACGATTACGCTTCCTACCAACTCCTCCCAATTCTTTTTCCCCGATTTTGTTACCGGCTTCGACCAGGAAGAAGGTACGCCGGAGCCCTCAACGTTCGTCCTGATGGGGACCGCGCTGGCTGCGGTGGCGTTCCTCGCTTACCGTCGGCGCCGAACAGCACTTGGCGCCAGATAGCCTTTAGGCACGCAGACTTCGAGTTAGTACTACAAGTTCTACAGTACTTTATGGCCTCTAGTTCCAGGCGGGCTAAAGACTAACCCGTAGAACTTCTTGACTCCCATCTGGACCGATGGTAATATACAAATTCCTACTGGAGGACTGGGTTCTTGGTGCGCGAAGGGTTCGCCGGGCCAGGAACAGCCAGAACAGTCGGTAGAGCGTGCTTGTGATCGGAGGATCCATGAAGCAGGTTGTTAGCTTGACTGCGTTTGCGGTGATTGGTCCCGCAATAGCGCTCAGCGGACAAACCACTTGCCTAACAGAGGATACTCCCGAACCCGGCACAATCGGCCTGGCACTGGACGGGCTTTGTGCTCTCGCCGTGATGCGGCGTCGCGCGGCAAAATCATCTCTTACGCACCAAGAAAGGTCCCTGTGAAATCGTTATCCATTATTGCCGGCCTCTTAACGGTCGCCGTCATTCCCGCGGGCGCGACAAGTCTGCTTGTGCTCAACCCTAGTTTTGAGTCACCAGCCTGTTCAACCCTTGGCGCCTGCGCGGGCGGGACGTTCTCAAACGACGTTGTCACCGACTGGACCGGGACCGGCGGCAGCTTTGGCTTTGGCGTGTATGAGCCGGGTGGGACCGTCAACAGCGTTCCCAACGGAGTACAAGTAGCCTACCTCAACACCCCCAGCACGCTGCTCCAAGACGTCGAAATGAACGGCTCGAACAGCACCGACGGCCCGGGCGCGACCAACGGCGGAACCATCGCAGCCAACACCACTTACACGCTCAACGTATTCGTCGGCGAGCGCAACGATCTGGCGCTTCCAGCAACTTACGGCATCGAGTTGATCGACGGCCAAAACTCCGCAATCGTCTTCGCCAGCAATTCCTCGTGCACTCCAACCGCCGGCAATTTTGTGAGCTGCACGGCGTCGTTCGATTCTGCGGTTGAGCCCACGAGCGTCGGAGACGACCTCGGAGTCGAGCTCTTCACCACTGGCACAAGCGGCCAGGCCGAGTTTGACGAGGTTTCACTGGCGTACGTATCGGACTCCGTCGTCCCTGAACCTGGCACGATCGGCTTGGCCCTTCTTGGGCTCGGCGCGCTGGCCGGGATGTGGCGGCGCGCGGCAAAACCATCTCTAACGCACCAAGAACCTTTGCACAAATGAAATCGGTCTATTTCGCGCTGCTGGGATTCGCGGTCCTCATGCTGCCACTCGCACGAGCGACGGTGATCTTCTCTGAAAACTTTGACGAACTGACGCCAGGTCCATCGCAGACATCCGTAGGGCTATTTACCGCCATCGATGGAACCAACGTCGATGTGGTGGGCGGCATCAATGGGAACTATTTTCCGCAGTTATGCGTCTCGCCGACGTCCGGGAACTGTATCGACATGGGCGGCACGGGCGGCAACCCGCAGGGCGTGCTCCAGAGCGGCACCATCACCCTATCGCCGGGGACTTACTACCTGAGCTTTGACCTTATCGGTTCGCAGAGAGGGCCCACGGCGCAAACCGAGGTAACGCTGGGTATTAGCGGCTGTTCCGGCGGCACTTGCTTGTACGATGAGGTGTTCGATCTATCCAGCAACGACGACACCGACGGCATCGTTACGGACGCTCCGATAACGGTGAGCTCGACTACGATGGCCCTCCTCACATTAACGGACGACACGAGCGGTAACATGGGCGACATTCTTGACAACGTAAGCATCGCAAACAGCGTTCCCGAGCCGGGCTCTTTCGGTCTGCTGGGTATCGCGCTCGCTGCTCTAGCCGCGACTGGATATCGTAGACGTAGGCGAGCGTAACTGAGCCCGCCTCGCCTGTTGCCGTTTTTCCAAGGGCCGCAAGCTACAACTTGCGGCCTTTCCATGTCCCGCGCCGGAACAACACTAGCGCCACCACCGCATAGATCGACGCCGAAATCGCGATGGACATGAATACGCCCTCCGGCCCCAGCCCCAACTTGAACGCGAGCAGCCACGCCAGGGGCATCTGCAAAACCCAACTGGTTCCGATACTGATCGCCGTGGGCGTGTAGGTGTCGCCCGCGCCGTTGAACGCCTGCGCGATCACCATTCCCCACGCGTAGAAAACATATCCGTAGCTCACCACGCGCAGCGCATTGACCGCGATCGGAACCACCGCCGGGTCGGTCGTGAAAATCGAGATCAGCGGACCCGCGAAGATGATGAACACCGCCGCCACCACGCCGAGAAAGATCATGTTATAGAGTCCCGCCCGCCACACCGATTGTTCGGCGCGATCGGGCCGGTTCGCGCCCAGATTCTGGCCGACCAGCGTCGCCGCCGCATTCGCCATCCCCCAGCTCGGCAGAATCGCGAAGATGAAGACGCGCATCGCGACCGTGTAGCCCGCGACCGCCGCGCTGCCGAAGCTCGAAACCATCCGCACCATCGCGATCCAGCTCGCCATGCCGACGAAATATTGAAAAATTCCGCCGGTCGAGAGGCGCACCAGACGCGCCATGGACTGCGGGCTTACGTGGAAATGCCGCAGTCGCATCACCACGCGGCTCTTCGACCCCGCGAGCATCCACACCTGGATCAGCACGCCGGCCGATCGTCCGATCGTGGTCCCGATCCCGGAGCCAAGCACGCCCAATCGCGGAAACGGCCCGAGTCCGAAGATCAGCAGCGGATTCAGAACGATGTTGATCAGATTTGCGATCCAGAGAACGCGCATCGCGAGCGCCGCGTCGCCCGCGCCGCGAAACACCGCGTTGATGATGAACAGCAGCATCACGGCCGCGCTGCCGCCGTAGATCACGCGCGTGTAGCCGGCTCCGGTCGCGATAATCGAGCTGGACGCGCCCATCAATCGCAGGATGTCCGGCGCAAACCACGCGCCCGCGACGCCGCACACCGCGGCGATCGCCAGGGCCAGCAGAATCGCCTGCGCCCCGGCCTCCGCCGCGCCGTCGGGATTCTTTTCGCCGATGCGCCGCGCGACCATGGCCGCGGTCGCGACGCTCAATCCCATGGCGACTGAAAACAACAGCGTCAGAACCGCTTCGGTGAGCCCGACGGTGGCCACCGCGTCGGCGCCGACGTGCGCGACCCAGAACATGTCGACCACGGCGAACAGCGATTCCATGGCCATTTCGAGCACCATCGGGATCGCCAGGAGCAGGATCGCGCGCCCGATGCGCTCCCGGGTGAAATCGTAATGAGCTTCGCCGCGCAGCGCGTCGCGAATGGATGCGAATAGAGCGGGTTGTGGCGAGATAACTTGGGGCATAGAAGGTCCTCCGGATTCTCGTTCTTTGGAGCTGGGTTGGTTTAGAACGGATGCCGAGGCAAGGATCAGCCGCGTGAAAGGGGACTGGTTGCTCTCGACGGAGCGAGTTAGAGGGCGAGGATAATGTTCATCGGAGACTCGAAGTTAAGGTGAGGATAACACAGCGATGGATCGGGGCGCTGGTATACTTGACCCCATGTCAACTCCCGACAGCGTAGCGGATCACCGAAACACGGTTTCCGATGCCATTCTCGCGGCCATGCGGGAAACCAATGTGATCTTCGACAAGCAGGTGATTCAACCTGCGAACTGCGATGCGCTCGACCGGGTTTACACCGCACAGGCACGCATTTTGCCGCCCGGCGCGCCGATGATTGTGGGGCGTGAGGCCATAAAGGGATTCTGGAAGCAGGCCATCGCGGGGCTGGGTTTGAAAAGCGTGAAACTCTCGACCGTGGAAGCTGAGATGGCGGGCGATAGCGTGGTGGAGATCGGCAGTGCGGATCTGAAGGTCGGGGACGGGTCAATCGTGACCATCAAATATGTGGTGCAGTGGAAGCAGGAAGACGGCGCGTGGAAGTGGAACGTCGACATCTGGAATCCGAACCAATAGCGGCGCGTTTGACCCCACAACCAGCACTACGATATCCTGAAAGCTCGAATGGCAAATACTATCTCCGCGCTCAAGCGCGTGCGCACGGCCGAGCGGCGGACCGAATTCAATCGCGTCCGCAGGACCAAGCTCCGTCATCAGATCCGGGCCATGCGCCGGCTGCTCGAAGCCAAAGACGCCAAGGCCGCCCAGGCGATCGTCCCCGAAACTTTTTCCCTCATCGACCGCTCCGCAAAATGGGGCGTCATCAAGAAGAACACTGCTGCGCGCTATAAGAGCCGGCTCACGCTTCGCCTGCGCAAACTGGCAACAGCGGCTTAGACGCCCGCGGTCAGCGCCAGGATCATCTCCTCCATCACGATCCGATCGTCCGGCCGCGCATCGCGCAGCGCCCGGTCCGCCTCGTAAAGCTTCACTACCGCGCGCTCCAGCCGAGCCTTCGGAAACGCCTGCACCGTCTGCTCGATCTGCCGCGCCCGATCCGGCCAGATGCGCGCGCCCAGCTTGGTGAAATGCGCCTGAATCTGCGACGCGTTTCGCAGCCCGGCTTCGCGAGCCGCCAGCGCCATTCGAAACTGCGTCCCCAGAAACGCGAGCGCGAGCGGCATGTACTCGCCGGCGCGCGCGAGCGTATCGAGAATCCGCAGCGCGCCGGTGCGATCGCCGCGGCCAAGCGCGCCCACCAGCGCGAAAATCGTGCTCGCCCGAGCGTCCGGAACCAGCGCGGCAATGTCGGCGGCCGTGACCTTGCGCGGCGCGCCCTCCGGATCGAGCGCATACAGGCGCAGCTTTTCGATCTCGACGGCCAGCCGCGCGACATCGCCCGCGGTCGCTTCGAGCAGCAACGCCAGCTCCGCGAGCCCCAGCAGCAATCCGGCCTGCTTCGCGAGACTCTGCGCGGCCGCGCGCGCGGCTTCGGGCGCAAACGGCTTGAACTCGACCTGCGCCGCAACGCCTGAGAAAAACTTCCGAACACGCTCGAGCTTGGGCTTGTCCTCGCCCTCGAAATCGTAACGGCTGGCCTCGATCACCAGCACGGCGCCGGGAGTGGGAGCGCGCAGGTACGCGGCCAGCCCGCCTCCGCCGTCTTCGCGCGATTCCTCTTCTTCCGATCCGGACGTCGATGCCGCCGCACGGCCACGCGGCAGGGCCGCTTCCGCGCTTCCCAGCCAGATCACCCGCTTCGACGCAAACAGCGACAGCGAGCGGGCGTCGTCGAGCGCCGCGGCCAGCGGAATCTGGTCCAGATCGTGGCGCGTGAATCCGCTCTCCCGGTCTTCAGCGGGAAGCGCCGCGTCGAGCAGCGCCCGGCGGCACCGGTCCCGCTCAAACGGCTCGGGCCCCAGAAACACATACGCCGGCGCGGGCGCATTCCTGCGCAGCCCATCCAGAAATTGTTCGGGAGTCATGCCGCGCCCATCAGAAATTTGCGAGGATCGCGCTCACCAGTTGTTGGGCCACGCTCTTGGCCGCACGGTCGAGCGCGGCGTCGCTTTCGTCGAAATACGCCTTCGGGTCGACGCTGATTTCGTAGCGCTCGCGCACGTCCATGTTGACGCGCGTGAACAGCGTCTTGTTGGTGGCGCGCTCGGTCAGCGTTGCCGAAAGAATCACGTGAAGATCCACCTCGCTCGCGCGGCCGCTGGTGGGGTCGTACACCGTCGGGTTGTAAAGATAATTGTTGATCGAGCCGCGCAGTACGGCGTCGGCCGTCGAGCAGTCGGATACGATGTGATAGCGCGTGCGGGCGATGAATTCGTGGGCCAGCGCTTCCGGGATGCGATCGGTGAGCTTATACCGCGTGGTCACGTTTGAAAACGCTGGAATGCAGACGGTCTTAAGGGTCTTCGGCATCAGATCGGAGTGGCCGGATACGTGATAGCCGCAGGAAAACAACGTGGCGGCGAGCGCGCCTGTAAACACAAACCGCCCGATCACAACATGGTCTCCTTAGCCACCGCGATCGCATTCTCGGCGGCGATCCGCAGATTGTCCGCGACCATCCATATCCACATCGCACGCGGATGATTGCGATCCGCGCGGATCCCGCCCACGCTCAACCCGCTGTGCCCGGCGATGCCTGCATTCGACGGCGGCTCATCCGGCCGCACGTCGATTTCTCCGCCGATTCCCGCGCCGCTGAGCGCGCTCGCCAGCGCCTTCGCGCTCGGGTTCTCCTCGAACTCGATCCATATCGAAAAACTGTGGCCGTGAAACACCGGCGCCTGCACCAGGCGAAGGCTCGGCATCGGAGTCCGCACTGGAAACCCAGGGTACGCAGCGAGCAGGGACGCCAAGTGCCGTTCAATGCGCTGCTCCACCAATTCCAGCGGCTCGATCGCCTCCTCGCCGTATTGCGCGAGCAT
>Ga0182024_10016213_pt1 | contig 14156 bp, 11 predicted proteins | sample P32metaG_FD_120480 | JGI IMG/M metagenome (GOLD analysis project Ga0182024, IMG submission 120480) | Permafrost microbial communities from Stordalen Mire, Sweden - P3-2 metaG (Illumina Assembly) | ecosystem: Environmental > Terrestrial > Soil > Wetlands > Permafrost | place: Sweden: Stordalen... | reverse complement strand
GAGACCGCCGGCCGGCAAAATCTTCACCAGGTTACGATCGAGATAGACGACGCCGAGGGCGAATTGCAGCGTGGGAGTGAGCGTGATCACGCCCAATCCACGCCCCATGATGCGGATGCTGTGCGAATTGACGGCGTGGAAATCGGTGTAGAGACCCGTCCGCACGCCGAGGTTGGCGCTGAGCCAAGGAGTGACTTGCGGCTGCCAGCCGGCATCGATGTAGGTGTCGTAGGTGGCCGGCGGCATGTCGGCGAACTTCGGAGCCTGGCTGACCGGCCCATCCCACCAATTTCCGGCAGCGCCGGGCGTGATGAGGACCGGGGCCTGGTTGTACGCTACCGGGATCGCAAAGGTGGCCGAGACGTCGGCCACGGTGACGCCTAGCTTGCTGGAGTTGCCGCCGAACGGCGCCAGCCAGGCTCCACGCAGACGCGTCTCTTGCAAAAACCGCAAAGGCGCCTGGGCCTGCTGAATCCAGTCGGCGGGCATGACGGTCGGCAGACCGTCAGGATAGATCGGTTCGGCGTTGCCGGTATACGGCGGCGGCGCGGGGACATAGGGAGACGGCACTGTGGAGGAATAGGGCGTTCCGCCAGCGCTCGGAGCGGCATAAGGATCCCACGCCGGGGGCGTCGTTGGAGCAGTTGGCGGCGGCGGCGTCGCAGGCGATGGACTGAATGTCGCAGGCGGAGCGGCACCGGCCGGCGGACCCGCCGAGTAGCCAGCCGGCGGACCGGCGAACGGCGATGTCGACGGAGGACTGACCGGCACCAGCGGAGAGGACCCTGGCGCAGCGGCGCCGTAGGCGTTGCCTGGCTGTTGGGCCAGCATGGTCGGGAACTGCACCCGTTGCCCCCAAGCAGGCAGGGGCGCCAGAAGCATCCACGCAAAAGCGCAAATGGCGTACAGACTGGGAAGAATGGTACGCAAGAAACCCTCGTATTTTCGACCGCGCCGAACGGCGCCACAGAAAAGCTTCGCCGAAACTCTGTCAACCGGGGGAGGTGGAATATCAATCCGGACCCCCACGCGTCAAGATCAACGAGAATCGAGGCCGGGAATCGCAACGGAAGTTGCAGAAATGGGTGGGATAAGAAGAATGGGGCCTGGAAATCGGCCCGGGCCTGGATGCTTCGCGCGGGAGCGCAAATGCTATCAAGGGGTTTTACTTCCCATGGAAACCGTCGCCGCATGGAATGCTAGGAAATCGAATGTCCGCTGACGACACGATCGACGTCGACCGGCTGCTGGCCGAGTGCCGGCTGGCCGCGGTGGAATATCACGAGTCGCTCGACTCGACCCAGGATCGCGCCGCGGCGCTTGCGGCCTCGGGCGCGCGCGGACCGATCCTGGTCGTTGCCGACCGTCAAACGGCTGGCCGTGGTCGCGGGGCCAATCGCTGGTGGACCGGGCCCGGCAGCTTGGCCTTCAGCCTGATGTTCGATCCCCGAGACTGGGGGTTGGCCGGCGAAGCGGTGCCGGCACGCTCGCTGGCCGCGGGCGTGGCGGTCGTCACGGCCGTTCGACCGGCGCTCCATCCGCACAACGTCGGACTGCATTGGCCCAACGACGTGTTTGTCGCCGGTCGCAAATTGTCGGGAATCTTGATCGATGTGTTGGCCGACGGCCGGCACGTTTTGGGCGTGGGATTGAACGTCAACAACCGGCTCGATGATGCGCCGGCCGACGTGCGCGCGCGGGCCACCTCGATGATCGATCTGAACGGGCGCCGTCACGATCGGACGAGCGTGCTCGTCGGCCTGCTCGACGAACTGACCCGAGTGCTGGCCCAAACGGGAGCCGACGCCGTGGCGCTGGGCGCGCAATTTCAAGAGCTTTGTTTGCAAACCGGCGAACGGTTGGAAGTGGTCGCCGGCGGGCGGAGCGTCGTAGGCCGGTGTTTGGGGATCGCGCCGGACGGCGCGTTGCTGGTCGAAACCGACGAGGGAGTACGACAGCTTTACTCGGGCGTGGTGCGAGCGGCGACTGGTGGGTAGGGAACACCGATTGAAGCTACTGATCCGCAGATTACGCAGATGGACGCAGATAGAATCAAGAGAGAGTCATCCACTGGCGATGTGTTAGTTCTTCATCTCTGCGATCCTCTGTGTCTTCTGCGATGAAATTGATTCTTACGAGTTCCGCGCCGAACCGCGCGAGGCGGCGACGCAGATCTCTTGGCGATTGTGAGAGAGTTGCCGCGCCGCCACGTGCTGATAGCCCCAAGATCGGACGCGATCGAGATAGGCGGGGATTTCTTCGGCCAGATGCCAGTCGAGCAGTTTCAGCGTGATCAGCAGTCCCGCAATTTTGACGTCCGGATGGGTCACGATCTGTTCGATGGTGGTCAGCGTGTACGCCGGCGCGACATTCATATCGGCCACCAGCCAACGGACGTCGCGAAACTCGCGCCGGCGAACGTCGGCTCCGCGCATTCGCACATGGGTGAAGCGAGAATGGGCCAGAACCGCCGAATCGACTTCGGCCGGGTCGATGCCGGTAACCCGCAGCCCATGAGCCAACAGCGCCTGACTCGCTCCGCCGGGCGAACAACCGATTTCGACCACGTGCTCGCCGGCGCGCAGGGGGAGCGCCGACCAGGCCAGCGCCTCTTCCATTTTCAACCATGCCCGGGAGACCGCCTCGGCGGGCAAGGGGAGCTCGAAGATTCCACCGGGCAGGCACGACGCGGTCGAGTGGGCCCGATGGAAGCCGACCCACCACTGGTTCTGCTCGACCAACACGACGTCGAGCACCAGTTGGCCGGAAGCGGCCGGCTGATTGACCACCATCTCGGCCACGTCGATTCCGCCGGGGGCATGCGCCGCCAGATGTGCCGCGCGCAGCGACTGGCCGATCGATTGCGCCTCGGGCGTAATCGAAGGACCGGTCGCCAGTTGGCCGGTGGCCGCCGAATCGCGCGGCCAAACGTGCAGCACCCGATAGGGCCGGTCGCCGGCAAGCTGCCAGACGGCGGCGGCCCGCTGGGCAGCGTCGGGATCCGCAACGCGACCGAGCGAGATGCCGCTGGAGCGGGCGAAGACCGATCGCAGATCGAAATCGTCGGGCAAGTGGCCGATGGCCGATTTGAAGGTCAGAAAACCTGGGCGCGAATAGGCGAAACGGAAGCCGGGCCAATCTCGGGCCAGCTCGGCCTTGAGCGCAGGCTCGGCGCCGATTTGGCAGGTGCAAAACAAGAATTGATCGGTCACGGCAACGGCTCTGTGCTGGAACGGTCCTGGTTGTCCTGGAAAACCAGGGCGGAGCCGTTCATTGATTGGCCGGCGCCGCTGTCTGAGCGCGACTGTTTTGGATGCCACTCGGCCTGGATCGACTGGAGAACGCGCTGCCGCTGTTGGGACGTTCGTGTCAGAACGTCATATTTGCGGAACTGGTATTCCCGGATGATGATCGGCGTGTCTTGGCTCATTTTTTTGAGCAGATAGGCGTTAGTCGATTCCCTGCTAGCGCCGGGCCAGACTTCGATGGCAACGGTGTAAGATTTTCCAGCCAAAGTTTCACGGTTGAAAATCAACCCAATTTTATCGGGTCGTCGTCGCTCGTCCCCTGGGACACGGCCGAGCAACCAACCACAGGACCACGATCGGCAAGACCTGGGGCGAGAATCGTAGATCGCGCAGCCGGCGCATTCATGTGGACAGGGCTGAAAACTCGCTTTGTGCAATTCCTTGACCGCCAGAATCGTGCAGCAAGCAGTGCATTCTCCGCAGACTCGGTCCGCGACTCCGTTTTGGGCTTTGACCTCGGCGTGGGCGCGGTCTTGATAAGCCGCGAATTCGGCCTCAGACATCTTGGCTTCCAATTCTTGCCGATTGGATGCCTCCGCCTCTTTCCGAATTCCAAGGCTGTCTGGGTTTTCGTCCATTGTCGTTGCTCACATCTCTTTGCATCGGCGACCGCCAGAGCGAATGCCGGCCATGACTCCCTCGTTTCCCGCCTCGATCGACAAAAACCGGGCGGACCGTTTGGATCTTTCGTCGCGCGCGATTTCAACTCATCTTAGGCTCGACGGACCCTGTTGCAAACGTCGGCCGGGGAGAATCGTCCCGAAAGAGATCGCATCGCACCGGCACGAAGCGCAACGCAAGTCGGCCGCGCCGGCGCGTTACTTGCCGCCGACGATCTGCACCTGGGCCGGCGAGCCGGCAACGTCGGCCAGCTCGATCCGCAGGTTCTTCAATTTAGCCGGTTCGACCACCAGCGTCACGGTGTGAAGGCCAGTCGACAGATCCAACGGCAGCCGGGCGGCCCACGATTGCGCGGCGCCGTCAATCCACAGCTTGAAGATTCCGTCGGCCGGCAACAGCAGTTCGACCCGGCCGGCTGTGGTGACGTCGAGTTCGAACCGAAGGAGGCTTTGGGTCGTGTGGTTGCTCAGCTCGAAGAAGGGGAGCTCGGCGATCGGAAGCGAGCCGGAAACCTGGCTGTAGGCTGGGGTCCATTTCAATTGGTCGTTCTTGACCACCAGGTCGAGGTCGCCGTGGCGGACCCCGCGAAACGACTCGGGCGTGTTGGTCAACACTTGCCAACGCCGCACGACGCGACTTTTGTCGACCGCGAAGGGACCGACCTTGCCCAGCTCCGACATGAAGCGAACCATGTCGATCAATTCGCCGCGGGTGAGCGCGTCGGCCAGGCCGACCGGCATCAGCGAGAGACCTGGCTGTGGCGTGCCTTCGATCGTGTCGAGCGGAATGACGATTTCGCGGTCGTCGACGTCGCGCAGCACGAGGTCTTGGTCCGATTGGCGAACTTTGACGCCGCTGTAGACGAGTCCGGCATCGGTGGCGACTTTCAGTGAATGAAAGTTCTCTTTGATCTTGTTGCTGGGATCGAGAATCGATTCGATCAGGTAGTCGACCGGCGCGCTGGCGCCGATGCTGATCAGGTCGGGACCGACGCGGCCACCGGCGCCGGCGATCGAATGACATTTGAGACACTCGGCGCGGCGGAAGACCACCTCGCCGCGAGCGGCGTCTCCCTCGGCCGCGACCTGGGCGACCCAAGATTTCATTTCGTCGGGCGAAAGTTTGACCACCGCGGCTTTCAGTCCACCGGCGGTTTGCAGTGCGGCGAGCAAATCGGCATCGACCAGGCCCGAGTCGCGCACTTCGCGCAAGGCGAGCTTGGCGGTGTCGGCCGGAACGGTTTGGCCCTTGAGTGCGGCAGTCAATGCCGCCGGCCCTTGCTTGCGACCCAAGAGCGCGGTGAGCAGCGGCTGCAGATCAAGCCCATCGGGTGGATGGACCAATAGCACCGTGGCCATGGCCGCCGCTCGGTCGACGTCGAGCGAGACCAGGGCGGCAATGGCCGCCACGCGCGCCGGCGTGGGATGGTCGGCGCCGGCGAGAGAGACCAAGGAGTCGCGGCTGGCCGATCCGCCAAGTGCGGCCAATCCCGTCAGGGCGGCCGTGCGAACCGCGTCGGGTGTTTCGTTGCCGGCAGCCAATTCCAACAGCCGCGGCCGGAGCGGTTCGACTTGCCAAATGCCCGCCGCTTGAGCCGCGGCCGCCAGCACTCCTTCGTCGGCCGCCGACAACAGCGGAGTCAGACGGCCGAGGTCACCCGCCGGGCGTACCTTGCGCTCGCGCGTCGTCTTGACCAGGCCGGTTAGCAATTCAACGCACCGCGCGGGATTGGAGGGGGCGGCCAGTGCCTCGTCGAAAACGAGCGACAACTCGGCGGGGCCGCCGAATCGCATCAGCAATGCCGACGCGCCGGTCTGCTGATCGGCCGGCAATTTGCCCGACCGGACGAGAGCGGCCAGGGGCATCACCGCCGCGGCCGACTCTGCCGATTCGAGCGCAAAGCCCAAATGACGCGCGTCGCCGTTGAAATCGATTTGTTTCTGTTCCAGAGCGGGGAGCCAGACGGCCTGCGTGTTGTGGGCGGCCAGATAGAGGGCATGATCGAGAAATCGATCCATCGGCTTATCGAGCGCCCGCATGGCAACTTGGATTGCCTGAGCGGTTCCCACATGCGTCAGCGCCACGACTGCTTCGAGCCGCACACGCGGGTTTTCGTCGGCCACGTGCGTCTCGAGCGCGGAGAGCGCATCGGGAAGCTGTTCGTGCCACGCGCCGAGCACGCGCACCGCCGCGGCCCGGGCGTGCGGATCTTTGACCGCGAGGACCCGGTTGAGCAGCGTAGGTTCGACCACATTCAACGACTGGTAGGTCCAAAGCCCTTCGAGCAGATGGTGGTCGCGGTGGGGATCGCGCTGGTCGAGTTCGGTGAGCCAAACCGCCACATCGGGCAGAACGCTTTCGCCGCGCTCTTTGAGCACGCGCTTGGCGAAGTGCCGCGTCCAACTCTCGGGCGATTCGAGCGCGGCGATGAGTTCGCCCGTCGTGGCGCCGGAAAGTTGCGGCCGTGAAACGGGCGGCCGGCCCTTGGTGGTCACTCGCCAAATGCGGCCGTGCGTATGGTCGCGGCGCGGGTCGCGAAAGTCGACCTCGCCATGCTGAATGATCGGATTGTACCAATCGGCGATATAGATCGCGCCGTCCGGACCTTGCTTCACGTCGATCGGACGAAAGGCGACATGTTTGGTTTTTATCAGGTCGGGCTGCTGACGCGAGGCATAGCCCGACCCGTCGTCGGTGAGCGCATAACGGCAGACGCGGTGGGCGCGAAAGTCGTTGGTGATGAGCGAGCCTTGCCAGGCGTCGGGCAAGTGACGCCCGTCGACGATTTCCAGTCCGCAGTCCTTGGGGCTGCCGGGGTTCAAGCCGGCCAGAATCCGATCGGCTCCTTGCGCGGTGATCAGCGTCGCGCCGGGGAACACGTAGTTGATTCCCTGGCCGCCGGCGCCGTCGGTGGCAAACGATTGTCCCCAGCGGTCGAAGGCGTGTCCCCAGGCGTTGACCAATCCACGGGCAAAGACTTCCAACTCAAGCGTGTCGGGGCGCAGTTGCCAGATGCCGCCTCCCGCGAGCCGGCGAACGCCCCAAGGGGTTTCGAGATGGCTGTGGATGTAGACCGATTGGTTGAAGTAGAGTTGGCCGTTGGGACCCCAGCGGAAGGTGTGGACCAGGTGGTGGGTGTCTTCGGTGCCGAAGCCAGAGAGGATGACGCGGTAGGTGTCGGCCTTGCCGTCGCCGTCGGTGTCTTTCAAAAAGATCAGTTCGGTGCTGTTGGCGACATAGACGCCGCCGTCGCCCGGTTCGATGCCGGTGGGAATCAACAGCCCGCGAGCGAAGATGGTTGTCTTGTCGGCCTTGCCGTCGCCGTCGGAATCTTCGAGGACCAGGATTTTGTCGTCGGCCTGCTGACCTGGTTTGACTTGGGGATAGGTTTCGCTGGAAGCGACCCATAAACGGCCGTCGGGATCGAACGAGATCTGGATCGGCTTGGCCAACAGGGGATCGGCCGCAAACAGATTGATTTCAAAACCGTCGGGGAGTTCGAGCGCGGCCCGTTCGATTTCGGGATCGGGATCGGGAATGTCTTTCAGATCGCGCTGGGCCAGCGCGGAAGTCGCGAGGGACAGGGCCGCGACGAGCGCCGCGCAGCCGGCAAGGTGTCGACTGGCGACCAAACGCTTGCCGAGATCGATCGGCCTGCGAAACCAGAGGGCGAGAAGCGTCATTTCTGAATCATCTCGTATTGATGTTCGACCGGAACGGTCAGTTCCTGAATGCGGGCATCTTTCGAGGCGACCAGCGGATCGAATTGCGGAATCTCGACCGCATTGTTCCCTTGTTCATGCTTACGGAAACCGAACAGATAGGTTTCGTTCTGCGGCCGCCAGCGATGAAAGAACAATTCGTTCTTGGCGACGATCTGCCGCCGCAATCGCTCTCCCTGATCGACCTCGGGGCCATCGATGCCGACGATGCCGATCGCCCAATCTTCGCCCGGAAACGTATCGATCTCCTTGCCATCGATCAGCAACGTCCAAGGGCCGGCGAGCCCGGCGACGCGCAACGTCCGGCGCCCGGCACGGTTGATCCGGGCGAGCTCCGACGTGTCGGCCGGCGGCCTGGCCTCGGGCACAAACTGATCGCGGAGACGAAACCGCAGCCCCTGATCGGAGTGCGAAATCTCCACGACTTCGGTCCCAATGGTTTTCACGGCCTTGCCGGCTTGCCCATCAATCTCGACCAGCCACGGCGTGTCGGGCAGACCCAGGGAGGCCAGAATCTTGGGGGCCGTGCGCCAATAGCCCGCCGCTGTCAGATGGATGCCATTGTCGGTCAGTCGAATCGACGGCGCAGCGAATTCGTGGATCATCAGCCCGTCGAAAAGATTGACAAACTGCAACTGCCGCTCGGCGGCGACCTCGGAGATCGTCTGGCGATAGAGTTTCAGATTCTCGTTGTGAGCGTCTGGGTCGGGCAGGGGGGGACCCAAGTTTTCGTGCCGCAGCGGCGAGAGCAAAACCAGCCGGGCGCCGGTCGGAGCGAGGGCGTCAAGCAGTTTCTTGAGCCCCGTGCGAAAGGCGTCGAGCCCCGCGGGACCGGCAAACGACTCGTTCGCCCCATAGGCGGCCAGGATGACGGTGGGCTTGAGGGCTTCGACTTGAGCCACGAGTTGTTTGAAGCCGTCGGCGGGCTGTCCGAATCCTGCCCGAGCTTCGCCCCACACGGTGTCGCCGCTCCAGCCGAGGTTGCGGACGATGATTTTGCGGCCGGGAAAATGACTCACTAACGCGGCTTCCAAGTAGCCGTACTGTTGCTCGCGTTCGACGAACGTGCCGCCGAGGAGCACGACGCGATCGCCATCGCGCAGTTCGAATTTCTCGGCCTCCGTCGCGGCGGCCGGCTGGGCCGCGTTTTGCGGTGCCGCTTCGGCCGCCTGGGCAACCGAGGGGCCAAGCGGAGCGAGGCCGAGTGCCGCACTGAAGGCGAGCTGGGCGAGCAGGATCGTCATGCGGCCCCGCCGGCGCGCGCTGCCCTTGCGCAATGGGCGAGCGATGGCCGGGCGAGTCGGGTCGTTTGGCGCGGGGAGTCTCAAAAAACGAATTCCAGGCGGGGAATTTTGGTGCCGGCTTCCGCCGGAGCGTGTTTCGCCAGCCGTGCCGGCTTACGCCCAGCGGCCAGGCGACACTCGCCGGCGCCGGTTAGCGAGGGCGGACAGGTTCAAGTCTAGTTAACGTCTTCGGCCCCTGCCAGTCGCTCGCCGGGGCGTGTTAGGACCGTGTGTCGGTCGCTACGGTAACCGAGACGCAGTCAAGATAAAAATCGCGGCGCTAGCGGGTTCGCGCGTGGCCGACCCACGGCGCGGTTGCGTACGCTGGGCGCCGCTATAATGTGAGCCGTCGGGCCATCCGCTATGCTGATGGGAGAACGCGGCAGGCGGCCGTGAAGGATCGAGCGAACACCGGGAGCAATAAAATGATTTGCCACGGAGGGGGCCGGATGGAAAAAGCAGGCCGCGGCGCGACCATGATCGCGCGCTGGCTCATGCTGGTACTGGCCGTTTGGCTGGGCCAGGCGACACTTGCCGCGGCACGCGAGCCGCTGGAGTTCGAGCCGGGGCGTCATGGCGAGGGCTCGCTGGTGATGGTCGGCAATGTGCCGGTGGTGGTCGTTCGCGGCACGCCCGAGCAGATGGGCGAGCAACTCGGCGCGCTGACGGCCGGGCCGCTGGCCGATATCGCGGCGCGGCAGGAAGCGATTTTGAGCGGCTTCGGCCTGCCTGCCCGGTCGCCGCTGCTGTTGAGTTTGGGTGGGATCCTGGCCAACCGCATTCCGCCCAATCATTTGGCCGAGCTCAAAGCGGTCGGAAAAAGTTCGGGAGTCGGCTACGACTTCTTGGTGCTGGGCAACGTGGTGTATGACATCGCCAAGATCGGCGGCTGTTCGGCCTTGATGGTCGACGGCCCGCACTCGGCTACCGGCCAGACGGTCTTCGGCCGGAACATGGACTTTCCCAGCCTGGGCTTTTTGGACCGGGTCGGAATGGTCGTCGTCTACCGCGGCGAAGGAAAGCACGCGCTGGCCTCGATCACCTTTCCGGGCTTCTTGGGTTGTATCTCGGGCATGAACGACGCCGGCCTGGCCGTGGCCCAGTTGGAAGTCAACGAGGCGAGTGATGGTTCGCCGCGTTTCGATCCGGCAGGGACTCCGTTGGCGTTTTGTTTCCGTCGGGTGTTGGAAGAGTGTGCCACGGTCGATGAAGCGGAGAAACTGCTGGGCACGATCCACCGCACGTCGATGTGCAATATGGCGATCTGCGACCGTGAGACGATGGCGGTGTTGGAAATCACGACCAAGTCGGTCGTTCGCCGGGCGGCCGAGCAGGGCTTTTGTGCCTGCACGAATCATTTTCGCACCGACTCTTTGGGCCCAGCGCGTGAATGCCGGCGTTATGAATCGCTATCGAAGGCATTCGACGCCCCACGGCTCACACTCGACGATGTCGTAAAGAAGCTCGACGAGGCGAACCAGCGGCAGTTGACGATCCAGACGATGATCTTCGAGCCGGGCACGCTGCAGTTGCGGCTGGCCTTGGGCGCGCCCCCCGTCTCGGCCAAACCGCTGCAACTGGTGGATCTGGCGCCGCTGCTGAAGGCAGAAACGGCAGGCGCCGAGAAGTAAGCGAGGACGTATCAAAATGGTGCGCGATGGATTGGTACTCCAGCGCATCGCCATCAGGCGCATCGCAGCTCGCTGCCACGCCATTGAGCCGACTCCACCCCCGGTAGCGCAAGTGCCGGCGCGGGAGGCCGTGCCGGTTGTCCCTCGATTGCGCTTCGGGTTAGTGTTGCGGGGGTGCGGCCCCGACGAAAGGCGAGCTACGCCAGTGGCTGTCGGCCGGGATTCACGAAGCGACGATAGGCTCGCTCGTCTCCCTCGACGACCAGCACGTAAACCAGGCCCTGCGATTGCCAGGCGCTGATCGTCAAACCGCCGGTCGCCGACTGCGGCGTGAGGGGGGCCGCACCGGGCAAGCCGGGCCGCTTGGCCGAGAGGACGAACAGCACCGCCCGCGATTTGGCCCCCTGCGCCAGGCTGTAGACAACGCCCCGGCGAGCGACCGTTTTGGAGAGGGCCTGCCATCCACGTGGATTGCCGACGATGGCAGCGGGCAACGGCAGATTGGCCGGCGCCTCGGCGATCGGTAGCCAATGGTCGGCAAGTCGCTCAAACCAGACGGCCGCTTCGGTCGTCACTTCGCCCGAGGCGGGAGCGGCCGGCGAACGAAACGCCGTCCAAAGCCCCGTTGCCGCGAGGATCGACGCCGCCAGTGCCGCCAGCATCCGGCGGCGCGACAGCGGGTGCCGGCCGGCGGTCGCGGGCAGAGGAATGATTTCGGCTGGTGATTGCGTTGCCGGTGATGGTGCTGCCAACGTTTGAGTTGCTGCCAAAGCGGACCGACCGGCGGGGGCCAAGATTTCGTCGGCGGGGGAAGAAACGGGGGCTGGCTGCAAACCGGCGAGAAGTCGGGCGGCCAGGCCGGCCGGAATGGGGACCGCCGCAAACGCTTCGGCCAGACGCGCGTCGAGCCGCTGCACGGCGTCGTAACGGGCACGCAGGGCCGGCTCGTGCGTTAGCGCTTCGGCCAACTGCGACATTTCGGGCTCGTCAAGATCATGGCTGCCAGGGCGGCAGGCATCGATTTCGTCATGGAACCGCTCGTCAAGCATGGATCGTTTCTTTGCCGCTATCGTCAGTATTGATTTCGCTGGTGTGACTGTCGCTGCCAGATGGAAAAAGTTTCGACCGCAGGTGGGACTTGGCACGGGAGAGCCGACTCATCACCGTTCCGATCGGCACCTGCAAGATTTCGGCGATTTCGCGATAGGATCGCTGTTCGAAATAGAACAAGAGTAGGACTAACTTGAACTCATCCGCCAACTCACCGAGTGCCTGCTGCAGTTCTTCGGAGTCGAACGGCCTATCGTCGGCTTTGGCCGCGACCGTGTCGAGATCGAAACCCAGGCTGGCAGCGGTCAGCGGCACCGTACGACGGCAGTTTTTCAAATATCCGTTGCGCAGTACCGTAAACAACCATCCGCGAACGCAATCCGCCTGCCTGACCTGACCGAGTTTTTCGTGGGCGATGAGGAAGGTTTGCTGGGTCAGATCCTCGGCGTCGGCCACGGAACCCGTCAGTCGATAGGCATAGCGATAGAGGATCTCGTGATGATCGAGCACCAACTGCGTGATGTCTGGTTGCGAACCACCTGTTTGCGGGATGTCGGCCTGACCCGAATTTTCCTGTCCGGGAGTTCCCCGTCCATTAGTTCCCCGTCCATTAGTTTCTTGTCCATTAGTTTCTTGTCCATTAGTTTCCTGTCCGACCTGTGCGGCCCCCTTGCCGACGCTGGCGACCGAGCTGCGCCGGGCCGCCTTGGGCTTGGGAAGTTCAAGTTTGGGAGAACTGTCAGACACGGTTGGTACCGCCGCCTATCCATGAAGAGTACGAGGGCCAGCGGAATATTCCCTGAGTGGCCCTGAATAAAAGTATATCGCCGCGGGAATAAAACCCAATCGGGGGGATCGAGTTTGTTAGCGAGGCCGCGCGTGGCATGTTTTTGCCGCCGGCGAATGATTTCTGCCTCGCGGCGATGGAGCGATACCGTTGGCCCGTGGTCAAAAGCCCGAGGCGATCGACAAATCAAGGAGAATTTTGATGCGGAAACGAATACTGATTTCATTGTGTGCGGTGAGCTTGCTGTCGCTGGGATGCAAGGATCCCACGGTGAAAACCGAAATGGACAAGGCGGCCGCCGAAATGAAAGAGGCGGGGCACGATACCGCCGAAGCCGCGCGTGCCGCTGGCCGCGAAGCTGCCGCCGATATCAAGCAGGAAACGGAGCACCTGAAAGAGTCCGTCACCGGTTCGAGCCCTGGAACCGCCCCCGAAACGACGCCCGAGGAAAAATAAACCCGCGGCATTTTCTCCCAACGGGTGAAATAACGGGAATAAGTGGACGACGGTTGGCCTCTAAAGGTTGTTGATTTAGGCGGGCAGGACGTTCCTGACGCATATTAGCGTGATAATTCGACCTAAGATAAGGACTCGATTCATGAAGCGACTCTCGATGTTTGCGTTGTTGCTCGGTCTGGCAGGCGTTCTCGGTTGCGAACCTCCCAAGCCGGCGGCCAAGGAAGCCCCCAAGACGGATGCCGCTGCGACGGACGCTGCTCCGGCCACCGATGGCGCACCGGCAACCGACGCTCCGAAAGAAGACATGCCCAAGGAAGAAGAGACCAAGTAGTCGGGCACTGGCTCGGTTGCTTGATGGGTTGATACCACGAGGGAGTGATTCCCCCGGCGGCTGCGGCCTGGGCTTGTCAAAGCCTGCTGGCCGGCGCTCGGGGAACACTCCTTCGTTTGTTGATAGAGCTCGTTCGTGGATCGAGCGAGTTTTTGCGCGCTCGGCTGGTCGAATGGCTTACGAGCGTTTGGGACGGGGGACGCGGCGGTTGCCTTTGCGCCGGCCGCGCTTGCCGGACGCGTCGCCGGCTTTGACGTCGACGTCGTCGACCGCCTCGCCCATCGAGGATCGCATTTTTTCGATGCGGTCGCGAATCGCGGCTGCCCGTTCGAATTCCAACGCCTCGGCCGCGGCGAGCATCTCGGCTTCGAGCTCGGAGAGGTATTCTTCGGTGATGTATTGGGTTTCGTCGTTGCGGCCGACCAGGGCGTTGGCCTTGGCGTGGGCGGCCGCCGCGGATTCGATGCCGATGTGGATTCCCTTGCGAATCGTTTCGGGCGTGATGCCGTGCTCCAGATTGTAGGCCGCTTGCAAGGCGCGGCGGCGGTCGGTTTCTTCGATCGCCCGTTGCATCGATTCGGTCATTTTGTCGGCGTAGAGGATGACCTTGGCGTTGACGTTGCGGGCGGCCCGGCCGATCGTTTGCATCAGCGACGTTTCGCTGCGCAGGAAGCCTTCTTTGTCGGCGTCGAGGATGCCGACCAGCGAGACCTCGGGCAGATCGAGTCCCTCGCGCAACAGGTTGACTCCAACCAGGGCCTCGAATTGGCCCTCTCGCAGATCGCGCAGCAACTCGACGCGCTCGAAGGCATCGAGCTCGCTGTGCAACCACTTGCACTTGACCCCTTGTTCGCAGAGATAGAACGAAAGATCTTCGGCCAACCGCTTCGTCAGAGCGGTGACCAGCACCCGCTCGCCGACGGCGGCACGCTCCTTGATTTGCCCGAGCAAATGGGGAACCTGG
>Ga0182024_10016212_pt1 | contig 14156 bp, 15 predicted proteins | sample P32metaG_FD_120480 | JGI IMG/M metagenome (GOLD analysis project Ga0182024, IMG submission 120480) | Permafrost microbial communities from Stordalen Mire, Sweden - P3-2 metaG (Illumina Assembly) | ecosystem: Environmental > Terrestrial > Soil > Wetlands > Permafrost | place: Sweden: Stordalen... | reverse complement strand
TCGACGACGCCGACGACTTGCTGAAAAAGACCGACGCCGCATGGCTGCAACTGACCGCCGAGCGGATCAAAACCCTCTGCCATTGCCCATGGATCGTGCGCGCGAATCAAGCCTGAGGCGTATAACTTATGAGGAGCAGTCGCGCGGGCGCCTTGCCACCGTCAATGCCGCGCGTACACCGCAGCAACTCGTGCAAGCTTATGCGCATTTGCAGCAGCACGTCCTGAACTACAGCAAAATCCCCGTTATTGCCTTCGATGAAGGGGCCGCCCTGACCGCCAGGACTCTTCAAAAATCCAAGCTGCGTCTTGGCACCATGGATATTCGAATCGCGGCTATCGCGTTGACAAACGACGCGTTGCTTCTCTCGCGCAACGTGCGCGATTTTCGGCGTGTGCCTGACCTCCGCGTCGAAGATTGGACAACTGCCTAACCTCTTTTGCCGAATCGAGTGTCCGCGATCTTGCAGGCCGGTTTTCCATGGCGGGAATTTCCCGAGACGCACCGTTGCTGATCAAACGACCTGATGCAAGGATCAGTGCCCATGCCAAAGCGGCTTGAGTGCAGATTAGACCAACTGATATGATAAGTGCTCAAACCCATGCAAAACGCTGGAGACGGGCAATTACCGCAAGGCGGCGGAGGAGGGGAATTTCTATGTGCGGGGGTTTAATTACCTGTTTGTGATGAGGAAGGTAGCTGCGATTTGACGGGAGGTCATATGGGACCCACATCGCTTCGAGAAATGAAAGAGTGGTCGGATTGGGACGGCGCAGCAAGATGGTTGGCGACATGTCTTGGCTTGATGCCCGACGAGCCAGGCTGGGGACGGACGAAACACGTGTTCTGGAGCAATCATCCAATTGGCAATGTTCTCTATGAAACGCTCGAACGTCTCGTGCAGGTTGGCGTGCTCGAATCCAGAGATGAGCCGGATAAGCAGTACCGCTGGAATCCGGCGTTTCGAGGAAGTTGGGAGGAACCCGGGCCAACTTGAGGCAACTCACGGCGTCATCTTTGCGTTAAAGTTTGGGACATGACCGACGAGAATCCAATCATCGCCGAGATTCGCGAAACACGAGAACGTCTTCTGGCAAAGTACGACGGCGATCTGAGTCGTCTGATCGATGATCTACGACGTGCCTCTTCAGCCGCAGGCCGTACGGTCGAAACCCCGCTGAAACCGAATATCGAGTCCGCACAGCCGAAGAAAGCGGGTTAGTTCTTGCCTCAAATCGGTTGACATGGAACGTCCTTGTGATCGGCTCCCGGTGTAGCGGTTCACCCGAGATCAAAATCCCGCGGCCCGCCATCAAAGTAGAATTTGCTGGCGGGTTTGGGCGGCTCGGCGAAGTAGTGGACGATTTGGTTGGCGTCGACGGTCCATTCGTACTGCATGTCGCCGACGACTTCGCCGCGGAGTTGAACGACGGCGTTGAACCAGTAGAGCTTGCGGAGCAGGGCCTCGAATTTTTCGAGCCAGGGCCGCCAGTGCGTTTCGACATCTTTCATCGAGGCGCCGAAATGGATGATTTGGCTCTTGTAGGTGCCCGCCGTCGGGTCTTCGCCGGGGATGGCGAACATCGCCCGCGACAAGTGTGGGAAGCTGTCCTTCTCCGGGAGCGCTTCGATGACCGCGCGGTTCAGGCGGTGCAGCCGATGCGGGTCGGACTTCATGCCCTCGGCGCCCTGGATGAAGCCATAGATGATCGATTGCTGCGTCATGCGGTTTGGCCGATGCGGCGCATCTTCTGCTTCGGATATTGTGGCATGCGATTTCAGGGACGCGAAAAAATCTTTGTGCAAATGCCGGATGGAGCGCACGAGAATGCGTCAACGCCGCGATTATCGGACGCTGCGTTGGCGTCACCGCGATGACATCAATTTCGAATCGCGGTCAGCTTGTGAACGCAGGTCACCGCCAGTGATCCATCGCCGACCGCGAATCCAACTCGCTTGGTGGAGCCGGCGCGAATATCGCCCGCCGCGAGAATGCCCGGCACCGTCGTCTCCAGCGGGCACGGCTCGCGATTTTTCAGCGGCCACTTCCCCGATTTGAGCGCGTCCATTCCGGTGAGAATGTACCCGAGTTCGTCGCGCGCCAGGCTTTCGGGAAGCCAGGAGCAGCCGGGTTCAGCACCGATGAAGACGAACACCGCCGACGCCGGCAGCGTCGATTCGCCGGCGGTTGATTTCAACGTGATGCTTTCCATTCGCTGCCCACCCTGCACGGCAGAGATCATCGTGCCCTCGTGCACGTGAATGTTGGTCGTCGCGCGAATGCGGCCGACGAGATATTCCGACATGCCCGGCCCGAGTTTATTGCGGATCAGCATATGTACCGTGCGATCGCGACAACACTCGGCCAAAAACATCGCCGCCTGCCCGGCGGAGTTTCCCGCGCCGACAACCGCCACATCGCGCGAGTCATATAGAATCGCCTCGACGCTGGTGCAGGCGTAGTGAATTCCCGCCGACTCAAATCGCTCGGCCCCCTCGGCATCCAGCTTGCGCCACTTCACCCCGCCGGATACGAGAACCGTTTTGGCGTGCAGGCGCGTGCCGCAGTCAAGTTGAAGCGTGTGCGTGCCATCGGCGTTCTGCTCGATGCGCTCGACCTCGACCGGCGCGACCATTTTCGCGCCGAATTTGAGCATCTGCAGCACGCTGCGCATCGCCAGGTCCGCGCCGGACAGCCCGCTGGGGAAGCCGATGAAGTTTTCGATCATCGATGACCCGGCGGCTTGCCCGCCCGGCCCGAGTCGATCCAGCACGACTGTCGAAACCCCTTCGGATGCCGCGTAAACCGCCGCCGTCATCCCGGCCGGGCCCGCGCCGACGATCGCCAGGTCGACCGATTGATCCGGACAATGCCGCCAGACCCCGGCGCCTTTGGCGAGGTCGCGCAGCGTGGGATTGATCAGAAGATCGCCGCCGTTCACTTCAATCACCGGGGACTTTCGCGGCGAGCCCCATTCGGTCATCAACTCGCGGCCGCGAACCGAAGCCGTGTCATACCACGTGAACGGCACGAAATTCTTATGCAGAAACTCGCGCACCTGCATCGTGTCGCGGCAGTCGCGCGGGCCGACAACCTTCAGGCCCAGCACGCCCGCCAAGCTGAGGAGCCGCCGGCGTTCCTGCGTCGCGATCATCATCTTCTCGCTCAGATGCGGCACCTTATTGAGCACTTCGCGCAGGCGACTGTTCGCGATCCGCATTAAGTGAGTCGGCCCGTTTGCCACGCCGTTGACGATGACCGGCCGGCGCGTGAGCAGATCGATATCGCCGGCAAACTGCCCCGGCCCGTGCGTGACGATCAGGCTATTGCCGTCCGCGGGATTCAGAATATCGATGTCGCCCGATTCCACGACGAACAGATCGAGATCAGCCTGCCCCGCGCGGAATACGGTTTCGCCGTCCGCGTAGGCGCAGCACGTCGCCGCGGCACGAAGGGCGGCCAGATCGGCTTCATCCAGTCGGGGAAAAGCAAGGTCTTCGGAAGATGATTTAGCCAGAGCGTCAGCCATGCGCAAATCCTAGGCAGCGGCAACGGCCTGAACGTGGTTCATATTCCCCGGCGTAAATAATCGGAGTCGGCATTTCGTTCAATGCCGACTCCGAAGTTAATCATCAGGCGAGTCTGGCCGGCATGGAGGTTCTCATACCTTGATCTGTCGTGGATACTGCTGGTTCGCTTCCCAGTACGTTTGCTTCAACTTGATGAAGTCATCATCGGCCTCCGGCTGCACTCGCCCGGCGGCGTCGGTGGCGCGGGAGACGATCGTGTGCTCGCCGGGCATGGGCGTTTTCCAGTCATACGACCAGAATGTCCAGGCACGGCCATCTGCGGGATTGGCGTCTTGTTGGGGCGCCAGATCGACTTCAAACCAGGGACTGTTATCCACGCGAAGCTCGACTTTTTGGATCTTCGCGCGCGACCACGCGGCGCCGGTGACGTGAAGCGTTCCATTATCTCGGCGTGTGATCCTGCCCACCAGCGATTTTACCTGCATGGGGCCGACGGCGGTTTCTTTGTATTCGATGTCGTTCCCATCTCGCTCGCCGCGAACTGTCACGTAATCGCGCGCGGTGAACCGGTTCATGAGTGGGCGATCGCGTACTTCGATCCATGTGAGCCACTTGACCCACGCGATGCCATACCACCCGGGAACGACCAAACGAAGCGGCGCGCCATGACTGGCCGGCAGCGGTTTGCCGTTCATCTCCCAGGCGAGGATTGCATCTTTCATCTCCGCCAGCTTCAGCGTGCGCGCGAAATTCTGTTCGTAGGACTTGGTGCGGATCGTTTCCTTCCCGCGATCCGCGCCCCAGAAAGCAATTTCAGTCGCTTCGGGTTTCAGCCCGCATTCTGCGAGAAGGGCGGCCAGCGACGTGCCTGTCCAGCGCGCGTTGCCAACTGCTCCCATGAAGCCGGCCGTTGACCCATTACCCGAGCATTCCAAAGTCGCCGCGAAAGTCGTCGCCGGGCGCGCCTTGATTTGATCGAGCGATAGATCAACTGGCTTCTCGACGTGCCCGCCGATCTTGAGTTTCCAGTCGGCGAGGTTGACTTTGCCTGCTCCGTAATGGCTCACAGCGAAAAACTGCTTCTCCGGCGTGATCCAGTCGCGCAGTTCTTCCCACTTGAGCATGGCCCGCTTCGGATCGATCGGCTGCGGATCGATGAACGGAACCAGCTCGCCGTCGTCGTCCGCCGCGGCCGCAAACAGCGAGGGCGAAATGCCCGCCAGTGCGGCGGCGCTCAGGCCAATGAATCCATTTCGAACCAGTTCCCGACGGGAAAGCGACGCGCGTGTCATAACCTTATCCCATCTGAAGGAGGGCCAGACATAAAGGACTGGCGGTCTGCTCATGGCTATCGGCGTTCCTAAATCAGAAGCGCGGTTTTTTGGACATTAAAGTACGGCCTTTAGTACGGCCAATCTCCCGACTAAGATCGAAGCCAGAAACCCGCAACCAGGCAAACGCGATCGCCTTCTGGTAAACCAGCAGTTTCTCAAAAGCGAACGCCATTGCCCAATCGTACCGGAAGAAAGGAGAGAGTAGAAAGGAGACCGCAGGAGAAGCAACTCGTGTTGAATGCACGGCTTGGCGTCGACGCGATTTTTGCTTTTTCTACTTTCTACTCACTACTCTCTCCTGCTCTATTCTCTCCTGCTCTATTCGCCAACGGCGAATCGGGGCGACAGGATTCGAACCTGCGACCTCTTGGTCCCAAACCAAGCGCTCTACCAAGCTGAGCTACGCCCCGGCGTGCGGAATCTGTTGTCGGCGACAGCTGCGGAATTGTCAAACGCCGTGGCATTCTAGGCGCGCATGAAAACGGCTGGCCCGAGAGAACCAGCCGTCTTCGTGTTTTCGGTTTCTAATCGAAGCAAGAATTACGGCTTCACGCGGGTCATCGCGTCGTACGCGAGGTAGCCAAAGACGCTGACGGCGGTGAGGGCCGTCACCGACAGCACGATCGCGACGCTCAGCATCGTCGTGAATCGCGTGGCCTGCTTCTTGAGGATGCGTTCGAGCTCTCCATCGCGGCGATCGGTGTTGTCGCGGAGACGCTCCAGCACGTGCGCGCTCGACTGTGAATTCGTGGTGATGGATTCCAGCGCGATGCCGAGTGACGTCAGGTTGCCGCTGATCGCTTCGTCGTGCTCGCTCAGTGAAGCGACGGTTTGATGCAGCGCTTCCATCGCGTTGCCCTGGCGCAGATCGGCCTGGCTGATGCGCTCAAGGACATCGCCGAGTTTGTTTTGTTGATCGCCCTGACGTTGAAGCTGGTGCGAGATCGCCTGCAGCGCTTCGCCTTGCAGGCGGCCGGATTCGGGGATCGACCTCAGGGCTTCGGGGAGACCCGCCAACTGGCTCAGCAGATCTTCCTGCCGCAGCGACTGGCGATCCATGTTCTCGCGGATGCTTGTCAGCAGGTCGGCCATGGCGCCGATGCCGCGATTAAGGTTATCGATCGCCTGATCGCGCTTGGCCCACGGGCGCAGGAATGTCACACGCGGCTCTTTTTCGCCGCCGTCGCGATTATCCTGCGGATCGGGCTCGGGATCGCTCCCGCCGCCGGTCGGCACATCGTCAAAGAGATCGGTTAATGGCGATACTTCCTGCGGCACGGTGCTCTCGTCAGTCGTAGGCACACTGCGACGGAACCAGCCACCAATGCGCGAGAGGAATTTCTGTTGCTCGCCGACATCCCAGCCTTGTGTGATTTGACTCATGCCAGTGTTATCGGTCGTTGGACTTTCGGAACTTGCGGGTTTGACAGCTTTTTTTGCTACTTTAACATTCGCGCGATGAAACCAGTCCGCCGGAGTAGTGCTGTGCGGACGCCGTTTGTTTGGGTGTTGGTCGCGTTGACGGTTGGCGGATGCCATCGCCCAAGTGCGGAGGCGTCGCGGCCGGGCAAGCAGCCAAGCGTGGCTTCAATGATGCCCGCCGCTACCGATTTGCTGATCGCGATGGGGGCGAAGGAGCACCTGGTTGCGGTGAGTAATTTTGATCTTGCGAGCGAGGTCAAAGCGCTGCCGCGGGCCGGGGACTATCAATCCGTCGATTGGGAGAAACTCGCGATGGTTCGTCCGGCGGTACTCATTAGCTTCTATGGCCCGGGTCGCGAACCGCCGGGCTTCGCCGAGAAGCTCGCATCACTGCAGATACGGCAAGTGAATGTGCAGCCGAATCGGCTTGACGATGTCTATGCGGCGATCACGACGCTTGGCGATGCGTGTGACGAGCGACCCGCCGCCGATCGATTGCTCAACCAGCTTCGAACCGGCATCGAAAATGTGCGCAAACGCGTTGGCGGCCAGAAGCGCGTGCGAACACTGATTTCGATCAGCCCGACCGGCGCAGACCTGGTCGGCCGGGACACGTACCTTGATGATCTGCTTCAGGCCGCGGGCGGCGAGAACGTCCTGACCACAAAAGGATATGTAACTCTCGATCGCGAAGCGGTCGTGGCGCTTCATCCGGATGCGATTGTGCAACTGCTTCCGGATCGCGATGCCGCGTCGGCCGAAGCCGCGAAGGCCGCATGGGATAAACTTCCCGATTGCCCGGCCGCGAAAAATCACTGCGTTACCGTCTTCACCCAAAGCTACATCATGCAACCCGGTTCGCACGTAGCCGAGATCGCGGACCTGCTGGCCAAGGCGATCCATTGATTGAAGCAGCCCAGAAGACTTATCGGGCCAAGCAGTGGAACATTCGGCGGCTGTTGCTGACTGTTCTGCTGGCGACGGTCATTTGGGTGATTGTCGCAGCGCTCTGCGTGCTCGTTGGATCCACCGGCGCGATCGGCTGGCCGGGTGATCGCGCATTTGCGACACGTCTGTGGTTTCGATCCGAGCGCGTGCTGATCGCGTCCCTCGTCGGAGCAGGCCTCGGCATGGCCGGCGTTGTCTACCAGGCGATACTGCGAAACCCCTTGGCCGATCCGTATCTGCTTGGCGCCAGCAGCGGCGCATCGCTGCTTTCGATTGCGTGGCTGGTGTCGATGTTTGGTTCGAGTTCCACGATCCTCTTCGCGTTGGGTCAGCAAACCGCCGCGTTTATTGGTGCGATTCTGAGCGTGGCGGCGGTCCTATTCGCGGCCAGCAGTCGCGGACGAATTGAACCCGTTACGCTCATTCTTGTTGGTGTGATCGTCAATGCCGTCAATGGGTCGTTCTTTCTTTTAATCTACTCACTCCATCCTGAAGTCGTCGCTCAAGGTGGGGCGTTCACGTTTCTAATCGGCGGGCTGCAGTCGAGCCTCAGTGCTCGCCAGGAATGGCTCGCCGCCGCTTGCGTGCTCGGCGGCGGAATTGCACTGATGCGCATTTCAGGTCTGCTCAACGTCGCCATGCTTCAGACTGCCGAAGCGGAATCGCTTGGCCTGAATGTCCAGCGTCTTCGCTGGACCGGATTGGTCATCGCGTCACTTGTCACGGCTTCCGTGGTATCAATCAGCGGACCCATCGGGTTCATCGGTTTGGTGACGCCGCATCTGGCGCGGATGGTCTTCGGATACGACCAGCGTCGATTGCTTCCGATCGCGACAGCTTTTGGCGCGTGCCTTCTCGCTCTCGCCGATGCGGCTTCCCGGTTTCTTTCGCAGCAGACGCTCATGCAAACCGAATTGCCCGTTGGCGTGCTGACCAGTTTGATCGGCGGGCCGTTCTTCCTCGTCTTGCTATGGCGTTCGCGGGAATCGCAGGCGGAGACCGCATGACGCTGCTGACGGCCGAGAACGTGCAGGCAGGTTACGGCGATCGGGCTGTGCTTCGAGGCGTGTCGCTGCAACTGCACGTCGGCGAAGTTGTCGGGCTGATCGGGCCGAACGGCGCCGGGAAAACGACTCTTATCCGTGTGTTGCTCAGCCAGCTAAGTTCGACAGGGAAGATTTCCTGGGAAGGGCGATCGATTACGGCGTGGAGCCGAAAGGATCTGGCCCGTCGCGTTGCGTACCTTCCGCAAGCCCCCAGTTCGCCGGCGTTGCAGCGCGTGGAGGACGTATTGCGGACAGGACGTGCTCCGTACTGGGGCGCATTCGGGCTGGAATCGGCTCGGGATCTCCAAGTTGTTTTGGCAATCGCGGAGCGATTGCATTTATCATCGCTTCTTAAACGACCGATGCTCGAACTCTCGGGTGGGCAACGGCAGCGCGTCTTTGTCGGTCGGTGTCTCGTGCAAGAGCCGGTGGCACTGCTGCTGGACGAGCCGAACACGTTTCTCGACATCCGACATCAGGTTGAGCTTAACCAGTTAATTCGGCAGCTTGCCGCCGAGCAAAAGATCGCCGTGCTTGCTGCATCGCACGACTTGAATCTGGCCAGCATGTCCGCCGACAGGCTCATTCTGCTGAACGAGGGCGTTGTGGTTCGTGATGGAACACCAGACGAGGTGCTCGAGCCGCAGGCGCTTAGCACCGTCTATGGCGTTACTATCGAACGGATTGAGCGAGCGCCGGGCGAGCCACCGATTGTCATTCCTCGATATACCGCGTTGGGTCGGTGACGCCGGCCTCGATAAATCCTTTGCGTCGCAACGTGCAGCTATCGCACCGGCCGCATGCCAAGCCGGCTGGGCTGGGGTCATAGCAACTGTGTGTGGCGCCATAATCGACGCCAAGCGCAATCCCGCGTGCGATAATCTGTGCTTTAGTCAGGTGAATCAGCGGCGCGTGGATTTCGAATCGGCGTGAGCCGTCAAGCGTCATCGCGGTGGCCAGATTTGCCATCTTCGAGAACGCTTCGATGAAAGCCGGGCGACAATCAGGATAACCGCTGTAGTCGACGGCGTTCACGCCGATGAAGAGATCCGTCAGGCTCAGCACCTCGGCCCAGGCCAAAGCGTAACTGAGGAAAATTGTGTTGCGAGCGGGGACATAGGTGATCGGCACCTGAGCACCCATCGCCGACTCATCGCGATCCTTTGGCACAGCAAGCTCGGCAGTGAGGGCGCTCTTTCCAAACTGCCGCAGATCGATGCGAATTACCCGATGTTCCGCGACGCCGAACGCGGCGGCGATTCTGCCGGCGGCTTGCAGCTCAAAGCGATGACGCTGGCCGTAATCGAATGAGAGCGAATAAATCCTAAATCCTTCTTCGCGCGCGATCGCCAGGCAGGTGGTGCTGTCCAACCCGCCGCTGCTGAGAACGATCGCCGCTCGTGCGTTGCCTTGCATAAGGGCCGATTGTATCGTTTCGCGACGCTCGTTTCTTATTGAAGCACGGCCCAGAGAGATTGCCCCAGCTATGAAGATTCACGAATACCAGGCGCGTCAGATTCTGTCGGACAATGGCATCGCGGTTCCGCCGGCCGAGGTGGTTCGCTCGGCGGACGAAGCCGCAGCAGCTTATGCGAAGCTCAAGTCGCGGATGTGCGTTGTGAAAGCGCAGGTTTACGCCGGCGGTCGTGGTAAAGCGGGGTTCGTGAAGCTTGTGAACTCAGCCGAGGAAGCAAAAGCCGCAGCCAAGTTTATGCTCGGGAATCGGATGGTCAGCTATCAGACCGGCCCCGAGGGCGTGCCGGTGAGCGTGCTGATCGTCGCTCCGGGCGTCGATATCGCCAAGGAGTTTTATCTCGGCATCACCGTCGATCGCACCCGCAACACCGCGACGATGATCGCTTCGGCCGAGGGGGGCGTGGAGATCGAGGAAGTCGCCAAGAAGTCGCCGGAGAAGGTGTTAAAGGAGCCGCTGCATCCGCTGCTCGGGTTGCAGGGTTTTCAGGCGCGCGAGCTGGCTTACAAGCTCGGCTTCAAAGACAAGCTGGCTGGTGAAGCGGCCAAACTGATGACGAATCTGGCCAAGGTGTTTCTGAAATATGATGCGTCGCTGGCGGAGATCAATCCATTGGTCATCACCAAAGACGGCAAGCTCCTGGCGCTCGATGCAAAACTGAACTTCGACGACAACGCGCTGTTCCGCCATAAAGACGTTGAAGCGATGGCCGATGAATCGCAGGAACGGCCGCTCGACGTTCGCGCGCATAAAGCCAGCCTGAACTACATTGCGCTCGACGGAACGATCGGCTGCCTTGTCAACGGCGCGGGCCTCGCGATGGCGACCATGGACATCATCAAGCTTCACGGCGCCGAGCCAGCCAACTTCCTCGACGTCGGCGGCTCGGTTTCCGCCGAGGGCGCGATCGAAGCGTTTCGCATCATCCTGTCCGACGAAAAAGTGAAGGGCATTCTCGTCAACATCTTCGGCGGCATTGCCAAGTGCGATCTGATAGCCGAGGCGCTGGTGCAGGCAGGGCGCGAACTGGGATTCAAGGTGCCGGTTGTTGTGAGATTGGAAGGAACCAACGTCGAGAAGGCGCGCGAGATTCTTAAGGGCGCTGCGAAGGAACTGCCGACGCTGATAACCGCGACCGATCTCACCGACGCGGCGAAGAAAATGGTCGCGGCTGTTGCCGCCTAGCGCTTTATCCCGGTTGAACCGCGGCGACCGATGCGGCGGATGGAAGCGACTGCCCGTTCGCGGATGCGTCGATTGCGTTCTGTAGATCGGTAACGCTGTAGATGCCGTTCAGCATCACCGGATCTTTTTTCCATTTTGGGTAGATCACCGTAAGTGGAATGCTCCCCGCTCGATCCAGCTTATCGAGCAGCGGTCGGCCGGCGGCGTCGCCGCGGGTGACGTCGGCTTTGAGCATCAGCACATCTCGATCACCCACGGTTTTGACGATCTGATTGCTGTGCAGCACCGCCGCCTCGACGTACTGGCAGTTCATGCACCAGTCGGCGGTGAACTCAACGAGCACGAGCCGATTCTGCGATTGTGCCGCGGCCAGTGCTGATTCCGAAAACGGCTCCCACTTAAAAGGCTCCAGCGCCGCGCGTCGAATCAGGATGCCGCTGCCGTAAAGAACGACGCAAGCGATCGCGATGACGACAAATCTCGGCGTGACGTTGGGCATCAGTTGGAATGTCCGGCCGACAAGAACCAGTGCCGACAATCCGATGACCGTGTAGAGCGCCCACCAGAAAGCCGGTCCATGAAGGAAGGAGCTGACGAGCGGACGCATGAAGTAGGCCGCGGCGACCAGCAGCATGAGCGCCATCGCGAGTTTCACCACTTCGCCGGCTGCTCCGGTGCGCGGGAATTTGCGGGCCAGGTTGGGAAACGCGCTGAGGATCAGATAGGGGAGCGCCATGCCAATGCCCACGGTGACCAGCATCATCACGCCGATGAGCGTGGAACCGGTTGCAATCGCCCACGCCAGCAGGCTCACGAATACCCCGAAGGTGCAGGGCGTCGAAAGCACGGCGGTCAGGACGCCGAACATGAAGTTGCCCGTGTAGGTGTCATGGCGCGGGGAAACGTTGTAAATCGCCGTGGGAATTTTAACGGTGAATATACCGAACGTGCTCGCGGAGAGTCCGAGCAGAATCACCACGATCGCAATCTGAAACGAGCGATACTGGAATAATTGGCCCCAATCCTTCTTCACTCCAAATATCAGCACGCCGAACACGGCGAACGTCGCGATGACACCAATGCTAAACCACGCGCCGAATGCGATGCTCTTGGCGCGACTATGCTGGGCGGCGTTGTAGAACCCGATTGCCTTTAGCGGAAGGACCGGCAGTACGCATGGCATCGCGTTGAAGAGAATTCCCGCGAAAAGGGCGACACCGAGTTGGAACAGAACGTATCCGAAGTCTTTGCGGATCGTGGCAGGCACGGTTTCCGATGACGTTTTGGGCACGGGTGGGGCGACCGCATCGACCGACGTCGCGCCGGCTTTCGGCGCATCTTTGAAGACATCCGTATCCGTCGGAGTCACCGCCGCATCGGCCGCCACGATCTTCGTGCTGAGTGTGAACTTCAGTTGCTCCGGCTGGAAGCACCGCCGATCATCACACGCCTGCAGCGACACTTTTCCGGAAACTTCAACGTCGCCCAACGGGGCATCAGCGTTGGCTTGAACCGGAATGTAGACGACAACCGATCCGGTATAAACGCTGAGTTTTCCCAAGTCGGGGTATTCTTCAATTTTGCCCGGCGGATAGACCGGCGCGCCGAACTTCAGCTTCGGATTCTCATCCAGCTTCAATTCGAACTTGATCAGGTTCTCATCCAGCGGCGTGTGCGATTGCGCATGCAGGCCCTCATCCACCGTAACAACCACGGCGATCATTGAATCGTGCCCGAGGCGCAAGGCGCTATCGCGAAGCGCCGTCTTCTCAAGTTGGCTGTGCTCCCGCCCAGCGGCGACGCTAAGGGCCAGCAGCACAAACAAGATTCCGTGCAACGGTCGGCGGAGGGTTGTTGGCATATCGCTGCATTATACGGGAGGCGGCTTCGATTGGATGGATCTTGCACCGCAGCGCGGGATTTTGACCACACCGGCTGAGCGGATTTACGGGGGCTTACGCTTCGGCTGGATGAAGATTCTGCGGATCAGTTGGGAGCTGGCGGCAATTCAAATCGGCCCACATGGCGGCTTCGGCATCCAGCGGACTTTTGATGTTGTAAGCTTGATAAGCAATCATCTCGCCGATGCGGATGACCAGGTTCGACAGACGTTCGCCGGCGGTCCAATGGTCACCCACGCAGATGGTGTTGGCGTCGACATTTGGATGAAAGATCGGCGTCAGCATCCGGCAGTGGGGGGCCAGGCGCGGGTAATCCGCGTGAAGCCGGATCTCGACGCGATGCACGTCACGCGGGATCGGTTGGTCATCGCGGCCGCGCTCCAGGCTGCGAATGTGATATTCGATTTCGTACACATCGGGGGCATTTGCCGCCGAGGACTTCAAGCGAATCGCGGGGAAGTTGGCGAATGTCTTCGTGAGGTTCTTGGCGTCGGCGGCCAGACGCCGCTGCCTTAGAGGAATTGCCGGAGCGCTGCTCGACGCATCAGGTTCCAGGGCTTTTGCGGCGGGGACGACGAGCGCGGCACCGCACCCTTTGCACACAGCCCGATGTCCCGCGTGCGTGTCGGCAACAGAAAATGATCGGCCGCAGCCGGTGCAGGAAAACACAATCATAACAGCGCGACCCTCGTGCCCGTGCGACCAGCGAGCCACCAATACCACGAGAACGCGGCGCCGGCGCCGGTCGCGACCAGCGTGATCAGGGTGGATGCAACCAAAAGGCCGCGTTGCAGCTTAGCCCCGGCGCGCACGCGATAGACGCTGATGCCGATCAAACAAATCGCCGGCGGCACACCGAAGGCGAGCAGCCCCGCCACCGCCGAGCCGAGGGCGGCGGCAAGCATCGGATATGACCAGTCGACATGGCGCTTGGCGACAGATTCGTCCGGCGGCGGCATCTCGATCGAAGGAGCCGGTTCGAGGTCGACCGACGGCGAAGTATGCGCCGGGTCCAGAATGCCAACCTGCTTGCAACCGTAAGAGGAGCACCCGAGGTTTTCAGTCCAACAGTTGGCGTGAAACGACACACCGCAGTCGGGGCAGCACATAGTTGCCTCGCTCCCTTCGATTTCCGAGTGGCATGCACCGCAGGTGCCCGTCGCGGCAGACGCGGCGGCGGGCGTTGTTTCGCGCTGCACCACGGCATTGACCAGGTTGCCGCAATAACGGCACCGGCCGATCTGCACTGCGAAATCCCAGGGCGTCCAGAGCGGCGCACCGCAGTCGCAGTCAACCAACTCTGGCGATCGCTGCC
>Ga0182024_10016211_pt1 | contig 14156 bp, 9 predicted proteins | sample P32metaG_FD_120480 | JGI IMG/M metagenome (GOLD analysis project Ga0182024, IMG submission 120480) | Permafrost microbial communities from Stordalen Mire, Sweden - P3-2 metaG (Illumina Assembly) | ecosystem: Environmental > Terrestrial > Soil > Wetlands > Permafrost | place: Sweden: Stordalen... | reverse complement strand
CACATTGCTCTGGATCGACTGCAGGACCACCGTGACCTGCGATTGCCCGGCCTTCATGAGCGCCGTCCCGGCGAGTGGCACGTAGTTCTGGCCCGGCTGGGCGGTTCCCTGCACCGCAAAACTCACCGACGTGTCCTTTGCCGGTGCTTGGTCGGCGGTAATGGTGAAGGAGGCCGCACCACCCTGGGTCACCGTCGAGGTATTTGACGAAATCGTCAGCGTCGGGACCACCGAGGAGGTAATCGTGACTGACGCACTGCTGGGCTTCCCCACCTGGTAGCCAGTAGCCGAGGCAAGCGTGACCGTGAGCGTCCGGTTCGGTTCGACGACGTCGTCGGTCACCGTCGGTATGGCGACCTGCAGTGCGGTCTGCCCTGCGGGCACCACCAGGCTGCCCCCGGGAAGGCTGTAGTCGATTCCCTGCACTGCCGTGCCGCCATACGACAGATCGACGGTAAGCGGCAACGTGGTTGCCTGGCTCAGGCTCACGGTGACCTCGTAGGGCTGCCCCTTCTGGAGATACGTCGTCGCAGAGGTCAAGGTGGCGGTCGGGACCACGCTGCTTCCGTTGATGGTGATGACGGCAGAGCCTTGGGACCCGACACTGTACGACGCAGGCGAGGGAGATATTGACGCGACGATGTACTTGGTCGGCTCGATCGTGTTGCTCTTCAAGGTGTCTATCGTGACGCTCGTCGACGTGCTTCCGGCGTTCAAGACCAGGATCGGGTTGATCGGGTCGTAGTCGGTTCCCTGCTGGGCACTTCCCGACAGGGCCAGGTCGACCTGAATGTTCTGGAGCGGCGCTTGATTGGCCGTGATGGTGAGCGTGGTCGATCCCCCCGCCGAGATCGCGGCGCCCGCATTGATCTGCAACGTCGGGACATTGTTGTTCGTGATCGTCGTCTGGGCAGAACTGGGGGACCCGATCGTATAGCCGGAGCCGGCGGCCAGCGAGAGGATCAGGGTCGGCTCCGCCTCCACGATGTTGTTCACCCGTGTCTGCACCGAAACGGACGTGGATGTTGATCCCGCGGGGAGAACCACCGATGCGGGAGGCGTTACGATGTCCCCGCTTCCGGCCGTTCCACCAGAGGTCAGATTGACGGTGACGGCGCTTGCAGGGGCCACCGACGCCTGAATCACGAACGTTGCGGACGCCCCCTGGGGGACGTCGCTGTCGACGGACTGAATGGTGAGCCCGGGAGTGGGCGTGTTGGGCGACACCATGTCGGCCAGGACGATGTGGGCTGGGTGTGCGGAGGTGAGCGCCGCTGTCTGTGCCGGCGGCGGCCCGATGATGAGTCCGGCGCTCGCTTGACTTCCCAGCTTGTAGCCGGTGCCCTGCTCGAGTGACACGGTCACGGACTGGGGGCTGGCCGGCGTCGAGTTGGGATAATGGTGCTGGGCCTGCCACTGCGCCAAGGCGAATTGCGTCTGCTGCGTGAACTGGTTGTCCATCGCGCCCGGGTAATCCCCCGATCCGGCCAGGATCTGTTTGAGCTGGGTCACATCGTCCCCCTGGTCGCCGGGGGCCAACGACCGGAAGAATGGCACGGCGCCTTCTTCGGCGATGGCGCGACGACCATTGATCGCAAACATCGAGTCGCCTGCACGCGTCGTCGTGCCGTTCTTCGAATACACGGCACTTACAAGACCCTGCGCTCCAGAAGTAATATTGCGAATCTCCTTCCGGGCAAGGGTGCCGTTCAATGACACGGTGTTCTGCAGCGGGCGGCGCTGAACCCGCGCGAAGACGACCAACTCGTTGCTCTTGGTGGAGCTGCCGCCCCCGGACACGGCCCAGACCACGACGCCGGCCGCCACTACAGCGGCCGCGATTCCGCCGGCGATGAGTTTTCGGTTTCGCGACACAAGAGACCCCCCGAAGGCTGTCTAGGACCCGCCCTGCTGTGCCTTGGAGGCGCATTCTTGCACGTCCGAGCTCGAAAGGAGGCTCTGCCCCGGCGGCGGCTTGAACTGCGGCGCGCCCCCGGTGCCGCCGAAGGAGAAGAGGAGACCCTTCGAATTCGGTCTCGGCTCGGGTATTCCCCACCCGCGAGCGATCATGCAGGTCCGCCACTTCAGGTAGTCCTTGTTTTCGGTCTTGATCTGCGCCAGCGTCAAATTGTCCTGCGCACTCTGCGCTGCCTTGAGGGCTTGCACGATGTCGCTCTTCGCGGCGCACGTCGTCAAGCTCTTCAAGTATGCCGGACTGTTGGCGGGAGAGTTCGGATCACTGGCACTCGGCGCACCGATAAATGTCACTCCCAATCCCGACAGGCACGACTGGAATACCCCGATCGCCGTGAAGAGCGCCGTCGTCGGATTCTGTTTGGCGAGTGGGACGGTCGTGAGGCTCGATCCCAAACCGGACCCACCGGCCTTTCCAATGTTCGGAAGGTCGACCCGTGGAACTTGCCCAGATTCGACAATGACCGCCTTCGACGGGGCGGCCGAGGAATTGCCGCACCCGGTCAGGACGGCCACGAGCAGAACAAGGACGACGAAGGGCCGGGTTGACCTCGTGAGCCTCACCGAGCGGCTCCTTGCGGCCTGCCGGGGCACGGATCGTAGATCCGGGCCGGGTGGACGGTAGGCAGCCCCGGGTCCGGATTCATAGACACCCCGACCGAGGTGGGCAGGTGAACGGGGCATTCGGACCGATGGGGCGCTCCCGTCATCCGAGCAGGTGGGTAGTGGCGCAGAGCGACGTCTTCATCCCCGTGGCCCGGCTCCATGGCGGCATGTTAGGTCTCCGCTGCGCTCTGATGGGCAGGTGGTCCTCCATGGCACGGGGGGGACGGTACGCACGGGAAACCGGGTCCGTCCTCGGATGTGCCCCCACCGTGTTTCGGGTGCTCGACCCGACGGGCAGAGATCCCGGTCCCGTTCACACGTGGCTGTTCTGAACAAAGGCAGGATTGCAAACAATGGTGACGATCCAGAGACCCGTTGCCTTACTGACGTGCTGTCCTATCCGCACCCGCCGTCGAGTCACCGGGTGAATAGGAGTGAGCGCCTGCGCCGGCAAGCCGACCACTGTCGACGATGAGGTACTCCTCGCGGATCGGGCGACCCTCGAAGTAGCACTCGAGGATCTCTCGAGTCCCGGCCGCGTACCTTGCCTGCGCGGAGAGCGACGACCCCGAGATGTGCGGTGTCATCCCGTTATTGGGCATCGTCCGCCACGGGTGGTCTTGGGGAGCCGGTTGGGGGAACCACACGTCACCGGCGTACCCCGCAAGGTGGCCGCTCTCGAGGGCCCTGACGATCGCATCACGATCGCAGATCTTGCCCCTGGCCGTATTGACCAGGTAAGCACCGCGCTTCATCTTCGACAGCAGACGGTCGTCGAAGAGACCCTCGGTCTCGGGGTGGAGAGGGGCATTGATTGTGACGACATCACAGACCTCCACCAGGGAATCCGTGGTGGGGTGGAACACCAGGCCGAGCTCACGCTCGAGAGCCCCGTCGAGGCGATGTCGGTCGGTGTAGTGCAGCTTCACGTCGAAGGGCTTCAACCGCCGAAGAACACCGAGACCGATGCGACCGGCGGCCACCGTCCCGACGGTCATGCCCTCGAGATCGTACGACCGCTCGACGCAATCCGCGATGTTCCAACCGCCCTTCACGACCCATTCATGCGAAGGGAGATAGTTCCGGACCAGGGACAAGATCATCATAACGACATGTTCAGCCACACTGATGCTGTTGGAATAGGTCACCTCGGCAACGGTGATCCCGTGATCGATGGCCGCCTGCAGATCAATGTGGTCCGAGCCGATGCCGGCGGTTATAGCCAACTTGAGCTTGGGTGCCCTCGCCATCCGTTCGGAAGTCAGGTAGGCCGGCCAGAAAGGCTGCGATATGACGATTTCGGCTTCGGCCAGTTCCCGATCGAAAGTGGAACCGGGCCCGTCCTTGTCCGAGGTAACGATGAAGGTGTGACCGAGCCCGTCGAGATAATGGCGTAGACCCAACTCTCCGGTGACGCTCCCGAGCAGTTCTCCGGGCACGAAGTCGATGGAGTGGGGGGAAGGTACCGTCTGGCCCCCGGGGTAGCGCTCGACCCGTGGGATCTCTTCACGCGGGTATCCCTCGGGATATCCGCTGACGGGGTCCGGATACAGCACGCAGACGATCTTTGCCATCTACTCTCTCCTTCTCCTCTGGTGTCCCATCGACCAGCTGCGATACTTCCCGACCGCACGACCGCACGACCGCACGCTGTGCACGCACCACAGAGCGTACGACGCCAGCACTGCTGCTTGCCCCTCCGCGCGTGTGGATGAGCTCTCCGACCGGGGGCAACGAGATGTTGCCCTCCCCCGGCGACCGGACACCGGCTGGCAGATCGGGCGTCTGACGATCGGCTGACTGGATCGCTCCACCCCTCCGGTCCCCGAGTCGCAGATCGGGGAATCGGGGTGCTACCCGTTCCTCCGGACGCTCCTCCAAACGCTCCACCCTTGGCCGGCTCCCTGAGATTCAACCGGCACCGGGTCATTAATCAGCCCCCTTTCAGCGACCCAGGGCGACTTACTCGGGAACTGGCCCGGTCAGCTGGGTTGTGACGTACAGGTGCAGTTCCACACCTCCGTCAGCTGGAGAAGCCCGGCCGTCTCCCGCTTTGGACCGCAGTTGTACGCTCCCAGCCGGACCTACGGCGTGTAGGCCGGGGGCCACCGGTTCGGACAGTCAGCCATTGAGCGCCGCGAGAACTGTCGACTTATGGTTTCGACATATCTCGGCGATGGTCCGTCGGGCCGTGAGTTCTCGCGACGCTGCTTTGGATTCTCTGGGCTGACCTGGCGGTCATGCCCTTGGTGGGGTGCCCAATCCAGGTTCCCGCGTGAAGTGATCGGCCAGCTGCCCGACGGGATCATTGATTCGACCATTCGTTGGACCGCGCGCCGTGATTCTCTTTGTCCACAACTCCGCACTGCCCTCACACTCACCGTGGCCTATCCGCCGATGACCACGGTGAGTGTGACGGCAGTGCCGAATGCCGCATTTGGCACGCACCGTCGGGTGCACCCCTCCCGTACGGGAGGTGGGCTATATCGCCATCTCAGGCGACCGCCAGCTGCGCCCAGACCGTGTTGCCGTAATCGGGGTCCTCATCGACTCCCCACTGCTCGGAGAGCGCTCCGATCACCACGAGCCCTATTTCGTACATGCCGTTGATGTCGCTCTCCCCCGACACGGCACCCCCGCGGCCAGAGTCCGAGACAGCGACGACAACCCGGCAACCCTCCCGGCGGAGGTACAACGAGATCATTCCCTCGCTGTGCTGCAGGGCATTCGAGACCATCTCGCCGACGACCAGAGTGAACTCGTCAGATTCTGCGCCGCAGAACCAGAGATCGAATGTCGATCGGGCCCAACTCCTGGCCCGACGGGCGCAGACTGGATTGGGCCAGAACATGCGTACAACAGCGGTAGCCATGGCAACCCCCCCTCGGCGCCGGGCTCTTCCCCGTCGTCGCTTCCATCGCTGGTTCTATTACACCCGACCCAGGTGGCCAATGCGTTCTCGTTCGGGGTGCATTTTGGTTGCTTCGGGTTGCCGGGGTGAAATGGCAACCTCAGCGAGGACCCGACTTTGAGCTTTCGGGATCTAGAACCCGGGGACCCAACCGATCCGGACAGCTGACGGTTTCCGTGACCTACCGCGGCTGCTTCGGGAAAGAGGGCCGGACAACTGGGGTTAGCGTGCGGGGCTCGGCCGGTGGGCCGAATCTGATGTAACCGCACCTCATCCGTCCGGTCAACTGCCGACCTGCTTGGCCGCCGAGCGACCCCCATTTCCGAATTGTCGCGGTTCACCCGGTGAGAAGGTGGAGACCCTCTCGAACTGCGCCATTTTCATGGCGATCCTGGCCAAACCTCGAGGGTGACAAGGGGTAGGACGACGACTTCGGCAACCAAATGATCGAGGCGACCAGGGGTTGCCCAGGCCTCGGTCAGTCGGCAAAGCAGCGGGTCGACAGGACCGTGCGATTCAGTAGCCTGAGCCTGTCATGCCGCTCTAGCCAGGAGGTGCAACCATGGGAGCTGACGAGGAAGCCGAACGGATCGTGCGTGACTTCTGCGCCATGTTCGGACGTAGTGACGCTGAGGAGTTACGTCCGTTCTTCGCCGACGATGTCGTGTATCACAACATGCCAATGGATCCCGTGGTGGGCATCGATGACACTGTCACCTTCATCAAGGGTTTCTTGGCCATGTTCGAGAGCATGGTGATCGAAACCCTCCACCTCGCCGTCCGCGCCAATGTGGTGCTCACCGAGCGAGTAGACACCCTCACGATCGGAGGCCGTGAGACGGCGCTCCCGGTGATGGGAGCCTTTGAGATACGTGATGGCAAGATAGTTGCTTGGCGCGACTACTTCGACATGGCCCAGATCACGGCGGGGATGTCAGGAGACAGTTAGCAAGACGACAGCGCGCTGGCGTCGGCAGCGCGGAGTCGATCTGCATATAGCCCGTCCCCCCGGGCCCGAGGTCAGTGTGAATCCCCCCATACGGTGCGTAACGGCGCCAACATTGTTGATCAGGATGTCCACAGGCGCCCGCTCGAGCGCCACCACAACGAGGTCGGCGGGCCCGGTGGAGGTGGAGAGGTCCACCTCCACCGCCTGAGCCTTGCCGGTGTCCGCCAGAGAAGACAGCTCCTTAGTACCAGCCCGGGCGCTAGCGACGACATGGACGCCCTCGTCGACGAATGCCCTGGTGATCGCCAGGCCGATGCCCTTGCCGGCACCGGTGACAACCGCAAACCCTGCCGCTGAGATCCAACTCCATGCGTCGACCCGGTCCTGACGCTCGCCGGAACCGCCAAGCTTCGGCACCCCCGCCACCGCACGGCTAGCCGTGCAGGTACAGGTCGGAGCCCTTCAAGTCGGGAGGGCTCTCCTATCGCTCGCCGGGCGCTTTCCGGGACCCGCTCGGGCTTCGTGCTCTGATGGTGTTCGAGCGGGGCGCTCCGGCCTCAGAAGATCCCCTTTGTGGCCACGGCGAGGTTCGCCCCGATGGCCGGGGTCAACCAGCTGGCGTACGTGGCGCTGATGTGGTTGTCGTCGCGGTAGACGAGGATGTTTCCCACAATCGGTGTGCAGGTGGTGGTGCCGCAGAACCACGGGTCGGTGTCGACATACCCGGCCCCGGTCGTCGACGCCACCGACTCCTCCTGGGGGATGCCCTCGGGGTTGTAGTAGGGATAGCGCTTGGGGATCTTGCAGGGAACGTCGTCGCTCAGGTTCTGAGCCAGGCAGTCGGGTACTGACTGTTGTGGGTACGGGTCGTCTCCCATGAGCACCACGTCCGCACCGGTCCCCCGGATGGTGGTGATCATCTGGGCCAGCCCCGACAACCACGCGGTCCCGTCGACCACCACGTGGTCGTCGCTGATGCCGTACTCACGGGAGAACCCGATGATCACCACCGCCGGCCGGAGCGCGGCCATGCGCTGGAGCTCGGCCGCCCTCCACTCGTCGCACTCGGTGTACCAGGCACCCAGGGTCGGGCTGAACACCTCGATGTCAATGGGCGGGCAGGTCGCCTTGGCCATGACCACCAGGTGCCACATCTTCTGGTTGGCCAGGTTGTCGATGGCCGGGAACCACTGCAGTGCGTGGGAGTCGCCGAAGAGCACGACGGTGTGGGGGCTGCCGGAGTCCGCGTAGTTGCAGGGGTGGACGGAGATGTCGGTGAAGCTGTCGAAGCAGCCGTCGTCGAAGGGGATCGGGACGTCGCTCGAGGCCTGGGCCAGCGTCGGCGTGAGGTTGTCGGGGACCTGGGCTACCGCCATTGACCGGTTGACCAGGCTGTTCACCTGGGCATCGAGGGCGGTGGCCTGGGCCTCGGTGGTGGCGACCAGCGCCGTGGGCCCCGGTGCCCCGGTGCCGGGATCCCGGCCGGCGCTCGGGGTGTCGAGATGCGACACGGCGGCGTGGCCGCTCCCCACCGGGGCGGGGAGGTCGACGACCACCAGGGCGGCCATCGCCGCGGCACCCAAGCTCAAGGTGGCGCCCAGAACCAGGCTGCGGGCGTTGAGCCGGGACAGCCAGCGGGCACGGCGGACCGGGCCTTCCAGGAGGACGGTGGTGAGGAGGCCCAGCCCGAAGCTGAGCCCGCTCACGGCGATGGCCTGGGGCAGGCTCAGGGGGTGGCCCAGCACTGAGGGGGCTAGGACCAGCGCCGGCCAGTGCCACAGGTACCAGGTGTAGGAGATGGCGCCTACCAGCACCATCGGGCGCACCCCCAGGGCCCTTGCGGGCCCGAGCCGGCCGGAGCCGCAGCCGGCGGCCAGGACGGCGGCCGACCCGGCAACGGGCAGAAGGGCCGCCCAACCCGGGAACGGGGTCGAAGCGGTGAAGGCGAACGCCGCGGTGGCGATGGCCCCCAGGCCGGCCCAGCCGAGGATGCCCGTGGCGAGCGGCCCCAGCCCCCGCAGCCTGGGCACGGCCAGGGCCAGGAGCCCGCCGACGGCCAGTTCCCACGCCCGCGTGGGGAGGGAAAAGAAGGCCCAGGGCTGATCGACGCGGGTCAGGTGCAGCGAGAGGGCAAAGGACCCCGCCGCGAGTGCCCCCAAGCCGACCGCCACCGTCGCCGTCGGCGGGAGGGGCCGCCTGTGCCGGGGCGCCCTGCGCTTGGAGCGGAAGAGCGCCGCCACGCCGGTGAGGCCGAGCAATAGGGCCGGCCAGACCAGGTAGAACTGCTCCTCGACGCCGAGGGACCAGAAGTTCTGGAGGGGGGAGACCGGGCCGTGGGCGCTGAGGTAATTGGTCGCCTGGGCGGCGAAGCGGTAGTTGGCCACGTAGAGGGCGCTGGCCGCGCCGTCCTTGGCCACCGAGACCGCCTCGAGGTACGGGAGGAGCACGGCGGAGGCGGCCACGGTCACCACGATCACCAAGGCGGCGGAAGGGAGCAGCCGGCGGACCCGCCGGCCGTAGAACCCGGCGAACGACACGGTCCCGCCCTCGTTCAGCTCGCGCCAGAGCAGCTGGGTGATGAGGAAGCCGGATATGACGAAGAAGACGTCGACGCCGATATAGCCCCCGGGTACCCGGAGACCGGTGTGGTAAGCCACCACCGCCAGGATGGCCACCGCCCGCAGGCCTTCGATATCCAGGCGGTGCTGGGATCGAGTGGCCAATCCGTCCGTCATGGCCCGGCCCTGGCGGACTTATTCACGCGGTCGAGGCCCGACGCAGGTGCACCGTGACCGTCGGCAAGGACGCCGAGGGACCGGATCCGACCTCGGCAGCGGGGGTCTTCAGCAGGAATTCGACCTCGCAAGGCACCCAGTCTTCCTGCTCCCGACGCGCCGGCGCTGGCATATGCCGGGTGACCCCGATGCCTGACCCCCCCCGGGGCGGCTCCAGTCTTCGCGGCCTTGAGCCCGAAGGCGCACTTGATTCTCGGGTTCACGACCCGAAGATCTGGCCGGATCCGCCTGGGTCATCGCGGAGACCGTCACCGGCCACCGCATTCGAAGGGACGATCGCTTCGGCGCTCAGCCAGGGGCCATGCCCACGATGGGCCGGACCAGGGTGAGGCCACCGGTCGAGCCGAAGAACGGGGCGCCGAAGGCGAATATCCCCCCGTCGGCGGCCACCAGCCAGTAGCCGGTTCCATCGACTGTGGCGGCCATCCCCATAATGGGCCGGGCCAGGGTGAGGCCACCGGTCGAGCCGAAGAAGGCAGCGTCCCCGTAGGCGAAGACCCCCCCGTCGGCGGCCACCAGCCAGTAGCCCAGACCGTCGGCGCTGGTGGCCATGCCGACGATCGGCTGGGCTAGAGCCACACCACCGGTCGAGCCATAGAACTGGGCGTCCCCGTAGGCGAAGACCCCGCCATCGGCCGCCACGAGCCAGTAGCCCTGGCCGTCGGGGGTCGCGGCCATGCCGACGATCGGTCGGGCCAGAGTGATCCCGCCGAGCGAGCCGTAGAACCGGGCGTCGCCGTAGGCGAAGACCCCGCCATCGGCCGCGACCAGCCAGTAGCCCTGGCCGTCGGGGGTCGCGGCCATACCCACGATCGGACTGGCCAGGGGGAGACCGCCGGTCGACCCGAAGAAGGTTGCGTCGCCGAATGCGAAGATCCCCCCGTCGCCGGCCACGAGCCAGTAGCCGTAAGCGTCGGGGGTAGCGGCCATGCCGACGATCGGACGGGCCAGGGCGATGCCTCCGGTCGATCCGTAGAAGGCCGTGTCCCCGAAGCTGAAGATGCCCCCATCGCCAGCCACCAACCAATACCCACCGGCCTCAAATCGGAGGATCAATGCGAAATTCGCGGGAACCCCGGCTCCGTAGTCACCGACCCCCAGACAATCTCCGCGGGCTGAGCAGTCGATACCGTGCTCCACGGGGGCACCACCCCCCGCTGGCGTCGGGGTTAGGGCCAGGCTCCAGCTGGTGCCGTCCCAGGTGGCGACGACGGTTCCCGACGTGGCCGACCCACCGACGGCCGTGCAGCTGACGGCGCTCGAACAGCTGACGCCCAGCATCGTCCCCTCGGAGAACCCGGGTGTCGGTTGAATGGTCAGACCGCTCATCGACCCACCTTCTATCAACGGTGGGCCGTCGCCGCTCGGACTCAGACGGTAGCCAACCGCGATGCAGGTCGTCACCGCGGGACAAGACACGGAACGCAGCTCGCTGCCCATTCCGATGATTGGGCCGGGGATCCCGGTCGTGACGACGCTCCAAGCACCGGCGCTGAGACCAACGGCCAGTGGGAAGGTGTTCGCATCGAACATGGTCGCCGCCCGCCCGACCGCCAGGCAGGCACCGGGAGCCGGACACGAAACGCTCAGGAGCTGGTCGTCGACGGTTAGTCCCATGTTCGGCCCTGCCGTCGCTGCCCACACCGAGCCGTCCCAGTGCTCGATAAGGGTGCGACCGGCGGTGTCGACCGCACCCGTGGAACCGACGGCGGTGCAGTCAGTCCTACTCGAACAGGTGACGCCGGCGAGAACCGGGTCCGGGGCGGTGCCGGTTGCACCCGGTTCCGTGGTCCAGCGAGTACCGTTCCACTGCTCCGTGAGTGCGAGGATGCCGCTTTCGTCCCCCACGGCCATGCAGAAATTCCACGCGGGGCATGATACGCCGGTGAGCTCGCCGGTCCCCGCGGGCGTCGGGGGAATGGCGGGGGTGACGGTCCAGGCGCTCCCGTCCCAGCGCTCGGCAACCGGGGTGATGTAATTCCCGTTCGCCGCACTGCCGACAGCCATACATACGTTCCGGTTGGCGCAAGAGACAGCGGTGAGCTCGTTATTGGTGGATCCCAAGCTAACGGGCGCAGGCGTGAGTTGCCACCCAGTCGTGGTGAAGGCACCGGCGGGAGTTGGTACGTCGAGGAGGGGCGCTACCGCTCCACTTACCAGAATCGCCGCGACCAGTGCGCATCGATACCTCGAGGTCCAACGACCCATTTCGATCCTTTCGGTCGCCCGAGAGGTCCACTCGCTACGGGAACGCTACCAAGTTCTCGATCCTCTTCGGCTTGCCACAGTCCGTGACCGTATTGGACCCGGGACGTTGGACGAACGAGGCATGGGTGGGCCGTTCCGACGGGACAATTGACCTTCGGGTGCGTAACCCGAAGGTCAGTCAACACCTCCCGCTCGACGGGTGTCCGATGTGGTCGGCTCGCGATTAGCCAATCGGTACGATTGGGAGGTTCCGGTGGTGCCCCCGCCTCGTGACCTCCAGTCGTGCCCCCCGAGCCGGGATCCAACGGGGCCTGCCCGCCAATACCGGGAGGGGGGCGCACACTCGTGCTGTGACAACGCTCATCCCAGCACAGCTCGTCATCCCATCGCGAAGGAATGAGAAGGGCCACCCCAACTCGCGGGTCCAGAGCTCTCGCCAGGCTCTACCCGCCATCCGGCGGTAGGGTCTAGCCGATCGCTCCAGTGCATCTGCAGCGTTTGGACAGGAGGCGCAGTGTGAACCTGCTTATCGACTCCGACACCCACCTCTTTGAGCCGTCTGGAATGTGGCAGGAGTACGTCGACCCGGCGGATCGCGACGTTGCACTGCACATGGCAAAGGACGATCTCGGTTATACCTGGCTGATGTTTGGCGATCGTCGTTTGAGCTTGGGGGGCCCACATCGCCCTGGTGACGTCGACGGTATCGGCGTTTTTCGGCAACGTTTGTTGGATGGTTTGCCCGCAGATTTCGACCTTGACGAGTTCACGGCCAGCTATTCCGACCCGGAGGCCCGCCTCCTTCAGTTGGATAGAGCTGGTTTCGACGCCTCGATCATGTTTCCGAACTACGGGATAAGTTGGGAGCGACCTCTCCAGCATGATTTGCGCGCCACCCTGGCCAACATGACCGCATGGAACCGTTGGATAGTAGAGATAGCCGCCAAAGGTGGAGGGCGGCTCTACCCGGTGGCCCACTTGAGCCTTCGGAATTTGGGTTGGCTTGAAGCTCAATTGGCGACGTTGGCCGATGGTGGGATCCGTCTGGCCTTGATCCCACCCTCGTTGGTGGATGGGCGCCCCTTGTCGCACCCAGACCTCGATCGCGCGTGGGCTGCATTCGTGGACCACGGGATCACTCCGGTGTTCCACGTCGCCAATCAAGCTCGCCCATTCGACGAGGCGTGGTACGGAGAGGATATGGAAGGGGGGATCACACCGCTTAGCGTTGTCTTCATATGGACGGGCGCAGCCCTCGCGATCACCGACTTGATTCTGAACGGCGTTCTTGAGCGTTACCCAGATCTTCGGATGGGCATCATGGAATTGTCCGCGACATGGGTGCCGCAGCATCTACAGATGATGGATGGTGGCTACCGCCACACTGCCCGCTTCAATGGAGAATCTACGGAACTCTCTCTCATGCCAAGTGAATACTTCCGACGTCAGGTGCGGGTTGCGGCTTTCTCGTACGAGCGGCCGCACCGGCTGATGGCGCGCTCCGGCGACATCTTCATGGCGTGCAGTGACTATCCGCATACCGAGGGAACACTTGATGCCATGGAGGACTACCGTGCTACCGGGCTCGTACCGGAGGAGGATTCTGCAGGTTTCTTCGGAGGCAACGCGGCCTATCTATTGAGGGTGCCCTGGCCGAGCTGAGTAGAAGGCACGGCCGTCCCGATCACGCGGTTCGAGGATTTTCGTTACGTCACATGTGACCTGACACTGACTTCGCTGGGCGGATGCTCCGGTCGCATGGATTCCAGCAAATCCCAGACCCACACTTGCATCATGAAACATCAGGGAATGCGCATCGTGCCGTTCCCGAACACGTGCGCTGGGAGACTCTTGACATCCAGCCCCCGGCTCTATCCCGTCGGCACCGCCCCGACCACGTTGTTGACGTGGACACCGACCCCGGGCAGCGAACCCTGGGAGGTGGCATCGCCGAAGGCGAAGACCCCGCCGTCGGATCCGATCAACCAGTAGCCCCCGCCGTCGGGGGTGGGGACGATGCTCACGATGTTGCTCACCGTGACCCCCAGGCCCGGGAGCGACCCGTGGGAGGTGGCGTCGCCGAAGGCGTAAACCGCCCCGTTGGCCCCGACCACGTAGTAGCCCTGGCCATCGGGGGTGGACGCGATGCCGGTGATGTTGTTGACCTGTACCCCGATGCCCGGAAGCGAGCCCAAGAAGGGCGCATTGCCGAAGGTGAAGACCCCGCCGTCCTTGCCGACCAGGAAGTAGCCCCCGCCCCCGGGGGTGGCCACAATGCCCACGATGTCGCTCACGTGGACGTTCTGGGAGGGTAGGGAGCCGTAGAAGCCCGCCGACTGGCCGACCGGGAAGACGAAGACCCCGCCGTCAGATCCAACGAGGTCATAGCCCTGGTAATTGTCGGTGGGCACGATGCCGACGACATTGGTGACCTTGATCCCGAGGCCGGGCAGGGAGCCGAAGAAGCCCGAGGCCTGGCCGACGGGGAAGACAAAGACCCCGCCGTCGGATCCCACCAGGTTGTAGCCACTGAAGTTGTTTGTGGGCACGATGCCCACCACGTTGTTCACGTGGACGCCCAGGCCCGGCAGGGAGCCGAAGAAGCCCGAGGACTGGCCGACCGGGAAGACGAAGACCCCGCCGTCGGATCCCGCTAGGTCGTAGCCGGCGATCGACACCGTCTGGGTGACCGTGGCCGAGGGCCCCCCGTTGT
>Ga0182024_10016210_pt1 | contig 14156 bp, 15 predicted proteins | sample P32metaG_FD_120480 | JGI IMG/M metagenome (GOLD analysis project Ga0182024, IMG submission 120480) | Permafrost microbial communities from Stordalen Mire, Sweden - P3-2 metaG (Illumina Assembly) | ecosystem: Environmental > Terrestrial > Soil > Wetlands > Permafrost | place: Sweden: Stordalen... | reverse complement strand
CGGAAGTCGAACATATTTTGAAAGGGCACGACTTCAGTCGTGCCGTAAAGGCAACAAAATCACTCGGGCCTTTAGGCCCTGCGGGAAGCTCTCGAGCAGATTCCTCCGCCGTTCGCTATTTTTCCGCAGCCCGTTTAATCCCTGAGGGATTTGCGCTCACCGGCCAAGCCATTTTTCTAGCTCACAGTTCACAGTGGACAGCAAACAGCAAACGAAAAACCGCAAATAGCCACGCGGCGAGGTTCGGGTGCACTGATTCCGGGAAATAGATGTCGCAACAACTATTTGGCGCGGGGGAGAATCCTCGAGGCCACACTTTGAATCAAAGAAGGTGAAGCAGTGGAATTCCGATGGAGTTCCCGAGGAGCTAAAAGTCCATGAGTTTGACAGCGACTGAAGTGCACAAGCTGAAAAAGGCGCCCCCGGCGGAGGGAGTGTTGCCGGTCATCCGCGAGCGCTGGAGCGCGCGGTCGTTTTCTGAGCGCGAGGTGAGCCCGGAAACGCTCCGGAAGGTGTTTGAAGCGGCCCGGTGGGCGGCGTCAAGCGGAAACGTGCAGCCGTGGCGGTTTGTGGTGGGGCTGAAGGGCTCGGAGACCCACGAGAAGATTGCCGGGACGCTGGCGGGAGCTAACAAGGCCTGGGCGCCCAAGGCTCCAGTGCTGATTCTGGGTACTGCGCTGGCCGTGAGCACCAAGGGCGCGGCGAATCCGTATGCGCTATACGACTTGGGCGCGGCGAGTTCCTATCTCACGCTGCAGGCCGCGGAACTGGGCATGACCACGCACCAGATGGCCGGTTACGATCACGAAGCGGCACGCCAGGCGCTGGCGATACCCGAAGAGTACGCGCTTGGGAGCGTGATTGCGCTCGGCTACCAGGGCGAACCAGAGGCGCTGGGCGATTCGACGCTGATCGAACGCGAGACCACACCGCGAACACGCAAGCCGCTCGAGGAGATTGTGTTTTCCGAGTGGGGCAAGCCAGCGGAGATCTAAAGACAGCAAGGTTAGCGCTATCCCAATTGAGCGACAAAGACAAAAACATTGCGAAGGTGGATCACCCGGGTTCGAGCTGGATTGAACGCATAGCTTCAGCTTCGCCAACTCCGCGCGGGTGCCCCACATCTCGATTCTGAGATGTGGGAAACGTTGCGTCCGCGCTAAAGTGGAGCTTGGAGGCGGCCCCTTTGAGTTCTACAAAATCACGGAATCTGCGCCCCGCAAAATCACAGAAGCAGACAGGTGCTCCAAGGCCGCGCCGACGGACCGCGCCGAAGAAACGCCGCCCGATGGGCTGGCCCGGGCGCGGTGTCCTGGCATGCGCAGCGCTGATCCTGGGGCTGATCGCGTGGGCGGCCATCGACCGGGCGCTGGCGTCCGAGAGCAATACCGCACAGGATCGTTTCGATGTGCTCATCGTGCTGGGAACGCCGGCGGACGCGGACGGGAATCCGAGTCCACGCGAGCTCGCGCGCGTCACCGAGGCAGTGTACGAGTACGAGCGAGGCGTGGCGCCGCGCATTCTATTTACCGGCGGCGCGGTGGCCAACCGGTTTGTGGAGGCGCACGTGATGGCGCGGACCGCGGAAGCGCAGGGCATTCCGGCATCGGCGGTGCTCGAGGATCCTGCGGCGCGGGACACCATGGAGAACACCTGCAACGCACTGCGCATCATGTACCGTCACGGGTGGGAGTCGGCTGAGGTGATCTCGAGCCCCAGCCATTTGCCGCGCGTGGGACTGATCCTGAGCCGCTTGCCGATGAAGTGGCGGGTCCATGCGGCCCCGGCGCTGGGACCGGTGGGATCGGGAGTGGAAGCGGAACAGACCGCGGTCGAAATCCTGAAGACTGTGCATTACCTGGTGTGGTCGCGGCAGATGGAGCGGTGCCACGCGAGTGAATGAGAAGGCCGGGTGGCGCGGAACGAATGGAGCCCCGGACCGTCTAAAGAAAATGCTCTGCAAAGTGGCCGGCAAAATCATCGGAGCGCGCATTGTCCGGTATCGGGGGGGTCCTGTAAGCTGGTTAATGATGCCTCTCCAAGCAAGGTTTTCGCCTCTTTTTTCCGTTGTTCTCGCTCTGTGTGTATGCGCAGGCGCCCGCCTGCAGGCACAGGATGCGGGCTCCCAGAATCCGCCTGCCCAACCGCAGAATCCGCCCGCCCAACCCCAGAGTTCGAGCAGCCAGAGCCAGCCGACGCAGGCGCCCGCGCAGCAGGGAGCAGACACCCAGAACTCGAACTATGGCGTATACATTTCCGTCGATCCGCTGTCCAACGTGCGCTATGACAACCGCTACGACGTGTCAGTGGGCTTCGCGTACGACCACATGAAGGCTGGCCCGTCGCTGCTGCAGGGCTCGAACCTCGGCGGACTGGACGGGGACGCCTCCCTTTGGCTCACGCGGAACTGGGGCATCGAAGGATCCGGCCGCGCGTATGTTGGCACCAGCGGCACCGCGCCGAACGACAAAAACGGTAACGGCGGGGACTTGCAGGGGCCCATGGTGAAGCAGTATTTCTTTGTGGGCGGCGTGGAATGGCTGGGGCCGCACAACAAGCACGGGGCCATGATGGCCCATGCCATGTTCGGCGGGGTCGATGGAAATTTCCAGAAGGATCTGCTCGGCGTGGCCCCGGCGTATTTCGATTTTTACTACAACCAGATTGCGCCGGCCGCGATTATCGGCGGCAGTATCGATCTGAACCGGTCGGAACACTGGGTCTTCCGCATCAATCCTGACGCGATCATGACGCACTACACCTTCAGCGATGCGCCGTTAGCCAACGCGTCCTTTGCGCAGTACGACGTCAACTTCGCCATCTCCGTCGGCCTGGAGTACAAGTTCACGAAGATCAAGCGGTCCACGAAGAAGGGGAACTGGGTTTCCGGCTGGTAGGAAGCTAGCGGGGTTCGCGGAGTTAGCGGAGCTAGTTCTTCCTTGGGTGGTAGCGGGAACGATGGTGTTTTCCGCTGCTGTGCACGCAGGCACCACAATCATTTTGCTAACTCCGCTAACTCCGCTGGTTTAATCTTGGGACTGCCAAGCGTATTGCTTTGTGTGATATTCTCCTGCGTTCAGTGGCGGTTGCGATCACGTGCCGCCTGAAAGAATGCTGTTCCGGATAGCGGCACTCCCCAGCCGGACCGGGAAGCGTGGGCCAGCAACTCGTCCGGGCGGGAGCCTTATGGATATGAAAGACACTCTGGGAGTCTTACTTGCGGGCGGTGCAGGAGAACGGCTGTTTCCCCTGACGCGCGATCGTGCCAAGCCTGCGGTTCCCTTTGGCGGCCACTATCGCATCATCGACATCACGCTTTCCAACTGCATTAATTCGGGCCTGCGTCGCGTGTATATCCTCACGCAGTACAAGGCGCTCAGCCTGAACCGGCACATCCGCGAAGGCTGGACCGGCATCGTGGCTCAGGAACTCGGCGAATTCTTCGAGCTGATGCCGCCCATGCAGCGCACCGGCGCCAACTGGTATATGGGCACCGCGGACGCGGTGTACCAGAACATCTACTCGATCGGCAGCGAGCAGCCCAGTCACGTGATCGTTCTGGGTGGCGATCACATCTACAAAATGGATTACAGCCGCATGCTGGCCCACCACAGGGAGACCAACGCCGAAATCACGCTGGCCACTCTGCCCATTGCGCCCGAAGAGGTGTCGCGGTTCGGAGTGGTGGAGGTCGCGAAGAACGGCGAGATCATGGGCTTCCAGGAGAAGCCGGCTTCGACTACTTTTCGCTCGCCCTTCAATGCCAACGCCGTGGACGCGTCGATGGGCATTTACATCTTCAATACTGAAACGCTGCTGAAAGCGTTGATCGCGGACGCGGACGACACCGATTCGAAGCATGATTTCGGGCATAACATCCTGCCCAACCTGCTGGGCAAGAAAAAGATGATGGCCTACAGCTTTGTCGACGAGAACAAGAAGGAGGCGCTCTACTGGCGCGACGTGGGCACGCTGGACGCCTACTACGAAGCCAACATGGATCTGTGCTCGGTATCTCCTGTCTTCAACTTGTACGACAAGAGCTGGCCGATCCGCACGCGGGTGCGGCAATATCCGCCGGCCAAGTTCGTTTTCGGCGAGCCGGGCCGCTCGGGCATGGCCGTCAACTCCATCATCACGGCGGGCGTCATCATTTCGGGCGCATCGGTGTACAACTCAGTGCTGTCGCAGGACGTGCGCGTCAACTCCTACTCCGACGTGGACGCGACCATCGTCTTCTCGCACGTGAGCATCGGCCGGCATTGCCGCATCCGGCGAGCCATCATCGACCGCGACGTGCACATTCCCGAGGGCACGGTGATCGGCTACGACCCCGCAGAGGACAAGCGGCGCTATTTTGTCACGCCGTCGGGGCTGACAATTGTCACGCGCGACGCGTCGCTGTTCGAGAATCCGGTTGATCCGGAGTTCGGCAACCAGTACTGAGACAGGGATCAGTGGTTTAGGGCTTGGTTCATGAGTGGTCTCGTGAAAGGGCATGACTTCAGTCGTGCCGAAAAGTGCAGGAACGCTGAGGGGTTTTAACCCCTGAGGGATTCGCGTCACCGACCGGCCCATTGATGAAACCGCTTGAGTGATGAGTAGTTAGATCGAAAACGACCCCGATCGTGGCGAGCGTGGCCGCGTGCTTCCTTATTGCGGAAGGACGAAGCTCGGCTGCAGGTAGGGTTTCAGATCGGACCATGAAATCGTCATGGGGTTGGGCGTGCACGCGTAGCAGGCCACCTGGTAGGGCTGAAAAAAGATTGAGAAGCCGGTGGGCTCGAGCTTCCAATCCGCCGGATTTGTGACGATCCCCATGAGCACAGTAGCTGCGTTGCCCTGCGGAAACCAGCTCTGATAGTTCCCGTTGGATCCTGAGTCGAGAGTCTTGTGCAGATAGCTGTCGATGCGCTGCTCCATCCACGTGTCCCAGCCCGAGGTGGGCACAAAGACATCCGCGGGCTTGAGCGCGCGCTGCTCGCCGAGCATCCAGTAGAACTCAGAGGAATTCTCCGTAGGATGGGCGCCGTGTCCGTCGTAGTCATCGAGGATCGTCGCAGAAACCCATTGCGCGTTGGCGCGTTCGACGGTGAAGGTCAGGTCGCGATCGACGCCGGGAAGAACCATGCCCTTCCAATCGTGGGCAGAAGTTCCCGCGTCTGCATTCGCAGCCTGGATGATGGCCGGCGCGGCGGCGCTGTTCCAGGCCGTCCATTGCGGCGCGGTGGAAGAGGCCTGGGCCCAGGAGGCAGTGAGCGTGCCGAAACCGGGGGTGACTTCAGAGGCGCCGGCGGGGGGAGCGGAGGCCGGTGTGTCGGGTGCGGTCAACGTGATCGCCTGCGCGACAAACGTGGTGCCCGCGATGGGTTGCACCATCTGCTGCAGCTCTGCGATGCGGGCTTTATAGACGCTGCTCAGGCAGGTCGCGCTAGGGTTGTTGGCGTCGCCTGCCAGGCAATTCGCATCCCGCCAGCGCAGCCAGGCGAGCTGGTTGTCGCGGATGCCGGCAGCCCAATCTGGTGACGCCGCGGCCAGCCACGCTCGATATGCAGCCGCCATCTGGTCGTCGGCAGCGCTCAGCGCCGGCGTGCCGCAGATGGTCTTTTCCTGGGTGGTTTTGGCCTCGGTGCAGTCAAAGCTCGCGGCGCGAGCGAGGGCGCCGAGCAAAAACGGAAGGCTGAGGACCAGCAGGACCTTGCGCACGGGGAATGCTCCTTGGTTCTTCAGCATACCTGAGTTTCTGGTGAGGCCCTCGCAGCGGGCGGATAGATCGGTGACGTGTAGGCAACACTGTGCGGGTCTCGAGACCCGGCGCTACACACTCTTACAGCTGGGCGCCGTCCGCAGAGGTCTCCGTAGGCAGCTCCGGGCTTTCATACTCAAACCTGCGCAGATTTCTGAGGCATTCCGTCAGAGCGCCCATCAGGCTTTCGGCCCACCCGCAGGGCTGGAATTTCATGCTCTTCTGGTTCAGTTCGATATCCGCCACGGCAAAGAACTTCATGTCAGCAGTTTTGGCGGTGGCGAATTCCTTGACCGTGATGCGCGCCTCCACCTCGCCGTGCGCATGCTTTTTCTTGATGGAGAAGAAATGCAGTTTGGCGAGGGCCTCCGAGGGATCCTGCTGGGTGAACTTCCAATCTTCCACGGTGCGACCTCCCCTGTTGCCACGTTTATGATGCCCAGTTTACGGCGATTCAGGGGCAAGTCTACTGCGAAATGAGAGGTCGATGGGCGAGATTCGAGCGGCACGGTGTTCTTTTTGGTTTTGGAGTTGGCCGTGCCTCATTGACATGGCTGGGGAACTGCCACGACACAATCTGCGTATCCAATCAACATGCAGTACCTGGGTACATTAAGCTGGGGCATGACGGCGCCGACCATGGAACGGTCCTTTGGCCGTTCCAAAGCGCAGGAAGCCGCAACGGCTCCCGCGGCGCGGCGCGATGGATCCCGGTGCGCTGCAATTTCGATGGGTACAGCCACGTTGGAGGCGACGCGGGCGAGCCGGGCAACATTGGCAAACCCGGCGAATTCGGCAAGCCGCGCGGCGCGCACGGAGGTGAGAGCTCTGGAGCAGGACTGGACGCAAATCGTCCGCCGCTGCATGAACGGCGACTCCGGCGCATGGGCCGAGATGGTCCGCACGCACCAGAGGCGTGTGTACGGGCTCTGTTACCGCTTTACGGGCAACGCCACGGACGCCGAGGACCTGACGCAGGACGTTTTCCTGAAGATTTACTCGAACCTGGGCAGTTTTGACTCGACACGCGGCAGCCTGCCGGTGTGGATCACCACCATGACGCGAAATCTGCTGGTAGACAACTTCAGGCGGACGCGAAACCAGCGCGCCACGGGCTCCCTGGACGAGGGATGGGACCAGACGGAAGAGTTGCGGCCGCATTTAAGCGTTGCTGACAAGCTGGCCGACACCGGCCCATCGCCGCACGAGTCGGCGGCGCGGCAGGAACTCAAAAAGATGGTGCAGATGGCATTGATGAAAGTAAGCGTGGAGCTGCGCGAGGCAGTGATTTTGAGAGATTTGCAAGACCTTGATTATAAAGAGATTGCACAGGTCCTTGGGATTCCAGAAGGGACCGTGAAGTCGCGCATCAGCCGGGGGCGGGCGGAACTGGCGCGGCTCCTGGAACGTAGCAAGAAGGAGGTGATGTAGCCATGGCATCAGGCACACGGTTTCCGGGCACACCAGCATGCGGCGAGTGGGAGACGCTGCTGGCAGATGCACTGGACGGGCTGCTGAAGCCCGAAGAGGAGGCGCGGTTTATCGCGCACAAGGCCGACTGCCCGGCATGCGCAGCGCTATACGAAGCTTCGCGCAAGGGCCGTGAGTGGCTGGAATTCTTGTCACCTGATCCGGAGCCGCCCGAGTGGCTGCTTGAAAAGATTCTGGCTACCACGGGCCCAGGTACGGGTCTGGGGCACGCGGTGAGCGGCCTGCCGGTTCCGGCAGGGGCTGGTGTGGTTCCGGCCTTTGTTCCGCCGGTTTGGCAACAGCCCGGATTCGTTGCGCGGATGCGCTTAAGCGTGCAGCCACGGCTGCTGATGACCGCGGCGATGGCGTTCTTCTCCATCGCGCTCACGCTGAACCTGGCGGGCGTGCGGCTGGCAAACCTGCGGACGGCCGATCTGAGGCCGCGTGCAGTGCGGTCCTACATGGAGCGGCAGCTGACCATGGCTTCGGTGCCGATCGTGCGCTACTACGACCATCTGCGCTTTGTGTACGAGGTAGAAGCGCGCGTGCGCGAACTGCGCGGCCAGGATGATGACAAAGGCAACGGCGGCGGCCAGCAACCGCAAACACAGCCGGTGACGCCGGGCGAGACCCGGCAGAATCCAGGACAACGCCCCGGCAGACCTGATGGAGGGCTGCGTGCGGGCCCTCGGCAGGAGCCGGACACGCGGCAAACGGAACCGGCAGGCAACAGTGATTACTTGGAAACTTCACTTAAGTATCCGATGAAGGCAACGCACACCAGAGAGCAGTCCAGAGGCTACGTGGTGCAACGTTGGAAAGGAACACACCATGGATTGCGTAAATCATAGCGGCGTAAATGCGACGGCGTACTGCCAGAGCTGCGGCAAGGCACTGTGCGAGGTATGCGTGCGCAAAGGATCGGGCGGGCAGATTTTCTGCGAGCCGTGCTGGACTGCGTGGCAAAGTGTGCAGCAGCCGTATGTGCCGCCTCCCGCAGGCGGACCGAGCCCGGGACTGGCAGCCCTGTTGGGGTTCATTCCCGGCGTGGGCGCGATGTATAACGGCCAGTTCGTCAAGGGCCTGGTGCACCTGGCGATCTTCGCGGTGCTGGTGAGCGCGGCGCACGTGTACAGCGTGTTTGGCCTATTCGTGATGGGATGGATCTTCTACCAGGTGTTCGAGGCCTATCAGACGGCGAAAGCTCGGCGAGACGGAGATCCGCTGCCCGATCCGCTGGGACTGAACGAGTTGAGCAATTCGATTGTGGGGGGCATGCGCCCGCCGCAAGGTCCGCCACAAGGACCGCCGCCGGGTGCGGGAACGGGACCGACGAGCGTGGATCCGACCCCGAATCAGACGGGTCAGGCGCAGTATCAGTCCCCGTACCGGGCTCCCTATCAATCAACGTATGGTGGGCCGACCTATGGGGGTCCGGGCATTCCGCCGATCCCGCCAATTCCACCCATTCCGCCTATGCCGCCGTTTCCTCCGGTGCGCTGGCGGCGCAGGGAGCCGGTTGGCGCCGTAATTCTGATCGCTCTGGGCGTGCTGTTTCTTCTGGGACAGTTCGATTGGTTTTCGTGGCACTTTTTTCAGTACTTCTGGCCGCTGCTGCTGATCGGGCTGGGCGTGTGGTTGTTCGTGCGGCGTCTCCGGGACTCGCATGGGGGGCAGCCCGGCAATCCACAGAATGGGCCGCAGAATGGGCCACCGGGTAACTCGCAAGGGGAGCAAAAATGAGTCGCTATATTTTGATTCGCAGATTGCGCGGGCCGGCGATTCTGCTGCTGATGGGAACCCTGGCTCTGCTGCACCAGATGGGCGCGATTCCGTACTTCTGGCGCTTGTTCTGGCCGCTGCTGCTGATCACTTTGGGGCTGTTGCAGCTTGTTGAGCGGACGGCGCTGGCTCGAGAGGGCTATCCCATCTTCCCCGGCACGCCGTGGCAAGGAACATATCAGGGCGGTCCGATGCAGGGTGCGGGGCAGGGCGCGGCAAACTTTTCCGCAAACGCGGGCACGGCGATTGTGCCGTCGCATGATTTTGAGAACGATAGAGAGGGAGGGCAATCATGAGCAGCATGCCTCCGAATATGCCTCCAAACATGCCACCGGGGGGCGGCGCACCGCCGCCGTACGATCCCAAGACGCAATGGCGCGTCTATCGCGAACAGCAGAAGGCCGCGTGGCGCGCGCAACGCGATGCCTGGCGCGCACAGCGCCACGTATGGAAAGCGAACTACGTGGGCATGTACGGCCCGCGTGTGCCTTCGATGGTCGGTCCGATTATTCTGGTGGCCGTTGGTGTGATTGCGCTGCTCGTCATCAGCGGCCATCTCGACGCGGGCACGTTCTGGGAGTGGTACGGCCGGTGGTGGCCGCTGCTGCTGATCGGTGCGGGACTGGCGCTGCTGGGCGAGTGGGCGCTGGATATGCGCCGAAAAACTCCGGTGCGGCGCAGCGGCGGCTTCATCGGGATCCTGATCTTTCTTGCCTTCCTCGGCGCCATTTCAGCGGCCCACAACCATTTTGGGGGCCCGAACCACTTCGACTTCGGCGACGACAGCTTCTTCAGCAATTTCGGAATGCCGGAACACGATAGCGATCAGCCGGTGGACGACCGGCAGATTCCGGCGAATGCGTCGATTGAGATCAGAGTTCCCCGCGGCGACGTAAGCATTACCGCGAGCGACCAGCCCAATCTTGAAGTGCGTGCGCAGGATGTGGCCTATGCCAATTCGGACTCGGGCGCCAGGAAGATCTTCGACGCCGAGGCCGCGCAGGTCACAGTGAATGGCAGCGCGGTGCTTATCCAATCGCAGAACAACGGCCGGGGCCGGGTGAATCTCTCGATTTCAGTGCCCAAGACGGCTCACGTGACGGTAAACGCGGAGTGGGACAGCGTGACCGCGAGCGGCCTGGGCTCCGGCATCGATGTCACCGCGCGGGGCGACATTCACCTCAGCTCGATCACTGGTCCGGTAGTGGCGCACTTCGTCCACGGGAAGCACGACGTCTTCGCCGCCCAAGATGTGCAGGGCGACATGACCTTGGAGGGAGATGTGAACGACATCACCGTCTCCAATATCAAAGGCGGGATCTCGCAGAATGGCGACATCCCGGGCGACGTGTCGATGGAGAACGTGGCCGGACCCGTGCACGTGCGCACCTCAGTGACCACGGTCGACGCGGCGCAGCTGCCCGGCGAGCTGACTCTGAACGACGATGACTTGCGGATCATCGGGGCCAAGGGAGAAGTGCACGTGGCGACGCACTCAAAGGACGTGGATCTGAGCCAGGTCGACGGCGACAGCCACGTGGAGGACCGCAACGGCAACATTCGCATCGAACTGGCGGGCGCGTACGGCGTGGAAGGGAACAACAGCAAGGGCGATGTGGAGATTACGCTGCCCCCCAATGCCTCGGCCACGGTAAACGGGCACACGCACAACGGCGAAGTGATAACGGATTTCGCGCTGACGGTGAGCGGCGATGAGGACAAAACTGTTAGCGGACGCATCGGATCGGGCGCAGCGCGCATAGTGTTGAGCGCGGACAATGGCGATCTGCACATCAAGAAGGCGTCGGCAGTTCCGCCCGCGGCGCCGGCGGTTCCAGCCGCTCCGGATGCTCCCAATACACGCCATCTGAAGAGCCAGAAGACGCCGCCGGCACAGCCGGTTACGCAGTAGTCGGCAAGGCGGGTCTTGAAGCGCACCGGGCGCGGGAGGGGCCTCCCCTTTCGCGCCTGTTTTATTTTCTTAGGGCAGCCGTTGTATGCTCCTGCGCAGGGGGTTTTTCAGGGTCATGGTGCATGCGCCGGTAAGGGTCATTACCGTGGAGCGCGAGTACGGCTCGCAAGGGGCGGAGTTTGCGCACGATTTGGCGGTACGGCTGGGTTGGCGGCTGCTGGACTCCGAGCTGGTGGAGGGCGCGGCCCACATGGCCGGCGTAGATCCGAAGACGGCGGCCAGGTTCGATGAGCGGCTGGACCCATGGTATTACCGTTACGGCAAAATGTTCTGGCAGGACAATGTGTATGCGCCGGCCACCAGCGGCGAGGAAAAGATCTTCGACTCCGAGCGCATGCTGGAGCTGATCCGGGCACAAATCCTCGACGCTGCGAATCAAGGCAACTGCGTGCTGGTTGGCCGCGGATCGGCGTGCGCCCTCGCCGGGCGGCCGGGATGCTTTCATGTTTTTGTGTACGCCACGGCCAGCGCCAAGAAGGATTGGTTCGCGCGCGCGTTTCCTGAGCGGGCGCATCAGGCGGAGCAGCATTTGGCGGCCTTCGACCGGAGGCGTGCCGCCGTCATCCGCCGGTTCTATCAGCAGGAGTGGTGCTCGCGCGGGCTCTACCACATGCTGCTGAACTCTTGCGTCGGAACTGATGCCATGATTGACGCGGTACAGTGCGCGGCGGGCTTATGTGCGTCGGAATTGCCCGTGACGCCCGCGGAACCCGTGGCGCGTTAAGTCCCTGTCCGCTTGAATAGAAATCTTCCCGTGCCCCATCCTTTCGCGTTTTTTTGCGAAAGGGTGGGATCGCATGAACCCCACTCAAACGGCGGTGCGCGCAACGCGCGGGCCGATGCGCGTGAAAACCTCCCAGGGTATGGTGCCCGTTGCGCGGCCGTGATCGTAGGCCGTGATGGTTTCATTGCCCTCCGTGCCGATGAGCACTACTTCGTCACCGGCAACGACGCCGGGAATCTCCGTCACATCGAGAACTGCCTGATCCATGCTGACGCGGCCCACCAGCGGCGCGCGTTCGCCGCGCACCAGCAGATCAAATCGATTGCCGAGGGAGCGCGCGAGACCGTCAGCGTAGCCCACTGCGACGAGGGCCACGCGCATGGGCTCGGTGGCGACGAAGGTTCCGTTGTAGCCGACGCTGGCGCCGGCAGGCACGGAGCGCACGCCGATGACCGCGGACTTCCACGTGAGCACGGGCTCGAGAGTGGCGCGCGCAGCCGCGAGCGAAGTCGGTTCGTCGGCGGCGGCGAAGGCGGGATCGAACTCAGGCACGATGCCGAAGAGCGCGAGGCCGGGACGCAGCAGGGCCTTCATGCCATGGCGTGCGGCGAGTTCACCAAGGGGGCGCGCGTGGCCGGCAAGCAGCGCGGCGGAGTTGCCCACATTGAGCCACTCCGCGAACAGCCCTGCGGCGGAGATGCGGCTGAGAACGCCGTCGAGGCGCGCGAGTTGCTCGCGCGTCGCCTGGCCGTCGGCTTCGTCGGCGGCAAACAGGTGCGTCATCACGCCTTCAATGCGCAGCGGAGAGCCCGGCGCGAATCGCGAAAAGATGCTCGAAACGTCGCCGGGCAAAACGCCCTGGCGGCTCATGCCGGTGTCGATCTCAAGATGGACAGGGGACGAGCCCGGCGCTGCGCCGGCGGCACGCGCGGCGGTCTCTAGCTCATCGAGCTGCCATAGCTCCCAGGCGATGGGCGTCAGTTGAAACTGAATGGCGGCCGCGGCCTGCCCACGAGCGATGCCCGACATGATGAGCACGCGCGTTTTAGGACACAGGGCGCGCGCGGCAATGCCTTCTTCCACGCTGGTTACGCCGAGCCAACCAGCCCCCCCGCGCACCACCGCAGGTGCGCACAGAGCCAGCGAGTGGCCGTATGCGTTGGCCTTCACCATGGCGAGCAGCTCGGCGTGCGGCGCGGCGAGGCTCGCAAGAAAACGCATGTTCTCTTCGAGAGCGCGAGTACGAATCTCGGCCCAGCAGGGACGCATTGGCATGGGGGGTTGCAAAGATCAGTTTACCGCGGCACGCGGCGCAGGATTTCTATCGAAGCAGCGCAAAGGCAACCACAGTTTCTGCGGGCGGCCCGACCTCGTCGAGCAATTCCGCTTCGAGATCGTGCGGCACGGGCATTTCGCACGCGTCCACCTGTTCGGGCGTGGCGCCGATGAAGCAGAGCTCGCAATGACCCAGGCCTTCGGCGCCGTCTTCGTCTGCAGTGCGCACCGGAGGGCCGAAGACGCGGCAGGTCATGGGCCGCCACGCGTACACATCGCACCGGCCGGTAGCGGGATCGAGCGCGGGGCATGCGGCATCGTCGGCGAAGTCCTCGAAACGGGCCTGGTCTTCGACAGAACTGCCGAGCGCGCCGGAGTCGCGATCTCCGGGAAAATGCGGGCCGTGCTCCGCGAGCCAGGCGCGGGCGCGGCTCTCGATCTCAGCTGCGAGCGCGGGATTTGTGCCGCGCAATTCGGCCATTCCTGCGCGAAGGCGCGCGGCGTCAAGCGCATTGATGGCGAAAGCTCCGTGGCAACACTGCGTGCAGCCGATGCGGCAGGCCAGGAACGAGCCGGCGCGGCGAGCTGCCTCGGCAAGCGAGGCGTCCATGATCTGCACAAGCTCGGTATCGCGCGCGGGAAGGTGCATAAGGGCTACAGGTCCAGCATAGCGCGGGCGTAACGAAGTTTTTGCGTCGGGTGTATCATGCCATCGATGGCCACGTATCGAGTTGATCTGCATCAATCCGAAGAAGGTTACAGCGTTTCGTGCCCCGGGCTGCCGGGCTGCTGGTCGCAAGGCGCAACCGCGGAAGAAGCGCTGGCTAACATTCAGATTGCCATTCGCGAGTACATCGAAGCCGCCGAAGAGCTCGCCGGGAATGGCGCAAGGCTCTTGCCGTGATCATCGGCCTGTAGCGTATATTCGTTGCGTGGTCCTCGGAGGTCCCCTTGAAACTTTTCTCTTGGTGTTGGTTGGCTGCCGCGGTGACGTTGGCTGCGGCCGCCGCGTGTGCGCAGCAGGCGCGTTTGGTGGTCGATCAAAAGGGCGACCGCAGCCTTGCCATTGTCGATCCCGTGGCCGGCAAAGTGATTGCCGATGTGGCCGAGAACGGCACGACCGGGCATGAAGTCGCCGCAACGCCCGATGGGCGGCTGGCGTTTGTGCCCATCTACGGCAACTCGGG
>Ga0182024_10016209_pt1 | contig 14156 bp, 10 predicted proteins | sample P32metaG_FD_120480 | JGI IMG/M metagenome (GOLD analysis project Ga0182024, IMG submission 120480) | Permafrost microbial communities from Stordalen Mire, Sweden - P3-2 metaG (Illumina Assembly) | ecosystem: Environmental > Terrestrial > Soil > Wetlands > Permafrost | place: Sweden: Stordalen... | reverse complement strand
GTATGCGCCCCGGTCATCAGATGCTCGGAGCGGTCCTCGATCCAGCGCACCGGATAGTCGAGCTCGAGCGCCAGCGCGGCGAGGATGACTTCCTCGGGGTAGAGCCGCGCCTTTGGCCCGAACCCGCCGCCGACATCGGGTGCGACGACCCGAACCTGCCGCTCGTCGAGCCCGAGGATCTCGGCGATCGCCACGCGCATCGTGTGCGGCGTCTGGGTCGAGGCCTGGATCACCACCTCGTCGAGGCGGTGGTCGCGATAGGCGAGCACGGCGCGGCCTTCCATCGGCGACCCCGATTGCCGGTTCATCCGATACTCGCGAGTGATGACGATGTCAGCGGCGCGCGCCGCCGCCTCGATATCACCGCCCTCGATCGAGCGATCCATGAAGAGATTGTCGCCCCAATGCTCGTGCACCAGCGCGCCGCCGCGCATCTGGCGCGGCGCGTCGACGACGGCAGCCAGGGGCTCGAAATCGACGGTGACCATCGCGACGAGGTCCTCCGCCTCGGCGCGCGTCGCGCCGATACACGCGGCGATCGCCTCGCCGACATAGCGCGCCTTGTCGGTGGCGAGCGGCGGCCAATCGGGCGAGCGCGCGCCCGTCGCCTGGGTGACGATGCGGATCGGCTTCATGCGCGGCAGGTCGGCCGCGGTGAACACCCGGCCACGCGCCTCCGGCGGCACGTTGATCGCGCGGATGCGGGCGTTCGCGTGCGGGCTGCGCAGGAACACCACGTGGTGGATGTCGGGCAAGCGGATGTCCGAGACGAACTGGCCGCGACCGCGCAGGTGCCGTGCATCCTCCTTGCGCAGCATCGAGGCGCCGATACCCTTGCCGGAAGTCGCCGATTTCATCCCCACCTCGCATTCGATGTGGCTTTCCGCGGGGAAAGCCTCGCACCACCCCCGATGCAAGACAAGCGCCGCGGCTTGCGCGCGGTTGCCGGCGTTTACATCTGTTGGAAGCCCGCGAGGCTCGGAGACCGCTACCATGGCCGGCACCAGAATAGAACGCGACAGCATGGGCGAGATCGAGGTGCCCGCCGACCGGCTATGGGGCGCGCAAACCCAGCGCTCGCTCGAATATTTCAGCATCGGCGCGGATCTGATGCCGCGCGAGATGGTCGCCGCCTACGCGGTGCTGAAAAAGGCCGCCGCCGTGGCCAATCACAAGCTCGGGCAGCTCGACGACCGGCGCCACGAGCTGATCGCCAAGGCCTGCGACGAAATCCTCGCCGGCCAGCACGCCGACATGTTCCCGCTGCATGTCTGGATGACCGGCAGCGGCACCCAGTTCAACATGAACATCAACGAGGTGATCTCCAACCGAAGCTGCCAACTCGCGGGCACCAAGCTCGGCGGCAAGACGCCGGTGCACCCCAACGACCACGCGAACATGTCGCAATCCTCGAACGACACCTTCCCGTCGGCGATGTACATCGCGGCCGCGATCGGCGTGAACGAACGGCTGACGCCGGCGGTCGCGGCGCTGCGCGACGCGATCGCGGCAAAAGCCGAGGCGTGGCGGGATATCGTCAAGATCGGCCGCACCCACCTTCAGGACGCGACGCCGCTGACCCTCGGCCAGGAATGGTCGGGTTATGCCGGGATGCTGACTGACGGGCTGGAGCGGATCGAGGCGGCGCTGCCGCATGTCTACCGACTGGCGCTCGGCGGCACGGCGGTCGGGACCGGGATCAACGCCGCGCCGGGCTTCGCCGAAGCGGCGGCGGCCGAGATCGCCCGGCTGACCGGCCTGCCGTTTGTCACCGCGCCCAACAAATTCACCGTGCAGGGCGCGCATGACGCGCTCGTCCAGCTGTCCGGCACGCTGCGCACGCTCGCGGTGTCGCTCTACAAGATCGCCAACGACATCCGCCTGCTGGCCTGCGGCCCGCGCGCCGGCTTCGCCGAGCTGGAGCTGCCGGAGAACGAGCCGGGCTCGTCGATCATGCCGGGCAAGGTCAACCCGACCCAATGCGAGGCGCTGACGATGATCGCCACCCAGGTGATGGCCAATGACGTCGCGGTCGGCTTCGCCGGCGCCGGCGGCCATCTCGAGATGAATGTCTACAAGCCGATCATGATCTTCAACATCGCCCAATCGATCACCCTCCTGGCCGATGGCTGCACCAACTTCCGCAAGTTCCTGGTCGAGGGCACGCAGCCGAATTTGAAAATCATCAACCAATATGTTGAGCGTTCGCTGATGCTGGTCACCGCGCTGGCGCCGGTAATCGGCTACGACAAGGCGTCGGAAATCGCCCATTACGCGATAGCGCACGACCTGACGCTGAAGGCCGCGGCGCTGCAACTGGGCGCGGTGAGCGAAGCCGAGTTCGACCGCGTCGTCGATCCGAGAAAAATGGTCTGAGATCGCTACCGCCGCAGCGTCACGAAGATGCCGGCGACGAGGATGCCATTCCCCGACCTCAATGAACGAGGTTATCTTTCAGAGCAACGGCCATTAGTAGAACATTTTGACCCGCACTCTCCTAGTTTTGAACAATAAAACACTTCTATCCCAACACGATCATCGATAAAATTAGCAAATTCATTCGATTCGTTTGGATTTACGTTGGCACTATGTTTAAGTTGTATAAGCCAATCTTTTTCATTGACAGCAAGCGTGTCATCAAGATCGAAATCAAAGTGCATGGTATGGTTTGCATTTATCTTTGCTATGTCCGTAGCTTCCTTCCAATCTTTCACCGGCTTGCGATCAACGTAGATAGAGATCGATTTAATTGTAGCAGGCCCAGGTCCGCCATTCTCAATCGCAATCCCCATCGGAGGGGCCGAAGGCTCGTCCTCGACATCAAAATCCACTGATGGTTTAGTCGCAAAACGCAATTGATCATGTGCGTCTTGATACTGTAGCCCGCTGAAGAAAGCGGATATCAGAGCTGAAATAAGAATCGCAATAACCGAGGCGAGCAAATAATGCGCGCTGCGTCTTGTTGAAGCTGCAGTGTCTTTCGTAGCTTGCGTGACTTCGACCTGAAGAGCTGTTTGGCGACGTAGAAACTCTGCCTTGACCGTCTGATCGTTCTCTGAACCGGGGCCAACTGTTGAAGCCCAATCAGCCAGCTCGTCGAGCGTTTTACTCGCGAGCGATCTGCGAACCTCATAGCCCATGTCGTCCCCCCGATTAAGACGATCAATTCTGTCGCCGCAGCGTCACGAAAATCCCAGCGACGATCAACAGGATGCTGACCAGCACGTCGGTGCTCAGCGTGCCGCCGAAGATCACCAGCGACAGCACGAACCCGCCGATCGGCGTCAAGGTCAGCACCTGTCCCGCCATCGCCGCCGGCATCATCGACAGCACCTTGCCCCACAGGAAATAGCCGAGCGCGGTAGTGACGAGACAGTTGTAGCCGACGATCGCCAGCAGCCCGGGCGACCAGTGCACCGGGCCGGGCGCCGTCGCGATCACGATCGCCGCGACCGGAACGACGCTCACGCCAAGCTGCCAGAAGGTCTGCACCCAGAACGGCGAGCGGAACCGCTGGCGGCGGTAAAGGCACGAGCCCAGCGCCCATAGGATCGAGGCGAGCAGCAACAGCGCGTTCCCGCCAAGGATGCGCGGATCGCCCCAATCGACCAGGCTCGGGTTCATGAACAGCACCAGCCCGGCGAACCCAATCGCCGCGCCGATCAGCTGGGCGCGGCCGTGCGTCTCCGGCCAGATGAAGATGCCGATCGGGATCGCCCAGAGCGGCATCGTGTAGGCGAGCACGATCGCCCGCCCGGCCGGCAGGACCGAGAGGCCGACGATGCTGCAAATCAAAAACCCCGCGACCTGCAACTCGCCGACCCAGAAGAGCGCCAGCCGCTCGCCGCGGTAGGGCAGGAGCGGCTGCCGCGCGGCGACGAGCGCCGGGGCGATCAGCACCAGGCTGCCGACGAGACGCAGCAGCACGAATTTGAGCGGCGGCACCTGGCCCAGCGCCAGCTTCATCAGCGGCCAATTGCTGGCCCAGGTCAGCACGATGATCGCCAGGTAGAGAAAGGCGATCAGCGGCACGCGCGGCATCGAGCGGTCGTACCCCGCCAATCCGGACCGAGTTCTGTCGGAAAGCGTCACTCGTACGCCCTGAACACCGCGTCGAGCGCGGCCTTCTGGCCGCCGTCGGGCGAGAGCGGCACAATGACCGGCGTCGAGATGCCCGCCGCGCGCCACGCCTCGACCTCGTCGCGGATGCGCGACGCCGGCCCGTAGAGCGTGCAGTCGGCGAGCCAGCGATCGCTCAGATATTGCGGCATCTCGTCGGCGCGACCCTCGGCGATGACCTTCTCGGCCATCGCCATCTCTTCGATGTAGCCGGCCTCTTTCCAATAGTTGCGGTAGTTCGGCATCAGCCAATAGCTCGCCATCGAGCGCCGCAGCACCGCCTTCGCCTCGTCGATATCGTCGGAAATGCAGGTGCGAATGCGGTTGCCGATGAAGAACTTAGGATCGCGGCGTTTTTCGGCCGGCAACGCGGCCAGCGATTCGGCCATGTGCGCCCGGCTGCAATTGGCGAAGACGATGCCGTCGCCGATCTCGCCGGCGAGCGCGATCATCCGCTTGCGCAACGTGGCGACGATCACCGGCGGCAACGGGCCATATTCGGTATGCGCCCTGAATTTCTCGACAAAAATCCGCGTGTCGCCGAGCGGCTTGCCGGGCTTCACCTCCATCCGGATGTGCGACGGCGCGTGCGCGATGCCGATGCCGAACTGGAACCGGCCGCCGGACACCTCGTGCAGATAGGCGGCGTTCTGCGCGAATTCGTCGATCGACTGCGCGTAGATAGGCGCGATCGCGGTGGCGAACGGGATGCGCTGGGTGGCGAAGGCGAGCCCGACGCATTGCGACATGTTGCCGAACGAGCTCGACACCGAAATCCCCGCGAACCCCCGGCGCTCGATCTCGCGCGCGATGTCGAGCGTGGCGCGGCGCTCGCCGGGGTTGGCCATCAGGGCGAGAGCGGGCAAGGCGGCAGGCATCGGCGGCTCCTCTTCACGGCGGGCAGGGTCGGCGCGATCATAGCCTGCTTGGGTGTCCCGGTCAGCGTCGACCCCGTGACCCTCGGACTTGACCCCCGGCGAGCGGCGCGCCTATATCAACGCAGCCTCTAATCCCCGGTAGCTCAGCGGTAGAGCAGTCGGCTGTTAACCGACTTGTCGCTGGTTCGAATCCGGCCCGGGGAGCCATTTCAGCTAGTGTCCTGATTCTGAAGTTCGCAACATTTCTTCCGCGTCACCCCGGCGACGGCCGGGGCCCATTTCCGCCATGGATACCGGCCTTCGCCGGTATGACGAGAAGGAGAGGTTGATCCAATGAACTTCTGGTTCGGGGCGCTAAAAGGTTGGGTCGCTCCCGTCCTATCATGGCGTCAACCAGACCCGCGGAGGCGCCGCTCCCTTGGGTATGCAGGCCCCCTAACTCGGCCCCCCGAATTCTGCCGTTTCCTGTATAATTCCCGGCCAAACAGCGCGCGTTAGGCGAAACCCGGGAGACGCCAGTGTTTGCACGCATCGGGCTTGGACCAAAAATCTACTCGGTGGTCATCCTGCTGGCGGTGGTGGCCGGCTCGATCGGCTACGTCGGCATCGACGCGATGCAGACCTATAACCGGCGCGTCCACCAGATGCAGCATTACACGCACGCCACCGTCATCGGCGAACAGGTCAACGGGCTGATCCTCGGCGTCGTCATGGATTCGCGCGGCGTCTACATGGCGAGGGACCATGCCGAAGCCGAGAAATACGCGCCGCTGATCCTCAAGAATCTCGCCGCCATGAAGCAGAAGATGGCGGAATGGACCGACTACACGGAAAAGGAGGACAGCGACAAGATGGACCGCGCCAACGCGCGCGCGGACGAGTTCATCAAGTTCCGTAGCGAACTCGTGCGGTTGTCGCGCGAAGCGACGCTGGAGGAAGCCCGCGCCTATGGCGACAACGACGCGAACCGCTCCAATCGGACCGCGCTGAACCATGAGATGGAGACGCTGGCTTCGGTCGGCGAGGCGCATGTCAAGGATCTGACCGAGCGGATGCAGAGCTACTACGAATCGAAACTCGTGACGCTGATCGTGCTAGCGATCGTCGGGGCGATTCTGGCGGTTTTCGCCGTCGCGCTGGTGGTCTGGCACATCACCCGGCCGGTCGTCCGCCTGACCGCGGCGATGAAGGAGCTCGCCGCCGGCAACAAGGCGGTCGTCGTCCCCGCGCGCGACCGGCAGGACGAGATCGGCGACATGGCGCGCGCGCTCGGGGTCTTTCAGGAGCAGGCGGTCGCGGCGCAGGGCCTGACCGAACGGGTGACCGAGAACATCCGCCGGGTGGCGATGGCGGCGACCCAGGCAAGCAGCGCGATCAGCCAGGTCTCGGACGGATCGAATATCCAGCTCAACGCCCTGAAGCAATCCGCGACCTCGCTCGAGCAGAGCGCGGCGGCGATCGCCGAAGTGGCGCGCTCGACCCAATCGGCGAGCGAGCAGGCCAAGAACGCCGCCAAGCTCGTCACCGACGGGATCGGCCAAATGGGCACGATGGTCGAGGTGGTCAACGCCATCTCGCAGAACAGCGGGCAGATCAACCAGATCGCCGGCGCGATCTCGCGCATCGCCAACCAGACCAACATGCTCGCGCTCAACGCCGCGATCGAGGCGGCGCGCGCCGGCGAGCACGGCAAGGGTTTCGCGGTCGTCGCCGAGGAAGTGCGCAAACTGGCCGAGAATTCCGGCAATTTGGCCGAGGAAATCGCCGGGCTGGTGCGCAACGCCACCGAGGAAGCCGATCGCGGCGTGGCGACCGCGCGGCAGGTCAGCGGCAACATGCGCCAGATCGCCGACGGCGTTCAGCAAAGCGACCGGCTGGTCGGCGCGATCGCGACGGCGATGGAGGAGCAGCAGGTCACGGTCAACGGCATCAACACCAATGTCGCGGAGCTGACCCGCATCGGCCAGTCCAATGCCACGGCGGCCGAGGAAATCACCGCGACGATGCTCGATTTGTCCAAGCTCGCCGAGCGCTCGCGCGTCGATGTCGAGGATTTCAACAAGGTCGGGCTTTAAGGCTTACGGAGTCCGGCGGCTTCGCAAAGCCAAGATGCCGAAAAGCAACGGGTTCGCTGTATACTGAAAGGCGTTGGATCGGTGCCGGCGGTCGCGCTGGCGATGTCGGCATCGTGTGGGATTTCCGCCGTATGGAAGAGACGCTCCGCCAATTGCAGGAAGCGATGCAGGCCCACCGGCAGGCCTTTGCCGGGACGGGCGCGTCGAGCAACGGTGTTGAGGGCAATGCCGTGCCGGTGGTCGCGCTCGACCCGCGCGGAGCGGTCGTGCAACTGCTATCGCGCGACATCGAGCGGGTTTCCGGGCTCGAGATCACCGGAATGATGGAGGCCAAGCTCGGCCGGGTGCTGGCGTCGGTCGCGCTTCCCGCGCTCGAGGGCTGGGTCGCCCGCCTCCACCACCTGCCGCCCGACGATCCTGAATGGCTGAGCCTTATCGAAAGCCTGACGGTCCATGAGACCTTCTTCCACCGCGACCAGTCGCAACTCGAGCTGCTGCGCCGCCAACTCCTGCCCGAGCTGATCGACGCCGCCGCGCGTGGCGGCCGATACCGCCTGCGGTTCTGGTCGGCCGGCTGCGCGACCGGTGAGGAAGCCTATACGCTGGCTATCCTGGGATTGCTCGCGCTGCGCGACGCCGGGTTCGCCGAGGAAACATCCGACCACGGCATCGTGTGCAAGGCGCCCTGGCAGGTCGATGTCCTGGGCAGCGACATCTCCAGGCTGGTTCTGACGCGCGCCGAAGCGGCCACCTATCCGACCCAGGAGCTCGGGGCTTTTCGCCATCTGCCGGGTGAGCTGGACCGATTTTTTCCCGCGCGGCCGCCCAGCGACGACGCGCCCGGCCGCGAATTGCGCGGCGTCCACGCCGCCATCCGCCGGCATGTCCGGTTCGGGCATTTCAACCTAATGGCCGGCGCGCCGCCGGAACGCGGCTTCGATATCGTGCTGTGCCGCAATGTTCTGATCTACATGACGGTGGCGGCCCGCGTCGCGGCGCTGGCGGTATTGCGGCAGGCATCGCGGCCCGGCGGTTATCTGATGCTGGGCCCCACAGACGCGCTGACGGACAAGGCGAGCTATGACGCGAACTGGGGCGATGGAGCGGTCGCCTATCGGCTGAAGACCGGCCATGGCTGACGGAACGCAATCCGTCGCGGCGATCTCCGCCGATAGTCTCGATGGCGGCGCCGTGCTGTTCGCGCTGTCCGGCAAGCGCTACGCGATACCGCTCGCCGCCGTCGAGGCGATCATGCCGCCCCCTTCCTTGTGCCGGGTGCCGCATGCGCCCTCGTCGCTGTTGGGGGCCGGCAATCTGGGCGGGCAGGTCCTGCCGATCATCGACCTCGCCGCGATCTTCCCGGGAACGCGATGGCGGCGACGCTATGACGGCGGCGGCGAAGTTCTGCGGGTGCGCGCCGCGGGCGGCAGCGTCGGCCTGTGGATCGATCGGGTGGAGCGTCTGGTCGGACCCGGAACGCCGGGAACCGAAGCCGTCACGATGATCGATCCGGAACCGCTGGTCAGGGCGGGGATGACGGCGCCGAACCTCGCCTCCGAGCTGCGCCATCCGCTCGGCGACGCTTCGGAGATCATGGCTCGAACGACCGCGCCGACGGCCACTTCCGGCTATTTCCTCGTCGAGGCGGCGGGAGAGAATGTTCGCCTGGCGCGCGAAGCGGTGCTCGAGTTTATCGACACGCCGCCCTGGACGCCGATCCCCGGAGCCCCGGCCCCGCTTTTAGGGGTGGGCATCGTGCGTGGCGATGCCCTGCCGATGCTGTCGCTGGCTGCGCTGCTCGATCTGCCGGAAAGCGGCCCGCCCGGCAATTTCGCGGTCGTCGCGTTGGCGGATGGCTGCCGGCTGCTGCTCGGCTTCAACCGGGTGATCGGCCTGCGGTCTCAGCGGCAACGCAGGGGCCGGCGCATGGACGACCGGGTCTCGGACACCCTCGCCGGAGCTGTCGAGGATGGCCGGACCTTCGACCCGGCCACGGAGATCCCCAAGCAGTTGCGCCGCATCGTCTCCGGTTTCGCGACGTCGAAAGCGACCGCCCGACAGACGGATACGCTCGGGCCGAGCGGGACCACGCAATACCTTGCTTTCGTCGTCGGCGAGCAACATCACGCCTTGCCCGTCGAGGCGATCGACCGCGTGGTTTCCGCCCGGAAGCTGGTGACCCTGCCGCGACATAGCGGCGGCAAGGGCACGATGAGGGACGCGATCACCGGCGCGCTCGAGCTGCGTGGTCAGCTCGTGCCGGTCGCGCGGTTGCAGGCTGCGGCCGAGGAAGAGAAAGCCGCCACCAGCTCCGAGCCTGGCGTCTATGTGGTCTTGCGCGGCGCCGCGGGACTGATGGCGATCGGCGCGGACCGAGTGGAGCGGCTGGTGATGCTGCGGCCCGACCAGATCAGCCCAACCCCTGCCCGGGATGATATGATCGCCGGCGTCGCCCTACTCGACGAAGCTGGCGATTTTCTGCGAATTCTCGCGCCCGACCGCGTCGGATACGCGAGCTGATGCCGGCCGAGCCGAAAACCTTCGCGCCGGACGCGCTGCGCGTCCTGATTGTCGACGACCTGCGCTTCATGTGCATCGCCCTGCGTCAGATCGTCGAGGCGGAGGGCGACATGCGGGTGGTCGGCGAGGCGCGCAACGGCGAGGAGGCATGCGCGCTCGCCCGCGAGCTCAAGCCGGACGTCGTCACGATGGACATCGAGATGCCGGTCATGGACGGCATCGAGGCAACCCGGCGGATCCTCGCGGAGGTGCGGCCCGCGCCGATCGTGATCATGGTCAGCTCCTATACGCAATCCGGGGCGGCCGCCACGATCGAAGCGCTGCGTCTCGGGGCCGCCGATTTTGTCTCGAAGGAATCGACCTTCGCCAAGACCGATCTCGGTCGGATCGATTCCGAGTTGCGGACCAAGATCCGGCTCTGCGCGGAACTCCGCCGCGGCGGGCGGCCTTCCGCACGCGCGCCGCGCGGGGAACCGCCGCCGACCGCCGCTCCCGCGTCGAGCGAGATCCTTCGATCCGCGGCGATGCCGGCCGGCCCGACCGACCTGGTAGTGATCGCCGCGTCGACCGGCGGGCCCTTGACGCTGACCGCTCTGCTGCAGGCGATCGGCCCGCTCGCGGCGCCGATCGTGATCGCCCAGCACATGCCCGAATTCTTCACGTCCTATCTGGCGCGATCGCTGAGCCAGGATACCGGGCTCACGGTGCGTGAAGGCGCTCATCGCCAGCCGATCGCGGCGGGGGAAGTGACCATCCTGCCGGGCGGTAGGGACGCGCGCGTCGCGCCGCGTGCCGGGGGCGGCTTCGAACTGCGCCTGGCCGAGACCGAGGCCGAGGGCACCGTTCACCCCTCCGCCGATCTCCTCTTCGAGTCGGCGGCGATGACGGCGCGCCGCCCGGTCGCGGTAATCTTGACGGGAATGGGCGCCGACGGCACAAGCGGGGCCGGTCGGTTCGCCCGCCGCGATTTGCCCGTGCTGGTGCAACGCCCCGACACCTGCGTGATCGACGGCATGCCGAAAGCCGCGATCGCAGCCGGCGTCGCCAGCGAGTCGCTCACGCTCGACGAGATCGCCCAGCGGCTGCGCCAATGGGCGTCGCCTTCCGTAGCATCGCCCCAAGTTGAAACGGCGGACCCATCATGAGCAAGAGACCATGACCCCGAAGCAGATCCTCGTCGTCGACGACTCCTTCATCATGCGCACGATCATCAAGGACATCGTCGAGAGCGACCCCGACCTCCAGGTCGCCGGCTTCGCCGAGAACGGCAAGGTCGGGTTGCAGCGCATGCGCGAGCTGAAGCCCGACGCGATCCTGCTCGATCTGGAAATGCCCGAGATGTCGGGCCTCGACATGCTGAAGCGGCTGATGCTGCTCGGCAAGGCGAAGGTGATCGTCGTCTCGTCGGTCGGGCAGACCGGCTCGCCGCAGGCGGTGGAGGCGCGCCGTCTCGGCGCCGTCGATGTGATCGCCAAGCCGTCGGGCGCGATGAGCCTCGATCTTCAGGCCAAGAAGGGGCACGAGATCGTCCAGTCGCTGCGTCGGGCGCTCCAGCTCGACCCCAACGCCTGACCGCGGGCAGCCGGGAACCCGTATCGTGGCATCGCTCGCCGACACGCTTTGGCACGAGTTCGCGGTCGAGACCGAGGATCACCTGCTGGCTGTCGAGCCGCTCTTGGCGCGCGGCGACCCCGAGCGCACCGACGCGGCGGAGGTTGCCCAGCTTTTCCGGTCGTTTCATTCGATAAAGGGGATTGCCCGGGCGATGGAGGTGCTCGGGATGGAGGGCGTGGCGCACCATGCCGAGAACCTGCTCGGGCTGGTACGCGACGGCCGCGCGGCGCTGAGCCCGGAACTGGCCGACCTGCTGTTGCAGTCGGTCGATGCGCTGAAACAGATGCGCGGACGGGTCGTCTCCGACCACACCGACACACCGCCCGATCCGGGCCTGCTGTCTCGCCTCGCCGGGGCTTACGCCGACCTGGACCACGGCGGGCCCCATGCGCTACCAGCCGCCCCGCCGTCCCCGGAAGCCGCGGGAGCGCCGCTGCACGAAGACCCGGAAATGCTCGGGATCTTCGTCGAGATGATGAAGCAGCGCGGCGTGGAGCTGTGCGGCGCGCTGTCGCCGCGCGGCGATGAGCGCGAGACCGCGGCGGACGCCGCCGAGACGCTCGCGCACGCGGCGGAGATCATGAATTTCGAGGCACTGTCGGCGAGCTTTCTCGGCGTGCTCGAGATTCTTCGCGCGGCCGGCGCCGACGAACTCGATCCGTCGCTCCGGCAAGAGCTGGAGTCGCGGCTCGGGGACATCCGGCTCCAGATCGAATTGGTCGGCGAGATCACCGGCGAGGATGCCGGCGCGACCGAGTTCGCCGCCGCGCTGGCCGCCCATGCCGGCCAGGACTGTTCCTCTCTGACGACGGAGCTCGGGATCGCGCTGGAACAGTTGCGGGCGGATCTCGATGGCGAGGACTGGGCCGCCGCGGAAGCCGATTCCGCGCCCGTGGCGCGGCTCGCGCGTCTGCTCCACGCCGCGCTCGCGGCGCAGTCGCTGACGCGGTTGCCGCAGCTGCTTCTGCTGATCGAAGATCTCTACACCCGGGCGGCGCGCGGCGAGCTCGCGGTTTCGGACGCGCTCATCGACGCGACCGCGGCGACGATCTCGCGGATCGACAGCGGGCCGGACTGTAGCGAAGAGGAAGCAGCCGCGCTCGCGACGCTGCTGCGCGCCCCCCTCCCCGACTCGGCGCCGAGCGGCGAGGGCGGCGGCAAGATCGTCGCCGGCGTACATATCCCCGCGGAGCTGATCTCGGTCCTCTCGGGGGACAATGCCATCGCGTTCGAGCAGGGCGTCGCCGAGGGGTTGCTGCCTTACGAAATCCTGCTTCACCTCGAAACCGAGCCGGCCACGGCCGAGCGCCTGATCGGCTGGCTCACCGCGGAAACGCGCACGATCACCAACCGGACCGTCGTCACGGCGGGCGAAAGCTGGTTCGAGTTTCTCATCCTGTCGCCGCTGCCGCCGGCCGAGCTCTCCGCCGCCCTCTTGACGCTCGATCCGGCGCGTCACTGCCTCAAGCGCGTTCGGCGCCTGACGGATCGCCCGCCGGGCGAGCCGGTTTTCGATACGGCCGAGCCCCCTCCCCCGACCGAGATCGACGCGCCGTCCGCGAGCCGGCGCGCCACCGCGGCGGCCAACGTGATCCGCGTGCGCAGCGAGGCGATCGACGCCTTCCTCGACGAAATCGGCGAGATGCGGGCGGCGGTCGGCTCGCTCTCCCACCTCGCGCGCGGGCGGACGGAGTTCGCCATGCTGGCCCAGTCGCAGAAATTGGCGCACCAATTGCCGCTTGAGCTACGCGGCAAATTTATCGGCCTTTTGCAGAAGCTGACGGAACGCGAGCGGCTTTTGATCGACGCCGAGGAGCGGATTTCGGGGATCGTCGGCCGCGTGCATCAGGCAGCGCTGGAGTTCCGGGTCGTACCGGTCGATGTCGTGTTCAACCGGTTCCCGCGGGTCGTTCGGGATCTGGCGCGGCGTCAGGGAAAATCCGTTGAGCTCGCGCTCGAAGGCCGCGATGTGCGGATCGACAAGAGCATGGTCGAGGCGCTTGCCGACCCGCTGTTGCACATGGTCCGCAATGCCGTCGATCACGGGATCGAGGCGGCCGACGAACGTCGCGGCGCCGGCAAGGCGGAACGGGCGCGCCTGACATTGCGCGCCAGTCAGCGCGGCTCGGAGATCGCGATCGAGATCAGCGATGACGGACGCGGGCTCGATGCCGAAGCGATCCGGGCGAAGGCGGTCGACCGTGGGCTGATCACCGCGACGCGGGCGGCGACCCTCGACGATCCCGAAATCTTCCAGTTCATTTTCGCGCCGGGCTTGTCGACCGCCGCCGCGATCACCGAAACGTCGGGCCGCGGGGTCGGCATGGATGTCGTGCTCACCACCGTGCGTCGCCTCAACGGCGACATCTCGATCCATTCCGAGCGGGGAAAGGGGACCGTCTTCACCCTGACGCTACCGGTGTCGGCGGCGCTGCAGAATGCGCTGATCGTCCGCGTCGGCGATCAGAGCCTCGCGATTCCCGAGCGCAATGTCGCGGCGGTAATCGAAATCGAGCGCGGCGCGATCCAGCGGATCGGCGACGGGCGGTCGATCCTCTACCGGCAGGCGATATTGCCGCTCTACGATCTTGGCGTCCTGCTCGGCATGACGCAGACGCCCGAAGACAGCCCGCAAGAGACCCAGCCGGTGATCGTCGCGAGCAACGGGCGCAATGTCGTGGGCCTCGAAGTCGCCGCCGTGGAATACCGCCAGGAACTCTTCCTGAAGGATATTCACCCCTTGTTGGCCCGATTTCCGGGAATTGGCGGCGCCTCGGTGCTCGGCGACGGCCGCGTCGTCCTGGTGCTCGACGGCGACGAGCTGATCCAGCTCGCGGCCCGCGGCGTCGAGCGACCGGAAATCGGCGAACAGCGGGCCGTTTCGTGACCCTGTATCTGAAAGTGACCGTCGGCGGGGCGAGCTATCTGCTCGCCGCCGCGCGGGTGACGG
>Ga0182024_10016207_pt1 | contig 14158 bp, 13 predicted proteins | sample P32metaG_FD_120480 | JGI IMG/M metagenome (GOLD analysis project Ga0182024, IMG submission 120480) | Permafrost microbial communities from Stordalen Mire, Sweden - P3-2 metaG (Illumina Assembly) | ecosystem: Environmental > Terrestrial > Soil > Wetlands > Permafrost | place: Sweden: Stordalen... | reverse complement strand
TGCTGGTGCTCGGCGCCTTCTCCGGCGCCTACCTCTGGCTGAGCCGCGACCGCGGCTAGGAGACAGGAGCTCACGTGTCAGTGGTCGCCGCCAGAGCCGGGACGTCGAAGCGCCGCACGGCGACGCGCAATGCATCGTCACGGACACTGATATCCAACGCCCAGCTGAACCGGCGCGGCAGCAAGCTCGCCTACCGGATCATCCTGATCCTGGTCGTCGTCGTCTTCACGCTGGTGTTCATCGGCCCGCTTTACTTCCTGTTCACCGACGGGCTCAAGTCCACCCAAGAAGCGGGCCAGGTGCCGCCGACGCTTTTTCCCGCCCATATCCATCCGGGCACCTACGTCACCGCCTGGAATACCCTCAGCGTCGGCCGGCTGCTGTTCAACACCCTGTATTACGCGTTCGGTGCGCTCGCGTTCCAGCTCGTCTTCGATGTTGCCGCCGCCTACGCGTTCTCAAAGCTCCGGCCGGTGCTGGGTAACGCCATCTTTGGCCTGATGCTGGCCACCCTGATGATCCCCTCCACCGTCCTGATCGTGCCGCAGTACCTTACCGTCGCCAGCCTGCCTATCCTGCATGTGAGCCTGATCGGCACACCGGAGGCCATATGGCTGCCTTCCGTCGCTAACGCCTTCAACATCTTCCTGCTCAAGCGGTTCTTCGATTCGATTCCCTCCGAGCTGATGGATGCCGCGGCGATCGATGGCGCGTCCCCGCTGCGGGCTCTGCGCTCGATAGTCCTGCCGATTTCCAGGCCGATCCTGGGGGTCGTCACGATCTTCGGGTTCGTCGCTGTGTGGAAGGATTTCCTCTGGCCGCTACTTGTCGAGAGCGGCTACACCCCAACCAGGGAAACGATCAATGTCGGGATCACGGGGGCGACAACGACACCCGAGAACCTCATCATCGCCGCTTCCGCCATGGCCGCGATTCCCACGATCATTTTTTTCCTGATCTTCCAGCGCAACATCCTGTCCGGCCTTACCGCCGGAGGCCTCAAGGGATGAATGCCCCCGGACCGCACCACCCATTATCGTGGCGCATGCGCCCACAATCAGAAACCGGTCGGCTCGTGCCGATTCCCAGGAGGTTAACGTGCCCAACACTGGCCAGGGCGCCGCGGCGCCGGACTGGTGGCGGACGGCGGCCATCTACCAGGTCTACGTGCGCAGCTTCGCGGACGGCAACGGCGACGGCATCGGTGACCTGGCCGGCGTCCGCGCCCGCCTGCCCTACCTGGCCGAGCTGGGCATCGACGCGATCTGGTTCACGCCCTGGTATCCCTCGCCCATGGCGGACGCCGGCTACGACGTGGCCGACTACCGTGCGATCGAGCCCCTGTTCGGCAGCCTGGCCGAGGCGGAGAAGCTGATCGCCGAGGCGCACGACCTCGGCATCAGGATCATCATCGACGTCGTCCCGAACCACGGGTCGGACCAGCAGCCCTGGTTTGCCCGGGCGCTGGCCGCCCCGCCCGGCTCGGCCGAGCGGTCCCTTTACCACTTCCGGCCCGGCCGGGGCGCCGGCGGCGAGCTCCCGCCGAACGACTGGACCTCGATGTTCGGCGGCCCCGCCTGGACCCGGGGGACGGACGTGGCCGCAGTGCCCGGTGAGTGGTACCTGCACCTGTTCACGCCCGGCCAGCCGGACTTCAACTGGGCGCACCCGGACATGCGGGCCGAGTTCGCCAGCGTGCTGCGTTTCTGGTTCGACCGCGGGGTGGACGGCTTCCGGGTCGACTCGGCCGCCCTGCTGGCCAAGGACCCCGCGCTGGCCGACCTGGGCGCGACCCCGACCCCGGGCAGCTCCGCGCCCGGGGCGCAGTCCACGGCCGACCCGGCCGATGCCGCCTCCGACACCGTGCACCCGTTCATCGACCGGGACGAGGTGCACGGGATCTACCAGGAGTGGCGGCAGATCGCGGACTCCTATCCCGGGGACCGGGTCCTGATCGGCGAGGTCTGGCTGCCCGACGTGCAGCGGCTGGCCCGGTACCTGCGCCCGGACGAGATGCACAGCGTGTTCAACTTCGACTTCCTGTGCTGCGCCTGGGACGCGGCCGCGCTGCGCGGGGTCATCGATACCACCCTGGACGCCCACGACGGGGTCGGCGCCGCGCCGACCTGGGTGCTCAGCAACCACGACGTGGTCCGGCACGTGACCCGCTACGGCCGGGCCGACACCGCGTTCAGCATGACCGACCGCCAGATCGGCGAGCCGTCCGACCTCGTGCTCGGCACCCGCCGGGCCCGGGCGGCCGTGCTGCTGACGTTCTCGCTGCCCGGCGGGGTGTACCTGTACCAGGGAGACGAGCTCGGCCTGCCCGAGGTCGAGGACCTGCCCGAGGAGCTGCTGCAGGACCCGATGTGGGAACGGTCCGGGCACACCAACCGGGGCCGGGACGGTTGCCGGGTCCCGCTGCCCTGGTCCGGCGACGCCGCGCCGTTCGGGTACGGCCCGGAGGGCAGCATGCCGTGGCTGCCCCAGCCGGCCGAGTGGAAGAACCTGACCGCCGAGACCCAGGCGGGTGACCCTGGCTCGATGCTCACCCTGTACCGCCGGGCGCTGCGGCGGCGCCGGGCCGAGCCCGCCCTGGGCACCGCCGGCCTGACCTGGCTGCCGTCACCCGACGGCGTGCTGTGTTTCCGGCGCGGCGAGGGGCCCGCGGCGGTCACCGTGATCGTCAACCTGTCGGGCGACCCGGTGGAGCTGCCGCCGCACCACGAGATCCTGATCAGCAGCACCCCGGTCACGGGCGGGCTGCTCCCCCCGGATACCGCCGCCTGGCTGCGCTGACCGGACCGGTCACCGGCGGCAAAGTACGCAGAGTGACCGGATAAACGTCCTAAGATCGGGCCATGCGGTCGTCTCGTTCCTTACCAGCGCCGGCCGCCCCATGGTGGCGGGCGGGGGGGTCTACGGCCGGGCCGGCGATGGCCGTGCTCAGGTCGGTGGTCCGGCGGATGGCCGCCATCGTGCGGGTCTTCGGCGCCAGCTACGTGGTCCTGCAGGTCGCGATCTGGCACGGCTACTACGCTGCCCACCCGTGGTTGCTCGCCGGGCCCCTCGCCGCGGTGGCCTGGGGCTGCGCGGCCGCGGCCTACCTGCGCCGCCGCCGCCCGGCCTGGCCGCTGATCGTCCTCGACACGAGCTTCTACGCCACGCTCGCGATCACCGCCGGGGCGTGCGTGCCGCCGGACATGCGCGGCGTGGCCGGCAACTGGCTCTACGTCGCCACGACCAGCCAGGTCATCGTGACGGTCTGGTTCGCGCCCCGGGTGCTGGCGGTACTGCTGGGCGTGGCTCCGGAGGTGGCCTACCTGGCCAGCGTCGCGGTGACCCCGCCCGGCCGGGTCCAGGGGAACACCCCGGTGGTGTCCGGGACGCTGCTGCTGGTCGTGCTGGCCGTGCACTGGACGGCCCGCGGCATGCTCGACCGCCGGGCGGCCCGGGCCGACCTCGGGTTCGCCGCCGCCGACCAGGAAGCACACGACCAGTACGTCATCCTGTCCCGGACCATCGAACGCCGCGAACACGAGCGCCTGCTGCACGACACCGTGCTCAATACGCTCACCGCGATCAGCCGCGGGAGCAGCGGCCCGGCGGTGGCGGCCCGGTGCAGCCAGGACATCGCGCTGCTGGAGCACGTGCTCGCGGCGCCCAGCGATCCCGCGGACCCGGCCGCCCCGGGCGGGGCCCGCCTGGTGGCTGACGTCGAGGCGGTGGCCAGCGAGATGCGGGCCCGCGGCCTGCGGGTGCACCTGCAGGTGGCCGGCCGGGATCCGGGGCCGGACATCCCGGTACCAGTAGCCGGGGCCATCGTGCACGCCACCCGGGAGGCGCTGGCCAACGTGGCCGCGCACGCCGGGACCGGAGAGGCCTGGATCACGATCAGCCTGGGCCCGGGCAGCCCGGACACGGGTAGCCCGGCCACGGGCACCCTGGACGTCACCGTGCGCGACGCGGGCGCGGGTTTCGACCCGGCCCGGGTGGATCCAGCCCGGCTGGGGCTGCGCCGCTCGATCACCGGGCGGGTCACCGACTGGGGCGGCCGCGTGTCGGTCCGGTCGGCGCCGGGCCAGGGCACCCTGGTCAGCATGAGCTGGCCCGGGCCTATCCCGGCCGCCGGGGCGGACCTGGTCGCGGCGGACTCGTCATGGTGAGCCGCGCCGGGGCGGTGCGGGACGTGACCGAGGCCGCGGTCCCGCGCTTCGCGGCCATCCTGGCCGCGGTCCTTCCGGTCGGCCTGCTCGTTCAGGTGCTGGCCGAACTCCCGGACTACCGTCAGCCGGCCGTGCCGTTCGCGGTCTGGCTGAGCCTGCTCGGGGCCGCGTGGTGGGTGATCCCTCGCGTCCGCGGGGGCGGCCTCACCCGCAGGCAGGCCGCGGTGGCGATGGCGGTGGCGGTCGCGGCAGTTGCCGCGGTGGGCTGGGACCGCCGGCCGCATTCCCCGTCCGGTGTCCTGGACTGGTCCATCCTCGGCGCCGTCTGGCTGCTCGCGCTGGCGGCCCTCAGCCGTCCGGCCTGGGAGTGGGTGCCCGGGGCGCTGCTCGTGCTGGCGGTCAACGGCTTCTTCATCCTGCGCCTGCTGGGCACCGCGGCGCCTGGCATCGCCCGGCTCGCGGCGGCCGCCTACGTGATGGCGGTGATCCTCAGCGTGTTTGCCGCCCTCCGCCCCACCCTGCGGGTGCACGCCGGGCTGGCCGCCCGCCGGGCCGAGCTGGCCAGCCGGTCGGCGGCGGAACGCGCCGCGGTCGCCGCGATCGAGGAGGACCGGCGGGAGCGGTCCGCGCTGCTGGAGGTGGAGGCGATGCCGCTGCTGCGCGGCATCGCCGACGGCTCGCTCGACCCCGCCGACGAGGCGGTCCGCCAGGAATGCGCCCGGCACGCCACCACCCTGCGGCGCGCCCTGGCCGACCGGGCCCGGCTGGGACGCGAGCTCCTGGCTGGTCTGGAGCCGGCCCTCAGCGCGGCCCGGGGGCGCGGCCTTCAGATGGAGATCCAGGTGGTCGGGGACCCGGGGCTGCCGTCCCGCGACATCACGCAGGCGACCATCGGCGCGGTGGACACGGTTCTGCAGGCGCTCCCGCCGCAGACCGTCACGCTGACCGTGCTCGCCGGGGACGTCCTCGCTGATTCCGCGGCCTCCGTCGAGCTGTACCTGACCTTCGGGTACCTGCCGCCCGCTGCCCGCACCCCGCCGCCCGCCGGCATCGCCCGCTGGCGGGCCGGGCTCGACGTGGACGCCGCCGGGGCGGGGTGCCTCGAGGTCAGCTGGGGCGCGGCGGTGCCTGCATGACGGCCACGATCGATGTGGCGGCCGTGGACGACCACCCGATCATCCTGGACAGTATCGCCGGCTGGGTCAGCGGGCCGGACAGCGGCATCCGGGTCGTCGCCACCGCGGCGACCGTGGACAGCCTGCTCGCCGGGCCCGGGCGGCACGCCCACGTGGTCCTGCTCGACCTCGACCTGGGGGACGGCACCACGGCGGAGCGCAACGTGGCGGTGATCCGCGCCGCCGGCCCGGCGGTGCTGGTCCTCGCCGCCTCAGACAAGCCGGTCTCGGTCCGGGACGCGATTCGCGCCGGCGCGCTCGGCTATGTGCTTAAGAACGAGGAGACTTCTGAGGTACGGGCCGCCATTAAGGCTGTGGCCGCGGGAAAGGATTGGATCTCGCCGCGCCTCGCCTACATCTTCGCCACCGACGACGCCCCTGACCGGCCCGTACTAAGTACCCAGGAAACGCGGGCCCTTCAGCTTTACGCCACCGGGATGGCGATGAAGTCCGTGGCCCGGCGGATGTGCATTAGTGAAGAGACGGCGAAGCAGTACGTGGGCCGTGTCCGCGAGAAGTACGCTAGAGCAGGACGGGCGGCACCCACCAAAATGGACCTGTACTATCGAGCCGTCGAGGACGGGCATCTCCCCCCTCACCCCTAACCGCGGACCCCCCCTCCCGGTGACAGGGGTAACAGGAGATACCCGTCCTCGACTTTTGTTACGAGACATGATCTTAAGCTGCTCGTCAACCGTCGTCATGACCCCTCTTGGGGGGTCAGTCCGGGGCAAAGTTCGGCATCCGGCCAGCGGCTGCGACCGTTCCCCGGCTGATCAAGATCCGTTCCCGGCTGATCAGGATCGGCCATTCCGCCGCCGCCGTCACCGGGGCGCTCACCCTCCCCCGCACGCCTGAGGGATATCCAGGGTGGCTGGGCCGGCGGGACCCGCGGCTAGGCCTGCGGGACTCCCAGCGCCCCGTCGATGAGCCGCAGGATGCAGCGGTCGAAGATCTCGTCCGCGTCCCGGGGCGGCGGGGGCGGCCCGGCCAGTGCCTCGGCCAGCTGGGGGTAACGGCCGCTGGCCGCGGCCGACACCAGGCTGGTCACCTGCGCGGCGGCCTGCTCCTCCTCGGTCACCCCGGTCCGGGCCCGTTCCTCGGCCTGCGCCGCCTGAACTCCGCCGTAGGAGATCGCGAACCCGTTGACCATCCCGAGAATCTCCATCTTGGCCCCGGTGTCCAGGTCAGAGCCGCTCAGCAGGCCGAGGAAGTGCTCGACGTAACGCAGCGCACCGGGCCCGAAAACCGGGGGCCGCTGCATGACCCGGGGCAGCCATGGGTGGCGCCGGGTGATGTCCCGTCCCTGCCGGGCCAGGTCCAGGATCGCGGCCCGGTGGTCAGCAGCGGGGCGCCCCGGGGGTGAGTCCGCGTAGCGGTACTCGCCGCTCACCTGGTCGATCATCAGCTGGACCAGGTGTTCCTTGGACGGCACGTAGTTGTACAGCGACATCGTGCCCATGCCAAGGCCGGCGGCGACCCGCCGCATCGTGACCGCGTCGATGCCCTCGGCGTCGGCCAGCGAGACCGCGGCGGCGGCGATCATGGCCCGGCTGTGCCTGGGCCGGGGCCCGCGCCCGCCGTACTCCGGAACGTCCCAGATGGACGCCGGAACGCCGATCTTCGCGTCCGGATCCCCGCCTGACGTGGCCACCGATGTCTCACCTCCGACCCGCAGCTTATCTACGTGCACCGTACGGAGTATCGTGCGGAGAGGAACAACGTACAACGTACGTAGCTTGCTCCGGACGGGCACGGCGGAGCCGGCCGGGCCGGGCCAGGCCAAACGAGTGAAGGAGACACGATGACCGAGCCATCCGGGGGCGCCCCCCTGCCCCGGCACGTCCGGCTGTGGATGCGGCTGTCCCGCCGGGACCTGCGGGACCTGCCCCCGCCCGAATGCGCGGTCCGGGTCGACCCGGGCCTGGCGGTGCCCGCAGCCGACGGCGTGCCGCTGCTGACCGACCACTACATTCCCCAGGTGGACAGCCCGCGGCCCACGGTGCTGGTCCGCACCCCGTACGGCCGCAGCTTCCCCTGGGACCACCTATTCGGCGGCCTGATCGCCGAGCAGGGGTTCCACGTGGTGATCCAGAGCTGCCGCGGCACCGGCGGGTCCGGCGGGAAGTACCAGCCGTTCACCCGCGAGCGGGGCGACGGCCAGGCCACTGTGGCCTGGCTGCGCGAGCAGGACTGGTTCAATGGGGCGCTGGCCATGATCGGCCCGAGCTACCTCAGCTCCGTCCAGTGGGCGCTGGCCGCCGATCCCCCGCCCGAGCTGCGGGCGATGGTGACCCAGGCCGGGGTGTCTGACCCGTACTCGCTGCTTTACCCGGGGGGCGCCTTCGCCCTGGAGAATGTGCTCGTGGCCGCCTCCGCCACGCTGAGCTTCGACCGCGGGATGGCCGCGCTGATCCGGGCCGGGCTGCGAGTGCAGCGGAAGATGCGGCGGGTCGCCCGGCAGCTCCCGCTGATCGACGCCTACCCGTCGGCGCTGGGTACCCGGGTTGGCTACCTGGACGAGTGGCTGGCTAGCCCGGACCCGGCCGCCCCGTACTGGTCGTCGCTGGAGATCGGGGCGGACCGCCCGCTGCCGCCGGTCCCGGCCAGCCTGCTCACCGGCTGGTGGGACGCCTGCCTGGACCAGGTCCTGGACCGGTACGGCCGGCTCCGGGCCCGCGGGACCCCGGTACGCCTGGTCGTCGGCCCGTGGACGCACTCCTCGGCCTTCAATAAGGCCCTCCCGGTCGTCCTGGGCGAGGCGCTCAGCTGGCTGCGGGCTTACACCGGCGACGGCCAGAGCGCGGAAAGCCAGACGCCGGAAACCCAGACCCGAGACCAGATCCGCAACGAGGACCTTCCGGTGCGAGTGTACATAGACGGCGCCGGCGAATGGCGGGACCTGGCCGACTGGCCGCCGCCGGAAATGGCCCGCCAGCCCTGGTACCTGGCCGCCGGGGGCAGCCTGGTTCCCGAGCCGCCCGCCCAGCCGGGGATCTCCTCGTTCTGCTATGACCCGGCGGATCCCACGCCGTCGGTGGGCGGCCAGCTGCTCACCGGCAAGGCGGGACCCGCGGACAACCGGGCCCTGGAGGCCCGCCCCGACGTCCTGGTGTTCACCAGTGCCCCGCTGGCCGCGGCGCTGGACGTGGTCGGCCCGGTCAGTGCGCGGGTCCGGGTCCGCGCCTCGGGTGGCCACTTCGACGTCTTCGCCCGGCTGTGTGACGTGGACCCGCGGGGGCGTTCACGGAACGTCTGTGACGGGATCATCAGGCACCGCCCGGCGGGACCAGGCGGCACGGCGGAGCCGGGGGACACGGCGGAGCCGGGGGCCGCAAAGGAGCCGGAGGCCGTCATCGTGCCGATGAGCGCGACCGCGTACCGGTTCGCGGCCGGGCACCGGCTGCGGCTCCAGGTGTCGGGCGGGGCCCATCCCCGGTTCGCCCGCAACACCGGCTCCGGCGAGCCGCCGGCCACCGCGACCCGGCTTGTCGCGGTGGACCTGCAAATCCTGCACGAGGTCGCCGACCCCTGCACGCTGTCGCTTCCGGTCCTGCCTGAACGTAGCGATCCAGGGGGCGGTAGTGAGACACTGGGCCGTCACCACACCAGCCGGAGCCCCGATGTCCAGCCCCGTGCCGCAGCACGATCCCGCCCCGACCTCTAGGCCGGCCGGCCCGCCGGTACCGGACCGGGCGGCCAGCGGGCCGACCGCGCTGCGCATCGCGCTGGGCAGCCAGCTGCGGCGCCTGCGCGAGGCGCACGGCATCACCTGCGAGGCCGCGGGGGAGGTCATCCGGGCTTCGGCCTCGAAGATCAGCCGGCTGGAGCACGGCCGGGTCAGCATGAAGCAGCGCGACCTCGCGGACCTCCTCACCCTGTACGGGGTGACGGGGGAAGAGGAGCGGGCCGGCGTGCTGCGGCTGGCCCGCGAGGCGGCCCGGCCCGGGTGGTGGCATCAGTACGGCGAGGTCCTGCCCGGCTGGTTCGAGTTCTACATCGGGCTGGAAGCCGCCGCGTCCCGGATCCGCACCTACGAGATGCAGTTCGTGCCCGGCCTGCTGCAGACCCCGGAGTACGCCCGCGCGGTGATCCGGGGCGGCCACCCGGCTGCCCCCGACGACGAGGTCGAACGCCGGGTCAGCCTGCGGATGAAGCGCCAGCAGATCCTGGCCCGGCCGGACGGCCCGGAGCCAGGCGCGCCCAAGCTGTGGGCCGTCGTGGACGAGACCGCGCTGCGCCGCCCGCTGGGCGGTCCCGGGGTGATGGAAGCCCAGCTGGAGCGGCTTATCGAGCTGGCCGGCCAGCCCAACATCGCGCTGTACGTGGTGCCGCTGCAGAGCGGGTACCACGCCGCCTCGGCCGGCTCGTTCAGCATCCTGCGCTTCGCCCCGCCGGAACTCCCCGACGTGGTCTACCTGGAGCAGCTGACCGGCGCGCTGTACCTGGACAAGCGGCGTGACGTCGATCGCTACTCCGCGGTCATGGACCAGCTGTGCGTGCAGGCCGAGCGCCGGGTTCCCACCACGGAGCTGCTGGCCGGGATGCTGGAGCGGCTGGGCTGACCGGCCGGGCGAGCGGCCGGGCTCACCGCGCCAGCATCACGGCTTACGGCCGACCCCGCCCAGCACGACGAGCCTGGTCGGCTGGGCCGGGGCCACGGGCCGCCACTCGTGCACGCTGACCAGGCCCGGCTCGACCAGGTCGAAGCCGTCGAAGAAACCCAGGATCTCCCGGTGCGGCCGGAAGGCCAGCGGGATCGCGGTGTCCTGCGTGGCGGCCCGCGACCGGGCCACGGCCTCGGGGTCGCCGTCCGACGTGAGCTGGGACAGCACCAGGTAGCTGCCCGGCCCGAGGCGCTCCGTGAACCGGGCCACGATCCCGGCCGGGTCCGCGGAGTCCGGGATCACGTGCAGCACCGCCACCAGGAGCACGGCGACCGGCTCGGCGAAGTCGATCAGCTCCCGGAGCGCGGGATGGCCGAGGATCTCGTCGGGCCGGCGGATGTCCGCCTGGATGGACCGGACGTTCTCGGCGTTAGCCAGCAACGCGTCGTTGTGCACGCTCACGATCGGATCGTTATCGATGTGCATGACCCGGGCGGACGGGTCGGCGGCGGTGGCGACCTCGTGCACGCTCGGCGAGGTGGGGATGCCCGTGCCCAGGTCGATGAACTGGCGCACACCCGCCCCGGCGACCAGCCGCACGGCCCGCTCCAGGAACCCCCGGTTGGCCCGGGCCAGCCGGGGGTACTCGGGCGCGACCGCCACCACCTGCTCGCCGTACTCCCGGTCGGCCTCGTAGTGGTCCTTGCCGCCCAGGGCCCAGTCGTAGACCCGGGCAGCGTGGGCTTGGTGATGTCGATGCCGGGGATCTCGGCCGCGCCGTCTCCTCGTTGCTCGGGGGATCTCAGCCTAGACGGGGGACTGCCCCCGGCCGGTCACGGCTGGACCCACGACTGGTTGGCCGCGCCCGTGCAGCTCCAGATCTGCACCTGGGTGCCGGGCGTGGTGGAGAACCCGGTGTCGTCGAGGCACTTGCCCGACTGCCCCGGTGAGCACGGTGACCTTCTGGGCCACCGACATCTTGGCCAGCAGCTGGCTGACCCGCGTGGCGATCGGCGCGCTGGAGCCGACCCAGGGGCACGCCGCGTTGGCGGCCGACGCGGACGGCGCGGCCAGGGTAGCCGGCGCGGCGCTGGCCGGCGGGGCGGCCCCGGCCACGCTGACCAGGGAGCCGGCGACGGCTGCGGCGGCGGTGAGCAGGGTCAGGGCCCGGGCCGGGTGGCGTGGCCGGGATCTCCCGCGGGACGGGTGCATGGTGCCTCCGGGGCAAGGGGTTCCCGCACACCATAGATTTGGCGGAAACGGCCGGCCAGAACCTGACCCGGAAATAATTCCGGAATAAAGTGTCAATGGCTTCGTAACGCGCCTGCCGTGCGGGCCGCGCCATTAACGGAGCAGCCTCAGCCCGCACATAACCCCGACCATCGTCGTGATCATAGGATCACTGTTGCTCCAGGGACACAGTCGGAGTCCGCACGGAGGGGACTCCTGCAGTGCCGCATGGCGAACATGCGCCTCGCGCGGCTGCCAGCACCACGGCGGCCGATTTGGCACGCTGGGTGGAAGGCACGGGCGGGCGGCACACCACCCTCCGCCGGCCGGAGGGGCGGTTCCTCCGCGCGGTCGGGGAAGTGACGAGGATAGCGATGAGTGAGATACAGGAACAGATTCAGCGTCATATCGATACGCTGGCCGGTACCGGCGCGGAGACCGGTGTGCAGGTCGCTGTCTATCAGGATGGCGCGCTGATCGTCGACGCGGTGGCCGGCACGGCCGACCCGGCCACCGGGCGGCCCGTCACCTCCGGCACGCCGATCTTCAGTTTCTCCACTGCCAAGAACGTGGCGGCCACGCTCGCGCATCTGCTCGTCGTGCGTGGTTTCCTCGACTACGACAGCCCGGTCACGGACCTCTGGCCCGAGTTCGGTGTGCACGGCAAGGCTACGGCGACACTGCGGCACGTGCTGACCCACACGGTCGGTCTTCCGGCCATGCCGCGCGAGATCACCCCGGGCGGGCTTCCCGACTGGTCCAGGGTATGTCAGTCGCTGGCCGCCGCCGAGCCGCGCTGGCGGCCGGGCGCCGCCATGGGCTATCACGCCTACACCTTTGGTTATCTCGTCGGCGAACTGGCCCGCCGCGCGACCGGGCGGCCCATGTGCGAGCTGCTGCGTGAGTGGATCACTGCGCCGCTCGGTATCGAGGGGCAGCTCTACTTCGCCGCTCCGGAGGAGTCGCTGCCGGGGCTGGCGCGCCTGGAGCAGCAGGCGCGGCAATGGCCTGCCGGCCCGGACGACGGTGATGCGATCCTCGCGCCGTGGGAAAATCAGCCGAGTGCCGATTTCGGCAACAACGGCGAGATCCTGCGCGCCGATATACCGTCGGTGGGTATCGCCACTGCCCACGGCCTTGCCGCGATGTACAACGCCGTGCTGCGGGGCAAGCTCATGGACTCTGCGCGGCTGGCGGAACCGTCCGCGCTCGCGTTCGAGGGTACGGATCAGGTTTTCGGTACTCCGGCGCGGATGGCGCTGGGCTTCCCGATCGGCAGGATGGGCGCTCCTGCCGAGGAGAACTCCGTGGCATTCGGATGGCCGGGCGGGGGCGGAAGCTACGCCTACGCCGACCCCGCGCGGGGAGTCGCCTTCGCGCTGACCAAAACCCGGCTCGCCCCGAACTTCGACACCGCGCTGTCGGTCACCGCGATCCTGGCCGACTATCTCGCCGGGACCCGCTGAGCTTTCCCCGCGGATGCGCCGGGGCGGAATCCGCGACGATCACAAGGAGAAAATCATGTCCACTCATACGGCCGACGACTCGACCGCGCCGCAGACCAGCCTCGGTCCGTTCTCCTCGCCAGGCGCCAGCCCGACGCCGTGGGAGGCCACGGAGTGGGCACTGCGCCGGATCCAGAAATTCCAGCTGTGCACGGTGCGCCGGGATGGCCGCCCCCACGTGACACCGTTGCTGGCGATCTGGGCGCTCGGCGCGATGTGGTTCACCACCGGCGACAACGAGCAGAAAGCCAAGAATCTCAGCGCCAACCAGCACTGCGTGCTGACCACCGGAACCGACACTCTGACCGGCATGGACTACATCATCGAAGGCACTGCAAGCCTGGTCACCGACCAGGCCACCAGGGAAGCCGTGGCGACCGCGTTCGAACAGGCCTATGGCTGGCAGCTCAGCCGGGAGGACGGAACCTGGTATCAACTGGGCGACGCCGTTCGGACCGGGAATGTTCAGCTCTACCGGGTCCAGCCGGACAAGGGGTTCGCCTTCGCCACCGGCAGCGAGTCGTCCCAGACTCGCTACCGGTGGAGCTGAGGGCACAGCGCCTGGCTGCTCGGAGCGGGAGGGTTCTGCCGGGGGGCCTGGCCGACCCGGTGACGCCGGCGCCGCGGCCCGTCCCGGCTGTCCCGCGGCCGGCTGTCCCGCCGCCCCCCGCGGTGGCCGATCCGGCCACCTCACTGCCTGATCCGCCCTAAGCTCGGTTACGGTAGCCAGGGCCGGAGGCAAGCGGTGCAGGAATTCGACGAGATCCGTAAGCGGCTGGAGAGCCTCGAGGCTCAGGTGGCCGCGCTGGCCGACGCGCAGAGTGAGGGCCGCCGGGCCGCCGACCTGTTCGCGATGGTGGACCGGGACGTGGCCGACCTGAGCACCTCGTTCGGGACGCAGCGCCAGCTTCTCCAGGCGCTCCGCGACGACCAGGTCGGGCAGGGGTACAGCCTGGTGGAGCAGGGCCAGGCCCTGGACGGGATCATCGCGACGCTGCGGATGATCCACGACACCCAGCTCAAGCAGGGCCGCCACCTGGCCGAGCAGGGCCGCGTCCTGGCCCGGATCGACCCGGGGCACTGACCCGTCACCCACCGTGCAAGAACCCACCGGGACCGCACCCACGGGACGGGCGGCCGGGGTCAGCCGCAGGCCTCGATGACGGCGTCGCTCACCTCGGCCTGGTGGCGGGCGCCCTCCTGGCCGGGGGATAGCAGGTCAGTGAGGTAGGCGAAGGCCAGCCGGCGCTGCGGGTCGGCCCAGGCCAGACAGCAGTTGCTCCCGTTGTGGCCGAAGGCCAGCGGGCTGGCCAGCCGCCCGAGCGGGCTGACCGGGGCGCCTGGCGGGCTAGCCGGATCGAGCGGGCGGCCGCCCGGGCCGCCGAGCTGGAAGCCCTGGGACCAGCGGACCGGCAGCTGCAGGAACTGGTCCACCACGCCGTCGCTGGACGGTTTCCTGGCCTCGCTGATCGTCG
>Ga0182024_10016206_pt1 | contig 14159 bp, 12 predicted proteins | sample P32metaG_FD_120480 | JGI IMG/M metagenome (GOLD analysis project Ga0182024, IMG submission 120480) | Permafrost microbial communities from Stordalen Mire, Sweden - P3-2 metaG (Illumina Assembly) | ecosystem: Environmental > Terrestrial > Soil > Wetlands > Permafrost | place: Sweden: Stordalen... | reverse complement strand
CTTCGAACCCTGGACAGATGCTCTGGTCGCGAATGGTCCAGCCTGCGAGAGCCGCCAAAACCGCCGAGCAGCTAATGTCGCCGGAAATGTTCACCGGTTGGGGAATCCGGACGTTGTCCAGTGGAGAACGCCGGTACAATCCGATCGGCTACCACCTCGGGAGCGTTTGGCCTCACGACAATTCGATCATCGTGGCGGGCTTTCGAGCATACGGACTTGATGAACCGGCCTGCAGCGTCTTTGCCGGCGTCTTGAAGGCCGCGATGCATTTTGCTCATTACCGTCTTCCAGAAGTGTTTGCTGGATATTCAAAAGAAGAATTTCCTACTCCCGTTCGTTATCCCGTCGCGTGTCACCCACAGGCTTGGGCCTCGGGCGCGGTTCCGTTCATGGTCGAGTCCCTCCTGGGATTGGTGCCGAGCGCCTTTGATAAGAAACTACAGATCGTACGACCTGTTCTCCCCAAGGCAGTGCGGCATTTGGAGCTAAAAGGACTGAGAGTAGGAGAATCCACGATAGATCTAAGATTTGATCGGAATGCGGATAGCATCATTGTCGCGGACGTAACCGGGGTTCGCGGTGAGCTTAAGGTTGAAATTTCTTAAGAAATGGCACCGGGGTTTCCATCGCAGATTCATGGAAGCAGCGAGTGCCGTGAAAAACGATTGCCCCTAATGGGTCTTCGCGCCAAAAGGTCGATTGCCTTGAAACCCGGTGACAACGCTGCGTGCTCATAAGTGGTCTCCTTCCGATACGCGCCTTGATCAATTACTGTCATCGTTTCCGTCGTGAAACTGCCAAACCGCGTGAATCAGATCCCCCCTCCTGGCTGAAATACTGGTACGAGGATTACAAAACCATCGGCCAGGGACAAGGCGGTTGGCGGGAAGATTAGTCCATTTGATAGACGTGGCAGCTCAAAACCGTCGGTTTGCCCGAAAAAATATTGGCGCGAAGAACTATGTAGAATGTGAAGGGGGCCGATATGAACGATGAGATAGCCAGAGAGATCGTCGACGAATTGCGTTTGATTCGGGAAGAACTGCAAAATCTCACGATGGCGATTAGATCGAAGGCTAGCAATCCTGATAACACCTTCGGCGGCAAGGCTCGTAAGTCCTATCCGCCGCGACCTCCATTCCAGCGCGATCCTGGTCATTCCGGAGGGAAGCCGCCCAGGAATGTACGCACGGGAGAGCCACGAAGCAACTGGCATCAAAACTTTCCGAAGGATCAGAAATAACGCGGTCATGTCGTTGTGACAATCGGACACGGGCGGTAACGTGAGAACGAGCGACTCAAACTCCGGTACTGGCGTGCTTTTCGCCCGGGACGATTTTCGGGTTTGCGTTTCAGAAACCACAGTTTCTTGTGAAATTTCTGCGTACGACGGCGGAGCTGAATACCGCAGGACTCCATGGTGGTTGTGGTGGAACGTTCTGAGCTTGGACGCTCCGATAGTTGCGGTGGTTTGGGCCGCGCTGTTCGCGCGGGCGAGTGGCAGGAAATTGTCGGTCGCCGAAGCTATCGCTCTCATCCTTTCCGTTTGGATCATCTATCTCAGCGACCGGCTGTTGGATGGCTATCGGGCGAGAAACCGCGCAACGTTGCAAGATCGGCATCTCTTTTGTGAACGCCATCGATCTGCGATGGTGTTTCTGATTCTAGCCGCAGGCGCGGCGGCTCTTTGGATCATCGCGGACCATCTGCAGGGGGACGAGATCACCGCCGGAGTGAAGCTCGGCATTATTCTGATCCTATACATGGCTGGGATCCACTCGGGTTACGGATGGATGGCCTGGATCGTTCCGAAAGAGATATCGGTCGGGCTGCTGTTTGCGTTGGGAACGACTCTGCCGCTCTGGACGCAAGGGCTTCGATTTGCGAGAAATGGGTACCTGCCTTGGGCGTTTTTCGGTTCATTGTGTTGCCTCAATTGTTTGTCCATCGAGTGTTGGGAAAATCATCACGCTCTCAAGGGATGGATACAGCCGCCTCGTCCGCTGGTGCGTTGGGCCGACTCCAGAATCCATTTCATCTCAACGTTTTTAGCGGCAGGCGCTTTGGCATTATGTTTCTTTTACAATGTCCGGGGTGCCTCGCAGTTTGCGTGGTGGGCGATCAGCGGGGCAGCACTTCTGATTCTTGTGCTGAACTCCTTGCGAACCAATTTCTCGTCCGCTGCGTTGCGCGTGCTTGCCGATGTGGCGCTACTCGTTCCCGCGCTCATCGCTCTCGCAGTACAAGGCTGAGGGGCTGGGGGTCGAATTCAGATCGAACGGATGAACTGTGATGGGATCGCCCGGTACTATGAGGCGGTCGAGCGCCTGTCGTTGGGCAACTGTCTGGAACACCGTCGATTTGCATTCCTGGGGGAGGTCACAACATCGCAAAGGGCGATTCTTTGCGGCGGCGGCGACGGCCGTTTTCTGGCGCGGTTGCTTCGCGAGAACTCAACGGTGCAAGTGGATTTTGTCGACTTGAGTCCGAAGATGACTGAACTTGCAGAGCGGCGAATAATAAGCATGGGCCGAACCTTTCGCAGGCGCGTGGTATTCCATCCAGCTGACATACGAGAGTTCGCGCCGCAGTCCCCGCAATATGATTTAATCGTCACACACTTTTTTCTCGACTGTTTTACCGGTGCGGAGCTTGAGAGTGTCATCCATCGTCTGGCGAGCTGGGCAATCCCCTCCGCGAAATGGATGGTGTCGGACTTCCATGAGGCGGACGGATTACTGGGTAGCTGGTCGAGTCGCGCATTCATTCGCGGGCTGTACGGCGCATTTCGGCTCACCACGGGACTTCGTGTTACTCATCTACCCGACTACCAGGCCGCGCTACGCCGGAGAGGTTGGGTCCCGCAGTCCGAAGAGGAAGGACTGGGTGGTCTTCTGCATTCCTCACTTTGGACAGTCGAAGACTTTCCCAAGCCGAGAATAGGTCTTAATCCAGGGCCTTTGCCAGTTGACGCCGATCGAGTTGCTCTCGCGGACTCGAAAACCGGAAAATCAAGCCCTCCACCTAGCAATGCTGTCACTAATTCTGGCAGAGTGATGCGCAATTCGGAACAATTCCTTTGAGGCGAATCGCTGGCGACGGAGGCGTGCCGAACAGCAGGAACATACGGCCGTAAAATGGTGCCCTGCCCTGCACGTTCTTCCCATCTAATGACGGATGCCCTACGACCGGGACCGCTGAAGAAGACTAGCGGCTCGCGGTATTTGCACGAGACCACAAGTTTGCGGGCCCACACTCGAAATCCGACGAATGCGATTTGTGGCCAGCACAAAAACACAAGAGGCATCCGCCAAACCACATCAGCTTGCGAGTCGACATCAATCTCACTTTGTTGACTTTTCGATAGGTGGCGTGCTCCTCAGTCCCCCCACGGGGGCCCGCTCTTCCGCAACTTCTTATCACGAAGCGGGCGATCCAGGGTGGGGAGCGAAGTAGGCCGCCGTGGAGATTGTCCTCTTATGTGAGCATGGGTAGTGCGGACTTTTTCTAAATCAACCCTCGAATCGACATATCATTCAGATTATGCCGGCCAAGACAAGATCGCCACGACGCAAGGTAGCAGCATCTTATCGACTATGAGACCTTCGAACCCCGGCGGAAATGTGGATAGACTGTTCTTCCTGATGGAGTCTGATGCGCATTCTCGTTATTGAAGACGAGCAGAAAGTTGCGGGCTTTATTCGCAACGGCCTCGAGCAGGAAGGATATGCCGTTGATGTGGTGTACGACGGAGAAGAAGGGACGTATCAAGCCGAAAATTTCGACTACGATGCGGTAATCCTCGATCTGATGCTCCCGAGGGTTCCTGGCCTGCAAGTGCTCAAGAAAATTCGAACGCGGAATCTCACGGTGCCGGTGCTGATTTTGACTGCTAAAGGAACTGTAGACGAAAAAGTGGCGGGACTTGACGCTGGAGCGAGCGACTACCTGGTTAAACCTTTCGCCTTCGCCGAGCTCTCCGCGCGCATCAGGGTGCTCTTGCGCCGCGGCGCCCAGGAAAGCACGACTCTGCGGCTGGCCGATCTGGAAATGAATACGGCATCGCGCACGGTGATCCGCGCGGGCTCAAAAATCGATTTAAAATTAAAAGAGTTCTCGCTGCTGGAGTTTTTGTTGCGCAACGCCCGGCGAACCGTCACGCGCACGATGATTATCGAGCACGTGTGGGACATTCATTTCGATTCCGTCAGCAATGTCGTGGATGTGCACATCAACACTTTGCGAAACAAGATAGACCGCGGGTTTTCACCGCCACTGATTCATACCATTCGAGGCGTCGGTTATGTACTTACCGATGAATCCGCATGAGACCTCTCAGCGTTCGCGCACGCCTGACCCTCTTCTATTCCCTTATGCTCACGGTAGTACTCGCGTTCTTTGGCTTTCTTTTTTACAAGAGCCTGGGCTTGGTTATCGAGCAAAGGTTAACGGCGGACTTGAAGGAACGCGCAGTCTTCCTCGCCAACCACGAACGTGTTGAGGATGGCGGCGTCCAGCTGGTTTTCAATCCAAACGATCGTGAAGAAGCATACCTCGTTCACTCCGCCGCGCGTTACTACCAGGTATTTCAGCTTCCCAGCGGCGTACTTTTGGTGCAGTCCCAAGAGCTGGAATTATTGGGCGTGCAACTTTCTCCCGACGCAGTCCGTTCCCTGGCGCGCGCTCAAGAGTTCTCTGATATGCAACTTGAAAACGAGCGACTGCGGTTTCACAACGACGTCATCTCCAAAGATAACGCCAATTCTTATTTAGTTCGCGTGGGGATTCCGCTGACCCCAGCGGACGACGCGCAACGCGGCTTTCTGCGTTCCCTTCTATTTCTTATGCCCGTCGGCGTCCTCCTGGCGGCCGTCGCCGGCTGGGAAATGTCCCGCAGGGCACTGCGGCCCATGAAATCGCTGGCTACCGCGGCGCGGCAAATAGACATCGAGCAACTTCAGGAGCGGTTGCCCACCCGCGGCGCGGGCGACGAAGTGGATGAAGTCGCCCAAGCGTTTAATGAGACTCTGGCGCGGCTTGAGAACTCTGTTGGCCAGATGAAGCAGTTCACTGCCAGCATCTCTCATGAACTGCGTACTCCGCTGACCACCCTCCGTGGCGAAGCAGAGATCGCTTTGCTCGAAGCGCGGTCCGTGGATGAATACAAGCTCGTACTGGCCAGCCAACTCGAGGAATTCGACAAACTGTCGCACATGATCAACCAGTTGCTGGTGCTCGCCAATGCCGAAGCTGGCGAGATTGAGTGGACGGACCAGAGTGTGGATCTTTCAGACATGATTGTCTCTCTGGTAGAGCAGTTGGAGCCGGTCGCCTCGGTAAAAGGAATCACGATGACGACCGCAGCGGAACCGCACGTCCATGTGTGCGGAGACGCCAGCTGGATTGAGCGCGTGGTTCTGAATCTTCTGGACAACGCCATAAAATTCACACCGGACGGCCGGAACGTTACCGTCAGGATGGCGGCCAAGGGCGCGGAAGCAGCTTTAAGTGTCCAAGATAATGGAATCGGCATTCCCGCGGAGGCCCTACCTCACATTTTCGAAAGGTTTTATCGCGCGGAACCTTCCCGCTCCAAGCAGATCGAAGGCGTGGGCCTGGGCTTGGCTCTGGCTCAGTGGATTGTCGAAAAGCATCGCGGCCGAATAACTGTGGAAAGCCAGCCGGGCAAAGGAAGTTGTTTCACGGTATACTTCCCACTCGATCATTCCCCTAACTTATAGACCCCAACAGCTTTATCCCACATCTCCTTCATTAAATAGAAATTAGATTCATTTCATGTTCGCTTCAGTCTGTCCCACTAGAATGTGTCTGGAGTTGCGAGGTTCAAAGCGCCAAGCATTCTGTGGGCTGGTGCTGTGAACGCCAGTACGAATTCAAATTGGCGTTTAACAAACTCTGTAACGTAGCTGCTCAAAACATTCTAGAAATCGAAGGAGACAAGTAGTGATGAATACAGGTAAGAAATTCAGAATCTGGACGTCCACCGCAGTTCTTTTTGGCGCTACGTTAGTTGGTGGCGCGCTCATCGCCAAGACTTCGCACTCCAATGCGAAAGCTGAGGCGCCCATCTTTGCTTCCACCTCAAGCGCTTCGCCCATGCCCGCGGCAATGGTTTCCACTTACGCGCCGCTCCTCAAGGAAGCTCTCCCGGAAGTTGTAAATATCGCTTCTTCACGAACGGTTAAACATACCGATGAAGATTCCAATCCACTTTTCGATGATCCGTTCTTCCGCCAGTTTTTCGGCGACCAGCAGCCCCATCCCAGGGGACAGCTGCAGCCGCGCCAGCGAGGGCCGCAAGAGGAGAAGGAACACGGCCTGGGCTCGGGAGTAATTGTCGGTACGAACGGCTACATTCTCACCAACAATCATGTGGTTGACGGAGCCACGGATATCGAAGTCTCTCTTCGAGACAAGCGCGAATTCACCGCCAAGGTCGTTGGCCGAGATCCCAAGACGGATATCGCCGTCTTGAAGATTGACGCGGATCACCTGGCCGCTATTCCTCTGGGCGATTCCTCCAAGGTACAGGTGGGCGATCTCGCTTTCGCCATCGGCGATCCATTCGGCGTGGGCCAGACCGTCACCATGGGGATTGTGAGCGCCACGAGCCGCGCCAATCTTGGCATCGAAGACTATGAAGATTTCATTCAGACCGACGCAGCCATCAACCCCGGCAATTCTGGCGGCGCGCTGATAGACGCGAAAGGCGAACTGATTGGAATCAACACTGCGATTCTTTCCGGTAGCGGTGGGAATCAAGGCGTGGGTTTTGCCATTCCCGTGAATCTTGCCAAGCGCGTGATGGATCAGATTGTGGACCATGGCCATGTCGTCCGCGGTTTTCTGGGCGCCGCCATTCAGGACGTAACTCCAACCATGGCGACGGCACTTAAAATGAAGGACTCCAACGGAGTTCTTATCGGCGACGTCACCGCCAAGGGGCCTGCGGCACAAGCTGGCGTGAAGCCGGGCGACGTGGTGACCAAGCTGAACGGACAACCGATGCTCAACGCGGCGGAGTTGCGGCTGCAGGTATCCCAGACCGATCCCGGAACGACTGTGCCGCTAACAGTTCTGCGCGGCGGCGACACCGTGAACCTCACTGTGAAACTAGGCGAACTACCTGACGATCACGAAAAATCTGCCGATGGCGGTTCCGGCCAGGACACACTGCAAGGACTCCAAGTTGAGCCCCTGACTCCCGCGCTGCGACAGCAACTGCATATCGGGCAGGACAACAATGGCGTGGTTGTCTCCCAGGTAGATCCCAACAGCACAGCAGCCGCCTCGGGGATCCGCGAAGGTGACGTCGTACAGGAAGTAAATCATCACGCGGTAACCAGCGTCAGTGAATTCGAGCAAGCGATGCGCAGCGCCAATGGCCAGCCCATCCTGCTTCGTATTTCGCGCGATGGTACCGGATTGTACGTCGCCATCGCGACGCACTAACTCGGGCTGCAGCTAACATCGCGGTCCGACGTTGAATAGCGGACGGTCCTCACCCACCGTCCGCTATTTTTTTTTGAGCCCTCAATCAATTTGTTGGTTTTACGATTCTCTGAGGTTGTGATGAGAACCAGAACATTAGGATGACCAGCGTTCCGAGCGAACCGTATCCGTCCATGAACGGTTCGAACATGTATAGGACGTATTCAATCTGATGTAATTCGCGTGGATACTCTGAGGCGCCCACTGTCCGAAATGGAACAGTTTCCTCGTTGGCAGGCTGCCATATTTCTCTTTGCGATTGAGCGGGCTTTAGGGCTGCGGTTGAACAATTCGGTTTCGCTGCGTGTCGCGTGCGCAAAAGCGCGGACCGCTAGGCCGCTCTTGCGGACTGCCGGCGCCAAGCTGGTCCCAAACGTCCATGAAGACGACAACGAACACGACGATTCTCCTTCTGATTTCCGATCCAATAGTGCGGTTGGTTATTACGGAGACGCTGCAACACGGGGGCTATATGGTTGTCTCCGCAGCTGATCTGGGAACGGCGGTCGAGAGAGATTCTCCGCAACCAGGGGCTTCCGGAAAAATTGCGCGACGAGAAGAACATTTGGAAAGGGCGCTATCGTTCCATCGTCGATTTGGAGGAGCATCTCCACCGCAACGGCACTCACATCGTCAAAATCTTCCTTCACTTATCGAAGACCGAACAACGAAAGCGCTTCCTCGAACGTCTTGATGAGCCGGACAAGAATTGGAAATTCAGTCTCTCGGACATTCATGAGAGGAAATACTGGAAAGATTACACGAAGGCGTTTGAGGAATGCCTCCACGCCACCAGCACCCATCACGCACCCTGGTACGTCGTTCCCGCTGATGATAAAGACAACGCTCGGCTGATCGTTTCACGAATTGTTGTTGATGCGCTCAATGGTCTGCATATGGCATATCCCAAGATTACCGCAAAGCGTCGGCGAGAATTCAAATCAATCGGCAAGCAGCTCGCGAAGTAGTTTTTGAAATAATGATCAATGGTTGACGAATCCTTGAAAAAAGTGGATGCCCGATGACAACTTCCCGTTCGGATGCGCTGGTGCTCTTTGGGGTGACCGGCGATCTTGCCCATAAGATGATCTTCCCGGCACTCTACGCGATGGCGAAACGGGGTGCCCTCAAGACCCCGGTAATCGGCGTCGCTTTCCCGAAGTGGAGTTTGGAACGTCTTCGCAAACGCGTCACGGATAGTATCAAGCGATCTGGCGGGATCGATAACAAGCGCGCCTTCCATCACCTGCTGTCGTTATTCAGCTACGTGAGTGGGGATTATAAAGATCCCGCCACGTTTTCAGCGTTAAAAAAGGCGCTCGGTAATGCTCGCCGCCCGGCGCACTACTTGGCCATTCCTCCCTCATTCTTCGAAACCGTGATCAAAGGGCTTGGTGCCGCGAAATTGGCTGAGCATGCGCGCGTCATTGTCGAAAAACCGTTCGGACGCGATCTGGCTTCTGCGCGGGAGCTCAACCGCGTCGCTCGGTCGGTATTCCCAGAAGACTCCATCTTCCGCATCGACCACTTCCTTGGCAAGGAAGCGATCATGAATATCCTCTATTTCCGCTTTGCCAATTCGTTCCTTGAGCCGATCTGGAATCGCAACTACGTTGCCAGCGTTCAGATAACCATGTCCGAGGATTTCGGCGTGAAGGGCCGCGGCGCATTTTACGAAACCGCCGGCTGTTTGCGCGACGTGATCGAGAACCACCTCTTCCAGATCGTCGCGCTGCTGGCCATGGAGCCGCCGTCCGGCAGGGACTTTGGGGCCGTGCACGATGAGAAATCTAAGGTCTTTCAAGCCATGCGTCCCCTGAATTCCAAAGACTTGGTGCGCGGCCAGTACGTTGGCTACCGGAAAGAGCCCGATGTGGGGAAAAACTCTGATGTCGAGACGTTTTGCGCTCTACGACTTTTCATTGACTCATGGCGCTGGGAAGGAGTGCCATGGTACATCCGCTCCGGCAAATACCTTCCAGAAACCGCGACCGAGGTCCTGGTCGAACTTAAATCGCCTCCACAGAAACTCTTCGCTGACTCAACACCGAAAACGGGTCTGGCGAATTATTTGCGTTTCCGGCTATCTCCCAGTTCGGCTGTCGCCATCGCCGCCCGCGTCAAGCTCCCAGGAAAAGAGTTCGTCGGCGATCAACGAGAGCTCTACCTGCTTGAAGAACAGCCGGGGGAGGAGACGCCTTACGAACGGCTTTTGAGCGACGCCATGGTCGGAGACGGTGCCCTTTTCACCCGTGAAGACGCCGTTGAAGCCGCCTGGGCAGTGGTCGAACCAGTCCTAAAACACCACCACCGGGTTCGACCTTACAAACGCCGCACCTGGGGTCCGAAAGAAGCTGACGCGCTCATCGCTTCAGATGGCTGTTGGCACAACATCAAATCGACAGAGTCAGGCGGTGCATGAGTCTGCTGCGATATTTTTCTGCCGCACTGATTGCAGCTCCTCGCGCCGGTACGTCCTCTTATAGATCCGACCCGCTCGAATCTTCAGCGCCAAGTGTACCCTGTGCGGCCACACCTCCAGCCACGGTCGGCTTTCCTTTGAGAATCCACTCAAAAATCACTGCTATAACTGCGCCCAGGAAAGGCCCGACAAGATAGATCCAGGTCGTGTGGAAATTTCCGCGCACCAAGTCCGGCGCAAGCGAGCGGATCGGGTTCATCGACGCGCCGGAAATCGGTGCCGACCAAAGTCCGGCCAGAGCAATATACCCACCCACGGCGATGGCACCGTTCGTGCCTACATTCCGCGCACCGGACGCCGTACCCAGAATCGTGTTCACTAGTCCCACCGTCAGCACCACTTCCATGGTCAGCGCTCTTCCGCCGGTCACACCGAACCCCGGCTGCGTGGCGCCGAGCAGACCTGCTGTCCCAAACATGGTTCTCAGGAAAACGGCTGCACCGATCCCGCCGATAATTTGCCCTATTATGTAGCCAGGGACTCTCTTCCATGGGAAATTGCGACGCGCGGCGAACGCCAACGTAACTGCGGGATTCAAATGCGCTCCGCTGACCGAGCCCATAAAATATATGATCGCCATTACCATGATTCCTGGTGCTACAACCATCATCCCCAGGGTTACCCTGCCGCCGCTGACAGTGCTCACTACCCCACCACCGGCGGCGACCAACACAAGCAGAAACGTGCCCCAGATCTCCCCGAAAATACGTCGCCATTCAAGGGAAGAATCTAAGAAATCGGGCACCATTTGGCGATGAACCATCAATCGCTTCTGCGCTACGTCCGGCCGACTACGTCCGGCCGACTACGTTCGCTCGACTCCATCGCCCCCTCCAATTCAAAGCTATGTTTGAAGAATGCTCCCGAAGCATGCTAGGCCGGGAACCACTCAACTCCTTCGGTGCTGCGTTGGCCGTCGCATGGCAACTCAACGGTGAGCAGCATTTCTAGGACCGGCAATAGAAAAACTGGGTGCCTGATGTTATCCCAGGCGCTCGAGCAGGTGATCGCCCACTCGCAGCGCATTGGCGATAATCGTCAAGCTGGGGTTCACGGCCGCAATAGACACAAAAAAGCTGGCGTCTACGACGTAAAGATTATCCAAATCGTAGGCCTTGCAGTTCAGATCAAGTGCTGATGTTTTCGGATCGCGGCCGAATCGAATCGTTCCGGCCTGATGAGCTGTCCCGGCAATGGGAATTTTCTTGCCCAGATACAATTCTCGCGACATTAAATGATCGTGAAGACCGAGGTCACTGAGCATGCCCTTCAGCTTCGCAATTAATCGATGATGTCCTTCGACATTGGTCTCCCGAAGGGCCAGGGTGATCGCTCCGCTTCGGTTTACGGTAACGCGGTTTTCAGGGTCGGGCAAATCTTCCGATTGAACCCAGAAGTCGATGGAATGCTCTGCCATGTAATCCATGGCGAACTCGGGTTTCCAAATTGCCCAGCCCGGCGCTTCTCCTTTGAGCATTTCGCCATCGGTCTTTCCCAACATTTGAATGCAGCCCAAGGGATAATCCCAGTCATCCGAACGAAAATAAAAATCGTTCAGGCCCAGCGTTTTCTGAAAGACCGTCGGATTCGGCGTTTTGGAAATGGCCATGAACGCGGAGTTGTTATGGCGCATGTAGTGCCGTCCCACCACATCCGAACTGTTCGCGAGCCCATCCGGATGCCTGTCGTTCGCGGAGCGCAGCAAGAGAGCTGCGGAGTTAACCGCCCCGCAAGAAACCACAACGACGTCCGCTGAATATTCTTCCGACTGGCCATCCCGCTCGACCAGAACTTTAGTTACCATCCGGCCGGAAACATCAGTTTCAAGCCGCTTCACGTAGGCGTCTGTGAGAAGGCGGACATTTGCATGTTCAAGAGCTGGGTCCACGCAAATTACCTGCGCGTCCGCTTTACCATTAACCAAGCATGGAAAGCCATCGAATGCGGCACACCGCACACAAGCGCTTGTGTGCAGCGCCTTCCCGTCGATTTCGTCCAGCAGAATACCGAGGGGCAAAGGAAAAGGATGATGGCCAAGCCGTTGCAAATCGTCGTGAAGTTCCTGAATGCGTGGCGCATGGCTTACCGCGGGATAGCGATAAGCTGCGCGCGCAGGTCCTTCTGTTGGGTCGATGCCGCGCTGTCCATGGACGTGATACAGATTTTCCGCTCTGGTGTAATAAGGCTCGAAGTCCTGATAGCTGAGCGGCCAGGCGGGTGAAATTCCGCCATGGTGCTGGACTTCTCCGAAGTCTTCCTCGCGAAACCGCAGTAACGCAGCTCCATATACCTTGGTATTCCCTCCAACGTAATACTGAATGCCTGGATGAAAAGTATTTCCATCCTTGTCGTACCAGATTTCTTTGGCGCGATACTTGGATTCGAGAAAGACGGCGCGCGCCTCCCAGTTGTCCTTCTCCCGGGGCAGATACCCCCCACGTTCCAGAAGTAAAATGCGTTTGCCCGAGGGAGCTAGATGGTACGCGAGTGTTCCACCGCCGGCGCCCGTGCCGATGATGATGACGTCATAATGATTCTCTTGTGCCACGCTTATGCTCTCTTACCAGGACGATTTTGAAAATCGTGCTCTCTTCGATTCTTATCGGACTAACAATGATAGGCGTTATTTTTCGATCTACCACGTAATCGTGGCCATCCCAGAAGTTACCGTGGGACCAGAAGAACGTGAATCGAATCGGTGCTTGCTGACCTGCCGAAATCGGGATATCGGCGAACGCAATTCCGAACGTAGTCGGCGTTGATGCAGTATCGTTAGTCGTGATCCACTCATCGCAGGTCCAATGGAGACGAAACGCCGACGGGACCTGTATCCGCAAGGTGTAGCCCCTTTTGACATTCCGCGCGTGTCGATTGGGCTTCCATATCTCGAATAATTGACACTCCTTACGATCTCCAACGTACCGCTTTGCTACTTCGGGAATGAGGTCGAAGACGCGGCCATCGGACATGGACCGTAGCAGCTTCACGTATTCCGCATGCGCCCACATAAGTGGCATGGCCGACCCAGTAGGTTTGCCGAGAAACATAAATACGGCCGGGTGATCCTGTTGATCCCAAACCTGCTCCGGCAAGAGCCCGGTCGGCGACGCGAAGCCTTCAATCGCTTTTACGTAAGATTTGATGTCTCGTCCCGCGGCCAGTTCCAAGTGGGCCCGCTCGCCGGCGAGCAGCGGCCACGCGCGGCCTTGGCCCCATCCAGCATAAGGCCCACCGTCTTCTCGCTGGCCGTACCCGTCGTGATTGTAGCGATGCCAAACCGGCCCCATGGGAGTGTCCACCTTGAGGACTGCGTCTACCACCTTCAATGAATCAACAATCAGCGGATCGTTCGGCTTTCTTATTCCGTACCGAACCAGTTCAAGAAATCCGGCATCGACGATCTCTTTTGCCGGAAAAGAATTCTGAGCGCCTGACGGAAGATTCGCTATCGTTAGCATCCCCGAGTTAGGATCCTCTGCGGGATTAACATTGTCGACATCGTCTGGAAGAATGCGAATGTAGTGCCGTCGAATCCCTGGGACCAACGTTCCTTCCGTTGTGACCGTCCACAATTCGACATGCGATTCCAGGAAGTCGGCGTATTGCTCAAGAAACTTCGCAGCTGCTTGATCTCCTCTCTTCCGGCAGAAATAGGCTGCCCCTACCAACGCCGCGATATTCGAAGCCAAGGTAGACGGCGAATAGCCACTAGCCTCCTCCCATCGTTCCTGTTGCGTCACCGGTCCATGCCGCAGTAAATAATTTGCAGCCTCTAACACCATCGGATAGGGATCGAAGTCTTTTAACGCATTCTCTTGGCAGAGACGCAAGGCCAGCAGTATGGGAAAGGCCACTTCGTCCAATTGAATTCCCCGCCAGTAGGGAGTTCCGTTTACCCAGAAGTTTTGTGCAAAACCGCCATCTTCCTGCTGCGAAACTGCGAGATAAATCAGCGCTCGCAGCGGAGTTGCACGTTCACCCGCGGCCAGCAACGCCAAGGCGCTGTTCACCATGTCCCGCGTCCAAACCAGGTGATATCCACCCTGTCATGGTCGGTCCTCGCTTCGCCCCACGGAATTGCGAGAGAGGCGATCAAAGCGCCGGGATAGGACTTGTCTTCGTGAGCCAGAAGCAAACTAAAACTGCTGTGGTACAGGTTGCCTTT
>Ga0182024_10016205_pt1 | contig 14160 bp, 11 predicted proteins | sample P32metaG_FD_120480 | JGI IMG/M metagenome (GOLD analysis project Ga0182024, IMG submission 120480) | Permafrost microbial communities from Stordalen Mire, Sweden - P3-2 metaG (Illumina Assembly) | ecosystem: Environmental > Terrestrial > Soil > Wetlands > Permafrost | place: Sweden: Stordalen... | reverse complement strand
TTTGAAGACCAGATGTTCTTTCTGGCCTCGCGCGGATACCGCTGTATCGCGCATGACCGCCGCGGCCACGGGCGGTCGAGCCAGCCGTGGAACGGCAACGACATGGACACCTACGCCGACGATCTGGCCGAACTGACGGCAAAGCTCGATCTCAAACATGCGATCCATGTGGGCCACTCGACAGGTGGCGGCGAAGTCGCGCGTTACATCGGCCGGCACGGGACCAGCCGTGTGGCCAAGGCGGTGCTCATCGGTGCGGTCCCGCCTCTGATGCTCAAGACCAAACAAAATCCTGGCGGATTGCCCCTCGATGTCTTCGACGGACTGCGTAGCAGCGTCCACAGTGACCGCTCTCAGTTTTTCAAAGACCTGTCGTTGCCCTTCTACGGGTACAACCGCCCGGGCGCCAAGGTCTCCCAAGGGGTGCGCGATTCGTTCTGGCTGCAGGGAATGATGGCGGGCTTCCCCGCCGCATACTTCTGCATCAAGGCGTTCTCCGAGACGGATCAAACCGAGGACCTGAAGAAGTTCGACGTGCCGACCCTCATCTTGCACGGCGACGATGACCAGATCGTCCCGATCGCCGACGCGGCCCTGCTGTCGTCCAAGCTCGTGAAGAACGCTCAGTTGAAGGTGTACAAAGGCGCGCCGCACGGCATGTGCACGACTCGCAAGGACCAGGTCAACGAAGACCTCCTGGCCTTCATCAAATCGTGACCATCAAGCCCTAGCCCACTCCAGCTTCGACCGAATGCGTGACGCGTAAACCCAGTTCACGGAGCTTGACGCGTAGCGTTTGCCGCGCGATCCCCAGCAGCCGTGCCGCCTGGTGTTGCCTCCCTTGCACATGGTCCAGTACCAGGGTGAGGCAGATCCGATCGACTTCCCGATGGATTTCCGCGTACAGATCAGAAGCATCGGCGGTCAGCCGCTGCTGGATCAGCGCACCCAGGCCCAGTTCCGCATTCTGGGGCGGCGCATGGACCGCATCGCCGGCGCCGCCCAACATTTCCGGCAGGAATGCCGGGAGCAGGACCGAGCCGCTGGCCTGGAGCAGCGCTTGCTTGAGGATGCTCTGCACCTCGCGAATGTTGCCCGGCCAGGAATAGGCGCAGAGGCGCTCGAGCGCCGCCGGGGCGATCTGGCGGACTTCCCGGCCCAGTTCCCGGCTGAAGCGCCGCAGGTAGTGCTGCACCAGCATCTCCACGTCCGCTCCGCGCTCGCGCAGCGGCGGGAGGTGGATGCTGAAAACGTTCAGGCGGTAGTACAGGTCGGCGCGGAATTTTCCCGCGGCTGACAAGGCCTTGAGGTCCCGGTGAGTGGACGCGATCAACCGCACGTTGGTCCGGATCGTTTCGTTCCCGCCCACCCGTTCGAAGGTTTGTTCCTGCAGCAGGCGTAGGATCTTGGCCTGAAGTGCCAGCGGCATGTCGCCAATCTCGTCCAGCACAATGGTCCCCCCGTCGCACTGCTCGAACTTTCCGATGCGGCGGCGCTCGGCGCCGCTGAAGGCGCCCTTCTCGTGCCCGAACAGTTCGCTTTCCAGCAGGGCGTCCGGGATCGCCGCGCAGTTGAGGGTCAGAAACGGTGCTTCCGATCGGGCGCTGTGACGATAAATGGCCCGAGCGACCAATTCTTTGCCAGTGCCGCTTTCGCCGGTGATGAGCACGTTGACATCCTGGGCCGCGACCAGGCCGATGGCTTTGTAGACCTCGCGCATTTTCGGGCAGCCACCGCACAGTTCGCCATCCGCTTGCGATGTCCATGGGACCGCGGCGCTGGCTAGCGCGGGATGCGCCTGTGGCACGAGCTCAAGTGCCGCCGTGATCACACGCATGAGATGTCGTGCTTCCACGGGTTTGAACAGGTAGTCGTATGCACCGTGCTTGATGGCTTCGATGGCCAGGTTGGCGGATTGGGCCGCGGAAACGAAGATGACGGGAATGTCCGGAGCGATGCGCCGGATTTCCTGAAAGACCTCCAACCCGCTCCGATCGGGAAGTTGCGGTTCGAGAAGAATGACTTTCGGTGGGTCATCATTTATGCTCTCGATTGCGGCTTGACCCGTGCGGGCCGTCTTGGCTCGGTAACCTGACGCCCAGCATCCCTCCTGGAGTTGCGCCAGCAGTGGGCCCGGATGGTTGTCAATAATGAGCAGTCGAGCGACCTCATCCGCCGGCGAATCAGCGCCCGACTCACGATGCGACGTGGTGATGGGATCTGAGGTGAAAGTCAACATAAAGTCCCTTTCTGTGCCAGGCACGATCATCAACGGCTGACTCATTTTGGCTGTAGACCGGTATATCCCGGGGCGCTCGAACCTAACGGCGCTCACCGAAATTTTTTGTGTCTCTTGAAAAATGTCAGATTTTCCGGCCCCGGTCCCCCAGGGTAGATCAGATGCCACGCTCTTCCAAAACGGACACCCGGGTCACGCTGCTGGGCCGATTGCGGGCAACACCTGACGACCCCGCGGTCTGGTCGGAGTTCGTCGATTGGTATGGACGCAATATCCACGCGTGGTGCAAGGCCTGGGGACTGCAGGAATCCGACGCGCAAGACGTCACCCAGGAGGTTTTCCTGAACCTCTCCCGCAAGATGCACGGCTTTTGCTATGACCCCAACGGCAGCTTCCGGGCCTGGCTCAAGACGCTTACCCGCCGCGCCTGGCAGGTGTACGCGGCAAAACAGCGAAAGTCGGGCATCGGCAGCGGAGGTGATGACGAACACCTCTTGACGAACCTCAAGGCCCGCGAGGACCTGACCCAGCGCCTCGAGGAGGCCTTCGATCAGGAGCTGCTCAAGGAAGCTTCCAACCTGGTGCGGCTGCGCGTCGAGCCGCGGACGTGGGAGGCATTCGAACTCCTGGCGATCGAGGGATATTCCGGCGCCGAGGTGGCCGAACGGCTCAAAATGAAGGTGGCCACCGTGTTCGTCGCGCGCAGCAAAGTGCAGCGAATGCTCCGCGAGGAACTGTCGCGCCTGGACCAGGAATAGCCTTCCGAATTCTCGGGCACACTTCGCCGGAGCGAGCGGGAGACGGGGTATGGCAGGTTGCCCGCCGATCAATTTCCTCAAGCGTCTTCTCGCCGAAGCGTTGAACGATCACGACCGGACGCTGGTTGAGACGCACGTCGAACAATGCCCTCGCTGCCAGGACATACTGCACAAGCTCACCCTCGACGCGGCATTGCCCGGCTCACGCGGGCTGTTATCCCCGAAGAAGACCGACCAACGGGCCGACCCGCGGACCGAGGCTCTTTTTGACAGCCTCAAGCGGATGAAGGCGCCCGCCGGACCTGACGCGATGGACGATGAGCGAACCGGGGTAGTTCAAGTGGACGGATATGAGGTTTTGGAGGAGTTGGGCCGCGGCGCCGTTGGGGTCGTCTATCGGGCCCGTCATCTCAAGCTGAACCGCTTTGTCGCTCTGAAGGTAATCGTCGCCGGGTCGCATCTATCTCAAGCGGTGCGGCAGCGTTTTCAAGCAGAGGGGCTGGCGATCGCCCGCCTGAAACACCCCAACATCGTCCAGGTTTACGACGTCGGCGAGCACGCCCAGCACCCCTTCCTCTCTCTGGAACTCATCGAGGGAGGCAGCCTGGCCGAGTGGCTGGCAGGTAAGCCCAGGCATGCCAACGAAGCCGCCCGGATCGTAGCCACTCTGGCCAATGCGGTGGAATATGCCCACCGTCAGGGCGTTGTCCACCGGGACCTCAAGCCGGGGAACGTGCTGCTTGGCTTGGCGCAGGGCCCGGCGAGCACGCCGGAATTGAAGATAGCCGACTTTGGGATTGCCAAAGTGCTGTCTCAAGGGGACATTGCCGAAGCCCGGATGACGCAGGCGGGTGAGATTCTTGGCACGCCCGCTTACATGGCGCCGGAACAGGCGCGGGGAAACCCCAACGAGATATGCCCCGCGACGGATGTCTATTCCCTGGGCGCGATGCTCTATGAGATGTTGACCGGCCGCCCGCCGTTTCAAGCTGCCACCGCGCTGGACACGCTGGTGCAGGCTGCCCGACAGGACCCGGTATCGATTACCATGCTCGTGCCCAAGGTCCCGCGGGATTTGAACACGATCTGCCTGAAATGCCTGGCGAAGGAGCCCGCCAGGCGCTATCCAAGCGCCGCCGAGCTGGCCGCCGACCTGGAACGGTATCTCAGGAACGAGCCGATCCGTGCTCGTCCGCTGTCCTGGGTCGGACAAACCCAGCGCTGGGTGCGGCGGCACCAGGGATTGGCCGCAGCGCTGGCCGGCGTGGCTTTCCTGCTCGTGCTGCTCACCATCGGGTCGCTGCTCGCAACCGTGTACTTTCGACGGCTGGAGCATCAGCAAGCGACGCTGGCGCTGGAGAAGGGGAAGCTTGCCGATGAGAAGGAGATCCAACGAGGCAAGGCCGTCAGGGCCGAGCAGCACGAGGCGGGACTGCGGCAGCAGGCGGAGGCCCAGAGCAATGAGATTCGCCACAACCTGTACCTCGCCCAGATGAACCTGGGCGGTCAAGCGGCAATGTCGCCCAGCGGGATCGGCCGCGTTCAGGAACGACTCTGGCGCTGGGAAAGCATGCAGCCGGACCTGCGCGACTGGGAGTGGTATTACCTCAACGCCCTCTGTCATCGCGACCTGATGACGCTTCGAAGCCACCTGGATGCGGTGATCTGCGTTGCCTGGAGTCCCGACGGGCGGAAACTGGCTTCGGCCGGCGCCGACGGCGTCGTCGGGATCTGGGACGCGGCCGACGGACGGGAGATCGTTCATCTCTCCGGCCACGGCGCCGCTGTCTTTGGCGTGGCGTGGAGTCCTGATAGCCAGCGCGTCGCCAGCGCCAGTTGGGATCGCAGCGTGCGGACCTGGAACGCCGTCACGGGCGCGCCAATGCTTACCCTTCCAACGCCGGCGGCCAATATCTATTCGGTGGCCTGGAGCCCGGACGGAACGAGGCTCGCTTCCGGTGACGGCCAGGGCGCGATCCAGGTGTGCAATGCGGATACCGGCGCAACGATCCACGTGCTCCGCGGACACAAGGATACTGTCTTCGGAATTGCCTGGAGTCCGGATGGCGCCCGCTTGGCGTCCGCGGGCCAGGACAACACGGTCCGCCTCTGGGACGCGGTCGCCGGGAAAGAAGGGACCACACTCCGCGGGCATACCAATTGGGTGAGAAGCGTCGCGTGGAACCGGGATGGGAGCCGATTGGCTTCGGCCAGCAATGACCAGACCCTCAAGATTTGGGACCCCAGCGCGGGTAGGGAAATCCTGACCCTCGCCGGCCACGTGCAGGAAGTTACCTCGGTGGCCTGGAGCCCGGATTCTTCCCGGCTGGTGAGCGGCAGCGACGACCAGACTCTGAAAGTATGGCGGACCGACACTGGCGCCGAACTCTACACCCTCCGCGGACATACCTACCCGGTCGCCTCGGTGGCGTGGAGCCCTGATGGGACCCGGCTCGCATCCGGCAGTTATGACACGACCATTAAGGTATGGGACGCGGCGGCCGGACCGGAATTGCTCACCCTTCCCGGTCATAACTCCTCAGTGAACTCGGTGGCCTGGTGCCACGACGGCCAGCGCCTGGCGTCGGCCAGCTTCGACAAAACCGTAAAGGTTTGGGACGTGCCAAACCGCCGCGAGCTGTTCACCTTTCGCGGGCATTCCGATGGAGTGCGATGTGCCGCATGGAGCCCCGACGGTCGTTGGCTGGCGTCGGCGGGCGAGGACCGCACGATCCGCGTCTGGGATGCCACCACCGCCAAAGAATTGACACCCCTGCGCGGGCACACCGGGGAGGTTTACTCCCTCGCCTGGGCCCCTGACAGCCGTCGGCTGGCTTCGGCCAGCAAGGACCGCACAGCTCGGATCTGGGACGCTCTCAACGGCACGCAGACCCAAATCTACAACGGACATGAGTCGGCGGTCCGTTCGGTGGCATGGAGCCCCGATGGACAGCGGTTGATCAGCGGGGACGCCAATGGCGAGGTGAAGATGTGGGCGGCGGGGTCCGGCGCCGCCATGCTCACCCTCATGCAACACAGCGCCGAGATCAAGGCCGTGGCTTGGAGCCCGGACGGACAACGCCTGGCGGCAGCCAGCGTTGATCAGACCATCACCATCTCCTCCGCCTGGCCGGGCAAGCTTTTGCTGACCCTTCGCGGGCATACCGGGCGCGTTACCGACGTGGCTTGGGCCCCGAATAACGCCCGGCTGGCTTCGGCAAGCGAGGACAAGACAATCAAGATCTGGGATGCCGTCACCGGAAAGGAGACCCTCACCCTGGAATGCCCGAACCATGTCTACGCCATTGCCTGGAGCCCCGATGGAATGCGCCTGGCGTCGGGCGGTAACGATCAGACGGTTTCGATCCACGATGCCACCGCCGGGTACGCCGCCGCGCTGTCGCCGCTCTATCTCCCCGTTCTGGACGGCCGGATCGCTGACGACCCCGCCAACGCGGCGAACTGGCAGTTCCGTGCCCGGATTCACGCGGCAATGTTGGATTGGGACGACGCCCAGGCCGATCTCCAGCATTACCTTGCCATCCGCTGGGACCAGCGCTGGTGCGTGACGGGGTGCTGGGTGGCCGGACCTTACCCGGAGGACCTCAATGCGCATTATCCCCCCGAGGCCAGCCCCGATCCCGCCGTCCACCTGCCTCCGGTTGAGGCGGCCGAACCCGCCCAGACCTTCCTGAATTGGCAGCGCACCCCATTGAATCCAGCCGGTTTCGTCAACTTCGGCGCTCTCTTCAACAACGCGGAACATATTTCGGCCTATGCCCTGTTCAGGGTCTATTGCCCCAAACAAGCGGACGTAGCGGTCCTGCTCGGCTCCGACGACCAGGTCCGCTTATGGCTGAACGGAAAGCAGATACATGAAAACCTGGCTCGGCGCCGCGCCCTGCCTGATGATGACGCCGTCCCGGCCACCCTCAATGCCGGCTGGAACACCTTCCTGGCCCGGGTGGTGAATATGACCGGAGATCACGCTCTGTACCTTCGGCTCTCCGACGCCCCAGCGGATTTGCAGCGGGTCGCCGCTCGCACGACGAACCCCGCGAATCGATGAGTCAGCCCCCTCATTTACGAAACCCCGACTCGCGCGTTCAAGCCGCCTTGCGGCGGCCGTATGCCCTGCGGACCAAACCATCTACAAGCCGGCCGAAATCGATCCCGGCGTGCCGGGCGGCCTCGGGCAACAGGCTCATGGGCGTGAAGCCCGGCAGGGTGTTGATTTCCAGCAGGTATGGATTGTGCCTCTCGTCCAGCATGATGTCCACCCGGGCCAGGTCCCTTGCGCCAACGGTGTCGTTTGCCCGGCGGGCCAACTCCCGGCAACGCTCGACGACCACCGCCGGGAGGCCCGTGTCAAATCGATGCTCGGTATCCAATGCCTTGTATTTGGCCTCGTAGTCGAAAAACGCCCGCTTCGGAACGATTCGGATGGGGGAAAGCGGCTGCTCTTCGAGCAGGCCGACGGTGATTTCCGGCCCCTTGATGAACTGCTCGACCAGGGCCTGCTGGTGACGCTCGAGCACCGACTCGACGGCCTGGGTCGCATCCTCGATGGTGTGGCAGACGTACACGTCGATGCTGCTCCCGCTGTCGATGGCCTTGACGACACAGGGGGCCGTCACCCATTTTGACTGGGCCCAATCGGCCCGGCCCACGACCTGGTAGGCCGGCGTCGGGAGCCCGGCACGGTCCCAGGCGCGCTTGGTCTGGACCTTGTCCATCCCCAGCCGGGAGGCGGCCGACCCGCTGCCAACGAATCGCAACCCGCGTCGCTCGAGGATTTCCTGGAGTTCTCCGCTCTCGCCGAACTGCCCGTGCAGCACGGGGAAGATGACGTCGGCCGGATGGGCAAGGCCGGACAGATCGTCCGGCGACACATCGCTGGCGAACACGTTGTGCCCGATCGAGCGAAGCCCCTCAATCACCGCCCGCCCGCTCACCAGGCTCACTTCCCGCTCGGCACTCGGCCCGCCGTAAAGAACAGTTACATTCATGGTTGACTTCCTTGTCATTCCAAAAGGTGTCAGTGGTCAGTTGTCAGTGGTCAGTTGTATTGCGCGGACGCCAGTACTCCAAGGCAACTAACCACCGACAACTAACAACTAACAACTGACCACTGACAACTGACAACTGACCACCGACTACGTCCAGATTTTGACTTCGCTTTCCAGCTCAATGTGATTTTTCTCGTAGACTTTTTCGCGGACGATCTTGATCAGTTTAAGCACGTCGTCGGCCTGGCAGCCCTTGTGGGCGATGATGAAGTTGGCGTGCACGGTGCTGACCTCCGCGCCGCCCACGCGCATGCCTTTGAAGCCCGCCTGGTCGATCAATGCTCCGGCGGAAAGCCCGCGCGGGTTCTTGAAGATGCAGCCGGCGTTCTTGGTGTTGAGCGGCTGGCTGTTGCGTTTGAACATCCAAATTTCCTTGAGCCGCTTGGCCAGGCGGTCGGGGTCATCCTCGTCGAGGTGGAACGTCGCGCCGACGATGAACGGGGCGGAAATATTGGTGCTCCGGTAGTCGAAGACCAGGTCGTCCTTCAGCCGGTCGAAGACGTTCCCAGTCGAGTCCATCACGGCAACGCGGTTGACCCGCGCGCCGATGTCGCCGAACTTCCCGCCGGCGTTCATGCGCACGGCGCCGCCCACGGTGCCGGGAATGCCGGCAAGGCACTCCAGGCCGGTCAGGCCCTGGCGGGCGGTCTTGAGGACCAGCTTCTGGATTTCAGCGCCGGCGCCGGCTTCGACGATGGTGCCGTTGAAGCTGACCTTTCGCCAGTAGTCGTCATCCAGGCGGAAGACCGCGCCGTTGACGCCGTTGTCGCCGACCAGGAGGTTGGCCCCGAGGCCCAGGACGTAGATGGGGATGCCGTTGTCAACGCAGCGGCCGGCCGCCTCGCGCAGCTCATCGGGGTTGCGGGGCCGGACGAACCATCGCGCCGGGCCGCCGATCTTGTACCACGTGTGCGGCGCCAGCGGCACGTTCTCGGTGACGATCGTTCCCAGGCCTGAAAATGGGCTGGCAAGCTGCATAAGCATTCGAACGCCCCAAACGAAGCACCGGTTCTGATTCAATCACTACCGACCAATTCCTTCCCGATTTTCCAGACGTTGCCGGCCCCCATGGTGACGATCAGGTCACCCGGCCGGACATGCCCGCGCAGGTATTGCACGATCTGGGCGAAGTCGGGCAAGTGGACCGCGCTTCGCCCCATGGCCTGCACCTTTTCCACCAGGTGACGGGCGTTTACAAGCGCCCGTTCATCCTCGCTGTCGCGGACGAAATAGATATCGGGAACGATCGTCTCGTCGGCCTGTCCGAAACTCGCGGCAAAATCGTCCAGCAGGGACCGCGTGCGGCTGTGCTGGTGCGGCTGGAAGACGCACAAGAGCCGCCCCGGCCTGTAACGCTCCCGCAGGGCGCCGAGGGTGGCGCGGATCTCGGTGGGGTGATGGGCGTAATCGTCCACCACCGTAGCGCCGGCAAACGTGCCGACCTCGGTCATCCGGCGGTCCACGCCGCGGAATGAGCTGATCGCGTCGGCGGCGGGGGCGGGACCCACGCCGCACGCCCGGCAGGCGGCGACCGCCATCGTGGCATTGAACAGGTTATGCCGCCCGGCAACCGACAGCGCCAGCCGTGCCACGACCCGGCCGTCGTACGACACGCTGCCGGAATATTGCCCCGCGGTGTCGCCGGTGATGTGGGTGCACCACTCGCCCTGGCGTTGGGCCCGGCCGCTGTCGGGTGCGTCGGGTTCGATGCTCACCCATTCGACCGGCGCGGCCAGGCCATTGACCGCCCGGCGCGTGGCGTCGTCCTGGCCGTTGGCCAGGATCAGCCCGTCGCGCGGGACCAGCCGGGCAAATTCCCGGAAGGACTCGATGATGTCATCGATCCCTTTGTAGCAGTCGAAGTGGTCCCCCTCGATATTGGTGACGATCGCGACCCGGGGCCGGAGGTTGTGGAAGCTGCGGTCGAACTCGCAAGCCTCGGCAACAAACGCCCGGCCCGCGCCGGAACGGCTACCCCTGCCGCCGAGCTGCGGCGCGGTGCCGCCCACCACGAAGCTCGGGTCAGCGCCGCACTGGAGCAGCGCATACGAGATCATTGCGGTGGTGGTCGACTTGCCGTGCGTCCCCGCGACGGCGACGCCCAGGCGCTCCTGCATTACTTGGCCGAGCAACTCGGCGTATTTGATGGTCGTAAGGCTCAGCCGCCGGGCCGCGATGAATTCCGGGTTGTCGTCGTGGACGGCGGCGGTGCGCACGACCAGATCGATGCCGGAATCAAGCAGTTCGCCGTTCTGGAATTGCGAGATTTTCGCCCCCAGGGCACCGAGCTCGAAGGTCTGGAAATTCAGTTCGCGTTCGGACCCGGAGATGGTGGCGCCGCTGTCGAGGAGCATGCGGGCAAGCCCGTTCATGCCCGACCCGCCGATGCCGATGAAGTGGACGCGCCGCCCCGCGAACCAACTGCGTGCCGCCGACGAAGCCGCCGGCGCGGGAACTTCCCCGGGCGGCAGCCGGACTTCCATTTCAGGCTCGCTGATCGCCTTCAAAACGTCCTCCATGAACGTTACCGGATGGACATGTTACTGCATTCGATGGCGATGGGAAAGGGCTGGAAGGTGAAGACGTGAAAACGTGAAAACGTGAAAAGGTGAAGACGCGAAAACGTGAAGACGTGAAGACGTGAAAACGTGAAAACGTGAGAAGAGGGGCAGTCTCAAGTCTTCAGGCTCCTGCACTTAGCATTCCATTCCGCTTCACGTCCTTACGTCTTCACGTCCTTACGTCTTCACGTTTCACGTCTTCACGTTTCACGTTTTCAGGCCCATTTCTCCAACAACTACATCCGCGACCGCCCGGGCAGCCCCTGGCTTTCCGATCTGGCGGGCGGCGGCGGCCATTTTCTTCCGCCGCTCGGCGTCGTAGAGCAGCGATTCGACCACCGGACGCAGCGTCGCCGCGTTCTTGCGGCGGTCCTTCTGGTCGTCGACGATCACCGCCGCCCCGGCCCCGGATAACTGCTCGGCGTTGAGCCGCTGGTGCCTGTCCTTGTGGAACGGGTAGGGCATCAGGATGGACGGCACGCCGCACGCGGTCAGTTCGGCACAACTGCTGGCGCCCGACCGGCTGATGGCCAGATCGGTTACTGCCCATACGTCGGCCATGTCGGGGGTGAAGTCTACCACGCGGACGTCGACAGGAAGTTCCCGATACCCCGCTCGAACGGTCGCCGCATGATCGCGACCGGCCAGGTGCAGGATCTGCCATCCGCGGAGCGTCATGTCCGGCAGCATCGCCAGGACGGCTTCGTTGACCGTCAACGCCCCCAGCGACGCCCCGGTGACCAGCAGCGTGTTCAGCTTCGGGTTCAGCCCCATGTTCGCCGCCGCGACCTGCCGTTCGTTGGGGTGAGTGATGTCGGCGCGAATCGGGCAGCCGGTCATGTGCAGCTTGGCCCGATCGGTGGTGCCAAGGTACTCGGCGGTGGCCTCGAACTGGCAGCAAACCGCCTGCACGAACCGAGTCAGGAAAAGGTTGGCCTGACCTGGAACGACATCGGGGTTGAGGACGATGGAAGGGATCCTCCGGCTGGCGGCCAGTTTGACCGCGGCCCCGGCCGCGTAGCCGCCCAATCCGATTACTGCGGCAGGCTTGCGTTCGTGGAGCAGCCCGCGGACCACGTCCTTGGTGTCGCGCCAGCTCTTCCAGAAGCGCAGCAGCGCCCCGGCGCTGCCGATGCGGACCGGCGGCTTGGGAAGGATCGGCTGCGGGATGAACTCGAACCCGGTCGGCTCCAGGATGACTTTGTCGATCTGCCGCTGCGTGCACAGGAAGACGGCCTTGCATCCCGGGACCGCCTCGCGCAGCGCCTCGGCCACGGCAATGCCGGGGTAAAGGTGCCCGCCGGTGCCGCCGCCGGCGAGGAAAATGATAGGGGAATTGGACATTATTTCGCCAGCGTCGCCACCAGCCTCCACACCAGGTGCGGGGAGAGCGGCCGCTGCTGGGTCTTGTTGAATTCATCGACCAGTTTGTCGAAGCGGTTTGAATAAGGCAGCCGGTCGCGTTTGCCGATGTCGGCGCCGAGCATTTCCCGCAGTCGTTGCAGGTCCTGCGGCTCAACCTCCGGCGCCTTGCTGCGGGCCTCGCCAAGCTTGGGCAGCTTGCCGCCCTTTCTCAGGTTCAACAGGTGCCGCCATACTTCCTTACGGGCAGGCTCCGGCTCGCCCATTTGGGCAATGTACGACCGGTACAGCGTCTCAAAATGCGGCGTATAAGGCAAATCGTCCGCCGTCCGCCCAATGCTCTCGTAAACCTTGATGAGCGCTTCTGCGCGCACCGGCACCTTCGACTCGATCCCGGCAAACAGCGTCCCCGGGGTCTTGCCGTCCTCGATCGCCGAGGCACCTCCTGATTCGGTGCTCCGGTCCAGCAGCAGCAGCACCGTCCCGAACGGGTCGCGCACGGCCGCCCGGTAGCCGCGCGAGACCGCGGCGGGCGCCGCGGTGAACGTCAACTTGAGCTGCTCGCGGCGGTTATAAAGATCGCGGACATCGTCCACCAGGTAATAGACAGCCTCGGCCGGCAGGTCGGGGTCGTTGTGCAGGACCAGCTCGGCCGAATCGTCAGAAAGCTTGAAATTGGCGACCCGCGCGTCCTGCCGGACCAGTTTCATCCCCAGCACGTCGCGGTAATAAGCGACCGCCGCCGGCAGGCTGGGAACGCGGAACATGACACGGTCGATCTTGCGGAGCATCGCCCCATACCTTACCCGCCCCGACGCAAAATGCATGCTGGAGGCCCGGGCGGGTCGCCACGGGGTACGGGTGCCGCGTGAGCCGGACCTGCACTGACAAGTCGAGTCCGCGAGGCTCCTTGGGGGCTCGCGGCTTATTTCAGCCTGCGTTTCCAAACCTTCGGATCCCGCTTGCAGTGGAATATCGCGATGACGACCACGGTGTCTGCTTCAACAAAGTACAAGATCACATAGGGGAAACGAGTTACCAGGAGCCGGCGGATGTTCTTGTGGATGAGAGGGCAAGCGAGCGGAAAATCGGTAATGAACCTGATCCCAGCTTCGATCGAGTCCGCGAGTTCATCGCCAAGACCTTCGACCCGCGCCTCGTACCATTCGTACGCGTCCTGCATGTCCTGCTCTGCCTCAGGCCGGATAATCAAGCCACTCACTGCTCGACCCGCCGGAGGCGATTGCGGACATCCTCCCACGAAGACCCGGCCGACGGATCGGCCGCATAAGCTTCCAGACGGGCATCCAATTCGTCCCGCTGTGCGTCGGTGAGCGGCACGTCCTCCGGTGAGAGCGTCTGCCAAATGTCCTCGACAAGCTGAAGGCGATCAGCCGCGCTCAGCATGAGGAGCTCATCATGGGTAGGCCGGGTAATCATAAAGAAACTGTATACGAGCGGGCCAGCGTGTTCAATCCAGCATCCGGCATATCTCGCTTTACCCGTGAGGGATTGGTTTACCGGTTCCGCGAGAGTGAGCCGGATAGCTTCAACTTCCATCCCGCGGTAGATTTCCCGGCATGCCTGATCCCCCGCTCCTCGGGCAAAATCATGTAAGGGCCGCCCGCCTCCTTGAGTCAGCCCTGTTGTTCACATTCCTCGCACATGCCGCGGCGATGCTGTCGATGGCGTTGTTGCTGCCGGGATTGCCGGGAGCGGCTACGGCCGGCGTTGCAGCGCGTGCCGCCTATGTCGGCAACCATCCCTGGATCTGGCGGCTGGGATGGCTGCCTTGGCAGGTGACCGCGCTCTCGGATTTAACGCTTTGCTTGGCGCTGCTGGGTACGCGCTGGGTCCCCAGATTGCCGGCGGCGCTCGCCACGATCGCGACCGTCGCGGGCATCGTGCCCGATCAGTTCGGACAGTTCCAGTGGACGTGGACAGGCACGGCCCTTGCCCGCCGGGCCGTTCTTGCCATGGAATTCGGTGGCTATCAGATGTTTGAAGCGCACGTCTTCCGCATGATCGCCGGCTGGGGGGCTTTGGGCTACACCGTCGGAGCGCTCGGCTGGACCTGGTGCTTCGCGGCGGCAGGCGTCTGGTCCAAACGTCTGACCTGGCTATCCGTCGGCGCCTGGGGCGTTTTTACGGTGTCTACCGCCATGCTGCTT
>Ga0182024_10016204_pt1 | contig 14160 bp, 12 predicted proteins | sample P32metaG_FD_120480 | JGI IMG/M metagenome (GOLD analysis project Ga0182024, IMG submission 120480) | Permafrost microbial communities from Stordalen Mire, Sweden - P3-2 metaG (Illumina Assembly) | ecosystem: Environmental > Terrestrial > Soil > Wetlands > Permafrost | place: Sweden: Stordalen... | reverse complement strand
GCGCAGACCATGCAGATAATGATAGACGACCGGCACGCGCACTGTGCCGTTCGACATGTGACAGGCGACCGCCGCCTCGTTGACCAGCGGCGACCATCCAACATAGGCGAAGCTGCCGGTGCCGATATCGACGAACGGCCGCGCGCCCGCCATCGCGGCGCCGGCGCCGATGCTGACGACCGCAGCTTCCGATATCGGCGGATCATAGACGCGGTCGGGGAACTCGGCGCGGATCGGGTCCATGAGCACGCGCTTGGGGCCGAGCCCGAGCACGTAGCTTCCCACCAGGCTGACGCGCGGGTCCTCGGCCAAGCTGATGCGCAGGGCTTCGGCGACGGCGGCGGCATAGCTTGTCTTTCGCATCACACGCTCCCTGCTCAAGCGAACACGTGGTCGCCGACACTCGCCGGCTCAGGCATTGGGCTGGCGACGGCGTATTCCGCCGCCGCCGCCATGCGCGCGCGTGCGGTCTTGTCGCGCGCCATTAGTTCGTCGCGCGTGGCGTAGCCGGCGGTGAGCAATTCACGCGCCGCGCGCAGCAGCGGGTCATGGTGGCGCACCCAGTCGGCATGCGGTCCGCTGATGCGCTCGGGCTCCCAGGCCTCGTTGAGATCGGTGACGGTCGCCAGCTCCGGCCACAACGGGCTGCTGCCAGGCCAGCGCTTGGTGAAGGCCTCGATGAACACCGGGCCGTTGCCGGAGCGGCAGCGTTCGACCGCTTCGGTCGCCGCTTTATGTACGGCGCTCATGTCGGTGCCGTCGACCTGCAAGCAATGGATGGCATAGGCGGCGGGCAGGCGGGTGAAGCTGTCGGTGGCGGTGGTGGCGGTCGGATAGCCGCCCTGCTGCGGGCCGATGGCGCCGGAGGAATTGTTCTCGCAGACATAGACCACCGGCAGCTTCCACAGCGCGGCGATATTGAAGCTCTCGATCACCAGCCCCTCTTCCAGCGCACCGTCGCCGAAGAAGCCAACGGAAACATGTGGCTCGCGCTTGACCTTGATGCCGTAAGCCGCGCCGGTCGCCAGCCCCGGGCAGCCGCCGACGATGGCCGAGGTGGAGAGAAAGCCACGGCTGGCATCGCACAGGTGCAGCGTGCCGCTGCGGCCGCCGTTGAAGCCGGTGGCGCGGCCGAGGATTTCCGCCATCGCGCGGTTGGGGTCGCAGCCGCGGCCGATGATGTGGCCGTGGTTGCGGTGGGTGGTGCAGATCAGATCCTTGTCGCCCAGCACTTCCAGCACGGCGCTGCCGGTGGCTTCTTGGCCGATATAGATGTGATAGTGGCTGGCGAAGCGGCCTTCGCTGTAGAGCCGGATCACCGTCTCCTCAAAATGGCGGATCAGCAGCATGCGCTCGAAGATCGACAGGCTGGTTTGCCGATCGAGGGCCGGTGTCGTCATCGTTTCTGTCCTCCCCAAATTCTCATCGTTGGCCGCGCACCAGCGCGGTGGCGTCGCGCGCCAGCCGCTGGGCGTCCGGCAGCACCAGCGGCTCCAGCGTCTTGCTGAATGGAATCGGCACATTGGCGCCGCCGATGCGCAGCACCGGCGCGTCGAGCCAATCGAAAGCATGCTCGGCGACGGTGGCAGCGATCTCGCCGGTGATGCCGTATTGCCGGTAGCCGCCATCGACCACGATCGCACGTGACGTTTTCTTCACCGACGCCACCAGTGTTTCGACATCGAGCGGCACCAGACTGCGCGGATCGACCACCTCGGCGGAAATATCCTCTTTCGCCAGCAGATCGGCAGCCGCCAAAGCTGTGTGTACCATGCGGCTCACCGCGATGATGGTGACGTCGCGGCCTTCGCGTTTGACCGTGGCGCTGCCGATCGGCACCACATGAACGCCCTCGGGCACCGCCTCGCGCAGATTGTAGAGCATGCGGTCCTCGAAAAAGACCACCGGGTTGTCGTCGCGAATGGCCGCGGCCATCAGGCCCTTGGCGTCGGCCGGCGTTGCGGGCATCACCACTTTCAGGCCGGGAATGTGGACCGGCCAGGCATGCAGGCTTTGCGAATGCTGCGGCCCGAGATTGCCGCCGACGCCGACGGCAGTACGCACCACCAGCGGCACGCGGAACTGGCCGGCCGACATGTAATTGATCTTGGCCGCCTGGTTGACGAGCTGGTCCATGATCAGGGTGATGAAATCGCCGAACATTACCTCGAACACCGGCCGCTGTCCGGTCATGGCGGCGCCGACCGCAATGCCGAAAGCGCCGGATTCCGAGATCGGCGTATCGATCACGCGCTCGCTTCCGAATTCGGCGAACAGACCTTCGGTCTGCTTGAACACACCGCCGGCGGCGCCGATGTCCTCGCCCATCAAAATGACCGAGCCGTCACGGCGCATTTCGCCGAACAGCGCTTCCAGCACCGCGGCGCGATAGGTGATGGTGTGCGGGCTAGGCATAGAGGTGCGCCTCGAAATCGTCGTCGGCGGGCAGGGGAGTGACCTTTGCGAGATCAACGACAGCCCGTACTTCTCTGTCGATCTCCTGCGTGAGAGCGGCGATCGCCGCCTCGCTCGCCAAGCCGGATTCCTTCAGCAAGCGGGACAGCCGTTCGATCGGGTCCTTCAGCCGCCAGGCCTTGGCCTCCTCGGCATCCTTGTAGTCCTGCTTGTCGCCGGCGTGATGGCCGCCATAGCGGTAGGTTTTGCAGACCAGGAAGCTCGGCCCGTTGCCCTCACGCGCGCGCTCGATGGCGGTTTGCGCCGCCATGCGCACCGCCAACACATCCATGCCGTCGACAGTTTCGGAGGGGATGCCGAAGGCTTGGCCGCGTGCCAGCGGATCGGCCCCGGCGGTGACGTCCTCGATGGCGGTGAATTCGCCGAATCCGTTGTTTTCACAGACGAACAGCACTGGCAGGCGCCAGATCGCCGCCATGTTCATGACCTCGAACAGCAGGCCCTGATTGAGTGCGCCGTCGCCGAAAAAGGCGGCAGTGACCTGACCGCGCGCCTGCCGCTTGGCGCTCAGCGCGGCGCCGGTGGCGAGCGGAATGCCGCCGCCGACAATGCCGGTGGTGCCGAGATTGCCGTTGGCCGCATCGAAGATATGTAATGAGCCGCCGCGGCCGAGACCGTAGCCGGTGCGGCGTCCCATGATCTCCGCCAGCAAGCGCCCAACATCGCCGCCTTTGGCCAGACAGTGGCCATGGCCGCGATGATTGCTGGCGATCATGTCGTCGGCGCGCAAGAGCGAGCACACGCCCACCGCCACCGCTTCCTGCCCGGCGCACAGATGCACCAGCCCGGGGATAACGCCCGCGGCGGAAAGATTGCGCACTTGCTCTTCAAACGCGCGGATCAATTGCATCGCGCGCAGCAGCCGCAGACCTTCCTCGGCTGAGGCAAGCGACGGAAAAGGCGATACGGTCGCCATTTGCGGCGATGAGGTCACGATTGTCCGTCCTCCCTTGGCGTCAAGCGGCGTGACATTCGATCTTATCCAGGTATCGCGACCATGACGATGCGCTGAACCACGACTTTGCGCCGGCGACGGGTTTGACTCCGCTCCGGCAAAAGTGTATCCACTTTTTCAGGAGAAACCAACTGGGTTGCGCGCCCTTCCTTGGTCCGCCGGGAAAGGAGGTTTCGAGTCAGCTCCGCGCCGAGGCGGTCTTGCCCAAGCCTCGCGGTGTGTCGCGCCGTCTTGCCGGCTCCGTTCCATCGAATTCGAACGATGAGCCAAGGCTGAAGCCGCGCGGAGATTTTTCAGGCTGTCGAATATTTCCCGGCAGTGTCGCGCCTCGCGGGTTTCTCATCAGAAAAAAGTCGAGACAAGGGGAAGGAAATGCAGAACAAGCGCGTTTGTATCGACGTCGGCGGCACGTTCACCGACTGCCTGGTGATGGACGAGTCGGGGCTGCTGCAGAAGTTCAAGGCATCGACGACGCCGCGCGATCCGTCGATCGGCCTGATGGATGCGATGAAGAAGGCGGCGCGCTTCTACAAGCTCGACGTCAAGGAATTCCTCGGCCAGATCGAAATCCTGGTGCACGGCACCACGCTCGCCACCAACATCCTGCTCACCGGGCGCGGCGCCAAGGCCGGCATGATCACCACCAAGGGCTTTCGCGACAGCATCGAGATAAGGCGCGGGATCAAGCCGATCGACGTATCGCTTTACAATGTATTCATCCCGCCGAGCGAGCCTTTGATCCCGCGCTGGCGGCGGATCGGGGTCGAGGAGCGCACGCGCTACAACGGCGATATCCAGACTCCGCTTAACGAGCAGGAAGTGCGGGACGCGATCACCGGCCTGAAGCAAAAAGAAAATATCGAGTCGGTCGCGATCTGTTTCCTGCACTCCTATATCAATCCGGCCCATGAGCGGCGCGCCGCCGACATCTGCCGGGAAGTGGCGCCTGACGTATTCGTTTCCACCTCGCACGAGACGCTGCCGGTGTGGCGTGAGTTCGAACGCTTCAACACAACGGCGGTCGGCGTCTATGTCGGGCCTGCCGTGGCGCGTTATCTCACCAATCTCGAAGAGGTGCTGAAGCAGTCCGGCTTCCGCGGCACCTTCCTGATGATGCTGGCGAACGGTCTGGTGCAGAACATCGCCGAATGCATCCGCCACCCGGTATTCCTGTTGCATTCGGGGCCGGCGGCGGCGCCGTCTGGCGCGGTCTATCTCGGCAAACATCTCAACGAGGAGAATCTGCTTTCGGTCGACATGGGCGGCACCAGCTTCGACATCTGCCTAGTGGACAAAGGCGAGATTCCGACCACCACCGAACACTGGGAAAACGACCAGCGGGTCGCCATCAAGATGGTCGACATCGCCAGCATCGGCGCCGGCGGCGGATCGATCGCCAACATCGACGCGCTCGGCTTGTTGCGCGTCGGCCCGGCCAGCGCCGGCGCAGATCCGGGGCCGGCCTGCTACGGCCGCGGCACCGACGCGACGGTCACCGACGCCAATCTGATTCTCGGGTATGTGCCGGCCGACTACTTCCTCGGCGGCGAAATGCAAATTGACGTCAAAGCCTCGCACAAGGCGGTGGCGCCGCTGGCGAAACATCTCGGCACCGACGAAAAGGGCGCGGCCGAATCGATCTTCCGCACCGTCAACGCCAACATGGCGAACAAGATCACCGAGGTCTCGACCAAGCGCGGCTACGACGTTCGCAACACGGTGATGATCGCGGGCGGTGGTGGCGGGGCGATTCACGCCGGCTTCATTGCCGACATGCTCGGCATCAAGAAGGTGGTGGTGCCGCCGGTGGCGGCGCTCTACAGCGCGTTCGGTATGTTCGCCATGGATATCGGCCAGGATTATGCGCGCTCCTTCGTTGGTCGCGTGACCAATATCGATCTCGACGCGCTCAACCGCGTCTATGAGGAGACGGAGGCAGAGGCGGCGAAATCGTTCCGCGTGCACGGCATCGATCCCGAGTCCATCACGCTCAAGCGCACGGCCGACATGCGCTATGTCGGCCAATACCACGAGGTCGAGGCCGACATGCCGAACGGCAAGCTCGGGCGCGAAGCCATCGACGCGGCCGCCGACTTCTTCGCCAAGAAGCACGAGGAGCACAACACCTTCGCGATGCCCTGGAAGGCAGTGGAAATCCTGACGCTGCGGCTGAAGGCATCGACACCGAACGCGTCCTTCACCCTGCCGGAGGTCAAACAGGCCGGCGCCGATGCCTCGGCGGCGCTCAAGCGCCGCCGCGTCTGCCGCTTCGGCGGCGCCGACGTCGACACGCCGGTCTATGACGGCGAGAAGATGCTAGCCGGCAACGTCATCAGCGGGCCGGCGATCATCGAGGAAACGACCACCACGGTCGTGGTCCCAGACGCCTATGTCTGCTCGGTGGACAAATACAAAAACTACGTGCTGACGCGCAATTGAGACCAGGGGAGGGGAGGCTCATGATGAGCAACGTTAATATCGATCCGACCACCGTTGCCACGGTCTGGCACTCCATGCAGATCATCTGCAAGGAGATGCGGCACATAGTCAAACGCACGGCGCAAAATTACCTGATCGGCGAGCTGCAGGATCTCTCCGTCGGCATCTGGGGCGCCGACGGCTCGACCATCGCCGTTCCCGTCGGCTTGGCCAATCAGCATCTGGGGACGACCTTTGCCGTCAAGGAACTGGTCAAGATGTTCGAGGGCAACATTCATCCCGGCGACGTGTTCCTGACCAACGATCCCTATCATGGCGGACACAATACGCATTTGCCCGACTGGGGCTATATCCGCCCGATCTTCTACAAGGACGAGCTGTTGTTCTTTACGCTTTGCCGCGGCCATCAGATGGACACGGGCGGGTCGTTCCCGGGCGGCTATTTCCCCAACGCCTACGATATCCACGCCGAGGGCCTCATCATCCCGCCGATCAAGGTGTTCGAGCGCGGCAAGGAACGAAAGGATCTGGTCAATCTCATTCTCTGCAATGTGCGATTTCCCGACGGCGTCCGGGTCGATTTGCACGCCATGATCGGCTCGACGACGATGTGCGAAAAGCGCATGCTCGCGCTGCTCGACATGTATGGCCGCGACGTGGTGTTGGCGAGCATCGAGGAAATGATCCGTCGTACGGAGCTCGCCGTGCGCGAGGAAATCCGCAAGATGCCTGACGGCATCTATACCGGCGCGTCCGCCACCGACGACGACGGCACGACGCTGGATGAGCCGGTGTGGGTGCGTGCGCGCATCATTGTGAAAGGCGATGAGATGACCATCGACCTTTCGGAAAGCGATGCGCAGCGCAAGGGTTTCATCAATTGCACGGAATCGGTGACCTACGGCATCGCGGTGGCTGCGGCGATCCTTTATTTTGATCCCGCGCTCGCCGACTACCACAATCAGGGCACTATGACGCCAATCAAGGTGATCTCGCCGCTCGGTTCGGTGGTGAATTGCGAGTACCCGGCGACAGTCGGCGCCTCTCCGGTCAATGTCGGTTGTCAGATCATGGAGGCGGTGGTCGAGGCCTTGGCCAAGGCCTTGCCGCACCGCGCCATCGCCTGCTGGGGCAAGCATCGCGGCGATTATCTGTTCGCGGTCGATCCGCGCACCGGCGAGCGCTATGTGCGCACCTGCTTCGACTATGACGGCAGCGCCGGAGCGGTGGCGGGCTATGACGGCTATCAGGCGGTGAGCACGCTGACCGCCCTGGGTGCCGCGCATCGCGACAATGTCGAGGAAATGGAAGTGCGTGTGCCCTGGCGCGCATTGCAATGGGAGTTCGTGCCCGACCTCAGCGGCAATGGCCGCTGGCGCGGCGGTCCCGGCATTCATTGGGAGGCGCTCAATGAGGGCTCCGATGGACAGATGGCGACCGGCAGCTCGGACGGCGACGTGGTGCAGGGCGTGGGCGCGCTCGGCGGCGAGCCGACGCCGCTGTCGCGCACCTATCTGCGGCGCAACGGCGAGGATATTCGCGTCAAGCCGCACCGGCTGGTGCCGGTGAAGGAGCGCGACATCCTGGTCAAGCATTCGGCCGGCGGCGGCGGCGTCGGCAAGCCCGAGGAGCGCGATCCGCAAATGGTGGCCGACGACCTGCGGAAGGAATTCATCACGGCGGAGACTGCGCGGAATGTCTACAAGGTCGCCGTCGACCCGGTCACTTTCGAGGTGGATGAGAAAGGGACGAAGGCGCTGCGTGCCGACAGATAGCGACGTTCAGCGGTGCGTCGGTTCAACGATCCAGAGATGGGAACAAAGAGCAATTCGGTGAAACGCGCTTCAGCGCGGCAACAGGCTGCGCCGAAGCCGTTGCCGCAAAGAAGCGGGGCGCAGAAAAAGCCGCGCAGCTTGCAGCAGATTCTGCGTCCGCTGGCCGGCGGCAGTCACCGACGCGTCTCCGTCGACATCCACCAATATCTGCGCAATTCGATCCTCGCCAATGCGCTACCGGCGGAAACGATCCTTTCGCAGGTCGAGGTGGCGGGCTGCCTCAAGGTCAGCCGCACGCCGGTGCGCGAAGCCTTCCGCATGTTGCAGGAGGAGGGCTTGATCAGCGCGGAGCCGAACTTCCGCTGCCGCGTGCTCGGCTTCGATCCGGAGGAGCTTGAGCTGCTCTATGCCTCACGCATCATGAACGAGGGGATATCGGCGGCAATCACTGTCGAGAATATGAGCGATGCGGACATCGTGAAGCTGTCCGGCTATTTCGATAATATGCGCAAGGATGAAGGGCAGCAGGATCTCGATCGCTGGATCCTGAATCACCGCGCGTTTCATCAAATGCTATTTTCGGGCGCCAACCCGAAGCTGCAGCAGCGGATGTATGTCGATTGCCAGCGCAGCGAACGCTACGTCTACAACTCCATCCAATCCGGACTGGTCGATATTTACCGCCGCGCGGCGGTAGAGCATCGCGAAATCCTGCAGGCCTGCAAGAAGCGACAGTCGGCCCTGGTGGCGGCACTACTCACCCGCCATTTGTCACGCGCCGGCATCGATATCCTGACGGCGCTGGCGCCGCACTGGGATCCGGTCACGCTGCGCACTGCGGCCGAGTTCATGCTGGGCGGTGCGATCGAGCTCGATGACCGCAATAAACGCTAACGCGCGGCGCAGTTTGTCGGCGGCCCTGACTCAGCCGTAGAATAGCTTGGGTAGCCACAGCGCGAGCTGCGGGAACCAGAACATCAGTATGATCAGCACGAGCGGCGCGAACAGGAACGGCACGATTCCGCGGTAGATGTCGGTGAGCTTCATGTCGGGCGCATGCGCCTGGATGACAAAGAGGTTGAGGCCCATCGGCGGATGGATCAGGCCGACCTCGACCACGATGACGAAGACGATGCCAAACCACACCGGGTCGTATCCGAACTGCTTCACCAGAGGCAGGAACACCGGGATGGTGATCAGGAGCATCCCGATCGCTTCCAGGAAACAGCCGAAGACGATGTAGGCGATGATGATGAGCACCATCACCATCAGGCCGGAGAGGTGGAGCTCCTGCGCACCGTTCGCCAGGAGAATAGGAAGCTGCGTCTGCACGATAAAAAAGGAAAACAGGTTGGCGCCGAACACGATCACAAACAACATGCCGCAGACGGCCACGGTGTTCTCGATCGAGTGCATGAGGCCGGCGAGCGTCAGCCGGCGGGCAAGTGCGCCGAGCAGAATGACGCCGGCGGCGCCGACCGAAGCCGCCTCAGTCGGGCTAAAGATGCCGGCATAGATGCCGCCGATGGTGACCAGGAAGACGACGAGAAACTGCCACGGACCCTTCATGGCGGCGATGCGCTCGCGCAGTGGCACGCTTTGGCTCATCGGCGCGTAGTCCTTGCGCAAATTGGCGAAGAGCACCGCGACGGTCATATAGAACGCGGTCAGCAGCAGGCCGGGAATGAGGCAGGCGGCGAACAGCTGTGGCACCGATTGTTCCGCGATCGCCGCATAGATCACCAGAATGATCGACGGCGGAACGAGAATGCCGATGCTGCCGCCAGCGGCTAGCGCGCCGGCGGCGAGGCTCGGGTGATAACCGGCGGCGCGCATTTCCGGCAGCGCGATCCGCGTCATCGTCGCCGCCGTCGCCACCGAGGAGCCGCACACCGCGCCGAAGCAGGCGGACGCGGCAATTGCGCCGACGGCGAGGCCGCCGCGCGCGCCGGCGAGGATCACGCGTGCGGCCTTGAACAGATCGGACGACAGGCCGGTGACCGATGCGACCTCGCCCATCAGGATGAACAGTGGCAGCACCGACAGCGTATAGGCCGAGCCGACGTCGAACGGTACCGTGCCGGCGAGCGCAAAGGTCGGCGTCACCCCGGACATGATCGAATTGCCGACGAAGCCGACCAGCGTGAGTGCGATCCACACCGGCACCCGCAAAAACAGCATCGTGAAGAGGGCGAGGACGCCGATGGCGCCGATCGTCGAGGGCGCCATCACACCGGCTCTTTGTCGTGGGGGGACTTGGGCGGCGGCGCGATCAGCGCGCCGATCGCGCACAGAATCGCGCCGGCGATACCGATCAGGGCGACGGCCCAGAACCACCAGATCGGCACCTGCAGCTCCAGCTTCACCTCGCCGTAGGCATAGGACTGCAACGCCGGCTTGATCATGGCGTAGGCGAACATCGCGACGGTGACGACGGTGAGCACATCGGACATGCGGATCAGCGCGGCGACGACAACGCGCGGCGCGAAGGAATCGATGAGATCGATCACGATGTTGCGCCGCTGCAGGAAGGCGGTGGACATGCCGTTGAACACGAACACCGTCATCATCGCCTCGACGAATTCGTAGGTGCCGTGGATCGGGCTGTTGAACAGGTAGCGCAGGCTGACGTCGGCGAGCGTCGCCAGCATCATGATGATGAGCGCGACGGACGCGAGGCGCAGTTGCGCGAAGCGCAGGTTACCGAGGAGAGCGTAGATGGTGCCGCGATTCATGATGGGTCATCGCTAGCGGCGCTTAACGCCCTCCCGCGAGAGGAGAGCGCGCGCGGCTCTTGCGCAGTGTTTACTTGGTGTAAGCCGCGTAGAACGCGCGCGCCGGCTTGCCCTGCTTTTCCAGCGCGGCGATCGACTTTTCGACGATCGGCTTCGCCAGTTCTTTCATCTTGGCGACGTCCGCCGGCGGCAGGGTGATGATCTTCAAGCCCTTCTTGGTGATCTCGAAGTTGCGCGCGAAGGCCTCGAAGTCCTGCCAATCCTTGGCGAAGCTCATGGCGCCGGCGACGCCCGCTTCCTTGTCGAGGATGGCGCGCAGATCCGCCGGCAGCGAATTGTATTTCGCCGGGTTCATCACCAGCGCGAAGGTGGCGGAGGCGAGCGGCGGCTCGATTGCATAGGGGGCGACCGAGGCGAGCTGATAGGCGAAGCCCGCTTCATGCGGGAAGCCGGCGCCGTCGGAGATGCCCTTGGCCAGAGCGTCCTGCGCTTCCTGGGGCGGGATCAACATGGGCACCGCGCCCATGGCGTCGAGTAGTTCCTTGTTGGTAACGCCGGCGAAGCGGATCTTCTTGCCCTTGAAGTCGGCGAGCGTGTTGATTGGCACGCGCGAATAGATGACGATCGGGTTCGCCATCACCATGAACAGAATGTGCAGCCCCTGGTGCTCGGCGGCGAGATATTTCGGCGCGAGTTCGGTCATGCGCTTGGCCATTTCCGGCAGGTTTACGCCGTCGGATGGCCAGGCGAAGGGCAGGTTGGCGAGCTCGGTCATCGGATAGCGGCCCGGCGTCACGCCGTGCAGGCAGAAGGCGATGTCGGTGATGCCGTTGCGCGCGGCGTCGAACTGCCGGTTCGGCGGGCCGACCAATTGGCCGTTCGGATAGATCTCGAACTTGAGCCGGCCGCCCGACTCCTTCTCGATCTTCTCCGTCCAATTCACTACCCACTTATGGAAGGCGTGTTGCGGCGGCACGAAGTGCGACAACTTGAGCGTAATCGTCTCAGCCCTTGCGGACGCCGCAGTGAAAACGATCGCCACGACCAAGGCGCAAGCCTTGACGAGCTTATTCAATCCCATTATCGCCTCCCTCTAAGCTATTTAGCCGCAAGTTTTTCGGACGTTTCCCAGTTTTTATTCTAGGCGCAATCAAAGTGCTTTGTCATCTTTTTCGCCAACGCATTCGGAGACGAAATAAGCAAAACAATGCCGGCCCAAAGGGGCACTTGCGATCTATTTTCATTTCTGAACTGCCTATCGATTGCCGACCGCGTCGGCCCACAGATTGAAGACCTCATTGCGCCTGCCCGGGTTGAAGCAATCTTTAACCGAGAAGGAGATCGGGCGCTCAAGGTCGAACAACAGACGCGCGTGCAAGCTCGATCCTCAGAATTCAATTGTGTTGTTGAAATGGAGGTGACTCTCCGAGCTTTACAGTCGGACTTGGATGACCTTGGCTAGCGTGCATGCCGATTGATGCCCACGCTTGATCTGGGAGAATACGAGATGCAAGCGGCCACGAAAATAGGACGCCATACTGCCAGAAGTTCCGTCGCCGGGACGGTGGAGCTGGTGAAGCCGTTTCACGCCCAGTGGCCATCATCCGACAAACCACGCGAAGCTAGATAGGCTCACCGTTCCCTCTGATAGCATGATGTGGCGACCTCAGCGTCGACTACGGACAGATGGCCTGCACCCGGTTCCGAATACACCGAGTTAGGTGTTTTAATGGAACCGGAGGTGCGTCATGGAGAGGCGAAAGTTTACACGCAAGTTCAAGCTTGAGGCGGTGCGGCTGATCAAGGAGCGTGGGGTGAGTTATACTCAGGCGTCGCAGGACCTGGGTGTGATCATTCTAACAGCAGCCTGCTCAATCATTCAGCATTTTTGCATCGAACCGATTGCAGGAGAAATTAGTTGGTCTGCTGCCGGACCAATGCACCTTCCCCCTCAAAAGGAGGGATATCATGGCAGGCGTCAAATATTACCTACGGCAAGCAAACGCGTTGCTCTCACACGCGCAGTCGATCACCGATCCGCAATTGAAAGCGCGCTATAGGATGGTGGCCCAGCAATACAGGGACATGGCATCCGAGTCGGCGGGCGAGCCGGAAGAAGTAGCGTCAGAAACGGACGACCGGCAAGGACCGCCGCGGGATCTGCACTGACACCGACAGCGCAGATTCCGCGCCAGATACTCGATGGGGCGCGAAACAGATATTGTGTTCTCCGGTAGGGAAGTGGTTGGGGAAAATAGCGGAGACGTCTTGCCTGGACTTCATTTCAACTTGAGTTGATTGACAATTGGTCGGGTTGGGGCATCTAATTACTCCTAACCGGCAGTCTTGCGTCGCCGCACCCAAACGTGCCGGTAGTCGCGCTTTGGCCCCCTCTAAGGCGCGGCTTTCTTTTTGAGCTATATCATTGCGGTCTTTAGCCGACCCTTTAACGAGGGCGGATGGCTCAGAAAGATGAAGATCATTCTGCAGCGTCTTGCCAAATTTGTGGGATGCAAATGACACTTGTGGTCGTTGAGCCCAGGGTTGCGTCATTTGCGGAATTGCACACCTTTCGATGTTTTGCCTGCGGCGAAGTGCGCGCAATCGAGCAGGAAAAGACCCATGCGGTTCAAGCCGCGGCATGGCCCCGCTCCGGGTTCTTTCATTGAGGGCAGGCCAGTCGGCGGCTACTGGCCGGTTTTGATTTTTTGAACCGGATTGAACCTTTTGGCAGGAATGCGAAATCAATTTAGAGCACCAGATGACCTACGGCCAGGTTTTCACCAATCGCCGCAGCAAGCCGAGTACCAAGATTTGCATTGGCTGTGGTTGCTTGATTAATCGTGGTTTGCGTTGCGGTCCCTGCCGGGACATCGCGGGTGAAAGACGCCGGCAAGAGGCTTATGCGGCGAAGAAAGCGGCGAGGGATAAGGTATAGGCAGCGGCGCCCGCGGGGGATGCGTCGATGATTGAAGAAGTGCAGCTCGTTGAATAGTGTGCTTATGGCCGTTCAACTAATGTGGAGATGCAACATGGCAAAGCGAAATCGGCGGGCGGTGGCACGGAAGAAGGCGGCGGCGAAACGCGGAAAGGCTCGCGTGCGAGTCAAGTCGAATCGCAGAAAGGTAGCCAAGCGTGCCGGCGGCAAGACGAAAGCCAAGAAGCAGACAATTAGACCACGGGCAAAGCGCACGGCTCCCAAAAAAACCGGGCCGCGACCGACCGAGCCGCCGAGACAGCCGGCCGGAGCCACCGAAGAAGCCGTAATCATCGATATAATTGAGGAGCCGGCCCCGGGCGTCGTGGTCGTCACCGAGTTCGCGTCGGTTCAAACAACCACCCCACTTCCTAAGGGCGGCGGGGGCTCCGGTCTTGATGGAGCGGAGAAAGACGGAGGAGACTAGGGCGCGGTCATCCGCGCGTTGGGGCTTCGGGAGGAGACAATGAATATTCCAGGTCTCACTAACCACGCGTTGATGGCCTTGCACCAGTTGATTGGAGAGGCGCAAGCAGCTGATGATGCCGCCGCCGCCGCTCGAAGGCGGAGGCCGTTCGGTGTGAGAGACTACCCCGATTGGCGCAAACAGGCTGGTGCGTACGAGGCCGAAATGGGAAAGCGGCACATCGTCTTCAAGCATATTGAATGGCGAAATAAACTGTCGCTCGTGAACAACGGCTAATGCATTGATCACGAGTCGGTTTTTGCCGTACCGGGTAATTTGAGATTGCAGGGTTTTGCGGCCTGAAGGCCCGGAACCTTGCAATTTCGTTTTCGGGATTC
>Ga0182024_10016203_pt1 | contig 14161 bp, 20 predicted proteins | sample P32metaG_FD_120480 | JGI IMG/M metagenome (GOLD analysis project Ga0182024, IMG submission 120480) | Permafrost microbial communities from Stordalen Mire, Sweden - P3-2 metaG (Illumina Assembly) | ecosystem: Environmental > Terrestrial > Soil > Wetlands > Permafrost | place: Sweden: Stordalen... | reverse complement strand
TCATTTTGGAACATCCGGCTGCAACTGTAAACAAGTACAACGACACAGGAGAAAAAGAAGTTACAACAACTATCGGGAATTTAGGTCGTCGTTGACCGGAAAGAAAGCTTGACGTCCGACAGTAGCAGCAAATCGAGGCCTCGGATGCTTCCGTTTGAAAACGCCAAGCTGTTGCCGAAGAGCAAGGTTTTCGAGGAGCAGGTCGCAGCGAGAGCGAAGGAAGCGAGTGGGCACGATCGACAGAAGTCTCAGCAGGAGCAGCATGAGACCAGTTTTGCACGGGTACATGCCAAAGCAGGTACACAGCCCACCTACTTGATCCGACAGCAGATCGCTATTTTGGCGAGCCACAACCACAAATGGTTGCCGGAAACAGTACCTCGTCGCCTCACAGGTAAGAGATGGTTATGCGGGAACGGGTGCCGAGGGCAGGCTCTGATAAAGCGGCGCCGGGCAACTGGAAAGATTCGCTACAGAGAAAATGAGGGCCCTTGGTGCCATCCGTAAAAGTGGCGGAGAAACAGTCCCGATGCACCGGATGCTGCCGGCTTATTTAACCGGCACGCTTTTGAGCCGTTAACCACAGCTGTAGCCAGAATCGTCAAGTTCACCTGAAAGACAAAACCAGCGATCGTTGCATAAGCATCGTTGCCGGTCTTCCCACAAAGTGTTGTTGAGACTCGTCATGCGTCAATCCGCCACCGGCCGAAATTCTTAGTGAGATTTCAAGCTTCCTTCGTATTTGTATGTGTTGCCCAACCGAAGGAACTCAAGCGGCTGCCTTTAGGTCATACGTGTATCCATCCTTGGCATGATCCAATTGCATCTCAATGGGATTCATGTCCGATCCGATCTCGCTGAGGCGGCGAAGGACCTCTTCGTGACGTCCGAGTCGTTTCAGCTTCTGTACAAGAGTGGGGTCGTGCACAAGTGCGAGAGTTCGGACCAGACGATCCGTTTGACGGCTGATCGCCATCGCTCCATTTTCCACTCTCGAAAGGTGAGAGCGATCGATCCCGAGCATCTTAGCGAACGAGACGCTTCCTTCCCCCAAGTACTTTCGAAGAAACCGGACCTCATCTCCAGCTAATTCGTATGGCTTGTCCACGAGTGCCACTGCAATCGTCCGCATCAAGTCATCGTGATTGGGAATCCTCGGGGATTCTGCTTTGCATCCCGAACAGACCACAACCTCAATGTCTTTCAGAAACACGTTGTTCAAGCCACTTTCGATAAAGCGATAGTCCTTGCGAACGACATTGGCTTTGCCGCCGCACTCCCGGCAGACTCGCTGCTTTGCTCTCATGATATTTTCCCTCTTCATCGGCGTTACTGCTTATCCAGCATGACCGTGATGACGAGCACCTCATCCCTTTCCAAGAACGTGATCACCACCTTCAATTTCTCCCCGTCCGGGGGCTTCCCCTCGACCTTATACCGCCACTCCTGAAAACGAACATCAAGCTCCGCTTCATCGTAGATGACGCCTTTTCGCAGCGCGTACTGGGCGTCGAGCGGGTCGATTCCGCGGTCCCTGCACCGCAGGGCGAAATGCGGGTGGTATTCGACGATGCCGCTTTCAAGACACTTTCGGAGGAGCTTAAGTGCCTCGGACTTGCTGAGCCTGGAAACCATCCTATGTGATAAAATATCACATTCTCTGGAGATGCGCATCGGCAAACCGCCGGGCCACCCCGGAGAGGCGGGTGAATCAGCAGCACTGACCCAATCCAGGGCACAATGGGACGAAAGGCAGGCTGATATCGCCTTCTCCTTACCGAACGATTCTCTCCGCTTCAGGGACTGTCCCCAAGAAGCTTGCTTGGCCCCAGAATCCACACTTTGATTCTGAGGTGGTGTTCACCGGCGGTTTAATTTGGCCCTCATTCCCAACCCTTAATCGATCGGACAGGTAAAAGGCGTTCCATAATGTGATATACACCGCCATCATGTGAGACGATCTCGCTTTGTATTACCCGAAGAATACTTGCCGGCCTTTGCCCCCAATTGCAACATTGGGAGGCGATCCAGACATACCCCTCTCTCCGCCTCGTGTATGCCAGCGAGGGGACGAAGGTCATCATAGAGTTGGACGGCAGGAGCTCAATAACACACGAAACGAAGGGATCCTGAGGGCATTCTTTTTACCCATCCTGGCTGATCCTACCTTCTTCCGCCGCGAATGCCTCCGATCGCCGCACCCCAGCCCCGAGCTTCTCAGCTGGTGGTCTGCGACCCATTCGTCTAAACATAGGCATGGGGTCGGAACACGACCATGGCTGCCCTTTATGAAGAGCATGGCAGAAGCGGCGGCTTAAATGGGTCGAGATCGCGTATGGCACCCATCGCACAAATGCCTGCCTCGGACCCTGAAAGATGCATTTCAGTACTGGTACAGATGGCGACCCCTGGCCACCAAACGTCGGTCGGGACCACAGCCCTGACCCATGTGCGCCTGCGCCTCTGGTGCCGAACCACCCTAAAGGGTCCGACGAGTTACTTGCGCCCGCAGTGTACCCAGTTGACATCTCTTCGAGGAACAGCGGTCGCCGTCCTAGAACATCCCAAACCCGCGCTGGGAGGGCTGCTCCGATCCTGTATCCGCGTTACGTAAACAAATTACCCAGATCCAAGCAGCCACCTCAGTTTCGAATCTAACAACCGGTATAAGCACAAGAGAACCCATACCCATCCCTGACTTACTTTATTAACTAGTCCAGCCCAATATTGCTGTGTAGCATAACTGCTAGATCTACTCCACAACTCAACCTTTTTTTGAGCGCCGCTTTTCCAAACCCATAAGGCTCGCGACCTTTCGACGTCGAGCTATTCGAAGTAACTCACAACTTGCACAAGAGGTAACACACTTACAACAATCCAATCACCAATATTGATTCTAACGCTAGTCCTATTGTTCTCTCTACGCATTGGATGTCCGGCGATGAGTAGCATTTCCGTGACCCTTCGTCATGTATTCTACCCATAAGGAGCAACGCATTTCCACAACAACAGAGAGCACTTCGCGAATACTCATAGACAAGCGCAGCTAACAGCACCGAATGATCACAACAGACACTGAGACTGTGGTGTCGATTTGGCATTCACGGCCTTGTCAATCTGATCAAGGCCTAACTGCAGGCGCTACGATAAGTGTTCGCTAAGCCTTCCGGGGGAGGCTCATTGATATCATGACTCGCAAGAAATCTTTCAATAAAGACTTTACATGGATTAGATACAGCGCTAATCTCCTCGTAAGTCGACGGCATCGAGCCCTCGATATCTTCAGTTGAGGAGGTTAGTTACATTCGGCCGGCATAGTGACCTAGCTATTGTGTTGCACCTAAGGCCGACCGTATAGGTTTGGCTTGTTAATTGAGACCGACTAGCGCGACGACTACTTCATGCGTCTGCATGTGTCGTCGTCGTCTGATAGTCGGGGCGGTCCGCTCACTGCGACGCAGAAACCAGTAACAGTGACATGCGACAATCGTGCGCTTTGGCGCACCGAGGGAATCTCTACGCCAACGGGCTCGGTAGATGGCATGTCGCGAAGAAACAATCGACCTCACTTGTGCTTGTGGGCGAGGTCGCCTCGATCATCGGCAGGAGCCGCCGCCGATATCATCAACGCCGCGAAAGGAGGGAGCTCAATGAGGATGGTAAATCATGCCGTAGTACAGCGTGTGCGTGATGACGAATGCCGTCTAGGACAGCGATAGCTGCACGAACGAATTGATCGACAATCACATTCCAGAAAAAGGAGCTGAGCGCGAAATATGAAAGTAACTCGACGGCGTCCAGCTTCAGAACTGTACATCGGAACCGACGCTTCGGGAGTGCAAAAAGTAGACTTTCCGCACTCTGAACGCCGGAAACGGCTAATTTTACCGTTTCGATGCGGTGGGCAAAAATAGCCAACTTCGGCGTCGGTTTGTCCGGGATTCAACCGCACAGAAAGGACACAGCACATAACCAGGAAGAGCCGCTGACGCCTAGAGAAGGGCAGATGAGAAAGAGGGAAGATGCCATACAGACAAATTAGGAAATCGTACCAGGAGGGAACCGTGCAGCGTGTTGGTCGTGTGCGCGGACCTGATATCTGGGTCTTCAGGGCCCGGGAAATCGATGAAGACGGCGTTACACGCCGGCCGGCGATCCCGATTGGGGATGTGGAGGAGTTCCCGACGAAATCTGAAGCTCTCACGAAAGTTGAGGAACTGGGCCTTCGGAAGCAATTCAATGCTAGCCGGGTGGTTGTCACGATGGGCGAACTGGTTTTTAAGTTCAAAAGGGAATCGTATCCGTCGCGCTCTGGTACCTGCAGTACATACAATGGCTATCTGGCGTACGTTGAAGACCGGTGGGAATGTACTCGCCTTTCCGAGATGGTTCGGGCTCCGAAGGTAATCGATGTCTGGCTGAACGACATAGACTCGAGGCTGACCGGGGAGCCCCTCTCGAGGACGACGCGTGAGCGCATCAAGACCCTGATGTACTCAATGTTCGAGGCGGCCATGGGATGGGGCTTCATCCCCAAGGAACGCAACCCGATGGACTGGGTGAAGGTCAGGAAGGGAAAGCGAGCTAAGGAGCGGCTGGCGAAGCTAACTCCTGAGCAGTTCCAGAGGCTGATCGAAGACATGCTCTGCCCGAAGCATGTGCGCGTGATGGCGACGGCGGCTACGCTGACTGGTTTTCGGATTTCAGAGATCCTTGGCCTGCGCTGGGAGGACTCGATTGATTTCGAGAACCACAAGATCAAGGCGTTGCGCTCCGTAGTCGGGCCGGATGAAGAGGAGACGAAGACGCCTGATTCCTATGACGAGGTGCCGATGTCTGAATACCTCGAGAAAGTCCTGCTTGATTGGAAGGAGGAGGAACCCGTGATTAATGGGTGGGTGTTCGGGTCGATACGCACCGGACGCCCGTTCGATGCAGGCGGCCTTCAACATGATCACCTTAGGCTGGCACTGCGCCGTATCGGGATCATGGATCCCGATACGGGCTGGCATACTCTCCGCCACACTTACCGCTCGTTCTTGGCTGACCTGGATGCCCCTCTCGAGGTCCAGAAAACCTTGATGCGCCATACGAACATTGGGCAGACGCTCAAATACGGCAAGCACAGCCGTAAGGAGCAGGACAAGCGTCGCACGGCGCAGGAGTCGGTGACGCGGATGGCTACTGGAACCGACGGACACTAAGTTGGTTCCTTACTAACGGGCCGGCCCGACCCATTCTAGGCCGGCCTTTTTCATGTTAGGAGAGCAGGATGTACATCAGAACCATAATAAACAGAAGGTCTAAACCGAACCACGCTCTAATGGTCAGGTTTCAGGAAAACGGCAAGGACGTGCGCCGCCCCCTGGCGAATATCAGTAACTGGCCACCTAACCGCGTTGAGGCTCTTCGTCGCGTCTTACGCGGTGATTTCGATCGACGCCCAGGAGATTGATTATGTATATAGCCACGGTTCCCAATCGTAAGTCGCCGCCGGCCATCCTTCTCCGCGAAAACTATCGCGAAAAGGGCAAGGTCAAAAGCCGAACCTTGGCAAATCTCACCCACTGGCCTGGGGAGCGTATCGAGGCCTTTCGTCATGTTTTGCGCGGCGATTTCGACGCGGTAGAGTTCCCGCCCGAAACAACTGGGTAGCCCCCTTAGGTCCAATTCAGATGCGTGTGCATGTAAATCATTTCCTCAGCCTCTCACGAGCACTGCGGTGTGTGCATGTAAGTTGGACTCTAAAGTCCATTTCAAGTCAAATATCTCTGGGGCAAAGTCTAAGTACTTTATTTGGAACGGCGCTATTGCTCGTCAGTGTCGTATAAATCGTTCAGTATCGCGGGTCGATTATTTCAAAGCACTGATCAACGCGCGTGACACGTCGCTGCTCCAACTCTCGTAATCATCCATGTATCAGAGATTTAGGGGAAAAACAAATGGACACCCGAAAGGCACCGAGAGTCCAGTTAGAGTCCAATAGCGGGAGCAGCTTCAAGCGATAGGTGGCGTATTTCGTGAATAGGTCGTTGAGCGCCTCCCCGACGGGCTCCCGCACCGCTTTGCCAGAGTCAAGCCCGATCTGACGCAGTTGCCGGCTTACGGCTGGGTCGAAGAACCCATGATGGTTTTCTTCCCAGCCGGCCCGGAGCGCTCGGTGCCCGTCTGACCGGAGCAGCGGGGCTCGTTGGGTTTACCGGCGAGAGCACCAGCCTTGCGCAGAGCATCTCCATGGTTGCTTTGGGCGTCATGTCTACACTCCTACACGTCTACGGTGCGACTTGTTTGCGTGTCCACTGGTTATACATCGGCGGCCTCGTGGGCGGCTTTTCCGGTGGAATCGTATTCCTGACTGGGCCTGCCCGGCCACCAGGGAATGATAGAAGCCGGCGCGAGTTCCGATTCGGCACGACGCAGACGGTGCAATCTGACACTGATTTTGCGCAGCTGGGACTTGCACGTGGACACACCAGCCAAACCATAACGCACTTTAGCTTCCGCCCCCGCTCTAAGCCCCCCGCCTTGAGAAGCAAAGGTTCCAGCCCCCGTGCTGGATGTTGCGGAGATGGTCGAGTACAAGCAAAGGAGCCACTCGGCATGGGGTATCAAGTACCACGTGATCTAGGTGATGAAGTATTGGTTCAAGCAGCTGCGGGGTGAGATCGCAATGCGAACGCGGGATTCCTTGCGGCAGATATACCAGGGAAAGGATGTGGTGATTGTGCAGAACGGTGAGTTCGGACCAGGTACACATGTTGGTGAGTGCACCGCAACTGGCGCCGACGACGCTGTGCAGTAAATGGAGCGTAATACGAGCCGGATGCTGCAAGACGAGCTCCGACAAGTGAAGAAGCGCTACTGGGGGCCACACCTGTGGGCGCAAGGATATTTCTGTGCGAGGGTAGACGCGGTCGATGAGCTGACGATCAAGCGGTACATCGAGAATCAGGTGTTAGGAAACCGGGTGAGAACTTCAAGATCAACGCGCCAAGCAAGCCTGAGTCGGCTCTGAGCCGGACCTGCGTGAGCCGGCTTGAGCCGCAAACCGGGGCCTCCAGTCGCAACCCAAATACACCGACTTCTAGCCGGTGGTCCTAGAACCCCCAGTCTCTGGGGCTTGGTATTTTCAGGAGAATATGTGGATAAGATCATCTTTATGCCTTGTGAGGAGCAATGTATTAATGCCGATGAAATGGCGCGACGGCTCGGAAGGGCGCCGAGCCTTATCCGGCGCATGGCCCGTGAACATAAGATCCCAGCACACGTGATCAAAAACGGGTGCCGGATGTACTACAGTTTCCAGGCCAGCGAAGTGTTTGCAGCACTGAGGAATGACTATGGGAAAGAGAAAGAGGAGACAACCGAAAGGGATATAGGCTCTCATCCCGAAAAAAAGAGGGCCTGACTCTTGGGCTGTTAAGTTGGGATCGGATTAGGGTGGCAGGGCTGAGACCACCATTCAGATCCCGGACACGCTCGAGTGTCCGACCAGGGGTAGGCCGAGAAGGCTGAAGCGGGTCCGCAATGGATGCCTCCCTTCCAAGAACGTCACGTTTGTCGACAACCGGTACCGCCAGGAAGTGTGACCTGACAAGCCCCGTGTTGAGGAAGGCTATAACTCCGTGTACAACAGATGATCGCGCGGATGTTGGCGCCTGAGGCGCACATGTATCAATCCGTTCTATACCGGCAGATGTTTAGAAAACGATGTTTCCTGTGGATCGATCACACATGTGCCGGCTCCCTTCCGTACGAGCAATGTTTCCCCAAACAACAGCGGCTGTGAAAAAAGCGGCGGCTGAGCACACGGCTTTCGTCGATTAATCGCGGGGCGCTTCGGCGCCCCGTCCTTTTGAAAGGTGTAGGTGCCGCTTCCCTTCCCTTCGCCCTGCAGACCTGTGCCACTGAACCCCCGTCAGTCTCCCCTTTCCTGATTCAGCCTGTCGGAAGAAGGCGCTTTCGCCTAAAGGTCCTTCGTCCGGCGGTGCAGGTTCGGATTGTGATGGTGTTCACATTCCTTCGGAGAAAGAGGCATTATGCGAGGTGGTGTGCGCTCGATCACCTTCCAGACGTATGCGGCTCTTCCCTGCCCCCTAGGAGCCAGCACACTTCCGGCACACCAGTTGGAGTGCGGCATCGCAAACTCGCAATCAGGCCGCTCGAGCAAGGCTGATGCCGGATCAGCATTCCGGAGCTCAAACGGCAGGGGACCGCAACTATAGATCAAGCACTTACCTTTAGACTAAGCCCGCACGGAAGCACTCCAGTCTCGCCGCCTAAGATACTGATTTGACACATTTGCGCACTCAAGGCATGGCACACTTTACGGCACAGATGATTTGAAGCACTATAGCCGCAGAAGTTCGGAGCCGTGAGCCTGTTATATGGAACATGTGAAAGAAGGACATTTTCTTATGGCGGGCGATCAGCCGCGGCGGAGCCGTCAGTCCAGGCCGTGCGCATCACGCCGCGCAGCGGTCGGAGCGAAACGGAGAGCCTTTGCGGACGGCGGAGCGAAATCAACACGCGCGTGAGCGCCTAGATGCCAGTTCCGGCCTCCCGCCTGGCGTCTCCAACAAGTTCCCAAAGTCGCAGCCGCAGGTTTCTCCCGGAGTAACCGTGAGCAGTCCAGCCACAGGCCGGCCATTGAGATAGATGTAGTCGGCTTGGGCTACGCCGCTGGTGTTAGTCTCTTCGAGCAGCAGGCCGTTCTGGCTGTACTGATAGATCTCTCCATAGGAAGCTGAGACCGTTTTAATCAGATGTTGTCCGAAGCCGTCGCAGGTGTAGCTTGCCAATGCTCCACTTCCGGCGTTCACTGCCGAGAGTTGAGCGTTCTGGTTGTAGCTGAGCGAGGTGATGTACTGGCCTGCCGGAGCTTGAATGCCCGACCCACTGGTCCCGAACCAACAACCGATGTATTAACCTGATCGTCCCGCTTAGGTTTGTTCTGCGTGTTGTACCCTCGTTTTGCACGACATTCGGGAGCCAATGGGCCCAGATTGGACCCATGTCTCGACTTCTAGAACAACGCGACGATCACAGGCTGCCGACTTCCGCTGCGGATTCATGCTGATCGGCCGGCCCGCTTCGAGATTCCCGACCCTGTGCCGTGACTTGGTGTTCTCGTTTGGCTGACACAGCCGGCCTGCTCCGCGCCGAGCGCTGGCTTCTTCGATTAGCAGGCAGTTCGAGCCTACCGTTAAATGTTTCAGGTTATTCGCCCGGATAAACGATAGCATTTACCGCGAACATCTTGACGCCGCCGTCAGGGTATTCATCGAACCAGATTTGCCCGTTCCCAATGCTAAACCCCTTTACGCCAACGCGGCTTATGCATTGTGGCTGTTGCTTGAGCAGAAATGTTCTGAGCTCAACCGGCATAATCTCGTTATATTGGTTGACAAACGCCTTCTGCGAGTCAATTGTGAACTCCGCCTTGGCTGTTGCCACGCGCAGAGGATAGTGTGCAAGCTGGGCAACGCGCAACTTGTCGCCGTCTTTCACGGCAATTCTAAGTTCCTCCAAAAAGTGTTCCACTTTGTCCCTTTTCGAACGATCGCTTTCCTCATAGAGGTTGCCGGGTTTACAGCCAACGCGTGGAACTTGGTCGCTCGGCGATTGAGCGAACGCCGACATACTCAATAAGGCCAGAAAGATCACTAGGAGATAATGCTGCAAAATGAGCCTCCTTTCACCTAGTAACACTTCTTTGGAATTGGGCCGCCGTTCCACATCGATGCCTCATTGGCGCGTCTCGTGGCGATACCTGGACCGCCAGCCAAGAGTGTCATAATGTCAGCCGGGACGGCATTCAGGTTTCCAGATGTGACATCGGTCCAGACATCATGCCGTTGAAGCCGAGTCGGCCCCATGTTAAAGTCCAGATCGATCAAGGCATTCAGCTGACCTGTATTCAAGCCAGACACGTTGCTATTAACCCATTGGGCCGCTGCATTATAGTCGGCCTGAAGCTGTGCGTAGGCCTGCGCTTGCGTTTCAGAGCTGTATTGCACGATCTCCTGAGCGCTGCATGGTCCTGAATGAACTAAATGACCGTAACCGGCAGTACAGTTGTTCTGGGTATCATTGTATGCGCCGTGTCCTCCCCGGGCCAGCTTTCAAGCACGCCGATCAACGGATTCTGGACCTCGTCGATTCGCTCCCGATTGATATCGAAGCGCTCTTTAGTGCGCTCAAATGCGGCATCAAGGCCTTTGCTGACTGCGTCGTACTCGAATCGCATGAACTCCCACCAGTGTTCCGGCATATTATCACAACAAGTACGGAGATTTCGCGTCCATATTATCCCTATTTGTGCTCTGAATTTGCGCAGGTCCTTAAAGAGCCGCTCTGGTCCGGTTCGATGGCACACGGAAGTCATTCGAGCGACCTGACGACAGCCAGAAATTCGTTGGTGGGACATCAATTCGCAAGGCGGAGTCATAGCTGCTGAAAACAGCCCTTCCGTCCAACAAGCAGGATCAGTCCCGACAATCGCCCATGGCAACGCCGATTCGCCCCGGTACGCCGGGTCACCGGATTCCAGTCGCAATGCCGACATTTCGGGAGTGATTTCGAGGCGGACGGGCGACGAACTCACACCGATTCTCCCACCTCCAGTGGGGCGCGGAGAACTGCTAGAATCCTCGTGATTCCTATGGACTTCGTGCCTGACACGTGTCCTTGAACTCCTCAACGGTGGTGTGTTACTTTAAGGCGAATATAAGGCGAAAATAGTGGCGAACCAATTTGACGTTGTCACGCAACTCACCTCCGGATACCTGCCAGAATCTGATCGCCTGGTACGGTTGCAGGAGTTCTCACGCGAACTCGGCTGGAGGCCGACGGACCGCCTCGATAGCCCAGCCCTCCGTCAGATCACTGGCGCGCAGCTGCTGGTGGAACATGGTCTCGAAAATAGCGCCGTAGTCTCGTTCCTTCGGAGCCCAAAGCAGTATTCGACCTTGTCTTCAGAGGAGCGCCAGTCCCTTCTCAGCACTTCCTATAACAACCTAGTCGACTGGCACGTGGCAATCGACGGCTCTGGAATTAGCTTCGTATATGTTCGAACAAGAATCCCAACCGCGGTTGAACGGCACGAGCTGTCACGCGAGAATTACGAGAGCCTCCGGAGCGAGATTTTTGAGCAGGTCGTTGGGCGACGCCCAAGCCCAAACATTCCTGCACTTGACGACGCACTAATCAAGACCATCTCGTTATGGAAGCGGAGCCTGAATGCCGAACTAGCAAACGCTGTCAGCAACGCGCAACTCGCCTGCTTATTCAACTCGCTGATTTTTGTCAGAGCACTTGAGGATCAGCGTCGCCGGCTGAATGAAAACGCGAACGACCTTCTGTTAGAGCGATGGAGGCGCCCAGATCCCCCCACGACTCTGCGCGCCCTCTTGACGGGCGCTCTGCAAGAATTGACCCCACAAGAAATCCCTACCTTTCTGTTTCGCGAGGCGGACCTCGAAGTTTTTGACCGCCTCGACCACGGCCTAGTTCATAGCCTCCTCTTCGACTTTTACGAGAACCATTTCGCTCCCTACCGTTACGACTTTGCCGTAATTTCCAAGCACGCGCTTAGCAGAATTTATGAGCAGTATGTCTCCTTGTTGAGACAGAGCGACTCAGCGCAACTAAGCCTGATTCCACAGCTGCCCTCGGAATTTGCCGACAAGTCCCACGGCGCCGTTTACACCCCCTTGTTTATCGCGCGCTTCTTTGCGAGGTTCCTACGCGAGCATATTTCCCCATATCAATTCAAGAGGCTTCGAAGCATGGACCCTGCATGCGGCTCGGGAATCTTCCTTCGGACCTTGCTCGAGTTCCAGTGTGATCCTACGAACGATTCATTGCCCCGTGACCTTCTCAGCGCAGCATTTGAGAACGCGGTCGGGCTGGATAGAGACCCCAATGCTGTGGCGGCTGCACAGCTGTCCCTATCGTTGTTGCACCTGGTTCTTACGGATCAATTACCGACGAGCCTCTCAGTGTTTCAGAGGGATTTCTTCGATAGTTCTGCACAGCCGGAAAGGGTCGACGCCCGGTTCGACGCGATCCTGATGAATCCGCCATTTGTCTCCCTAGACCTGCAAGACACAGCCACGCGAGCGCGGTTGGCCGAGTTCTTAGGGGCTCAGGGCAAGGGGCGTGTCGACCTTTACCTGGCATTTGTGAAAGACGCTATTGAGAGACTCCTTCCTGGGGGATTTGGTCTCTTTGTCCTGCCCCACAGTTTTTTACTGAGCAAGAGCGCACAAGGAGTCCGCGATTGGCTACCGGACCAATGCTGGGTGCACTGCCTGGCAGACCTTTCCGCGATACGCGTCTTCGAGGACACTAATATCTACGTCATCCTCTTGATAGTCCAACGGAAAAGCGAAACTCTGCCCGAGGTCCAAGCGACTGTCATCAAATGCCAAGACCAGGTCGGCCAGGCGCTGCAAGATGCTATTGAGGGCAAGAGGGTCGAGGGCAAATTCTACAGCATTCAAGAGGTCGAGCAGTCCACCTTCAAATCGCAGGGCTGGCTGGTACTTGCGCCCACAGAGTCCGCAATGGACAAGCGCATGCGTGGCCTGCCGCCCTTAGAGGAATTCTTGGAGTTGCGGCAAGGCGTCGTTACGGGCGCCGACAACATTTTCATCGTGGACAGCAAGGCTGTTCCAGGCGATGAGGAGTCCCTCTTCATTCCGCTCCTTCATGATCGCGAAATGGAAGCGTACACAGTTCCAAGACGCACATCGCAGAGCGTCTTCTTTCCATATTTCCATGGCACGAAGGTACACGAAAAGGGGCTGCGTCGCGACTTTCCCAAAACTTGGGCATACCTGACGGGGCATCGCCAGGTTTTAGAGAAGCGGATGTCTTTAGCTCGATATCGCAAAGAATGGTGGGAGCCTATGTGGCCGCGAGAGCCGAATACGCTGCTGCGGCCAAAGCTCGTGGTCCCCCACTTGGTGATCATGCCACGATTTGCCCTCGATATTCGAGGTCGTTACGCGGTCTCGCGATCGCCCTTTCTCATCGCGCGTGTATCGAACGAAGAGGAGCGCATTCTCAAGTTAATGCTCGCGGTCCTGAACTCAAGTGTTTGCTTCTGGTACCTTCAGACGCACTCGCATGTGTACCGCCATGGCTACACGATGTTAGAGAACAGGACTTTAGCGAAGACCCCGGTTCCCGACATCAATCTCTGGAGCGCATCCGAGAAGATGCGTTTGGTCACACTTGTGGATAAGAGATTGAAAGCAGATGCGCAGGAGCGCGACGCGCTGAATGCCGAAATTGAACTCTTCGTTAGCGACGCCTACGGCCTAACAGCGACCGAGCGAAGAGCCTTGGGGCTTGAGGACATAGAGGGTTGATATGCGACTCTCGGAAAAAGAGCTAATTGGACGCGGCGCTCGAATCATGGAACTGCTTCGCCCTATATCCCGGAGAGAGACGGGGCCAGCATGGACAAGGATCACAAAGGGCGGAGCGTACATCATTATTGGGACGCACGATGAAGCTCGACCGACCAGTGACTATCGCGACTGGCGCTTTTCAATAAATGCCAAAGGGTTTGTCGCAATGTACTTTGAACTCTGGAGGCTTGAATCGCGAGACCGTTTTGTACTGGAGAAGGCATATCTCCATTTGTACAAGTGGACCGGGTCAAATGAGGAGGAGATTGTCTGTCTCCATTGTGATCCGTCACTGCCCGCGAATGCAGATCACGCAAAATATAAGCGCGGACCGCACATCCACATGGCTGTCGCCGGTTCCCCTTATCGCCATGCCCATATTCCCCTCCAGGGTCCAGACCTCGCCCCTGTCCTAAGATCTACCGACTCGCTACATGATGCGCTTAGGTGGGGAGTGGAAATCATCCGAGATGAAATGCTCACGCTGATGCGAACTGCGAAATAGACTCGGCGAGCCACGGGCGTGTCTAGGATAGGTACCGGAAAACGTTAGGTTCCTATCGGGACTGCCCCGGCACGACACTGGTGTTGTGTCCCAAGACTCTTGGCCGGGGCAGTTTCGATAGGGTCGTTTGAAGGGCTCTGGTGCAAATATGTGTGAGCGGCGCAACAAGGCCAGTGGAGGAGTAACGACTACGCGGCGAGTACCGCATTCCAAATTGCAGGGACAGTTTGGTTCT
>Ga0182024_10016202_pt1 | contig 14162 bp, 13 predicted proteins | sample P32metaG_FD_120480 | JGI IMG/M metagenome (GOLD analysis project Ga0182024, IMG submission 120480) | Permafrost microbial communities from Stordalen Mire, Sweden - P3-2 metaG (Illumina Assembly) | ecosystem: Environmental > Terrestrial > Soil > Wetlands > Permafrost | place: Sweden: Stordalen... | reverse complement strand
CCACGCACGACCTCGACCGCGCGGCGGAATGGTTCGACCGGCTGATCGTCGTCGACCGCAAGATCCTCGCCGACGGGACGCCCGACGCGGTGCTCGAGTCCGGTGCATACGCGGGGATCCGCGAGCACACGCATACGCACGGCCATAAACGGTGACGATGTCCGACCTCCTCGCCCCGTTTCAATATGATTTCATGCAGCGCGCGTTCCTCGCGGCGCTGGTCGTCGGCGCGTTGTGCTCGGCGCTCGGGACGTACGTCGTGCTGCGCAAGCTCTCGTTCATCGGCGACGGGCTCGCGCACGCATCGTTCGCCGGCATCGTCATCGCCTATCTGCGCGGCGCCAGCTTCTACGTCGGCGCGGCGATCGCGACGATCGTCACGGCGCTGGCGATCGGCCTGGTCCATCGCCGCGGACGCGTCTCGCTCGACACCTCGATCGGCGTGCTGTTCACCGCCGCGTTCGCGCTGGGCATCTTCCTCATGTCGCGTTCGACGGCGACGGTCGACCTCCAGAGCTACCTGTTCGGCAACATCCTGGGCGTCTCGTCGTCGGACGTCGCGGTGGTTGTCGGCGTCGGGATCGCGATTGCGATCGTCGTCGGCGCGCTGTGGCGCCCGCTGCTGTATACGTCGTTCGATCCGGTCGTCGCACAGGCGGCCGGGATTCGCGCCGGGTTCATCGACTACGTGCTGCTCGTCATCTTGGCGCTGACGATCATCGTGTCGGTGCAACTGGTCGGGATCGTCCTCGTCGCCGCGCTGCTGGTCACTCCGGCCGCGGCCGCCGCGCAGTTGACCCAGCGCTTCATACCGATGATGCTGCTGTCGTGCACGTTCGGCATCGTCTCGACGCTCGGCGGCCTCTATGCATCGTACGAGCTGCACGCGTCGTCGGGCGCGACGATCGTGCTGCTCGCGACGGTGATCTTCTTCGCTGCCCTTACTGCGAGCGCAGCGCGTCGACCGCGGCGCGTTCCTTGAGCGAACCGATCCCGGTCACCGCGTCGAAACCCGTCGTTACCGTACAGCCGTCGGGCTGCTGGTCCGGGCAACCCTTCACCAGCGGCGGCGGCGAGGGCAGAAAACCTTTGAATCCTTTGGGCAGCGGCGCGCGACGCGGTCGCAACGTGTTGTCCTTCCACCCGCGGTCGTTTTCGCGTAAGACGTCGCGAAACGCGGCCGGCGCCGTGCGCGCGAGCACGTAGAGATCGCCCGGCGTGACCAATCGCCGCGGCGTTGCAACGAGGCTGTTGATCGCCGCCAGCGAGGCACCGACGATTGCGGCGCTCTCGCTGGTACCGCCGACGCCGCCCAGACCGTAACCGTGCCAGTAGACGCGCAAATGTCCGGCCGCGTCGCCCGAGACGTCGGGGACGATGCGGTTCGTCACGTAGCGCGCGGAGAACAAAAAGTCGCCGGGCGCGTTCTGCCAGGCCGGCCGCGGCTCGCCGGAGATGCCGCCGCCGGTCGCGTGGCCGAGATCGTTCCACGGTCCTTCGTCGGCGACGCCGTCGCGGTCACCGAGCTGCGTTCCGCCGGCGCAAATCACGTAGATCGACGCGCACGGCCACGCCACGCGCGGTCGCTCGATCCCATTTTCCTTGTAACCGTAGGCGCCTTCGTCACCGGCCGGCGCGACCAGCGGAATACCGCGCACCGTCGCTTCGAGTTGCGGCAGCGGCGTAAGCCCGTAGCGCGCGGCAATCGTCGTGTCCACCGGTCCGACCACCGCCGGAAACACCAGGACGGTCGGATCGAGATCGATCGCGCGTGCGAGTGCGAGCGTCCCGTCGTTGCCGGCGCCGCAGACGTCGTCGTAATCCGCGATGACCTCGGCCATCGGCGCCATCGTGATGGCGGAGCTGACGTCGAGCCCGGCCTCTTGGCCGCGGTCGTCGCGACCGCACTCGCTCGACGCGCTCTTGAACACGTAGCTGCGCTCGGTGACGCGCGACATGTCGGCGCCGGGCGGCGCACCCTCGGCGGCCAGAAATTTGCGCACGTCGTTGACGTCGAACCGATCGGACGCATCTTCGACCAGCACGATGCGCTCGCCCGCGCCACCTTCATTGATCGCATCCGTCATCGAGCGAAAGCGCACCGGCTCGTACCAGTCGCCGCGAAAGTAGGTGAACGACGGTCGCGTGTCGGCCAGCCGCGGACTGGTCGCGAGGATTGCGCCGCGCACGTCGCGCACGCCGCCGAACGGCACGTTGAGCGGACCGCTCGGTGCAATAACGGTGCGCGTTCCGTCGGTCCACTTGTCCCAGTGCACCCCGAACAGTTTCTCGGCCTCCGAAATGCGCATCAGCGCGCCCGCAACCAGGCCGTCACCGGCGACCTCGACGTCGGTCCCACCGTGCGAACGCAGCAGCGCGCCGATGGCGCGGTTATCCGGCGTGCGCGCGAATCGGTCGAGGAATGCCTGCAGCGTGAGCGGCCGGCGATGCGCCGGGTTCGTCGGATCGCTCATCTGCGCGGCCAGACCGTCGAGGTCGGCCTTGGGCTGGAGCTCGATCGCCAGGTGCAGCACGGTCTTCGAATCGGCCGGACCCGCGTCGCGCAGCCCGGCAAGGGCGCCGAGCGGTACCGCTATGCGCGAGCCGGCCGCGCCTGCATTCTGGGACGATGCCGAGAGGGTCAGCGCGAGGAGTGCGCAACCGGTGAGGCAGCGACGGAGTTTGTTGGTCAACCGTATCCTTCCGAGGGGTTCCTGGAGTGCAACGCAGCGCGTTCATCGGCAGTCTCATCGCCGGCGCCGGAGCCGTCGAGCTCACCCACATCGCGCCGGCTGCCGCGGCGATCGACGAAGCGGCGGTCGGTCGTGAGACCTTTGCGCAATTGCGCGAAGACGGTGAAGTCCTGTTCGACTCCGAGTACTACGAACACCTCAACGAGATCGGTTCGGTGATCGCGCAGACGGTCGCTTCTCGGTATCCCTACCCGGTCCGCTACTACATCGTCCGGGGCGACTCCGCCAATGCATTCTCCGTTCCGGGCGGAAACATCTACGTCAACGAGCCTCTGCTTCGGTTGGCCAAGAATCGGGACGAGTTGGCCGGCGTGCTCGCCCACGAGACCGGTCACATGGTGCTCCACCACGTTGCCCAGCGCATGGCGGCGCTGCAAAAAAAGAGCACGGCCGCAACGATCGGCTCGATCCTGGCCCAGGTGCTGCTCGGACCGCTCGGCGGAGCGGCAGTCGACTACGGCTCCCAATACGCGGTCGCCGGAAGCGATGCGGCGCAATCACGCCACATCGAGGCACAGGCCGACGAAGAAGGCGCGCGCATCATGGCGGCGACCGGCCAGTTCAATCCGTGGGGAATGGTCTGGTTCTTCCAGATCATGACCGAGTCGTACGGTCCGGGTCAAAACTTCTGGCTGCGCGATCACCCGCTCGACCAAGCGCGCATCACCGACCTGGCCAACGAGTTTCGCGACAACCCCGCCGTCTTCGGCAAGTACAAGGACACGCAACAAAAAGACGTCGCTTACTGGTAGAAATTTTCGCGCGTCACCCACGGCCCGCGCAGCATGATGAACGCCGCGTCGATGCTCGCGAACGCTTCCAAACCATCGGTCATGCGCTCGAACGCGACCACCTTCTGCTGCTTGCGAATCGTCAGCGGCGCGACGAGATGTCCGCCCAGGCGCAACTGCGTCTTCCACGCCGGCGGGATCCGGTCGACGCCGACGGTTGCGATGATCGCATCGAACGGCGCACGGGTCGGATCGCCGTCGGCTCCGTCGCCGACGACCGTGCGAACCCGCGCGTAGCCGGTCTCGTCGAGCCGTTCGCGCGCGGCGGCGACGAGCTCGGCGTCGATGTCGATCGTCGTCACGCCGCCGTTCGGCCCCGCCAGCTCGGCGAGTAACGCGGCATTGTAACCGCTGCCGGTCCCGATCTCGAGGACGCGCTCGCCGTCCTGCAGCGCGAGCATCTCGAGCATGGCGGCCATGATCGCCGGCTGCGACGACGAGCTCAAGGGAACCTCGCCGTCGAACTTGATCGCGATCGAACGATCGGTGTAGACGTCCTCGGCCGAACACTGCGGAACGAAGACGTGGCGCGGGACGTGCTCGAACGCGGCGGCGATGCGCGGGGTGCGGAGATCGCCGCGCGCGCAGAGCTCGCGAACGAGTCTCGCGCGCAACTCCGCGATCCCGCTCTCGTTCACGGCTCGCGCAAGACCCGGTAGAGGTCACCGTCGCGCGCCAGGAATCCGGCACTCGCGAGCGCGTCGAGCACTTCGGCGGTCGCCGCGCGCTCGTTCTTGTTCGGCATCCCGGCCCAGCGCAGCGCGATCTCGTTCGCATCGAGGACGTCGCCTTTGCGCAACAGCTCGCGCACGAACTCGCGGCGCAACCGCACGCGTTCCATGCGGCGCAGCACCGGTTCGAGTGCGGCGTCGAGCGTTGGTTCGTCGCTTGTTCGCGCGGGCGCCGCCGACGCGGCCGGAAAGGTGACCGGCGGGTCGGGCGGCGCCGGCGAAGCGACGGCCGGCGCAGCGGCTGCCGGCACCGGCACGGCCGGCGATCCTTGCGTCCCGACCAGATTCGGACTGCGCGCGAGCACCGTCTCGGTGATACCGGGCAAATGCTCGGCCAGCGCGACGAACGCGGTTTGCCACGGCACCGCGTTGAGCACGGGCGGGCGCGTCCCGACCGCGATGAGGATCTTGCGCGCGACGTCTTCGGGCGCTGCGAGCAGTTCGCTCGGTGCTCCGGCCATTCCGGCGCGCGACATGAACGCGGTATCGACGACGCCGGGATCGACGTACGTGACCGCGATTCCCTCGGGCCGCAACTCGCGGCGCAGGATCGTCGTCGCCGAGCGCGTTGCGGCCTTGCCCGCCGGATACGCGCCGAGTCCGCCGATCGGAATGCGCGCGACGCCGCTGCCGAGCATGAAGACGTGCCCGCGTGATGCGCGCAGCAGCGGCAGCGCCTCGCGCACGAGCGCCAGCGGTCCGATCACATGCACGCCGAACTGCGCGCGTAGCGCGTCGTCGCTCTGCTGGGAGATCGGTCCCACCGCGACGTGCCCGGCATTGTTGACCAGCACGTCGATTCCGCCGAACGTCGTGCGCGCGAGCGCGACGATCGCCGGCGCGTGCGCCGGGTCAGCGACGTCGAAGACGGCCACGACGATGCGGCCGCGTTCGCGTTCGACCTGCGCAGCGACGGCGTCGAGCGCCGCGCGGTCGCGGCCGATTCCGACGACGTCGTAACCGGCGCGGGCGGCGCGCAGCGCGAGGGCGCGCCCGATCCCGCTCGATGCGCCGGTGATGACAATGACGCTCAAGGCGCCAGCGCCGCCCGCGCGTCGTCGAGTGCACGCTTCGCCGCCGCGGTCATGAAGTTGACGTCGGCCGAGATCCCGACGAAGTTGTACCCGAGCCTGGCGACTTCGAGCGCCATCTTGGCATCGCGGGCCAGGAAGCCCGCGCACTTGTTCGCGTTGCGCGCGGCATCGCCGACGCGGCGCACCATTGCCATGTAATCCTTATCGACGGCCCACGCACCCGGCCAATGTTTGCCGACCGAAGCTGCCAGATCGTTCGGGCCGACGAACACACCGTCGACCCCTTTGACCGCTAAGACCTCGTCGACATTCTGTACGGCCAGCTCGGTCTCGATCTGCACCAGCACCAGCACTTCGTCGTTGGCGCGCTCGAAGTACGTCATCGCGTCGGTGGCAAACGCGAGCGTCGTGCGCACGCCGCCGCGGCTGCGTTCGCCCAACGGCGGAAAGCGCGCGTCGAGCACGACCTTGCGCGCGTCGTCCGCCGAGTTGATGACGGGCACCAAGATCCCCGCGCAACCCAGGTCGAGCACGCGCTGAATCTGTGCCGATTCGTTCCAGGCCACCCGAATGAACGGCGTCACCCCGGTCGTCCGCAGCGCGGCGAGCACCGCGGCCGCTTCGTGCAGCGCCGTCGGACCGTGCTCCATGTCGATCAACAACCAGTCCCAGCCGACGTGCGCCATCGCTTCGGCGGCGAGCGCATCGGGCAGCGACAACCACGACCCCAAGACCGTTTCGCCGGCTTGCATCCGGCGCTTCAACATATTTTCGCGCATCTGCTCCGCTTACCGCGTGCCGGCACGCCGTTCCTCGACGGCGCCGAGAAACGCGTCGTAGAGCGTCAGCGTGCTCTGCGGCAGCGTGCGATAATAGTAGACCTCCGCGATCAACGGCATGTCGTGCGGCGTCACCACGCTGAGCTGCCGGCGCGCGAACGCCGATAGGGCGCCCGCGACCGGTTTTGCGCTACCGTCGCTGCGGATGATCCCGAAGCTCAACTCGTGCGGCGCCTCATCGAACGGCGGTTCATGGCGCAACGCGTCGGCATAGTCGGCCCAGCACCACCAATACGCACCGAGCCGTCCGTCGGCGTGCAGCCGTTCGAGAACGTTGGTGCAATACGCTGCCATCTCGTCCTCGGTCAGGCACGCGTAGGTGGCGAAGACCGGATCGTCGGGAGAGATGGTCGGATTCGGCAACTCGTCGGGGAGCGCGACGCGGTCGAACGGCGCGAACTTCCCCGGCGGACACGTCGGGTTTCCGAACTCGGTGAACAGGACCGGTTTGCGTGAGAACGCCGCTGCCAGTAGCGCGAGGAACGGTACGACCTCGGGATCGGATTTGCTGCGTGAGAAGCCGCTGTAGACCGGATAGCCGTGCATCGTCGCGAACGCGAACGGCGCGCAGAGCGAGGACAGGCGCAGGTTGCGGTTGCGGGTGAGGTCTTCGCCGTGCGTTCCGGCCGTGACGGGAATCCCGGAGCTCTCTTGCAACGCGTCGGTCAGCCGGTGGCTCCATTCGGCGGCGTCCTCGGCGCTCGCGGGTTCGCGCAGATTGCTGAACTCGTTGCCGAGATCCCAGACGGCGACGGCGGGATGCGCGCGCAGCCGCGCGCCGGCCGTGCGCGCGAACAAGAGCTGCGCGTCGAGCAGCGCGCCGGTGTAGAAATCAGCGATACCGTAGGGTGACTCACGGTCGCCGGCGAGCGTGCGAAAACGTCCGTGCGGCGTGGACGAGTCGAGCGTCCATTCCGGCAGCCAGTTCACCCCGCTCATGTGACCGCAGAACAGGGTCGGCATCGCGCGCAGTCCGGCCTCGGCCGCGAGGTCGGCAACCGCGACCAGCCGCGCCAGCATCGTCGCGTCGATCGCGTCGGCCTGCGGTTGAAAATCGTCCCAGCGCAAGAAGAAGCGCACGGCATCGAAGCCGAGCTCGGCGATGCGGGTGAAATCCTCGCGCACTTCGCCCGCGTCGAAGCGGCGCCACATCGCCATAGCGGAGCGGCGGGGCCAGTAGTTGATCCCCAGCGAGAACCGCATGCCCGTGGTTACCCGGCTCGGACGCGGGCTACCCCCGCGCGCGCTCGATCAGCATCAGCCGGACGGCTCCGGCGACGCGCTCGAGCGCGGCGCGCCGGTAGTTCCAGCGCTCGTCGGCGTCGACCGGGAGGATCACCATCGTCGCGTTCGCTTCGAATACGACCACCCGGCCCTGCGCGTCGAGCGCGAAGTCGATGCCGCCGTAGTCGAGCTCGAGCGCGCTTGCGATGCGTTCCAACGCCTGCATCACGTTCGCGCCGAGCGTTCCCTGCATGTCTTCGAGAAAGGCACGCTCCTCGTCGCGGTAGCCGGCGCGTTCGGCCATAGCGGCCGAGAAGTAGTGGACTTTCCAGTGCGTCGAGATCGCGAGGTGCAACGGGTACGGGTTGCCGTCCACGAACATCACCCGGTACTTGCACCACGTTCCGTCGTCGCGCCGAGTATCGATGTACGAGATCGCCAGCAGATCCGGACCGGGCAGCGATTCAGCGGTCGCCGAGACGTGCGCCGCGTCCTCGACCAGCGCGAAGTGCTCGCCGGTGTGATAGCCGGGGCTGCGTAACAGCAGCGGCCAGTCGAAACCGAGGGCCGCGAGCAACGCCGGTCCGTCGGCTGCAATGAGCTGCCGCCGCGTGACGCGCACGATCGAGGGCGTGACGACATTCGGAATCGCGGCGAGCCGCTGCGCGTTCTCGACGCGGCCGGTTCCACGCACCGCTGAAGGATGATTGACGACCGCGGTCTCCGCTTGACCGAGCGCGCCTTCGACGATCGTGAGCGCCCGCGCGCACCGGTCGGCTTCGCCGATCGCGTTGAGCACGACGCCGTGCGGCGGCAGCGCGGTCGCGCCCGGATACGACTCGGCGATCAAGGTCGCCACCTCGAACACGCGATCGTCGAGCAGATGCTTGATCGGAATGTTGCCGCCGCAGGCCGAGGTGAGCAGCAGCACGCGCACCGGTTCGACCGATCCGCGGTACGGCGCGATCTCGATCGAACCGCTCGGAAAGGCTTTGCGCCAGGCGCGTTCGGCGGCTTCATGCCGGCCGCTGCGTTCGAGCGAGGTCGCGAGCCCGCGGTGCGCTTCGCGCAGATCGGAATCGAGCCGCAGCGCGTCTTCGAAGCAGCCGGCCGCTGCGGCGATCTCGTCGTCTTCGAGCATCACTTCGCCGAGCCGCACATGCGCGGCGGCGTGCAGCGGATGCCGCAGCGCCGCCTCGGCGAAGAAGATGCGAGCCGTCTTCGCGTCACCGCTCGATGACAGCAGTTGTCCGAGCGACATCATCGCCTCGCAATGCGTGCGGTCGCGCGCCAAGACGTCGAAGTACGCGCGCTTGGCGTCGTCACGCAAGCCCAGCGCTTCGAGCAGCCGAGCGCGTTCGAACCACAGGCTGATCGCCGCATCGCCGTCGCGCTCGAGCTGCGCGTCGATCGTTTGCAAGCGGTTCGTCTGCGCCAGCCAGCGCGCTGCCCAGGGACCGACCGATCGAGTTTCCTGCACGCGGGGGCATCGTACGAGGACCGTCTGACAAGCGGCTGGGACGCGCGACCGAGGGCGGCGGTACGAGCGGCCCGAACGCCCGGCTGCGATGAGCGCTGCGCCGCGGGTCGGAATCATCATGGGCTCGAGCTCCGATTTGGAGACGATGCGGGCGGCCGCGCTCATGCTCGAAGAGTTGGATGTTCCGTTCGAATTGCGCGTCGTGTCGGCGCACCGGACGCCCGACCTGATGTTTCGCTATGCGAGCGAGGCGGCGTCACGCGGGATCGAAGTCATTATCGCCGGAGCCGGCGGCGCGGCCCACTTGCCGGGCATGGTGGCAAGCAAGACGAATCTGCCGGTGATCGGCGTCCCGGTGACCACCAAAGCGCTGGGCGGCTTGGACTCGCTGCTGTCGATCGCGCAAATGCCCGGCGGCGTGCCGGTTGCGACCATGGCGATCGGCGGTGCGGTGAACGCGGCGTTGTTCGCCGCCCGGATCCTGGCGCTGCGCGATCAACCGCTCGGGCGCCGGCTCGACGCCCGCACTGCCCGGATCGCCGCCGAGGTCGAAACGACGCCGCTATGATTCGCACGATCGGCATCCTGGGCGGAGGACAGCTCGGTCGCATGCTGACGCTCGAAGCGAAGCGGATGGGCTTTCGGGTCGTGACGCTCGAGCCGTTGCCGGATTCACCCTGCGGCCAAGTCGCCGACGTACAGATCGTCGCCGCGTACGACGATCTGCGCGCGATCGGTGAGCTCGGCGCGCGCACCGACGTCGTGACGTACGAGTTCGAGAACATTCCGCTCGAGTCGGTGCTCGCGCTCGAGGCCGACCGGCGCATCGTCCACCCGGGCTCGACCGCGCTGCGCATCACGCAGGACCGCATCCTCGAGAAGACGTTCGTGCGCGAATGCGGGATCCCGACGGCCGACTTTGCAGCGGTTCGCTCGCGCGATGAGCTCGATGCGGCCGAACGCGCGATCGGTTACCCCGGCGTGGTGAAGACGACGCTCGGCGGCTACGACGGCAAGAGCCAATGGCTCGTGCGCTCGCGCGCCGACGCGGACGCCGCGTGGGAGCAAGCGAAAGGGGCCGCGCTGATCTGGGAGCGCTGGGTCCCGTTCGATCGCGAACTGTCGATCATTGCCGCGCGCAACGCCGACGGACAGATCGTCGCGTTTCCGACCTCGGAGAACCAGCACGATCACGGCGTGCTGGCGACCACGATCGTTCCGGGTCGGATCGCACCCGGTGTCGCGGAGCGCGCGCGGCGATTCGCGACGACGATCGCGGAGCGGCTCGAGATCATCGGCACGTTCTGCGTCGAGTTTTTTCAAACCGGCGATGTGCTGCTGGTCAACGAGATCGCGCCGCGCGTCCACAACAGCGGGCACTACTCCCTCGACGCGACGCAGATCAGCCAGTATGAGATGCACGTCCGCGCGATCTGCGGTCTGCCGCTGGTCGAGCCGCGCCAATTCCGCCCGGCCGTGATGGCGAACATTCTCGGCGACGGTGCGGGCGATACGCTCGGCGGGATCGCCGAGCTGCTGCGCGAGCGCGACCTCAAGCTGCACGTCTACGGCAAAGTGCACGCCGCGATGCGGCGCAAAATGGGCCACTTCACCGTGCTCGGCGACAGCATCGACGACGCGCTGGAGAAAGCGGAGCGCGGCCGGACCGTATTGCACTGGATCGACGATCGCGCGGCGGCGCTCCGATGACGGAAGAACCGCGCGATCCCGCGGCCGTCAAACGGATCGTCGAGCTCAAGGGCTTTCGCATCGACCTGGTCATTGCGGTTTGCGCGCTCCTCGTCAGCTCGATGGCGACGGTGGCGTCGGTCTGGCAGTCGCGCGTGGTTGCCGAGCAGTTGGCGTCACAGGTCTGGCCGTACGTCGCGTTCCAGACCACGTACGATTCCAATGATGTCACGCTCTCGATCTCCAACGAAGGACTCGGGCCGGCACGCGTGCGCTGGATCCGTTTGCTGATCGACGGAAAGCCGCAGCGTACGCTGATCGGTGCGATGAAGTTTCTCCAGCCCAACAAGGAGCCCGAGATCCGGGGCATCTTCAGCGATCTGAGCCCGGGCCACGTGATCCGCGTCGGCGGCAGCGCGACGCTCTTTCGGATCACCAACAAACCGGCAATCGCGTTGCTGGTCAAGAACTATCATCGAATGCTGATCGAGGCGTGCTACTGTCCGATCATCGACGGCAACTGTTGGATTATGCGCAGCGGGGGTCAGCAGTCCACGCCGAGCGATCCTCAGACGGTCGCAGTGTGCCCGGACTACGCCGCGCAGATGTTGACCTTGGGGACGGGCCCCTAGAAGTCAACTCGGCCAGGCTCGATCGAACGTTTCGATTGCGGGTCGATGTTTCGGTTTGGGCGGGATGTCGGTGAAGGCCATCGGGCGATCCCACCAATCGTGGCGGCGCCAGCGGAGCTGATCTTCCGTCGGCGGCGGAGGCGTGCCGTCACGCAACGCGACCTCATACGCAGCGACGTAGCGGTCGACCATTCGTTCGAGGGAAAACGTCGCCTCGACGCGCGCGCGGCACGCGGCGCGTGACAGCGTCGCGAGACGTGGAACGGCCGCCACGGCCGAGGCGACGTCGTCGCACAAGAAGCCCGTCACGCCGTCGATGACAATCTCCGGGATCGAACCCATGCGCGCGCCGAGGACCGGAGTTCCGCAGGCCATCGCTTCGATCAGGGTGAGCCCGAAGCGCTCGGGCCGGGTCGTCATGTGCACGAGCGCGAGCGCGCCGCCGGCCAGCTCGTCGCGGGCCGCGCCCTGTACGTGCCCGACGAACTGGACAGCGTCGCCGTCGATGTGCGGCGCGATCTGTTCGGCGAAGTACGCTTCGTCGTGCGGGATACCGGCGAGCTTGATCCGCACGCCCGCGCGTCGCGCGATCTCGATCGCCAAGTGCGGGCCTTTCTCCGGATGGAAGCGGCCCAGGAACAGGAGATAGTCGCCGGGCGCGTCGCGGAACGTCCACGCGCTCGGGTCGATGCCGTTGTACGTCGTCGCGAGATACGCCAGACCGGGATCGCGGTCGGCATCGCTGATCGAGCAGTAAAACGAGCGCGAAGCGCCGGCGTAGTACGCACCCAGAATCGGCGGTGACGAGAAGCCGTGGATCGTCGTCACGACCGGCGGCCGCGCCGTTGCCAGTGCATAGAGCAGCGGCTTCCAGTCCAGGTTGTTGTGGATCAGGTCGAACTCGCCCGCGCGCGCGAAGCACGATGCGACGTGCAGCTCGGTGCAGATCTCGCCGTTCAGGTTCGGATCGTCGTTGAGTCCGACCGGTACGACCGCCGCGAGCTTCCCCGGACTCGACGAGTCCGCCGTTGCGAAGAGCGTGACGTCGGCGCCGCGTTCGACCAAGCCGCGCGCGATGTTGTACGCGATCTGTTCCCACGGACCGTAACCGGGCGGCGGCGTGCGCCACGAGATCGCGCCGAGGACGGCGATCCGCAGACCGCGCAGCGCGGTCAACGGCGCTCGTGTGCGATCGCACCGCCTTTGACCACGACGCGCGGCTCGCGCAATGCGCGCACGTCGGCGCCGGCGTCGCGGTCGAGCAACAGCAGATCGGCCGGACGCCCTTCGTTCAGAACGCCGGCGTCGACGCCGAGCAGTTGTGCGGCGGTCGCGGTAGCCGCGGTCAATGCCTGTTGCGGCGTCATCCCGAGGACCGTCGACATCAGCTCGACTTCGTAGGCGTAATCTTCGTGACGGTTGTACGGCGTGCCGGCATCGGAACCGCCGGCAATCGTCACGCCGGCGCGCCACGCCTTGCGGATGTTCTCACCGGCGTGTTGGTAGATCTCGCTGGCCTTGCGCACGACGTAGTCGGGCTGCGCGCCGCCGGCGATGTTCTCGTAGATGCGCCACACCGCGGCCAGCGTCGGCACGAGATAGGCCTTGCGCTCCTTGAAGAGCGCGATCGCTTCGTCGTCGAGCAAATGCCCGTGCTCGACCGAGTTGACCCCGGCGCGCAACGCGTTCTTGATCCCGTTTGTACCGATCGCGTGCGCGGCGACGCGCATTCCGTGCGTGCGCGCCTCGTCGATCGCCGCCCGCATCTCCTCCTCGCTGAGCTGATCTTGTCCCGGCACCGCGCCCTTGGTGAGCACGCCGCCGGTCGCGATCAGCTTGATGCACGATGCGCCGGCTTTGCGCTGCTCGCGTACGGCCTTGCGCACGTCCCACGGACCGTCGGCTTCACGGCCGAGAAAGAAGCCGTGCCCGCCGGTCATGCAGATCGCGCGACCGGCCGGCACGATCGTCGGTCCCGGATGCTCCCCGCGCGCGACCGCATCGCGCACCGCCATTGCGTTCGATTCCGCCCCGCCGAGATCGCGCACCGTCGTGACGCCCGCCTCGAGCGAGCGCCGCGCGTTGAGCGCGGCGTCGAGCGTGCGTTCCGTCGTCGTGCGGATCAGAAAGAACGTCTGCATATCAGGTTCGCCGTTCACCTCCAGATGCACGTGGCTGTTGATCAGACCGGGAACGACACACTCCGCCTCGAACGTGCGGTCCGCGTCGGTTCTGGTGTCGTTGCCGGCGATCTGCGCCACGCGCCCGTCCTCGATGAGGAGGGTGACGTTTTCCCGCGGCGCCGCGGTCGTGCCGTCGTAGAAATGACCGGTTCGAATCGCCAAACGCATCGGTGGTGCTACGCTGTTACCGGTCTGATCTCATTGCGCAGGAAGCGCGCCGTCAAATCGACCGCCAGCGGCCAGACCGCGTCGTCGTGCTTGAACCCGCGTAGCAGCGAGGCGAAGATGTTCGAAACGCCGCCGAGGTTGAGATGGTTCGCTTCGTCGCTGTCGATCGTCGTGACGGGCATCGTGCCGTCGAGCGTGGCCGATTCGATCATCACCACGCCGTCGCTCTGGAGGTGATACTTCGGCATCCGCCCGACGACGTGCAGCAGGCGATGCCCGTCCGGTTTCACCCACGGCGTGCCGTCGAGCTTCCAGCGCTGCTTGCGCGGATTGTCGGGATCGGGAATCCAGTGTCCCGACGTCTCGTTGAGCCAAATCATGAACGAAGCCCCGACGTCCATGTCGCCTAGGACGCGCGTCGGCATCCGCGCGAGGCGTAGCGTGCCGGTGGTATAGTTCGTGATCAGCCCGCCGTTCGGTGCGGCGATCTGCACCGTCGCTGCGATGTCGCCGGCCTCGTCGGGATACGCGCGCAAATAGCCGCGGTTGATGAGACCGCCCGCGCTATAGCCCATGGTCGAAATCGGAAACGCACCGGGCTCGCGTGTGCGCAAGCGGTCGATGAAGGCGCGGAAGTG
>Ga0182024_10016201_pt1 | contig 14162 bp, 10 predicted proteins | sample P32metaG_FD_120480 | JGI IMG/M metagenome (GOLD analysis project Ga0182024, IMG submission 120480) | Permafrost microbial communities from Stordalen Mire, Sweden - P3-2 metaG (Illumina Assembly) | ecosystem: Environmental > Terrestrial > Soil > Wetlands > Permafrost | place: Sweden: Stordalen... | reverse complement strand
GCCGGCGGCGACTACTACGATTTCTTTTCCCTGCCCGGCGGAAGGTGGGGAATCCTGATTGCCGACGTCAGCGGCCACGGCACGGCGGCGGCGGTGCTGATGGCGATCACCCACAGCATCGCACACGTCGCCTGCGATCCGCCCGAGCCGGCGGCCACGCTGCTGGCGGCGATCAACGAGCGGCTCTGCCGCCTCTACACCACCGACAGCGGCCAATACGTGACCGCGGTCTATGCGATCTACGATCCGCGCACGCGCCAGATCACCTATTCCAGCGCCGGGCACCCCTCGCCCCGCATCCGGCGACGCAATGGGTCGATCGAATCCCTCGACGACGGCCGCTCGATGCCTCTGGGCATTCAAGGCGACGAGCCCTATCACGAAGCCCGCGTTGTCCTTTCGCCCGGCGACACGCTGGTGCTCTACACCGACGGCATCACCGAGGCGCGCTCCCCCGCCGGAGACCTGTTCGACACGCCGCGGCTCGACGAGGCGATCGCACGATCCGCAGCAAATCCCGACGAGGTCGTTCGCAACGTGCTGGCGGACGTGGAGACATTCTGCGCCGCTCGCCCGCCGACGGATGACCGCACATTGCTCGTCGGGACAGCAACGTAGGGGCGAACCTTGTGTTCGCCCGCTCTTAGTGAGCGATGCCTTGAAGCGCGCCCTCTTTCTCCCTCTCCCCCCGGGAGAGGGCTGGGGTGAGGGGAAGTCGGAGTAGACGTCGATCAGCCAGGGAGCGCGCCGGCGGTTTCCCCTCACCCTAGCCCTCTCCCGGAGGGAGAGGGGATAAGATTGGGCGGGTCGGGGCGCTCTATCAACTGAACGGCCAGCCGATCCGTCGTCACCATCAAATTGACCGCCCCGCCTTCGCTCCTATAATGCCGCCCACTTCGGATCGAAACAGGGGCTGTGGGTCACGAAAGGAGTCGGGGCGTGGGTCGCGGCGCAGCAGGGTTGATCTTCGTTCTGCTGCTGCTTCCGGCCATTCCCGTCGCGGCCCAGTACCAATCACCCAGCGAAAAATTGGAGATCAGCGCCGCCTCGGCGTTCACCTGGTCGCAAAGCGGCAGCGACACCGTGCTGCTGCGCGGGCCGGTGACGGTGACGCTCGACAGGGCAACCCTGTCAGCCGACGACGCAGTCGTCTGGCTCACTCCCACGCCCAACGGGGCCAACGGCGAGGAGCGCGCCGAATTCGAGCTGATCGGCCATGCCCAGGTGAAACACACCGACATTGCAACCATGACCGGCGGGGACCGATTCGTCACCGCCGCGGTGCTGGCCGGCGGGGTGAAGATTTCGGCCGCGCAGCGTGTCGCGCGGGACATGAGCGACGACCCGCTGTTTCAAAAAGCCGACGCAATGAGGCGGCAGGCCGCGGCTCGCCCGGCGGATTCGATGACCGGCGCCCCCGCCACCCGCCAAGCCGGGCCCGCGCCGCCGGGCGGGCGCGGACCCGCGACCCGTTCCGCTACGACGCTGCCAGTACAGGACCTGCATGTGGAGGCCGGGGATTCCGACACGGTTGACACCGCGGAAGGGACGGTCGCGTTGGTGTTCTGGGACGGCGTAGCCATCTATGTCCGCCAGCCCACCGGCGACACCATCGAGCTTCGCTCGCAGCGGGCCGTGCTCTTCACTTCGATGGAGAGCCTGCGCGACATGACAAAGTCCGAGAAGAAGGCCGGGGGCCTGGGAAAGGTGACGGCAGCGTATCTCGAGGGCGATGCCCAGATCGAATACGACCCGGTCAAAGCCGGCATGGGCGAGCAACGGCTGATGGCCAAGCGGCTGTACTACGACTTTGCCACCGATCGCGCCATCCTCGTGGATGCCGTGCTGCACACGCTGGACGTGAAGCAGAACGTGCCGTTCATCGTCCGCGCCAACGTGCTGCGGCAGCTCAGCAAGGGCGAATACCGGGCCAATAACGTCGAGATCACCAGCAGCGCCTTCGAGGTGCCGTCCTACAGCTTTGCCGCCGATCGGCTGTATGTCCGCCAGGAACCGACCGGCGACCCCCGATACCCCAGCGTCGTTCAATTCCAGGCCGAAAGCGTGACGCTGCAAGCATTTCATTATCCGTTCTTCTACCTGCCGTATGCCTCCGGAAGCGTCGGCGACCGCCCCGGCGCGCTGCGCGGGCTTGGCTTTGGCGATCGCAGCGATCTGGGATACGCGGCGATGACGCAGTGGGGATTGTTCGAGACCCTCGGGCAAATCCCGCCGCGAAGTTTGGACGCGGATTATCGCGTGGATTATTTCGACAAACGCGGCCCCGCGTTCGGCCTGAATTCCGCATACGGCGGCGGATTCCTCACCGAGCCGGAGCATCAGCCGTGGAATTTTGAGGGGGATTTCAAGAGCTATTTCGTCTACGACAAGGGCACCGACCAGAATCTCGGCCGGCTCCCGGTGAAGCCCGACGGCCCGGGCTACGACCCGCGCGGCCGGATCATTTACGAGCACCAGCACTTTTTCCCCGACGACTGGCAGGCGCAGATCCGGCTCGGCTACGTCTCCGATCCCACGTTCCTGGAAGAATGGTTTCCCAATCAATTTTACCAGGAGCTACCAACCACTGAATCGGGATACATTAAGCGCCAGCATGACACCGAGGCGTTCACGCTGCTGGCCGAAGCGCAGCCGAACCGGCTGGTGACCACCAGCGACCGCGTCGCCGAGCAATTTGAAGTCGAGCGGCTCCCGGAGGCCACCTATCACCGGATCGGCGATTCCTTCGCCGGCAACGCGCTGACGTTCTTCAGCGACAACAGCGCCGGCGGGTATGTGTTCCAGCCCACCCGCGCGACGCTGGCGCAACAGGGTTTTGCCCCGCCCACGCTCACGCCCGGTCTGCCGGCGCTGGGACTGACAGGCATCACCACCAACCCGACGTGGCGCGCCGATTTTCGCGAGGAAGTCGATCTGCCGCTGAATGCCGGGCGGTTCAAGGTCGTTCCGTACGTCGTCGGCCGGTACACCGAATATTCCAACTCCCCCAGCGGCGACGAGCAGCACCGCCTCTTCGGCGCGGTGGGGACGCGCATCACGACGTCATTCTGGAAGACCGACCCGACTGCTGAGTCGGATTTGTTCGACATCCATCAGATCCGGCACGTGATTGAGCCGGAGGCCAACGTCTTCAGCTCGGGCACGACGGTGGACCGCAGCCGGCTGTATCAGTACGACATTCCGGTGGATTCGATCAACGACATCTCCGCCGCCGAGATCGGGCTGCGGCAGCGGTGGCAGACGCAGCGCGGCGGACCGGGGCGGTGGCGCAGCGTGGACGTGTTCACCTTCGACATTGATGCCGAGTTCTATGCCAACAAGCCGGCGCGGAAGTTTCTTCAGCCGTACGATTTTCGCGGCGTTTACTACAGTTCGCTGCCGGAGACCTCGATCCCGCGCGACGCCGTGAACGCTGATGCATCGTGGCGCATTACCGACAATACGGTTGTGCTGGCCGATGCGCAATACAACCTCGACGAGAGCAAACTCGCCACCGCCGCGGTCGGCATCCTCGTGCGGCGCGACCCGGTCGAATCGTGGTACATCGGCAACCGCTACATCGCCGACCTCAAGTCCAACATCGTTTCTGTCTCGGCCAACTATGTGCTGACCCCGAAGTATTCCATCGGAGTCAGCCAGGCCTTCGATTTCGGCCTGGGCAAGGACGTGTCCTCGGGCGTGTCGGTGGTGCGCAGCTTCGATCGGTTCATCCTTGCGTTTAACTTCTCGCATGACGAGATATCGAACCAGACCGGCTTCAGCGTGAACATCGCTCCCATCGGATTTGGGCAGGCGCTGGGATCGTCGGCCCTGCAGGGGCCGTTCCAGCAGCAGCGGCACTGATCGCTGGCGGGCGATGGAAAGGACATATGAAGCGTTTCTACCTTCCTATTCTGGCGGTGACGGTGATCGCCTGCGCCACAGCGCGGGCCGCGGATTGGCCGCAGTTTCGCGGTCCGCAACGAAACGGCATTTCGCCCGAGACAAACTTTCCGCTGACCTGGGGGCCGGACAAGAACATCAAGTGGAAGGCGCCGCTCCCACAGCCGGGCAACAGCAGCCCGATCGTTTCGGGCGGCCGAGTGTTCATCACCTGTGCCGAGGACGCGCACGGCACGCGGCGCAGCCTTTACTGCTTCGATGTAAAGGACGGCAAAAAGCTTTGGGTGCAAACGGTCTCGTACGAACAGCTCGACCCGACGCACCAGCGCAATCCCTATTGCGCCTCCACCCCGGCCGCCGATGGCCGGCGGGTGGTCGTCTGGCACGGGTCGGCGGGCGTCCATTGCTACGACCACGACGGCAAGGAACTCTGGTCGCGCGACCTGGGAACCTTCCGCCACATCTGGGGCTACGCGTCATCGCCGATCATTTATGGTAATTCCATCATTCTCAACTGCGGCCCGGGAGCGCGCAGCTTTGTGATCGCGCTGGACCTCACAAGCGGCAAGACGCTGTGGCAGAATGACGAGCCGGGCGGCGCCGAGGACCGCGACCCAGCCGGAAAGTGGGTCGGCTCGTGGGCCACGCCGGTCGTAGGCACAGTGGACGGTAAGGACCAGATCCTGGTTGCCCAATCCCATCACGTGAACGCCTACGACCCAAAAACTGGAACCATTCTCTGGACTTGCGGCGGCACGGGCGACCTGGCATACGCCGATGTGATGATCGGCGACGGGATCGCCGTCGCGGCGGCCGGGTATGGCGGGTCGTCCATCGGATTCAAGCTGGGTGGAAGCGGAGACGTCACCGATTCCGATCGACTCTGGCGCGCCGAGCGCAACCCCCAGCGCATTGGCACCGGCGTCGTGATCGGGCCAAACCTGTTCATGGTCAGCGAACCGGCCCTCTCGTGCATTGAGATGAGCACGGGGCGCGAACTTTGGAAGCATCGGGAGCCGACCCAGACGTTTTGGGGATCGATCGTTTGTGCCGGAGACCGCCTTTACGTGACCAGCCAGCAGGGAACCACGCTGGTCTATGCGGCCGACGCCAAAGAATTCCGTTTGCTCGGCGCCAACGCATTGGGCGAGCCAAGTAACTCCACGCCGGCTTTGTCCGATGGGCGAATTTTCCTCCGCACCGCCGAACACCTCTATTGCATCGCCGAAAAGCCCTGACCGCAGGGGCCGGAATACAATTGCCCGCCCGTGCCCTCCCGAGTAAGCTTTGTGATGCAGGCTTCCAAGCCTGCTCAACGACCTCGGCAGGCTTGGAAGCCTGCACAACAACTTTCTTTCGCCGGCGAAATCGGCATTTTTTGCGCGTTTCGGACTTCATGAGTAGACGCTGGCACCTCGGTTGCATTAGATTCAGGCTCGCAGAGGGCGGCAGACTCAGCCGCCCTCGCATCCCCGAGAATTGGGCTGATGCACGCCAGTGGGTGTTCGTTCGCAGCTTCCCAAAGGTTTTGAGGAGAAAAGATGCCGCAGATTGTCGCACCGGTTCGCATGCGCCGCGCCGTTTCCGCCGCCATTGAGACGCTGGAGGACCGCCGATTGCTGTCAGCGACGATTTCGCTGCAAAACCTGGATGGCTTGCCGGGCAGTAACCGCCTGGTTTTCAACCGAATTCAGAACCTCAACCCGGACGTGAATGACGTCGTCCACGACACCGACACGCTGGCGATCATGAACACCGGCGATCAGCCGCTGACGATCCGCAGTCTGTCTCTATCAGATACAACCAATTGGCAGTTGGTCAGCCCCCCCGCCGCCGGCACAGTCGTGGCCGTCGGCCATACTTTGGACGTGACGGTGAAGTTCGTCGCCCAGTCGGTCCCCCCGAATCAGCCGGTCAATGAAACCAACGACACGAATTCCACCGACCTCCTGCCGCCGGCGCAGACGGGCGGCGTGTGGGACGGGACGCTGACGATCAACTCCAACGACCCTGCCACCCCCACGTCGGTGGTGCAGTTGGCCGGCTACTGGCAGTACGAATCGGAACACGAGGAAGAGCCGAACCTGCAGACCATCGTCAACCGCCTCTTCGGCTATGGCACCGATATCTCCAACACCCAACAGCCCGACTATGCCAATACCGGCTCGACCGTCGTCCCCTTCGGCGAGGAGGTGATGTCCGGACTTTGGCAGGCGGCCGACCCGGGCCAGGCCGTCACCGTGCGCGAGTTGGCCGCTTACCATACGCAGGAAGATCCATCCGATCCCGGCACGTTGCTCTCGCAGAACTTCAATTGGTATTCAGAGGCAAGCCCGAGCACCAACCATCTGCTCTTCAGCCACGCGCTGCGCGAGGGGCAGTCGCTGCTGCCGAACATTTTGAACTCGACCACCGCGCCCGCCGAGGGAAGCTTCTCGCCGGCATGCGGCGTGTTTGGCTTCAACATCGACGGGGAGAACAGCCAGGACAGCCTGAACACCACCGACATTCAGACTTACGGCCGCTCCGGCCACGCCGTCCGGTTCTATCCGGCGCGCGATTCGAGCGGCAACCTCATTGCCAATACCTGGATCGTGGCGATGGATTACCAGAATTCGACCTTCGACAATTCCGACTACCAGGACGGACTTTATCTGGTGACCAACATGCGGCCGGTGACGCAGGCGCCGGCGCCGGCCAACATTTCCTCCAGCTCGACCGCCAGACAGGTGACGGTGAGCTGGAGCGCCGTCTCCGATGGCTCGCTTCAGGGTTACAACGTCTATCGTTCCGAATCGGCCTCCGGGCCCTTCACCAAGCTGACTTCGACGCCGTTCAATGGGACGACATATATCGATTCATCGCCCGCCTCGACAACCGAGTATTACCAGGTGTCGGCGGTGGACTCCGCCGGGGAATCCGAGAAGGCCGACACCGCTGTCGGCGTCGCCGGCTCGCAGGGCGGCACTCCGAATGGGCCGGACCTCACGCTCAGCGCCGTCACCGGCACGTTCAAATCGTCGGTCATTGGAAACACCTTCTCCGGCCCGTCGAAGGTCACGCTGACCAACAGCGGCAATCAGACGGCCAAGGGCACCGTCGCGATCGAACTGTTTGTCTCGCAAAGTCAAACGAGCGTGGCTGGGGCAACCGAAGTCACCCACATCACCCGCAATGTAAACCTGAAGGCCGGAAAGTCGCTCAAGTTCGCGCTGCCGGGTTTCCGCTATTCGTCCAGCCTGAATGGGCAGTATTTCCTCGTGGCGCAGGTGCAAGCCACCAAGGGAATCACCGAATCCAGCACCGCAAATAACCTGGGCGCGTCATCGGCCATTACCGTCGCGGCGCCGTTCGTCGACCTGGACAACCTCTTCACCGGCACGCTGCCGGCCACGTTCGTTCCCGGCAAGCGCACGGTCTTGACCGTGCCCGTGCTGAACAAGGGGAACGTCACCGCGCACGGGGTGGCAACGGTCACCGTCTCAGCCACGACCAGTTCGTCGGGCCTCGGCGGCACGACGCTGGCGACGCTCAAGCTTCCGGTCCTGCTCGCGGCTGGAAAGACCGCCAAATACAACCTTCGGTTCCTCGTGCCGAGCCTGACGCACGGGACGTATTTCGTGGCCACCAACGTCACGCTTTCTGTTGATGCCAACGCCGCGAATAACACGGCCGTCAGCACCGGGACATTTGCCGCATGAGCGCCCATCACCTGCCGCCGATTCTCCTCCGTCCGGCGACAATGGGCGACGTGGAGGCAATCGTACAGATCGAGAACGTGAGCTTCGTCCATGCCGGCGAGCGATTCCTGCCGCGCCGGGTCCGCTACCTGCTGGAAAGTCATCGAGCGATCGTCACCGTTGCCGAATCCGAGGCACGCCTGCTCGGATGGGCTGCTGGCTTGATGGGACCCGAGCGAGAAAATCGATGGGGCCGCATCTATGCGGTGGCCGTGCATCCAGAATCGCGCGGTCGCAAGCTCGGGCACCGGCTCTTGCAGGAGATGGTCTCGGCGCTGCGATCGCGCGGCGCGGGGAGGATCTTTCTCGAGGTTCGCGACGACAATCACTCGGCCATCAAACTTTACGAGCGATTCGGCTTTGCACCGTGCAAGACGCTTCCAAATTATTACGGCCACGGCATTGGTGGCATTCGCATGGCTCTGGACGCCGCCGCGGGTGCGTAATATTTCAGGCGCTCCCGCCCGGTGCGGCGTGCCCTACCGTGCAGGTGTTCGATTAGGGAAACCCAATCGGAGCGCACCTATGGCCAGGAAATTTTTCTTCTCCTCATCGTTGCTCGCCCTCGCCCTGCTGGCCGGCTGCGGCTCGCAGAAAGGCAAGACCGTCTTCACCGCCGGCCCCGACTCGGGAGATAATGTCGGCACCGCGCCGGAGACCGGCGAATATGCCCTCTACACCTCCATGAGCGCCAACCCGACGCGAATCGAGAAGCTCAATCAAGGCGACAAGCTCGGCTTCCGCAAGAGCAGCGATGGCCGGATTGAAGCGGTGTGGAAGGATCAAACCTACGACTTCGACAAGGGCACCGCCCAGGTCTATTGGAAGCTTCAATAAACCAATGAATCGCCCACCGATGCCCGGTGCATCCGGTGCGCGTCTATTTAGAGCCGGGGCGTGTCGCCCCGGTCGGGCCGAAAGGCCCGTCCTCGCGATTTGTATCAACCAATCGAGCGTACAACGCTCAATTGAGGAGAACCGACCCATGCGCGCAACCAAACTACTTCTAGCCCTCACTCCCCTTCTGGCCGGCACGGCCTTCATGACCGGCTGCGGCTCGCAGCCCGGCCGCACGGTGATGACACAGGGCGCCAACGCCGAGCCCGTGATGGGAACCGCCCCGCAGAGCGGCGAATACATGCTCTACACCGCCGCATCTCCCAACCCGACCTCCACCGTCCGCGTCAAGGAAGGCGACCCCCTCGGCTTCCGCAAAGCCGACGACGGCCACTGGATGGCGGTGGCCGCAGACCAATCCTTTGACCTTCCCCACGGCACGGCGCAGATGTATTGGAAGCTGGAGGAGAAGTAATCGGATCCCGAAACCCAGTTCCACATGGTGCCTCCTTTGTGATGATCGGCGCATCACGAGCCCCACGCCGGTGGCAGAGCGCAGCGCCGCCCCGGATGATTTTCATAGCGGGTGCCCAAAATTCCGGGCACCGTCCCTGGTGACGACGATCAGAGCACCGATCGCTCCTCATCGAAAAAGATCCGCACGGTGAGGGCGGCGGTGTGGTCGTGGAGAAGGGCGTCACGGTCGGGGTCGTCGGGGAAATAGCCGTACTTGGGCTGCAGGGCGCTTTGGTAGAGGTCGTAGCTTCCCTTTCCGCCGACGACGCTGCTCGTTGGATTTCCGATCACCAGCAGGGGCCGCGGCCAGAGCATTCGCACGGCGACGCGCGGCGAGACGCGCGACAGGTCGCAGCCGATCTGCGCCGACGCGACCGGCAGGATCACGTGCCGCAGCGCCCAATGCGCCGCGGGGATGGTGTGCTCGGCGGCGAGGACATTCACTTCGTCGCGAAGGTCGGCGTACGGGTTGTAGGCGGCGATCGCATCGATCGCCTGCCCTTCGGGCCCAGGGTCGGCAGCAGCCTCGATCAGCGCCGCGGCGCCCAAGCTCTCGCCCAGGCCGAGAATCCGTTGCGACTCCTGCGCGTGCGTTTGGCGCAGCCAGCGAATCGCGCCGAGCACATCGCGGCTCTCAAGCCCGCCCAGGGCAGTGAACTGGCCGCCGCTCTTTCCATGCGCGCGGAGGTCGATCGCCAGGACGTTGTATCCATTGGCGATCAGGTCGCGGGCGAGAAAGAGTTGAGCCGCCTTGTCAGCGCCGAAGCCGGGGCAGAACAGGACGGTATCGCGGCCCGATTTCAGCGAGCCGCGGCCATCGGTCTCGGCGTTGTGGGTCGCGGGGATCCACCATCCCTCCAGCCGGGTTCCGTCAGTGGCGCGGAAATGAACCACGTCATACACATCGGCCTCGACCAGCGTCGCCGGCGTGCCGGGCGTGGGGGCATCGGGCCGGTAGAGCAGCAGGACCGATCCGAGGTAAGGCAAGCCCACCCCGATCAGCAGCACCGCCTGCACGAGAGCCGCCGCGGCCTGCGCGGCCCGTCGTCCACCGGCGCGGGCCACGGGGCTGCGGAGCCGAAACGCCCGGACCGTTAACTGGAAGATCGACCAGTTAAGGCCAAACACGATGCACAGCGTGGCCGCGCCCAGGTAGCAAGCCAGCAGAACCTGCGACAGCGGCACGTGTGCCCGGCCCACCGATGCATACAGCGTCACCACCGCGCTGCCCAGCACGCCGCCGGTGGTGAAGGTGCGGAGCAGCACGCGAAGGGGTCGGACTTTGCGAGTTCGCCGCGCAGTCGCGATGGCCAAGCCCAGCGCGACCGGCGGGGTCGCGAGGTAGAGCCAGGAGATCAATGGATAGACATAGAGCATGAACGACTCGGGGGCATTGTAGCTTTGGAATCGATGTCCCGCACAACTCTTTCGGTTCGCCGCTTGCGGCTTCGCGAACGAAGGGACGTGCTTCGGATGGATTCCGCACAAGGATCGTCCCTTCGTTCGCGACGCCGCAAGCGGCGGAAACGATGCGCCTACCCACGCACCGGGAACTCCCGCGGACTGGGAAGCAAAAACTCCTGTTCCTTCCCCGTTCCCGGATGTGAAATCACGAGCCGGGTGGCGGCGAGCATGAGTCGCGCGGCTTTGGCGTCGCGCGGCCCATACACCGTGTCCCCCATCACCGGATTCCCGTTGCCTGCCAGGTGAACGCGAATTTGATGCTTGCGCCCGGTGTGCAATGTCACTCGCACGAGCGACAAACGACCTTCCGTTTTGAGCACCTGATAGTCGCTGATGGCCACCTGCCCGCGGCCGATCTGCTTGGTGGCATGGACGGTGCCATCGTTGTGTTCGATCAGCCGATTTTCGATCCGACCTTCCGGCGGATTTGGCGTGCCATGAACAACCGCGCGATATTCCCGGATCACCGTGTGATGAAAGAACTGGGTCTTCAGCGAGCGGTATGCCGGATCGTTCTTGGAAAAGATCAGCAGCCCGGATGCATCGCGATCGAGCCGGTGGATCAAACCGACGCGCGCCCGAGGTTCGGCCGCCGCGACATGCGCCCGAACGGCGGCCAGCAGCGTGGGCCGCCGCTCGCGGGGGACGGTACTGGTCAGCAGTCCCGGCGGCTTGTCCACCACGATCAAGTCGCCGTCCTCATAAATCACGCGAATCGTCGGGCCGCGGTCTTTGGCGGACGACAAAGCATCGGATTTGAGATCGGAAACTTCAATCTGGTCCTTCGGCCCGAGCGACTGCTTCAACGTGAGCGCCGGCCGCCCATTAATGCGCACGCGGCGCGCTTCCACCATCCGCTTGAGCGTTTGGCGTTTGGCCAGCGGATACTTCCGCGCGAGCCAATCGAGCAGTGTGGCGTCCGGCATGGGCCGTCATCGTGCGGAGCGCAGCGCAAAATGAAAGCCCCGACCTTTTTCTGTTCCTCCGCGTCCTCCGCGCCTCTGCGTGAGTCCTGAATTTTCCGGGCCAGCGGGAAAAAATGCCGGATTCCGCCCCGTTGGTTCGATAAGGACAGACATGGTCCACCGATTGGTCTCCGGGGCGTTGCGCGCCGTCATCATGTCTGCCATTACGCTGCTGGCCGGCGGGACGCTGGTCTGCGCTCACGCCGGGATCCTGCGGCTGTGCATGGGCACTCCCACGGCGGGAGTCACATTCCTTGGCATCGCGGCAGGCCTGGCAATCGGCGCGGCGCTGCTGATTCGCTATCGAAATGATCTGGTGGATTGCTGAGAACGCCGATTCGCACGTCTTGGCATCTATAGAAATTCCGCCCGCGCCCCCGGCTGGCACGCCACGTTCACCATCCGCCCCACTGAGATCGGCCCGTCATCCAGATCGATGCCGCTTTCGGCGGCCGGAAGCTCCACGAAAATCGGGCATCCCGCGTGAACGACCAGTGACTTTTCGTTTCCCGAGCGGACGCGTCCCTGTACGATGCGCGGCGGGCCGAAAATCGGCGCGATGAAGTTGCCGCCGCTGGCCACGGTGTATACCTTCCGGGCCGTCACACGGATCATGCATTTCACCGGCGTATTGAGCGGACCGGTGTAATTCGGGACGGCCAGGTACAATTCATAGCGGGTGCCTGCGGGAATAAAGACCACGATGCCGTCCTTGACGGCCGTCACTTTGCCCGAGGCCAGCGGAATCGCGGAGGTTGCCGGACTGCTCGTCTGCGTCATGGCCGAACACTGTAGCGATCGGTCCGCCGATGTGTAGGGGTGGCGCGCGACAACGCTGGGACGCGTTCGTCGTTCTAATGGGTAATTCTGTAGGGGCACACGGCGTGTGCCCAAGGGCGCGTGCGGAGTTACAGCGCGCAGAGACCAGAGACTGCTGGCTGAGGAGACCTCATGAGGCTTGTTTCGCGGATCGGGACATTGCTGCTTTGCCTGGCGTCGATGGCCGTCGCGGCCGAGACGATCGATCCGCCGAAGTCTTCGGATCCGTCGGCCAAGATCTCGCTGTTCGCTTCGGAGCCCCAGATCGTCACACCGATCGGCGCGACGGTGGACTCGAAGGGACGGCTGCTGGTCATCGAATCGCAGTCGCACTTCCGGCCCAAGAATTATGAAGGGCCGCCCACCGACCGCATTCGAATTCTTGAGGATACCAAGGGCGACGGGAAAGCGGACAGAATCACCTCGTTCTACGAGGGAACGAACCTAATGATGAACCTCGCGGCCGACAAGGACGGCTCGATCGTCGTCTCGTCGCGCAACGAGATTTTTCGTCTGGCCCAAAATGCAGACGGCACGGCGGGCCAGCGAACCACGCTGGCCAAGCTGCTGACCAAGTCCGATTACCCGCACGACGGCCTGCACGGCCTGACGATCGGCCCGGACAGCACCATCTATTTCGGCATCGGCGAAAACTTCGGCCAGCCCTGGACGCTGGAGGGAACCGACGGCCGCCAGCTCAGCGAATTTCGCGGCTCGGGCACGATTTTTCGCATGGATGGGGAGGGGCACAACCTCACTCGGGTCGCACACGGATTTTGGAATCCCTTTGGCCTCGGCGTCGATCCCGCGGGCCAGCTCTGGGCAGTGGACAACGATCCTGACGGCCGCCCGCCGAGCCGGCTGATTCAGGTGGCGCCGGGGGGCGACTACGGATTTGAATTCCGCTACGGCCGAACCGGCCTGCATCCGCTGCAAGCCTGGGACGGAGAGCTTCCAGGCACGCTCGGCATGGTGGCCGGCGTGGGCGAAGCGCCCTGCAACGTGCGGTGGTTCCGCGGCGGGATGATCGTCAGCAGTTGGCGCGACCATCTGGTGCAAAGCTTCACCCTCATCCCGCACGGAGCGTCCTACACCGCGACCGTGAAACCGCTGCTGTCCGGCGGCGAAAACTTCCGGCCGGTGGGGCTGGCGGTCGATAAGGCTGGCACGCTTTACGTCACCGACTGGGGCTCGGCCAGCTATCAGATCAACGGCAAGGGCCGCGTGTGGAAGGTGACGTTTTCAGAGCCGGCGGCCGAGCGCCCGTTCGAGCTGACTGCCGCTATTAAGCGCGCGCAGCATCTGCGCGAATCGAAAGACATGGCCGAGCTGCTGGCCGCAATGAACGACAGCGACCCGGCAATCGCGCAAGCCGCCCAGTACGGGTTCTCCCAACTGCTGGCAACCCAGAAGATGCCGGCGATCATCAATCTGAGCGCCAATCAGCGCATCGGCATCCTGGCCGCCTGGCTATGGCGCGGCGACGATATTGGGGGTCTCATCGGCGATTTTCTGAAAGACCCCGACGACCGCGTTCGCCAAATGGCGGTGCGGGCGATCACCGAACAAGGGATCACATCGGCCAAGGACCAGCTTCAGCACATGCTGGAATCGCAAGCGATGTCGCCGCGATTGCTCGCGATGACCGTCGCCACGATCAATCAGTTGAACGGCGATCCGTCCGCGAAGATCGACTCGTCCAAAATCAACGGCGTGCTGCTCTCGCGCATAAACGCGCCCGGCGCCACCGACCAGACCAGGGCCACCGCGCTGCGCATGCTTCAAGCCGGGCATCCGCACATCCCGCTGGATGAAATTCGGCCGCTGCTCGATTCGGCAAGCGTCCCCCTGCAACTGGAAGCCGTGCGGTATCTGAACGCGGATTCGGACCCGAAGCGCTTTGATCTGCTTGCCGAGG
>Ga0182024_10016200_pt1 | contig 14163 bp, 10 predicted proteins | sample P32metaG_FD_120480 | JGI IMG/M metagenome (GOLD analysis project Ga0182024, IMG submission 120480) | Permafrost microbial communities from Stordalen Mire, Sweden - P3-2 metaG (Illumina Assembly) | ecosystem: Environmental > Terrestrial > Soil > Wetlands > Permafrost | place: Sweden: Stordalen... | reverse complement strand
TATCGGCGCAGCCCGTTATCGGCGCAGCCCTGTTATCGGTGCGGCGTGGCCTCGGGACGGCGCAGCCGCCATGGCAGGTACGAGGCCCCCGGGCCGCCCGCGGCAGCCACGTCGGCCGGGTTGGAGAGGGCGCAGCGGCGCAGTGACAGGCAGCCGCAGCCGATGCACGAGTCGAGGCCGTCACGGAGCGCGGTCAGCGCGAGTATCTGGTCATCCAGCCGCGTGCGCCAGCCACGGGAGAGCCGCGCCCAGTCGGCCCGCGTCGGCGTGCGGGTCTGCGGCAGGCTGGCCAGCGCCGCGGCGATCTCGTCGAGCGACAGCCCGATGTTGCGTGCCGCCCGGATGAATGCCAGCCGGCGCAGCACGCTGCGCTGGTAACGGCGCTGGCCGCCGGACGTGCGGGATGCGGACATCAGGCCCTGGGCCTCGTAGAACCGCAGCGCCGACGGCGCGAACCCGGACCGCCTCGCAACCTCACTGACCGTCAGCGCATCCGTCGACTTCATTACCCGCTCCCGCCCTGCGCAATTACCCGCTCCCGCCCTGCGCAGTTGACTTCAAGTTAACTTTAACATGAAGTATGGGCGCAACAGCCGCCGATGGCAAGGAGGACATCATGCCGGTAGCTATCATCACGGGCGCATCCCGTGGCCTGGGCCTCGCCACGGCACGAGCACTCGCGGAGCAAGGATGGTCGGTCGTCGCCGACGCCCGCCGCGCGGAACAGTTGCAAGCCGCCGCAGGGGGCATGGCCGCAGCAGGCGATCTGGCCGGCGGCCGGCTCATCACGGTGCCAGGCGACGTCACGGACCCTGGCCATCGCGCCGAGCTTGTCGCGGCCGCCCGCAGCATCGGCACGATCACGCTGCTGATGAACAACGCGAGCCGTCTCGGGCCAAGCCCGCAACCGGGCCTTGCCGCCTATCCGCAGCGCGACCTGGAGGCGGTCTACGCGGTCAATGTCCTGGCGCCGGTCGCGCTGACCCGGCTGGTCATCACGGATCTGCTCAGTGCTGGCGGGACGATCGTCAACGTCAGCTCCGACGCGGCAGTCGAGGCATACGCCGGCTGGGGCGGCTATGGCTCATCGAAGGCCGCGCTCGACCAGGTGTCCGCGATCCTCGGCGTCGAGCACCCGTCCCTGCGGGTGTATGCCTTCGATCCCGGTGACATGCGCACGGAGCTGCATCAGCAGGCGTTCCCCGGCGAGGACATCTCCGACCGCCCGGAGCCTGACACCGTCGCGCCGGCTCTGCTGCGCCTGCTCAGCGAGCGGCCGCCCAGCGGGCGCTACCGGGCCGCGGACCTGCTGACTTCGGACCCGTCCGCGGACGGCCAGCCGGCCGCGGACGGGCCGTCGGCCGGCCTGCCGGCGGAGGTGAACCGATGACGGTCGTGACCGACTTCGAGCTGCCGCCTGGCCTGGAGGCCGGCCAGCCGCCCGAGGCTCGCGGCCTGGCCCGTGACGACGTGCGCCTGCTCGTCGCGGACAGCTCCGGCCTGCGCCACGCGCGGTTCGCCCGGCTCGGGCAGTTCCTCTCCGCCGGGGACGTGCTCGTGGTCAATACCTCGGCGACGCTGGCTGCCGCCGTCGACGGCCGGCGGCAGGACGGGTCGGCCGTGACCGTGCATTTCTCGACCTTGCTCGACGACGGCAGCTGGCTCGTCGAGCTGAGGCCCCCTGGCCGTGCGACCGGACCGGTCACCGATGCCGCGGCCGGGCAGCGGGTCGAGCTCCCGGCCGGGGCAGCGCTGACGCTGCGCAGGGCAGCTCCCCGGGCGGCGAGCCCCCCGGCGGCGGCGCCGGGGACGGGCACCCCGGACTCAGCCACTCCAGATACAGCCGCCCCGGACGCAGCTACCCCGGACACGGCCACCTGGGACACGGCCGTGGTCCCGCGACTGTGGCAGGCCCGGGTCGCGGTCGAGGGTGACGTGCGGGCCTACCTGGCCGTCCACGGGCGGCCGATCACGTACGCCTACCTGACCGGATCGTGGCCGCTGAGCGCGTACCAGACAATGTTCGCGAGGGATCCCGGCAGTGCGGAAATGCCCAGCGCCGGGCGCCCGTTCAGCAGTGAACTCGTCACGTCGCTGGTGGCCAGCGGTGTCCTGATCGCACCGATCACCCTGCACGCTGGGGTTTCCTCGCTCGAAGCCGGCGAGGCCCCGCTGCGCGAATGGTTCCGGATACCGGCGCCGACGGCGGAGCTCGTCTCGCATTCGCGCGCGGCTGGGCGCCGGATCATCGCCGTCGGGACGACCGTGACCAGGGCGCTGGAGACCGGCGCCGCGCCCGACGGCACCGTGACCGCCGGCCAAGGCTGGACCGACCTGGTCCTCGGCCCGGACCGGCCGGCCAGGGCGGTGGACGGGATCGTGACCGGATGGCACGCCCCTGGCGCGTCCCATCTCTCCCTGCTCGCCGCTGTCGCCGGGCCGGACCTGGTCAGCGACGCCTACGGCGAGGCGATCCGGCACCGCTACCGGTGGCACGAGTTCGGGGACAGCTGCCTGCTGCTTCGAGGGTAGGCGACTCGGCCGCGCTCGGTCTTACGGCCTGGTGGGTGGACGGCCGGAGTCCTACCCTGAGCGGATGAACGCCATGAGCCGGTTAGCCCCAGTCGTCCTGATTGCCGTCCTTGCCGTTGCCGGGTGCGGCGGGAGCGCCGCTGGGCACCACGCCTCTTCGTCGCCGTCCTCAGCGGCGACGAAGGATACTGCCGCGCTGGCCATCATCGCCGCGCATTCGCGTGAGTGCGGCGCTTTCGTTCCTATCTACAACCAGATGGAGAACGCCTTGCCCGCCGGGAGCACCGTCACCGCAGCCATGCAGGTGGTAAAGGCGCGCGCGGCGAAATGGCGGCGGGAACTGCACGGCGCGCGGCAGGTGCCTTCATCGGTGCCCAGCGGCCAGAACGCTGCCCGCAAGCTGGCGGTCATCCTGGCGGCGGAAGCGGTTCACGTGGACGCCGCGCGCTCCGATGCCACCGCGTCCGACCAGGCCGGGTTCCGGCGGGAGATCCACACGATCGTGGCGGTGGCGGCGAGGCTCCGGCACGACTGCGGCGGCTAGGCCGCGCGGGCGGCGACTGTTTGCCCGGCCTCGATCGTGTCAAGTCTGGCCGGCGGCGGCCGCACGCGCCGGATCGCGACGGTCATCGCCGCTGACTTCCGAACGGCCAGCTGATATACGGCCAGCTGATACGAGGCCTGCGGGCAGCCGGCTCCTGTGCGCGAGCGCTCGACCGCTGGCCCCGGCGTCGCTATCGTGCTGCGGGTGGGCTTCCGGGGCTGGACTGCAGACGCGATCGACTTCTACGACGGGCTGGAGGAGGACAACTCGAAGGCCTACTGGCAAGCGCATAAGGCCCGGTACGAGCAGGCCGTCCGGCAGCCCATGGAGGAGTTGCTTGCCGAGCTGGCCGGCGAGTCCGGCCCCGGCCGGATCTTCCGGCCGAATCGCGACATCCGCTTCAGCGCGGATAAGTCTCCCTACAAGACCGCCATCGCCGCCACGCTCGGCAACGGCGGCTACATCCAGCTGTCGGCGGCCGGCCTGGCTGCGGGGCGGGGGATGTACATGATGGCCGCCGACCAGCTCCAGCGCTACCGCCAGGCAGTGGACGCCGAGCTCACCGGGCCCGGCGTGGCGCGGATGGTAGGCGCCGCCCGGGGCGCCGGGATCGAGATCACCTCGCACGGCCGGCTGAAGACAGCCCCCCGGGGGTATCCGAAGGATCATCCCCGAATCGGCCTGCTGTGCCTGAAGGGGCTCGTCGCCTGGAGGCAGTGGCCGGCCGCTGCCTGGCTGGCCACCCCCGAAGCCAAAGCGCGCATCGCCGAATTCCTCGTCCAGACCGAGCCGATCCAGGACTGGCTGAACTCGCACGTAGGTCCCAGCCAGCTGGCCGCGACGAGAGGCTAGCGAGCCCGCCCTCGGCAGGTACCTCCTGATCTACCGGGATTTCGCCCGCTGGCCGAAATGATCAGGTCCCGGAGCCTGCAACCAAAAGCACGGCCGACAGATATAGAAGGGTATGAAGGGAGCGGCGTGACGACCCGGCGCACGCCGCTCGTGATCAAGCGCATGGGCCCGGCCAGGGCAGCGCTGACGGCCGGCGCCGCGACCACTCTGCTGACCATCACGTTCATCGCCGCGCTGGTGTCCTTCACCCAGACCCAGACAGCCGCCGCGATCCGGTCGGCGCTGGCCCGGCCGGATAACCTGGCCGTCACGATCTCCAGCTCGCTGTCCGCGCAGCAGCGGCCGCAGGCGCGCGCTGCCATCAACGGCGACCTGCAGCGGGCGTTCGGCACGGTCCCCTTCACGCTGTTCGGGTCGCTCCGGGTAGACGGGCTAGCGCTGCGCGGGGGCAGGCCGGCGGTGCGGGCCGGCAGCGGCCGCACGCGCCAGATCGCGACGGTCGTCGCCGCTGACGCGCTGGCCGCGCATGCGACGCTGATCCACGGCCGCTGGCCGTCGGCCGTGGAGCGGGGGCAGGCCGTGCCCGTCGCGCTCTCGGCGCAGGCGGCGGCGCGCCTGGGCGTATCCGCGGGAAAGGTGCTCACGCTCAGGTCCCCCTACGACCGCAAGGACGCCACGCTGCGGGTGAGCGGTATTTTCCGGCCGGATGACCCGTCCGGCCCGTACTGGCACCTTGACCCGCTGAACGGGAAGGGAATTCAGCAGGCAGGCGGCTTCACCACCTATGGCCCGCTGTTCACCAGCGCCGCCATGATGCGGGCCGGCCCGCTCTCGGCTCAGCTGGCCGACTGGGTCGCGATACCCCGATCGGGCGCCAGTATCGCCAGCACCGGGCTGCAGTCGCTGAGCACGCGCATGAACGCGGCTCTCGGCCAGCTGACCGCGTCCGCGGCGGCCGGCAACCCGGTGGCGACATCCCCGCTGCCGGGGCTGCTCAGCCGGCTATCCGCTGCCGTGCTGATCGCCCGCTCGCTGCTGCTGATCGGCCTGCTGGAACTGCTGGTGCTGAGTGCCGCGACGCTCACCCTGATGGCGCGGGCACTCGCGGGCGAGCGCCGGGCGGAGACCGCGCTGCTGCGCGCCAGGGGCGGCGGCGAGCGCCAGATTGTCCGGCTGGGCGCCGCCGAGAGCACGCTGATCGTCATGCCTGCCGTGATCATCGGGCCGGTTATCGGGATCTGGCTCGCCGGGCGGCTGGCGGCCGGGCGGGTGCACCTCGCGGGCGCGGCGGGGGCTGCCGGGGCGCCGGGTGCCCCGGCGGGCATCTGGCTGGTGGCACTGGTGATCGCCGCGGTCAGCCTCCCGGTCATGCTGTTCCCCTCGGTCCGCGCCGCCGTCTCCCCGATCGGGGTCGCCACGATGCGCGGCAGGCAGCGCGCCATCGGCGCGGCCAGCCGGGCGGGCGCCGACCTGGCGCTCGTCGCCCTCGCCGCCGCGGCCTGCTGGGAGCTCGCGCACACGAGCGTCGCGCTGACCGTCGGCGCCGGCGGCCAGCTCAGCCTCGACCCCGTGCTGGTCGCCGCGCCCGTACTCGCCGCGCCTGCCTGCAGCGTGCTGATCCTGCGCACGCTGCCGCTCGCCGCCCGGCTCGCCGACCGCAGCGCGGCGAAAGGCCGCCGGATCGTCCTCCCGCTCGCCTCCTGGTCCATCGGGCGCCGCCCGCTGCGGCACGCCGGGCCGCTGCTGATCACGGTGATCTCGCTGGCCACCGCGGTGCTCGCGGTCAGCCAGTACCAGACGAGCCGCCAGGCGGCTCGCGACCTGGCCACCTTCACCACCGGCTCGGACTACCAGGTCAACCTGCCCTACGGCCCGCTGCCGCCGGGTGAGGCGGGCCGGCTGAGCGGGCTGAAGGGCGCGAGCAGCATCATGCCCCTGGTGCGCACCACGGCCACGCTCAGCGACGGCGTGACCACCGTCACCGTGCTCGGCCTGGCCGGCGCCAAGGCCGCGTCCACCGTGCTGCTGCGGGCCGACCTGGCGAAGGAGCCGCTGGCCGAACTCGGCAGGCAGATCACCCCGGTCGCGCCGCCGGGCGGATCGGCACCGCCCGGCGTATCGGCAGTGCTGCCCGGCTCGTCGCTGCCCGGCCGGCCTGAGCGGGTCTCGGTCACCGCGACGCTAGGCCGGGGAAGCGGCCTCGGCTCCCCGGACCTGGAGCTGCAGATCCGGGACGCCGCAGGACTGTACTACCTCGTCGATGCCGGCGCGCTGCCTGCCGACGGGCGGCCGCACACCCTCATCGCCGACGTCGCGTCCGGCGGCCACGCCGCCTACCCGCTCCGGCTGGCGGGCCTCCAGGTGGGCTTCGTCCCGCCCCCGCGGCTGGGATCCGGCGTCCTGCGCATCGGCCCGATCCGGGCCACGGACACCGGCAGCGGGCCGTTCCCGTCGGCCGGGGTCCAGGTCAGGCACGCGCTGCCCGCCGCGGTGACCAGGTTCCCGGCCGGGCCGAACGGCACCCCGCTGGGCGACCACCTGGCCGAGATCAGCTGGCTGCGGAAGTCGCCGGCCATTCCGGCGATAGCGACAACCGCGTTCCTCACCGCCACCCGCCAGCACGTCGGTTCCGTGGTCAGCCTCCCGGTCGACAACGCGCCGGTGAAGATGCGGATAGTCGCGTCCGTGGCGGCCTTCCCCACCATTCCCGCGGCGGGCGGCGGTCTCGTCGTCGACGAGGAGCCGCTGCAGCAGACGCTGCTGGCGTCCGGTGCGCTGCCGCTGCCGGCCACGCAGTGGTGGCTACGGTCCGCCCGGGCGCCCGACTTCCGCGGCATCGCGTCCGGCCTGCAGGTGATCAGCCGGACCGCCGTCGCCGCATCGATAACCGGCAACCCGTTTGACGTGGACGTCCGGCTGGCGCTGATTGCCATCGCCGCGGCCGCCGTGATCCTGGCCATCGCTGGCTTTGCCGTGAGCGCGGCCGCTGCCCGGGAACGGCGGCCTGAGCTGGCGCTACTCGACGCGCTCGGGATGCCAGGCAGGCACCTGACCAGGATGCTGCGCACCGAGCAGATCCTGCTGGCGGTGCCCAGCGCCGCTGCCGGGCTGATACTCGGGGTAGTGCTCGCGCACCTGATCGTTCCGGCGCTGACCCTCACGCCCACCGGCGGCGCTCCCCCGCTGCCCGTCATCGTGGGAGTTCCGTGGCCGGTAGCCGTGGCCATGGCGGCCGTCATCGCTGCCTTCCCTGTCATCGTGGCGCCGCTCACCGGAAGAGCCAGTGACACCGTCGCGGTGCTGCGCCAGGGAGCGCAGGAATGAGGACCGCCAGGAGACTGCTGACCGGGGGCGCGGCCCCGCGGCCAACCCGCGTGCTCGCGCTCGTGCTGCTGGTGACCTGCTTCCTCGCGGCGGCCGCCCCGCGCGTCCTGGAGGTATTCCAGACCCGGACCCTGCGGGAGACGCTGGCGGCCACGCCGTCCGTGGAGCAGTCGGTCAGTGTCACGAGCGGGTGGGTAATAACCGGCCGCGCCGGCCACAGCAGCTATCCCACGGCCGCCAGGCTGACGGCCACCACGCCCGTGCTGCGCAACGGAATCCGGCCGCCGCTAGCCACGGCGCCCGGCCGTGCATGGACCAGCGTTACCACCGGTAACCTCACCGTGCTGAATCCGGCCGCCACCGCCCGTCCGGGAGTCAAGGACCCGCAGCTGGAGATCGTCTACCGGGATCCGGCGCACGGCAATCTCCAGCTGACCGCAGGAGCCATGCCGGACCGTTTCTCCACCGCCACGGTGGATGGACGGCGGGTCCCCGTCCTTGACGTAGCCGTCTCGACTGTCACCGCAGCCAGGTTCGGGCTGCATCCGGGCTCCGACATACGGACCGGCCCGCAGCCGCTCAACTCCAGGGGGCTTCTCGCGCTGCACGCGACCGGGCCGCCGTCCGCCGTCCTGCACGTGACAGGGGTGATGCGGCCGGTCAGTCCGTCATCGGCCTTCTGGACGTATGACTCGCTGCTCGATTCCCCAGTGCTGGAAGATGCGTTGACGTCGAGCTATCCGGGTCCGTTCTGGGATGGCTCGGTCCTCATCGGGCCAGCCGAGCTTGCCGCGCTGCCGTTCCTCTTCCCCGGGCAGCAGCTCAGCCTGCTCTGGGACCTGCCGCTCCGGCTGAGCTCGCTGACCGCGGCCCAGGTGCCGCAGGCGGTAGCCGCGCTGCACAGCCTGAATGTCAACCTGCTCGCGAGCACGGCGGGGGCGGGGTACCCGCTACCGCTGGCGATCGTCGGCAACCCGCAGGCCGTGCTGGCGTCCTTCCCGGCCCAGGAATCGGCCGCCGATCAGGTCCTCTCACTGACTATCACGGGACTCTTCCTGATCAGCATGGTGCTGATCCTGCTGGCCTCGCGCCTCATCGTCGAGCGGCGGGACGAGGAACTCGCCGCGCTGCGCGCGCGCGGCAGTTCGCTGCCTGGCCTCGCACTGCGCATCCTGGCAGATACATCCGCGCTGCTCGTTGTCTCGCTCACGGCCGGAATCGCGGTAGCCGTAGCGGTCAGCCCGGGGGGCGGCGTTATGGCTTCCTGGGAAATGACGGCGCTGCTCGGGGCCGCCGCGCTGGGCGGGCCGCCGCTGCTCGCCATGATCCGGCACCGGGACAGCGCGCAGTCCCGCCGCGCAGCGCGCGCCGACGTGACGATCCCCCGCCGGTCCTCGCGGCGCACCGTCGCCGAACTGTCCGCCATCGTGCTCACCGTCGGCGTCGCGGCGGCCCTGCGTTATCGCGCGCCGGGCGGCGCCAGCGGCGTGAACCTGGTGACCGGGGCCGGCCCGCAGCTCGTCGCGCTGCTCGCGGCGCTGCTCGCCATCCGCTGCTATCCGCCGCCGCTCCGGCTGGTGCTGCGGCTCACCAGTCACCGCCGCGGCGCCGCCATTTACCTCGGGCTGGCCCGGGCAGCGCGCTCGGCGTCGACGGCGCTGCTGCCCGCGCTCGCGCTGATCCTGGCCATGGCGCTGGCCGGTTTCGGCGGCATGGTCCAGTCGACCATCGCCGGCGCGCGGGTGGCCGGCTCCTGGCGCCAGGTCGGCGCCGACGCGACGGTCACCGTCGCCGATATCAATCCGATCACCGCGGCGGCCGCGGGCAAGCTGGCCCGGGTGCCCGGGGTACAGCATGCGGTCACGGTGTCGGACGAGGCCGGGCGCCTGCTCATCGGCGGGGGCATCGTGAACACCACGGCCGTGGACGCGCCCCCGGTGCCGTACGCGGCGCTCAGCGCCAGCACCCCGCTGGGCTCCTTCGCGCCGTCGCTGCTCGCCGACCGGGGGCAGCCCGCGACGGCGGCCATCCCGGTGCTCGTCTCGCCGGACCTGGCGCGCCTGTCCGGCCAGACCGGCACGCTGCAGACCACGGTCGACCAGCCGCTGCGGATCCGGGTGGCCGGGGTACTGCCTGCTACGCCTGCCGTCCCGGCCGGCTCCTTCCTGCTGATTCCCGCCTGGGCGGCGAACCGCGATGCCGGGCCGTGGCCAGTCAACGAGGCACTGCTGACCGGCGGGGGCCTGGACGCGGCGGCGCTGCTGGCGGTCGTGCACCATGCCGTCCCCGGCGGGGCGCTGACGCTGCGCACCGCGGTGCTCCGGCAGGACGTCGCCGCCAGCCCGCTGGCCAGCGGGGCCACCCGGATCTTCGAGTTGTGTCTCGCGGCCGCGGCGCTGCTGGCGGTGGCCGCGGTGGTACTCGGCTTTGCCCTGTCCGCTGAGTCGCGCAAGCGGCTGCTCGTCACCCTGACCACCCTCGGCCTGCGGAACCGGCAGGCCAGGACGGTCGCCGTGCTCGAGGCGCTGCCGCTGCTTGTCGTCGCGGTGGCCGGCGGGGTACTGGCCGCACTGGCCCTGCCGGTGGCCGTGGGACCGGCGCTGAATCTGGCCGTCTTCATCGGCTCCGGCCCGGCGGTGACGGTGCAGCCCGGCCTGCTGCCCCTGGCCGTCGCGGCCGGCGGGACCGCGGTGCTGGTCATCGTTACCGCACTCGGGCAGTCGGCCGCCGCGATGCGGGGCAGCATCGGCCAGGAACTCCGGAAGGGAGAAGACCAATGACGGGCGTCAGCAGGCAGCCCGGAGCCGCCGGGGAGACCCTGACCGAGCTGGAGCACGCAGCGGCGGCGGACGCCGGGGGCAAGGACGGATTCGGTGCGGGCGCGGTCATCGCATGCGACCGGCTGGTGCGCATCTACACCGTCGAGGGGATCGAGATCCAGGCGCTGCAGGGCCTGGACCTCGTCATCCAGCCGGGTGAGCTGACCGCCGTGGTCGGTGCCTCCGGCAGCGGCAAGTCGACGCTGCTGAACATCCTGTCCGGCCTGGACCGTCCCACCGCTGGCCAGGTCCTGGTGGCCGGACACGACCTGCTGGTGATGAAAGGCAAGGAGCGGCTGATGTACCGCCGCCAGACGGTGGGCTTCATCTGGCAGCAGACCGGGCGTAACCTGCTCAGCTACCTGACCGCCGCCGAGAACGTGGCGCTGCCGATGCGGTTCGCCGGGCTGGCCCGCCGGCTGCGGCAGGCCAGGGCAGCCGACCTGCTCGGGCTGCTCGGCGTGACCCGCTGCGCTGACCGGTATCCGGCGCAGATGTCCGGCGGGGAGCAGCAGTGCGTGGCCATCGCGGTGGCGCTGGCCAACCAGCCGCAGGTCGTGCTGGCCGATGAGCCGACCGGCGAGCTGGACACCGGCACCGCCGCGCATGTCTTCGCCGCGCTGCGCACCGCCAACGCGGAGTCGGGCGTGACCGTGCTGGTGGTCACTCATGACACCGCGGTTTCCGCCCACGTGCAGCGGACCATCGCGATTCAGGACGGCCGGACGAGCACGGAAGTGCTGCGCCAGAGCAGGGCAGCAGACAGCGGCGGAACCGACGGCGCCAGCGGGGGCGCCGTCGGCAGCACCGTGGCCGATGGCGGTGAGGAGTTCGCCGTGCTCGACCGGGCCGGCCGGCTGCAGCTGCCACGTGACTTCACCGAGGTGCTGGGCATGCGGGACCGGGTGCGCCTCGCACTGGAGACTGATCACATCGCGGTGTGGCCCGGCGCACGGAGCGCGGCCGCGGACGGCGGCGGCCCGCCCGGCGGCGGCGCGCACGATGGGGAGCCACCCGGCGGCGGCGCGCACGATGGGGAGCCACCCGGCGGCGGCGCGCACGATGGGGAGCCACCCGGCGGCGGCGCGCACGACGGTGGCGGCGCGCACGATGGCGGCGCGCACGATGGCGGCGGCAGCTTCGACAGCGACGGCGACAACGACGGTGGCGCGCACCGCCGCGGCACGCACCGCCGCGGCACGCACGGCGCGCCCGTCCGGCGGCAGGAGGAGGAGGAGGAGGAGGAGGAGGAGACGTGACCGCAGTGCACGACGGTCCCGCCAGTCAGCAGGCCATGGTCCGTGTCCGCTCGGTAGTCCGGACCTACGGCAGCGGCAGGTCAGCCGTCCGCGCGCTGCGCGGCACCTCGTTCGATATCGCGCCGGGCGAGCTCGCCGCCCTGGAGGGCCGGTCCGGATCGGGCAAGACCACGCTGCTGAACATCATCGGCGGCCTGGACCGGCCGGACTCGGGCACGGTCGAGATCGGCGGCACCGAGGTGACCGGCCTGAACCGGGACGAACTGGCCCGGCTGCGCCGGGAGACGCTGGCTTTCGTCTTCCAGTCCTACGCGCTGATCCCGATCCTGACAGCCGCGGAGAACGTGGCCGTTCCGATGCGCCTGACTGGGACGGATCCCGGCGCGCGGGACGAGCGGGCGATGCTGCTGCTCCGGATGGTCGGCCTGGGCGAGCATGCGCACCAGCGGGCCTATGAGCTGTCCGGCGGCCAGCAGCAGCGGGTCGCCATCGCGCGGGCACTGGCGAACAGGCCCAGGCTGCTGATCGCGGATGAGCCCACCGGGCAGCTCGACTCGCAGAACGCCCGGCAGATCATGCGGCTGCTGCGGGCTCTGTCCGACAGCGAAGGCGTCACGGTGCTTGTCGCTACGCACGATAAGGCAGTGCTGGCGATTGCCGACCGGCAGCTGCGGATCTCCGATGGGCTGGTCAGCGAGACGGCCGCGACCGTCAGCGGAACCTGATCGCGGGACCGGCGGCAGGATCGCGTCCGCGCTGTGCACAGCGGCGCGGCGGCCAGGCTGTCAGAATACGGATCATGCAGACGCTCGTAGTCGATCACCCGCTCGTCGCGCACAAGCTCACCGCCCTGCGTGACGTCCGCACCCAGTCACCGGCATTCCGCCTGCTCAGCGACGAGCTGGTGACCTTGCTCGCGTACGAGGCGACGCGGCACATCCGGGTAGAACGGGTCCAGGTGCAGACTCCCATCGCCCAGGCGGATGGCGTCAGGCTGGCCAGGCCGGTGCCGCTCGTGGTGCCGGTGCTCCGGGCGGGCATCGGGATGCTGGACGGGATGTCCAGGCTGCTGCCCACGGCCGAGGTCGGATTCGTCGGGCTGGCCCGCGACGACCAGACCCTCGTCGCGTCGACCTACGCGGCCAGGCTGCCCGCCGACCTGACCGGCCGGGAGGCGTTCGTGCTCGACCCGATGCTGGCGACCGGCGGGACGCTGGAAACGGTGATCAGCATGCTCGTCTCGCGCGGGGCGGCAGCGGTGACGGCCATCTGCCTGCTGGCCGCGCCGGAGGGCGCCGCCCGGCTTGCCCGGGCTTTCCCCTCCGACGCTCCGGTGCCCGTGCGGGTGGTGACCGCGGGCATGGACCAGGGGCTGAACGACCTGGGCTACATCGTGCCCGGCCTCGGCGATGCCGGCGACCGGCTCTTCGGCGAGATCTAGCGCCGCCCGGAACAGCCGACGTCGTAGACGGCCATATCGCTTTGCTGGCCGATCCTGGCGAGTTACTTCTCACCAGCGAGTTACTTCTCACCAGCGACCCAAACCGACCTTGCGGCGCTGATCGAGGCACGCGGCATCGCCGCCAGCGTGCACGCTGTCTGACCCGTGCCTGGCCCGCCAATACATCGCAACATAAGCCACGCCAGCCACACGCGAATCACCTGCAACGCCGCATCAGTGAGTGGTTAGGAAAAGTCCGGTGCCAGCCGGACAAAACCTAACCGCTGTCTCAAACGGGGCGGTGCGGGTGGCACCGCGGCCGGGCGCGCGGCCGCCGGCCTGGGCAGCGGGCCGCCGACCTGGGCAGCGGGCCGCGAGAGGGTCATGGCACGGACGGCGGGCCGACTCAGATGCCGACGGGATGCCAGACTGTCTTGGTTTCGGTGAACGCCAGCATCCGGCGCGGGCCGGGCGGCGCGGCCCAGTCCTCGTCGGCGGCGAACACTCGCTTGATGTTGCCCGCGGCGAGCCGCTCAAGCTCGCCGCGGCTGGCAGCCTCGACGCCGGTCAGATCGATCGCGTTGACATCCATGTGGCCGGCCAGTACCGGCGCGAGCTCCGCCACGAAGCCGGTGAGCACGTTGACGACCCCGCCCGGCACGTCCGATGTGGCCAGCACCTCAGCAAGCGTGATGGCCGGCAGCGGAAACGGCTCGCTGGCCACCACCACCGCCGTATTGCCGGTCGCGATCACCGGCGCGAGGACGCTGACCAGGCCCAGCAGGCTGGACCTGGCCGGTGCGACGACCGCGACCACGCCCGTTGGCTCCGGCACGCTGAAGTTGAAGTACGGCCCGGCGACCGGATTCGCCGAGCCTGCTACCTGCGCGATCTTGTCCGGCCAGCCGGCGTACCAGACCCACCGGTCGATGGCCGCGGCAACAGCCGGCCGGGCAGCTGCAGCCGAAAGCCCTTCAGCATTTACGCAGCACTCGGCGAACTGCTCAGCGCGGCCCTCCAGCAGTTCGGCGACGCGGTAAAGGACCTGGCCGCGGTTGTAGGCAGTCGCGGCGGACCACTTGCCGACCGCGGCCCGTGCCACGGTCACCGCGTCCCTGGCGTCCTTGCGCGAGGCCCGGGCAGCGTGCGCTAGCAATGCGCCGTCGGCGCCAGTCACCGGGTAAGACCGGCCGGACTCCGACCGCGGGAACGCCCCGCCGATGAACAGCTTGTAGGTCTTCCTGACGTCAAGCCGCTGCGGTTGCGCCGGGCCGGCGGCCTTCGCGGCCCCGGCCTTCGCGGCCCCGGCCTTCGCGGCCCCGGCCTTCGCGGCCCCGGCCTTCGCGGCCCCGGCCTTCGCGGCCCCGGCCTTCGCGGCCCCGGCCTTCGCGG
>Ga0182024_10016199_pt1 | contig 14163 bp, 14 predicted proteins | sample P32metaG_FD_120480 | JGI IMG/M metagenome (GOLD analysis project Ga0182024, IMG submission 120480) | Permafrost microbial communities from Stordalen Mire, Sweden - P3-2 metaG (Illumina Assembly) | ecosystem: Environmental > Terrestrial > Soil > Wetlands > Permafrost | place: Sweden: Stordalen... | reverse complement strand
GCCCCGTCGAACCAGAAGTCCCCTTTCTTGTTCTCCGACAGCCAAGCCTTGGTCGCCTCCGCATCCAGGGGAGGGGGCTGCTCGAATCGTTGGCCCGTGCCCGCCTCGATATATTCGCGCTTTCCGTTTTTCGTGTCGACAGAGCACATGCTTTCCAGCGTAACCTCGCGGAGTGTGAAGTCCTGCCGGCCGACGTCGCTCAGTGGCCAGGCCCGAAATCCCGGCGGCCAGCGTTTCTGGAGCGATGGAGCTCGCACACGGATCGCCGTCAGGAAGAAAGCGCCCGGCGAATCCCTCTGTGGATCTATCCCGGGGATCGGCTGTCGAATCTTGAACGCCTCCACACGCTTCGTGAACTCGTTGAATTCGTCGGCCGGCATGGGGTCGTAGAAGACCGGGCTGAGCGGGTCGCCGAAGACTTCGCTCTCCAACCGCTTGAGCTGCGCCGGGCGCGAAATGTCGGTTCCAACCGGTTTCATGGCCGCTGGGGTTTCCGGCAGGCGGTCGATGTAGCGGCGCATGAAGTCTCGCTGCCGCTCTCGCTCCTTCAGCTCGTCGGCGGTCAATTCTCGGCGATCGAGCGCCGTCCAAAGCCGCCACATCAGCGTGTCGAAGTAAACGCGGAAGGCAGGGTACGAGTCTTTCCCGGCGAACTTTTGCTGCACAAACTTGTCCATCGCCGCCAGCACTTCGGCCCGGCCCGCGCCAGACAGCGGCGTTTTCACCCGCAGCTTGAGATAGTGGTGCAGTTCCGCGCGCAAGGCCGAGAGCGCTTCCGGCGTCATATAAGGCAGGTTCTGCCTTTTGAGCGTGGCGGCGAACCGGTCGCTCACCACGTCGATAAAGTCGGCATCTGGGTCGGAGGCCGCTTGCGTCTCTGCGGCAAGTTCGGCCGGTGAAGGTTCGAAAGGGTTGAGATCGTCATATCCCTCGTCGGCCGGATGAAAGGGAAGGTTCGCCGGCAGGGGCCGGTAGCAGAATTGCAGGATGAACGAATGCGCGTTGCGGGCTCGGTCGACGCGCGCGACCACGATCGTCCCCTCGCCATTTTCCAGCACCATCGTCGGCAGCGTTTCCAGGGCCTGTTTGGCTGCGACTGGGTTGGAAAACTCCGGCACGGCCAGCGACTCGACGGGGGCCTCCCGCAGCAGCCTCTGCAATTCGGCCATCGGCACGCGGTCGACCGCGAATAATTCGGTCTCCTTGAGCGTTGCCATCTTGGTCCCACGCACCGGCAACAGCCGCCGCGTCGCCGCTTCGTACCAGAGGTTCCCTTTCTTGGTCTCCGACAGCCAGTGCTCGGTCGCTGCCGCGTCCAGGGGAGGGGGCTGCTCGACCGGGGCTCTGGCGGCCAAATCGAAATAGGCCCGCTCACCATTTTTCGAGGGACCGACCACCCAGGCGTGCAAACTCCGGTTTACGTCGATGAAATTGAAATAATAGAAATCCGTGGTCGTATTCGCGCCATGAAATGCTCCCAGCCCTCGGTGCTGAACTCCCCACGGCCAGCGCTCCAGCAGCGATCGAGATCGGAGATTCACCACATAAAAAAAGATCGCCCTCGTCGAATTCGCCAGAGTATTGAGCCCGGGCGTCGCCTTTCCCTGGGCATTGACCCCGGGCATCTTAATTTGCTTCTTGAACACCTCGAATTCCTCGGCCGACATGGGGTCGTGGAAGAACGGGCTGAGCGGGTTACCAAAAACTCCCTGTTCCAGCGCGCGTAGCCGCGCCTCGTGTTGCCACTCGGGAGAATCTCGCTCGATGTCCGTGATCGGCAGATCGCGAATGTAGGCGACCATCCACTCGCGTTGGCGGTTTCGTTCCGCGAGCTCGTCAGCGGTCAATTCCGGGCGTTCCGTCGCGGTCCAGAGCTGCCAACTGAGCGAGTCGAAATTGGTCCGGAAGCCGGCATACGAAGCCGGCCCGGAGAACTTGAGCTCCACGAACTTGTCGATCGCTTCCAGCAATTTGGCGCGGCTCGGACCAACGAGCGGCGTTTTTACCCGCCGCCGGAGATACTGGTGCAGCTCTGCCCGCAACGCCGCCAGTTCGACCGCCGTCACATAAGGCAGCTTCTGCTTTTCGAGCGCGGCGGTGAACCGATCGCTGACCACGTCGACATAATCGGCTTCCGAGGCAGCTTCGTTCGGCTCGTTTGGGGCTACCCCGCTCGGCTCGTCGGCGATTGCAGCCGCCGTGTGCCAGGTGGCACACCCCCACGCACAAAGCCAAAAGCCCAAGCCGGCCACCACGACCAGTATCCGGATTGCAGCAAGCATCGTCGGGGCACCTCAAACCCGAATCAACAACCAGTTCGCCATTCTAGCGGCTCGCCGCGACCCGCTGCCGGTAATATTTCAACCCGGGCACGAAGAAGCAGGCGGCCGAAACGACGCCGAACAGCGTGATGTCGCCCGGGATGTCGTAGCGCTGCATCAGCGCCATGACAATCGCCGTGAACCACAAGGCCACGGCCTGCACATAAAACTGACCGGAGAGCATGCCGGCTTTGACCAGAAAGACCATCGAGCTGGCCAGACCGAGCACCGGCGACAGTGAAAGGACCGGCAGTCCAAGCATCATTTCGACCGCCAGCAGGCCGGCGATCGAAACCATGCTGCCGGCCCAAACGTGTGCGATCTGCCGCTCGACAAACGTGACCGGTCCGCTGCGGCGGCGCAGGGTCCAAAAAATTCCGGCCCAAGTCCCCAGACCGGCAATCCACAAACCCAAGTACGGCCAAGGCCGCGTTTCCCCCCGCCACTGCAAGAGATTGGTCAACAGGCAAATGACCAGCAGCACCAAACTGTGCCACATCCACAACAGGCCCCAGTTCTCCAAAACCGTGGCATGATGCGTTTCGCGAAACGCGCGGGCAACGATCTGCCCGAAATGTCCGCTGCGAGCAGCCGTCGGCTCGTCGGCCAGAAACGCGTCGAGGTCGTCGGCCAGCGATCGCGCGTCGGCATATCGCAGTTCCGGCGGCTTTTGCAAACACCGCAGAGCGATCATTTCCAATTCGCGGTCTGCCCGCGGATTGATCAATCGCGGCGGCAGCGGTTCTTGTTCCAGCAACAGCAGCACGGTGTCGACTGGCGAGGCTGCTTGAAACGGCGGCCGGCCGGTCAGCATCTGATACAAAATCGTTCCCAGGCTGTAGACGTCGCACGTCGGGCCCAGCACGCCGCGACCGCCGGCTTGCTCGGGAGCCATGTACGACGGCGTGCCGAGAATGGCCCCCGAGTGGGTCAGATTGGCGTCGGTCTCGATCCGCTTGGCCAGGCCAAAGTCGGAAACGTGCGGCCGGCCGTCGACGTCGATCAAGATGTTGGCCGGTTTGAGGTCGCGGTGGAGCACTCCCCGACTGTGAGCGAACGCCACGGCCCGGCAAACCGGCGCTAGCAAGGCGGCCGCCTCGCGGGCCGGCATCGGTCCCTCGGCCAATCGCTCGGCCAGCGTCGTGCCAGCCACATATTTCATGGTAAAGAAGGGCTGGCCCGCCTGAGAGCCAACTTCGTAGACCGGCACAATTCCCGGATGGTCGAGCTGTGCGGCCGATTCGGCTTCGGCCCGAAACCGGGCCAGGTCGGCGCTGCCGGCCAGGCGTCCGCCCAAAATCATTTTCAGCGCCACGATTCGGTCGAGGCTGATTTGCCGCGCTCGGTAGACAACCCCCATCCCCCCTTGGCCCAGTTCGTCCAGCAACTGGTAATCGCCAAACGTGCGCCCGTCCGGCACCGCTGCATCTTCGACCGGCGCCACGCCATCGACCGGCGCGCCGGCCAGGTGGGCGGCGGTCGGCTCGCTCCCGGCCCGCTTGGCAGAGCCATTTGCGCGCTGGGCAGTATTCTCTGCCCGCTGCGCAACGCAGTCGGCCACCAGCATCGCCCCCCACAGCGATCGCAGCTCGTCGGCCAAATCGCCATGCTGCCGGGCCACCGCTTCGACGTCGGGCGACTCTCCCGCGCGCAGCCGCTCGGACAATCCGTCGATCAACTCGGCCAGACGCTCGTCGCGATCAGACGTCATTCCTCTAACCTCTTGCCTGTAGCCTTTCGCGTCATCGCGTCCCCGGTTTCCCTGGAACTTCATCCAACAGCGAACGCAATCGCCGCATTGCCCTTAGATAGCGCATGCCGGCCGCGGGCGGGCTGAGCCCCAGGACTTCGGCTGTCTCGCCGTTGGACAACTGCTCGAAATGCCGCAGCAGGACAATTTCGCGATCCGTGTCGTCGAGCTGATCGAGCGCCGCTTGAAATCGCAACTCCAGCTCGCGGCCGATGGCGGCGGCGGCCGGCGTGGCCTGGCGATCGCGGATCAGATCGGCCAGATCGACCGCCGATTGATCCGACCAGGACGCTTGCGGCAGCGCTTGCTCGCGATCCAAGCTCCGCCGCTGCGCCCGGCGATGATGGCGATGGGCGTCGATCAATCGGTCGCGGGCCAGGCAGCGCAGCCACAAGTGAAACGGCATTTTGGCCGCCGCCAGATAATCGACCAGCCGCCGATCGGCATCCATCAGCACGTCTTGCACGATGTCGCTGGCATCGACCCGCCGGCCGAGCGCGGGATCGATCCGCAGTCCGATCAATCGTCGCAGTGCATCGCGATGGCGCGCAAGCAGCCGGCTTCGCGCGTCCGGATCGCCACTCCGGGCCATGGCGAGCAGTTGTTCGGTTTCACAAGCGTCGGGCCACATTTGCCTTAGTCTACTTGAGGAAGGCTACAGGCTACAGGCTACAGGCTACAGGCTACAGGCTACAGGGAGGCGAAAGGCTAGAGGCCAGAGGACGAAGCGGGCGGGCGAAACGATTGGGTGACTGGATTGAGCCGCGTAAAAGAATTAAATTCCTCTTCGTCCTGTAGCCTGTGGCCTCTAGCCTGTAGCCGATTCAAATGCGTTGCCCGTGGGCCGAAAGCGATCCCGTGATGCGTGCCTACCACGACCAGGAGTGGGGCGTGCCCGAGCGAAACAGCCGGGCGTTATGGGAGAAACTGATGCTCGACGGCTTTCAGGCCGGTCTGTCGTGGCTGACGATCCTGAAAAAGCGCGACGCCTTTCGCCAGGCGTTTGCCCGGTTCGATCCCCAGGCGGTGGCTCGATTCTCGGAGATGGACGTCGCCCGCCTGCTGGCCAATCCCGGTATCGTCCGATCGCGAGCCAAGATCGAGGCCACGATCGGCGGCGCCCGGGCCTATCTGGCAATGGCCGAAGCGGGGGTCGATTTTTCGACCTTCGTTTGGACAATGGCCGGCGGCGCACCGATCCGCAACGACACCGGCACCATTCAGAGCAAGACACCCCTATCCGAAGCGATGTCCAAAGCCCTCAAACAGCGCGGATTCAAGTTCGTCGGGCCGGTCATCGTCTATGCCTGGATGCAGGCGACGGGCATTGTGAACGACCACGTTGTCGGCTGCTTTCGCCGCGACGCGGTGAGCAATGTGTGATTATTGTTTACCACAGAGGACACGGAGGGACGCAGAGAAATCAAAAAAGTATCAGGCCCCGGCATTTTCGTTCAGACGTTTTGCTTTACAGATTCTGCCACTCCTCGTCTCTTTCTCTGCGTCCCTCTGTGTCCTCTGTGGTAAATCATTAGTTTCAGCGACCTGAGCCGCAACGTTTCGGCTCGTGTTGTCGTTAGCTAGAATCGTCGTTGACAAATGGCAGAACCCCAAAACCCATCGGAGAAATCGAAATGGCTGCCTACATTGTTTTCACGCGCGAGAAGACCACCGACCCGGTCGAACTTGCCAAGTATTCCGAGGTCGCAGGTGCCACACTCGCCGGCCACCCGGCCACGTTGCTTGCCGTCTACGGTCGTCAGGAGGTGCTCGAAGGCCCGCCGGTGGAGGGAGTGGTGATCGTCGAATTCCCCTCCTTTGCCGAGGCGAAGGCGTGGTACGACAGTCCGGCCTATCGCCAGGCGCGCGAGCATCGCTTTCGCGGCTCCGAATACCGGGCCGTGATCGTCGAAGGGCAGTAATTCTGCGCTCGGACCTGCTAACGCAGTCCTCACGCGGTTCGACTGAGCTCACCGAAGTCCGCTCGCTTTTGCCGCTGCGGGCAACGCTCGCTGGTCTACCTGTAGCCTGTAGCCTCAAGCCTCAAGCCTCCTAAATCAGCTTCGCATCGAGCGTGATTTCGGTCTTCAGCAGCTTCGAAATCGGGCAGCCGGCTTTGGCCATGCCGGCCAGCTTTTCGAACGTCGCCTGGTCAGCCCCCGGAACTTTGCCCTTCAGGGTCAAATGGACCGAGGTGATGGCCCAGCCGGCTTCGACCTGCTCCAGCGCGACTTCGGCCGAAGTCTCCATCTCTTCAGCGGTCAATTTGGCTTCGCCCAGAATCAGCGACAGGGCCATCGTAAAGCAGGCCGCATGGGCCGCGCCGATCAGCTCTTCGGGATTGCTCCCTTTTTGTCCTTCGAAACGGCTGGCAAAGCCATAGGGATAGGCCTTCAGCGCGCCGCTCTCGGTCGAGATGCTCCCTTTGCCGTCTTTGATTCCGCCTGACCAGGCAGCCGATCCGCGTCGTTTGATTTTCATTTTCGGTTCTCCGTTGTTGTCGGACCTGTTTGTCGAAAAACGGAGCCTTTACGATACTCTTCGCGGTGACAGCTTACCAGCGGCCCACTTTCACTGTTGCTGGGGGCCAGGCAGCCGCCCTCCCGCCGCGGGGTCTCCGCCGGGTGGCCACCAACAACCCGACGGTGCCGACCGACAACAAGATCAAAGTCGAAGGCTCGGGAGTCCTTTGCACGACGAATTCATCGCCAGCACGTCATCCGTGGATCCCGCGATCGGCTTGCGCGTTACAAGCTCGGTCCAAAACGAAACCAAAGTCCGATCGTCGCCGAGGCCAGGGCAATGCCGGCCGCCAGCGCAATCCAAAAACCGAGCCGGTCGGCAAGCGCCAGTGGAATGAACAGTGGCAGCCCGAGCGGCACCAGCACCAGCGTTTCGCGCGACAGTCGCGCGATCACCGCCGGATCGCGATCCTGCAACCACGTCGCGATGAAGGCCAGGATCGAAAGAATGGGGAGCGTCAGCAGCAATGCCCCCGCGCGTGGATAGCGCGCCGCTATGTGGGAAACCGCCACGACAATGGCGCCAGCGATCAGCGCTTTGAAGATGTTGAGCATCCGGCCATCATAGCCGATCGCAGCGCGTCCGATCCACGCTCAGACGCTCGAACTTTCGGGCGTGTTGGCCGCGGCGGTCTTGGTTTCCACCGGTTCGTGCGTGGGAGGCACAAACTTGGGAGCCGTCGCTTCTTCGATCTCGTCGATCGGACGCTGCGATACCCGACTCGAAGAACTGGCGGAAGTGTCGGCCAGATTGACCTCGCTCTGAATGTCGCGCAGCCCCTTCTTGAATTCGATCAAGCCCTTGCCGAGCGATCGACCGACCTCGGGGAGACGATTGCCGAATAGCAGCACGGCAATCACGCCCACGATCAACATCTCAATTGGACCCAAACCGAACATGATCGCACCTCGAACTTTTTTTAACCGATTAAAAACCGTTTCGCCGGGCCTGCCAGGCGGCCCTGCCACGTTGATTCTCAAGGCCCGCTACTTGGCCGGGCCGCTTTTGTCGTCCGGATCGTCGTCGTTGTCGCGTAGCCCCTTCTTGAATTCGATCATCCCCTTGCCGAGCGATCGACCGACCTCGGGCAGGCGATTGCCGAACAGCAGCACGGCAATCACGCCCACGACCATCAACTCCATGGGACCTAAGCCGAACATGACCGCGCCTCGTGCGTCTTGGTTCACCGAATAAGAACTGCTTTGCCCGGGGCCTGCCGTGTCGCCCGACCCCACCTACCTCGACCGCCGGCTACCCGGTGGGGCGACTGTCGCCCGTTTGTTCTTCGAGCCGCCGCACACGCTCTTTCAATTCCTTTATTCCATCGCCGGGCGAACGCAGCACGCGAAAAAGCAGCACCAACACCAGCACGGGAATGCCCAAAAGCAGAACGGAAACCACGCCCACGATCAACATCTCTACTGGGCCCAAGCCGAACATGATCGCGCCTCGATCGTCTTTGCGCCGATTAAAAACCGCTTCGCCGGGAACCCTGCCGATTCCTTACTCCTGCGAATGGCCGCTACGCAGTAGCACAAACGTCACCGCCAGAAGACCCAAACACATGCCGCCAATGATTACGAACTCAATGGGACCCAGGCCAAACATGATCACCTCCTGGAGGCGGCGCTACCGACAGTTATTATACGGCCGGCTACTTGGCCGGATGTGTGTCGTCTTTTTGTTCTTCGATCCCCTGCACACCTTTTTTGAATTCCATCATCCCCTGTCCCAGCGAACGCATCACCGAGGGAAGCCGGTTGCCGAACAGCAGCAGCACCACCAGCGCGACAATACCCAATTCAACGGGGCCAGCGCCAAAGAAACCAAGCATCGCAGCACTCGCGGGGTGGGATGCACCGGCGGCCCTGAAAAAAACAGCCGACGCAACGGGGGGGAATTTCGTTCGCCCGTGACAGCCCCTTTGGCCGCCTGACGCGCTAACTCAATTCTACTGGCCACCCCGGGCATGTCAAACTTGCGATTGCCGGCGATGGGCGGCCCGGCAGGGGCCAAAAGGCTTTGAAGGGACGTTACTTAGGCTTCCGGCCCAGCGACGCGGCCTCGATATGGAAGGGGAGATAGCGGTAATAGACTTCCAGGCACAGGGTCCCCAAGGCGGTACTGTAGGCACGCCCGCCACAGGCCCCCCAAACCGGATCGGGATCCCAACTGCCGGCCAGACTGCCTTCGCTCCGCTGGCTGCCGACCAGCGTGTTTTGCAGGGCCTCGTTCCACTGTTTCCAGCGATCCCCTTGCAACTGATACATCGCCAGGGTGCCGTAATACCAATAATAGAAGTTCGGCTCGCGCCGGCCGGGAAGCTCGCCGAGCAGAAAATCACCCGCCTCGTCACAGGCCGGACTGGTGCGCGGCAGTCCCAAAAACTGCCGGCAGACGAGCGCCTCGGCCGTCATCGTGCGGGTTGTCCGATGGCCGGGCCGGTAACTGGCCAGCCCCCCGTGTTTGCCCGACGAGACACTGCCGATAAAACGCAACATGCCGAGCCGCGTCTCGGTCGGCATCGGAATGCCGGCCAGTTCGGCACTCTTGAGTGCCATGAATTGCCAGCCCAACTGGCTCATGTCCCCTTGTTCGCGCGGCTGATAGCGCCAACCGCCGCCGCCGGGCTGTTGGCTGCGCAGGGTGTAATCGATCGCCCGCTGGACCGGCGTCCGCAAGCGGTCGTCCTGCGACATGGCGCAGCACTCGCTCAAGGCGAACGTGGCCATGGCGTGGCAATACATTTTTTCGTACAGCGTTCCCTGGCCACCCAGGTTGCCGTCGGCGGCTTGAGCCGACACGAGGAATTCGACACCGCGGCGGACCTGTTCGCGATGGTCTCCTTCGCGATGCGTGTGGCCCGAAGCCAAAAAAGCCAGCAAGGTCAGCCCCGTCAACCCGGTGTCGGCCTGTGTGCCGGCGTCGCGGCGATCTTGACCCTCGATCACCGTGCCGCGTCCCGCCTCGAGTCGGCGTCCGCTCCAGCGTCCATCGGCGTTTTGGGACGACGCCATCCAGGCCAGTGCCGCCTTGACGGCCGCCTCGGTTTCACGCGTGCCGCCATGTCCGATCGCCGCCCGCAGCCGGTCCGGCTCCATCCGCAGCTCGTAGATTTGCGGCAGCGAATGGGGAGGCGAATCGCCGGCCTGTGCCCCATCGGGTGCCGCCGAACCGGGCGTTTGTCCCGCGCTGCCGGACGGACTGCCAGGCTCGCGCGTGACGTCTTGCAGTGGCTCGGCGCTGGCGGCCGCCGCGGGTCCAGCGCCGCGACCGGTTCGCTCCTTGCCCGTTTCCTTCAACGCCGAAGCAATCGGCGCAATCGCGGCAAACACTTCGGCCGGAGCGGCTACTGGCGCCGGACGTACCGCCTCGCCATCGGGCTCCGGCGGCACGGCCGTCATCGGTGGCCGCTCGGGCGCGACTGGACTGGACGCTGTGCGCTCGGGCCGCGGTGCATCGATCGGCGCCGCAGGCGTCGGAGCACTCGGCCCGTTCCGCCGCTCCGCGTTATTTTCTGCAGTCGTCGGACGAACCATCTCATCAGGGATCCGCGCCGCCGGCTCGTGCCGCGTCGGCGGCGGCTGGGCCGCAGGCGGCTCGAAGGCAGCTTTCGCTGGTTTGGCGGTCGTGATCCGCTCGGTCAGTTCGGCGACGGGGCTCGTGCCCAACGTTTCCCACGATCGCTCGGACGTCGGATCGGCATCGGATGCGACGTCGGCATTCGTCAGGCCATCGACGTCCGAGGCGATAAACGCCACCCGCAACGGGCCGGAACTGTTCGGTCCCCGCCCGCCCGCCACGATGTCGACCGTGGTGGTGTAAATTCCCAGCAGCAGGTGGGCGACCAGCGACAAGACAATGCACTTCCGCAGCGGATGCGATTGACCCCACCGGGTGCGCATCAACACCAACAGCGCCAGCGTCAGCGCGACGAGCCCCGACCAAACGATCCAGCGGACCATTTGGGCGTCGAACATCGCGGCCAGAAGCAGCAGGCCGTTAGCGCCGTGCATGGGCGGGCTCCGCACTGGCTGAGCGCACGGAAATGGCCATCTCGACAACGCCCGACTGTTTGCACGCCGCCAGCACGTTGGCCACCTGCTGCAACGGCGTGTTGCCGTCGCCGCGCACCAGCACCCCCAGCCGAGGATATTCGGCATGGGCATGGGCCAGCCGGGTCGTCAGCTCGGCGAGCGTGACCGTTTGACGATCGAGCGTAATCACGCCGTCGTGGTAGACGTTGACGATCCGTTTGTCGGGAGCCGCCGTCATTGCGCCCGCGGCGTTGACCTTGGGCACTTCCAACTCGATCTGCCGTTCCGACTCGATGAACTTGGTGCCGATCATGAAAAAGATGATCAACAGAAACAAGACGTCGATCAGCGACGTCAGGTTCAGCGCCGGCATCTCTTCGAGTTGGCTCATTTTCAATGGCATAGAACATCTACCGCCTGACCGACCGACTCATTAAAAACACCAACGATCCTACATCGCTGCGTGATAACCAATCACAAATATTTCACCGCAGAGGACGCAGAGAAGACAAGAAAATGCAGCACTGCATCGTGCCAACGGCCTGAGCAATTCTTTCTTTTTGGAACTGCATTCCTCTGCGACCCTCTGCGTCCTCTGCGGTGAAATAATCATTCGTTGTCGGCGAGACACCCGCGTCTCGTCCGGACAAGCATCGCCGCCTTAAGCCGCCGCGGCCCGAGTCTTGCTTCGCGCCGCCTTCGCGTCGGCCAGCGCTTCGGCCGAAATGGCCCCCACGACCTCCTGTCCCAAGTTATCGATATCGACTAGCAGCCGATCGACTCGGCTGACGAAGAACAGATAAATGCAGAGCGCCGGAATCGCGACCGACAGGCCGGCGGCCGTGGTCAGCAAGGCCTCGCTGATGCCGCTAGCCAGCAGTTCGGTCCGGCCCATCGCGTCGCTGGTGGCGATGTCGTTGAACAGGTGGATCATGCCGAACACGGTTCCCAGCAATCCCAACAGCGGGCTCATCTGCGCCACGGCATTGAACAGCCGAATATAGCGGCGCAAACCGTGGGCCACGCGCTCGCCCGAGTCGATCATCGCCTGCTCGATTTCCACCGACGAGCGGCCCCATTTCCTCACCGCGCCGGCAAAAACGTCGGCCACGGGGCTCTGACTCTCTTTACACAGTTCCAATGCCTGGTCGCGGTCGAGCTTGCCTTCGCGCAACTGCAGCAAGAATCGCTTCACGAACGGAGCCGGAATCACCCGGCCGCGCCGCAATGCGATCGCCCGCTCGAAAACGAAGACCAACGTCACAAACGAGCAAATCACCAACGGACCCATCAGCAATCCGCCTTGGCGGATAATCTCGAATAGATTCTTCGGACTCACCATGCCTTGTTTGGCGGGCTCGACCGCCGCGGTCTCTCCCGCCGCCGGCGGCACCTGCACCTGGTCGGCCGCTTCGAGCCAGGCCGTGCAGGCCAGCAAGACCCAAATCGTGCCGGCCGCCAATGCAAAGAGCAACCGACGTGTACGCTGGGCAAACGATGACATGCGTGTTTCCTCGCTGACAAATGTGCCGGCTTGTGTCGCGCAAAAGGAGTAAACGACCGAAAACGCGTCGCGGCGGTTATCCTTTGGCCCTTATCCCTTGACCTGCCCCTTGGTTCGGGGCGGAGTCTCGTGTTTTTGTGCCACGCGCAGCCGCTGTTTGGCTTCTTCGGTGAATTCGCTGTCCGGATAGGTCTTGATCAAGCGATCATACGTTTCGATTGCCTGCTGATACTGGCCCAACATTTCCTGACACTTGGCCGCCTGCAACAAGGCGCCCGCCTGCCACTTGGGCCAGTCGTAAAGGATTTCCACGCGCAGATAGGCCGCCACCGCCTCGTCGAAGCTCTCTTGATGAAAGAACGTTTCGCCGATCATCCATTGGGCCATCGCCGCGGTTTCGGTCTTGGCCCCCGTGGTCGAGCGGATCACCCGGTTATAGGCCTCGCGCGCCGCGGCGAACTCGCCCTGGCTGGCCAGCGCCCGGCCAATCACATAGTCGGCCTCGTACTGCTCTTCGAACTGCGGATAATCCGTCGCGATCCGCTCGGCAATTTCCAACGCCTCGGCCCAGCGGTTTTGCTGACCGAGCGATTGCGCCCGCCTGAGCGGAATCATCGCCAGCCATTTCTCCGAGCGGCCGGCGGTCTGGCCGTCGAGCTGCGCGAATTCCTCTTCCGCCCGCACATATTCGCGCTGGCGGTAACTCGCCTCGGCCTGCCAGTATTTGGCCGCCAGGACCAGCGGGCTGTCGGGGCAATCGCGCGCCAGCCGCGCCAGCGGCCCCGCCGCTTCGGCCCACGACTCGCGCGCCAGTGCCACGCGCCCTTCCAGATAAAGCGCCTCGGCCAAAATTTTCGGCGCCGGCTCAACGGCCGAAACCTCACGGGCCAACGATTGCGCCGCATCGTAGTCTTTGGCCGCCAACGCGCGCTCGGCCAGCAAATAGGTGGCGTCCGGCACCAGTGGGCTTTGCGGCCAATCGTGCCGCAATCGTTCGAGCGCCTCGGCCGCGTCGTCATCGCGCGCCTGATCCGCAAGCGTTTGCGACCAATAGTAGAGCAGCGCGTCGTACTGGCCGAAGGCCGGCTCGATCGCCGCCAATTGGCGATAGTGGGCCTCGGCCTCGCGCATCCGGCTCAGCCGATGCTCCAGCCGGGCCGCTTTCCAGAGCGCCTCGGAATATTGCTTGCTGCCGGCATAGCGCTCGACCACCAGGCCATACATCGTCAGCGCAGGATCCGACTGGTCGAGCATCTCCAACGCCTGGCCCCGCACCAGCGCCGCTTCCGGCGCCCGCGCGTCGTCGGGATAGTCATTGAGCAATCGCTCGAAGGTTGCCGCCGAGCCGACCGCATCGGAAAGTTGCAACTGCGACCAGGCCAGCCCGGCCAGCGCTCGGGCCGAGTAGTCGGGAGCGACTCCGTCTTTGGTCAGCGACTCGAACAGCGCTCTGGCCCAAGCAGGGTCTTTCGACAACACGGCTTCGGCCAGCCAATACGTGGTGGCATGGGCGAACTCGGCCGGCGGCTTGCCGGGCAGGAACGCGTTATAGGCGGTCTTGGCCTCTTCCAAGCGTCCGGCGCGGCCGTAGCAAATCGAAAGTGCCGCTCGGGCTTGGGTCACGCGCGCCGGATCGGTGGCCCGCTGCTCGACGAGCTCGAGCGGGGCGATCGCGGTGTCCCAATGTTGGCCGCCCGCCCGGGCGAGGCCCAAACAAAATTGGGCTTCATCATTCGCCGCATCGCGGTCGACGACCGCCGCCAGGCAGCGTTCGGCTTCGTCGTAGCGATCGAGTTTGTAAAACGCCCAACCTTGGGCGGTCGCTGCCTTGTCGACGAGTTGCGGATCGGCCGCTTTGTCCCCGGCCCGCTCGACCAAAGCTGACAGGGCTGCGGCGGCCGCCTCGTAGTTGCCGGCCTCGTTTTCCAAGACGCCCAGTCGATATTGCGCTTCGTCGGCCAGGGGGCCAGGGGCGCCGGCCAAGGTTTGAAAGGCTTGCCGGGCTTCGTCGATGTCGCCGAGCGTTTC
>Ga0182024_10016198_pt1 | contig 14164 bp, 10 predicted proteins | sample P32metaG_FD_120480 | JGI IMG/M metagenome (GOLD analysis project Ga0182024, IMG submission 120480) | Permafrost microbial communities from Stordalen Mire, Sweden - P3-2 metaG (Illumina Assembly) | ecosystem: Environmental > Terrestrial > Soil > Wetlands > Permafrost | place: Sweden: Stordalen... | reverse complement strand
TGGTGTGCATCTGGCCTTCGACGGCCTTGGTGCCGTACTCGCCGGTGGCGCCGTAGGAAAAGCCTTTCTTGACGCCGGCGCCGGCCAGCCACATGGGGTAGCCGGTGATGTTATGGTCGCGGCCGTCGGGGCCCTGGGCGGAGGGGAGCCGGCCGAACTCGCTGCCGAAGATCACCAGCGTTTCGTCAAGCAGGCCGCGCTGTTCGAGGTCGGCCAGAAGAGCGGCGGTGGGCTGGTCGGTTTCGGCGCAGTTTTTAATGAGGCCCTGGTGCAGGTTGTTGTGCTGGTCCCAGCCGGGATGGCAGATCTCGACGAAACGGACGCCGGCCTCGCTCAGCCGACGCGCCATGAGGCACTGGCGGGAATAGCTCCCGGCTGGGCCGGGCTTGACGCCGTAGGCATCGAGCACCTCTTTGGGCTCCTTTGAGATGTCGAGTAGTTCCGGCACCTTCCCCTGCATCTTGAAAGCCAGCTCATATGACTGGATGACCCCGTCAAGCTGATCGGTGGCACCGGGGGTGCTGGCGAAACTGCGGTTCATCGACTGGAGCAGATCGATTTGCTTGCGCTGCAGGCCGAGCGAACCCTGCGCCTTCAGATCGGCGACGTAGCCGGTGTCGCTGACGCGCGTCCCCTGGTAGTAGGCGGGGAGAAAGGCGCTGCCGTAGTTGGTGGCCCCGCCGAACTGGGGCGGCGGGTTGATGGTGATGTAGCCCGGGAGGTCCTGGTTTTCGGTGCCCAGGCCGTAGAGCAGCCAGGAGCCCATTGAAGGCCGAACCAGCGATGCCAGGGCGGTCCCGGTGTGGAGTTGGATGACGGCCTGCGGATGAGCCGGGGTATCGGTGTGAAGCCCGCGCAGGAAGCAGAATCTGTCAACATGTTGGGCCATGTGGGGGAACAACTCGGAAATCCAGGTGCCGGTCTGGCCATACTGGCTGAACTTGAACTTGGACGCGGTCAGCACGCCGCCGCCGGGTGCGACCTTTTGATCGTCTTTCTGTAGCTGCGGCTTGTATTCGATCGTATCCACCTGTGACATCGCCCCCTGCATGAACAGGAAGATGACCCGCTTGGCCTTCGCGGGAAGAACCGGGGCCTTAGGGGCCAGCGGATGGAACTCCGAAACGTCGCTGGCTGCGGCCGTGGCGGCGCTCTGACCGAGCAGACCGGCGAGAGCCAGGTAACCGAACCCCGCGCTGGCGGTCTTCAGAGCCTGACGGCGGGACAACCTTACTCCGGGGAACTGCGATTGAGAGGGATTGGACATGGCGATTCCTTGAGATCTCCAGGACAAATCTTGGGTAGGGGCGGCTTTAGCCGCCGTCAGCGTCGATGCGACGTCGGAACGGCGGCTCTAGGCTCTGCCTGAAAACTCGACGGGCCGCGGCGGGCCGGAAACGCCCCGTCTGCTTCGTTCTCGCTCCTCAACGACTCTTTCGGTTGAGTCGCTTCGTCGCGACGCCTCGCATCCGGGGCATTTCCGACCCGCTGCAATCCCGACGAGTTTTCAGACAGAGCCTAGCCGCCCCTACGTCGATCGAGATACGAACACTACTTCACATACCTGAACTCCGCCGACCCGAGCAACGCCTGGCAGAAGCTGGCCCACGCGGCCTGTTTCGCGCTGGCCGGCTTGACGACTTCTTCCTTCACGACAACGGCTTCAGGGACCAGTTGGTCAACGTTCACCGGCGGGTCGAGCTTTGTCTGGCCGGGCTGGGTCGTCGGACCCCCAGCGCCGAGGGCGGCCAATGCCTTCGTCTGTTCCAGTGAAATCGCCCGGGCCTGAGCCCTTTTTCCGGCGTTGTCGCCGGCGGCCTTGACGGGGTCGGGGTCTGACGCCTTTGAGGGACCGGCCGATGCTCCGGCATCGTTGCCTCCGCCAGCGCCCGCATCGGCATCTGCGAAGGCCACCGGCTGCTCGGATGCCGACGGCGTTTCGTCCACAACTTCGTGGGCGGCGGCTTCGTAGTCGGCCAGGTAACCTTTCACGCGATCGATTTCCGCCGGCTTTGCCGGCCGGCCCAGCGTCAGCCGGTACGCCTCGTCGATCCGCGCGGCATCATCGATGTCTTTCCTGGCTAGCACCCGGTTCGCCAGGTTCAGCGACTCCCGGCGGACAAACGGATCGTTGAGCAGGTACAACGCCTGCGTTGCCACCGTGGTTGCGTCGCGGCTCCCGGTCACCATCCCCTGCTCGGCAAAGTCGAAAACCTCCAGGGAAGTGGGCACCAACCCGCGCAGCAGCGGCAGGTAAACGCTGCGATGGTTGCTGGCCTGCGCCAGGGTGCCGAACTGGGCGGCCTCGGGGCCGTTGTTCCGCAGTTCCGATACCTTCAGTTTGCTGGCCGGCGACACCTCGGGGCGTGAGGCGTCAAGCTGCCCGGCGGCAAGAAGCGTCGCATCGCGGATTTCTTCGGCGTCCAGCCGGCGCGGGTTGTGCCGCCAAGTCAGACGGTCTGCGGGGTCCGCGGCGGTGTTGGCAGCGGTTTCCTCGGCGCCGAGCTGATAGACCCGGCTCAAGGCGACCGTCCGCACCATTTTCTTGACAGACCAGCCGTCGCGGATGAGCTGGTTGGCCAGGTAGTCGAGCAACCGCGGGTTGGAGGGGACGTCACCCATCGAGCCGAAGTTATCAACGGTCTTGACAATCCCCTGCCCGAAAAGGTGCTCCCAGACACGGTTGGCCATGACTCGCGGCGTGAGGGGGTTCTTGGGGTTGGTGAGCCACTGTGCCAGTTCGAGCCGGCCGCTCTGGCTGGGATTGACCTTGGGCTCGCCATCCCAGTGAACGACCGAAAGGAAGTGCCTGGGGACGACCGGGCCGAGTTGTTCGGCTTCGCCGCGGATGCGGATTTCCGTGTCGCCGACGGTTGCCGAGTCGCGAACGCCCAGGCAGATCGAGGCGGTGTCCGCTGGATTGGTCAGATCATCCAGTTCCCTCTGAAGGGCCTCATACTTGAGCCGGAAAGGTCGTTGGGTCGGCAACCCGTTGGCGGCCTTTTTCAAGCCCGCCGGCGTCCCGCGGATGGCGTCCCAATCAGCCTTGGCCTTTTCCACCTCCGCCGTCAGCTCCTTGACCTTGTCGGCTGGCGGCGGGGGAGGCGCCTTTTCGTTCCCGCTGGTAAGGTGCAGGAGCATCGAGGTGTCGTAGTAGGCCATCCCGCCGCCGCCCATCTTGTTCCGCAGGCCGGCGCACAGGTCGGTGCTGTGAAAGATGCCGGCCAGCCCGTAGTAGTCGGCCTGGGGGATCGGGTCGAACTTGTGGTCGTGGCACTTGGCGCAGCTCGCGGTCAGGGCCAGCACCGATCGACTCACGGTGTCGATCTGCTCGTCGATATTGTCCATGACGTAGCGGACCTTGAATCGCTGGTTGACGTCTTTGACGCCCAGCACGAGGAAGCCGGTGGCCTCCAAATGCTCGTCATGTTCCTGCGGTGTGGCCGCGGGGAGAAGGTCGCCGGCGATCTGCTCCCGGACAAACTCGTCGTATGGCTTGTCGTTGTTGAACGCATCGATGACGTAGTCGCGATAGCGCCAGGCCTGCGGATAGGGGAGGTTGCGCCCGGACCCGGTGGATTCGGCATACCGTGCGACGTCGAGCCAGTGCCGCCCCCAGCGCTCCCCGAACGAGGGAGATGCCAGAAGCCGGTCCACAAGCCGTTCATAGGCGTCGGGCGACAGGTCCTTGGTGAATGCGTCAATTTCCTCGGGAGTCGGCGGCAGGCCGGTCAGGTCGAAGGTGACTCGACGGATGAGCGTGAGCCGGTCGGCGTCGCCAACGGGCCGAAGCCCCATGTCTTCCAGACTCGCCAGGACAAAACGGTCGATGTCGCCGCGCGGCCACGCTCCGTCGCGCACTTCCGGGGCCTTGGGATCGGTCAGCGGCTGCCAGGCCCAATGGTCCGTCCGGAGTTTGTCGTAGCGAGGCTTGGGCTTGCCGGCCAGAACCGCCGGTGCCGCTTCGTTGGGCCAGGCCGCGCCGTCCTTAATCCACAGTGCCAGGTCCGCCACCTGCTCCGGCGTGAGCCGCTTCTTCGGCGGCATCTGGAGGTCGGAATCGGTGTAGCTGACCGCCTCGATCAGCATGCTCTTTTCCGGATGGCCCACGACGATCACGGGCCCGTTGTCCCCGCCGGCCAGCAGGCCGCCGCGGTCGTCAACCCTCAGTCCGCCCTTGGCGTTGGTGTTGGCCGAGTGGCAGTTGTAGCAGTTGTCAACGAAGACGGGCCGGATCTTCATTTCGAAGAATTCCAGCGCCGACGGGGCGGCCGGCGCCGTGGCGGCGGCCGCTTCGGCGGCATGTGCCGGCCACGAGGCGCCAGCCAGCATGAGTGATGTACGCAGGAGCGATTTCAATCGCATCGTTCCAAGTCCTTTCTGAAGTCGTTGTTCAAAATACGTTGATGTCGCCCGGTTATTCCCCGCTACTCGCGGTTGCCCGGAATAAATTGCGCCCGGCGATTCAGTGTTTGTTACCGCCCGCGGCGCCGTCGCAGCAGCATCGACGCTGATGTCACGCCGGCGGTGCAAAGACCTGCCGGTTCCGGCGTATTGCTACTGGTGGGCTGCAAGTTGCCGGCCAGGATCTCACCGGCGCCATCGCCGAGGCTCTCATATTCGAGGTCTCCCGTGTATGCCGACGCCGGGGCAAAGCTCCAGCCGGTGACAGAGGAAGGACCGGCCGAGTCCCACTCGGCCAAGACGTAGCTGCCGGAGTCCGGCGTCGTGCCGTTATCAAAAATGTTGACCAGCACGTTGCGGGTCGCGTCGCTGGGATCGACGGAAAGAGTATCGGCGACAACTCCCGGAGCCGAGCTTGCCGATCCTCCCGATGGCAGGGCATAGCCGAGCGCCGCGCCGTCCTGCAGCGAGAGGGTATTGCCCGCGGTGATCGTGAGCGTTCCGGAATTGAGCCCTCCGCCCGGCGAGCCCGTGCCGCCATAAATCGTACCGCCGGAGGTGATCGTGACGGATCGGCTTATGGTGCCGGTGCCCGTCAATGCGCCGTTCTGAACGGTGACGATCGCGGGGGCGGAAAGCAGCGCGCTGTCGATCTCGAGGGTGCCGGACGAAATGGTGGTGTTCCCGCTGTAGCCGGCACTGCCGCCGGAGACGATGACGCGGCCCGGCCCGGCGATCTTGACGTTTGAGCTCACAAAGTTAGAGGCGCCATCCGAAATGCCGCCGGTGAAGGATATCAGACGACCGTTGGCGTTTGTGTTTTCGATGGTGACGTCGGTGTTGAGCGAGACGGACCCGCTCCAGGTGGCGGCAAGTGTGGTCCCGGTGCCGTTGCTGCCGAGGGTGATCGTTCCGGAGGACCCCGACTGCACGATGACGTTGTTGGAGAACGTGTTCGCCCCCTGGCTGAAGAGGCTGGCTTTGTTGGTCCCGCTGGTGTCGCCGACGAAGACGGGTGACCCCGGGCTGCCGAGGCTGCCGTTACCACTGAGGACAACGCTGCCGTTCAGGATCGACGTCTGGCCGCCATAGGTATTGGTGTTGGTGGTGAACGTAAGCGTACCGGACCCGGTCTTGGTCAGTCCGAACCCATTTCCGCCGTCGCTCACCCCGCCGGTGACTGTGACCCCGCCGCTGCCGTCGATCTGCCAGGTTTGGCTGGAGCCGAGGACGAGCGGCGAGGCGATGGTCTGCGTGCCGGTCGAGGTGCTGTCGCGAAGTAGGCCGATGCCGGACACGCCCGCTCCTGCTTCGAGCGTCAGGGTAATCGTCCCGCTCTTGGTGATTGAGAACGTATTGGTGACGCCGAAATAGTCGAGTTGATCGATGGCGTTCGGGCTGCTGGAGGAGTTATCGCTCACGTTCGCGGTGGTGCCGGTATTGGTGAACTCGGCAATCTCGCTGCCGGTGGGTCGGGTGCCGAGCGTCCAATTGGCGGTGGCATTCCAATTTGCATTTGTGGCAGCGGTCCATTGGTTCATGGAATCACCCATTGCGGCCGGCGAGCCAACGAGGCTGCCAGCAAGGACGAGCACGCTCGCGTAAGTCACACGGCTTCGTTTCGGCGGCTTGTCGGCGGCGCGACTGGATTCCTTAAGATGCCGTGCATCCAGTAAATAGCGTCTTTCTTGATTCATGGGGGCACTCCCGTCAAGGCTTGTCACATAAATGTCTATTATATTGGTAGTTTAACTAGGGATTAAGTCGGTGATGTCACTTCGCGCCGTCGCATGGGTCCATGACGACGTCGTAGATGGAGTGCGGCTCGGTATGCACCCCGCCGCCAATGCCGGTCACGGGGTCGACACCGTTATCGGAGCAGAAAATGTTGTCCCTGAATGGCAGGCCCGGCATGACCGGGCCGCAAAAGGGACTCGTGCACCATTCGACGTGCCCGTCCACATACGCCACGTTCTGTCCCTTGCACTTGTGGTTGTTCGAGTTCGCCCGCGACATGACCGAAGGCGGATCGGTATAGGCGACCGAGGAAGCATCCTGGGTGACCGTGCTTCCGTTCATCTGTGTCCCTCCACTGCCAGGATTGATGTCCGAGGCGATCGGATAGTCGTCAGTGGTGGTCAGGTCGTAATGCCATCCGACCGCGACAGTGTTGGGGAACTGAGCCGCATAGCTGTAGCTGTTGTAGACCCGCATTGGCGTGGGGAAATTGGAATACTGGTCGATGGTTCCGGCATCCAGCGTTTGGGCAACAATGTTACTGGGGCAGCGGAAGGCCTCCGGAGGCAGGGCGCCGGACCGCAGCAACAAGTAAAGGGATGCGCCGTCATTGTCCACGCCGACCGGGCCGGCTGGGTCGGCAATGCTGAATGGTTCACTCGCGGGATTATTTCCCATTCCGCCCTGGCAACTGTTGGCCAATCCGCCGTTGGGTTCGTAGTAGGTGCGGGGGAAATTCCCCTGGTGCTCATTGGCGTACATGATGCAGGCCATTGCGATCTGGCGAAGATTGCTGGAGCACTTGACGCGGTTGGCGCCTTCGCGGGCGCTGGCCAAAGCTGGCAGGAGAATGCTCACCAGCACCGCGATAATCCCCACCACCACCAGCAACTCGACCAAGGTGAAGCCTCTCTTTCGGGTCCTTCCTGAATCAGCCATAAACATTTTACACCTCAATGTTTAGATACATGCCTTCGCGGAACGTCTCGGCACGAGGTCCTGATGCCATCCTCGGCAGGGGTCTCGGCGTCATTCGTTTAACGACAATTCCTATAGGAATAGTAATAGTTTATTCGGGAAGGCAGCCGAACTCAATGGAGTCGGTGGCGTTGTCGAGTGAAACGCACATTGTTCATTTAACAAGACTGCACTGTTGGCGTCCCAATCGATTGGCAGTTCTGTCCGGATCGGCCGGAGCATGGGTGGCAGAACGTGCGGATACTTCTGGGCCGCGCCGCACGACGAAGTACGCGGTTCATTTCGTCCAGAGCTTTCACCGGCTCAGGGAAGTTTTTGAACGCCGCCGCGCAGTAGACGAAATCGAACGATTCATCGGGGAACGGCATGGCCGAAACATCCCCGTGGCGGAAATCGATTTTCACATGCGTCTCTTGGGCGTTCTTCGATGCAGTTTTTCCAGGTCGGGGAACCCGTGTTGCTGTGAGAGATAAGCAGAATCAAGTGGTCCCGCCAGACTTCCGACACACATCCAAAAACGCCTCAGGCTTAAGAACCTGTAACCGGTTTTGAGTCAGTTGACGAAGCTGTTTGGCCGCAGCGGAATGGTCCGTTGGCAGGATCAACAGATCGCGGTCACGGGTCACGAGGTAGTCCGCTGCCGCCGCAATCGCCAGGTCAAGATAAGGCTCGTCGTCAGGATCGCGTTCGTAGTCGACGTAGTGTGGAACCGTTCGCCACAAGTTGGCGCGATAGGCGAGATCCTTGAGGAACGAATCAATGCTGGCAGGCGTCACATGCGGGGCGCGTTCAAGAACGAAGGGACGGCTCAGAACATCGCGCGCTTCAGAAAGCGCATCCAAGCTGGTCACTAACTGCACTCGACCCACCTCAACAAGCCGAATGCATTCACTCGAAGGACCTCGGCGTGTCAGGAAGGCCTGGAACAAAACGTTGCAGTCAAAGATGGCGCGCGGCCGCGTTGCGTTCATGGCTCATCGCGCTGTTGGCGCGATCGACGTTCCGCGCGGGCCTCTGCCAACGCCCGATCAGCCATGCTGTCGATCTCTTCAAGGCTGATGCCGGCTTTTTCAGTGGCATCGTGGATCGGCGAGAGCAGTTCCGACAGGCTTGGCCGACACGTGGCATACAGCATCGCGTCATGCACAAACGTTCCCAGGTCTTTGCCAACTTCCGCGGCCCGCTGTCGAAGCAGGGCTTCTTCATCTGGTGCAAGGTCAATCGTTAGTGTCATTACAATGCCTTTGATACCTGTTTCGCTTTGCGCACAATGCACGTCACGTCTAAAAGTGCGGTGCCTTAATTATATCCGGGCTTTCTCGCACGCGACAGCCCATCTGACCAATCCTTTACGGCCGGCTCTCCGCCGGTCCGACTCGGAGATTGAGTAGATCGTACCGTTCGTTTGCATTTCATCCAATTCTGGCGGAAATGGCGTCCCAGTCGATTGGCAGTTCTGTCCGGATCGGCCGGAGCGCGGGTGGCAGAACGTGCGGATACTTCTGGGGCGCGCCGCAGTTGTAGATGACCACGCGTTCATCCGCGTCGATCCAGCCGTCGCGAACCAGCTTCTTTGCCGCGCCCACGCACGCGGCTGATTCGGGGCCAACGCTGATCCCCTCATTGCTGGCGGCCAGCTTCATCCAGCCTGCGATCAATTCCAAAGGGGCAGTTGGCTATCATCCTTGATCCACAGGTCATTGAGGCCAATCTCCTGGCCGAGGCGGGGACAACGAAGCAGAGGAGTCAGACCCTCGCCGAGCGTAACGATCGATTCGAGCTTCTCGACGGGCAAAAGTTCGCGCCATCGCCAAAGGCTCGGCCCACGCGACGCCATTTGCGCGCGTGTCACGGCGCGCGTCACTGCTTCGAGGTCGTATCTCACCCAGATCGGCCGGTCCTTGTGCGTCGTATGCGGCCTGCCCGGCTGAAAACAGGTGCCGTCGATGGCGCTCTCAAGATGGGAGACAAAACAAGTCATGTTTAGTTCTGCCACAAATGCCAAGTCATATCATTGTTCAGTTAACTGGGCGATGTGGGATCAGCAGTTTTCTCGGTTTCGAAAGCGCTTCCAGTCGATGGCGAGACGCCGCATGCGAGATCGAAGCGTGTGGGGGTTGATACCGAGCCGTTTGGCCGCGCCGAAGGGCCCCTCGATCCGCCCCATGGTTTCGGTCAATGCAGCTTCGATCGCCCGGCGGTTCGCTTCCGTCAGCGTGGCTGGCTGGCTTGCCGAGGGCAGAACCGGCGCCGGCCCCGCGCCGGGCGAAGGCGTATTGCCCAAAGCCAGGGCAATCTCCAGCTTCCGGCCGTTGCCCAGAATCGCCGCGCGCTCGATGACCGCGGCCAGTTCGCGGACGTTTCCCGGCCAGGGGTAGGCCTGCAACAACGCAATGTCAGGTGACGACGGGACCAGGGCGAGCCCGCCAAGGCGCTTGCCGGCCCGGGCGGCGAAGTGGGCCGCGAAGGCGGGAATGTCGGCCTGCCGGTCGCGCAGCGGCGGGAGGTGGATCGGGAAGACGCTGATCCGGTACCACAAGTCCTGCCGGAACCGTCCCGCGGCAACCATCGCGTGCAGGTCGGCGTGTGTTGCCGCCACGATTCGGACGTCGACCGTCAAGGGCTTTTCGCCGCCGACGCGTTCGAAGGAGCCGTCCTGGAGGATCCGCAGCAGGCGCACCTGGGCGGCCAGCGGTAGTTCGCCGATCTCGTCAAGGAACAGCGTTCCGCCGTCGGCGCGCTCGAACCACCCCCTGCGCGTCGCACCGGCGCCGGTGAAGCTGCCGCGCTCGTGGCCGAACAGCTCGGAATCAACCAGTTCCGGCGGGATGGCGCCGCAGTTGACGCGGAGCACCGGGCCGGCCGAGCGGCGCGAGCGGGCGTGGATCGCCCGTGCGATTACTTCCTTTCCCGACCCCGTTTCTCCCAGCACCAACACCGGAGCGTCCGACCGGGCAACCTGTTCGACCCGGTCCATGACCGGGCGAAGTCCGGTGTCCGCCCCAACCACCGATTCGGTGATGTCCGTTCGCTCCAGCCGCGTCAACAGCGCCTGCTTGTCGGCTTCCAGGGCCGCGCGCATCGCCCGTATTTCCCGCAAGCGAGAGTCGTTTTCCAATGCCGCCGCAAACGGCTCCAGGAGCCTTTCGGCCAGGGCCCGCTCATCGGAGGCAAATCGCTTGCCCGGCGCAGCCGCGAGCAACAGGGACCCAACCCAGGCGCCCTGCTCGCTCACCAGCGGCCCGGCAAGCAGGTCCCCCTCAAGGCCCGCGGCGAGAATCGCCCGGATCGACTCCGGCTCGGCGAGCGGCAACGGCGTGACCTGCCGGCGCTCGCTCCATTCGAGCAGTCGCAAGACGTCAACCGGCGTAAGCGATTCTTTCCGCGATGTCCTTTGGGACGGATCGGTGGCCCAGCCGCAGGCAACCGTTTCCAGCGCGGGCACGGCAAGATCAACGCGCCGGATCATCAACGCGCCGACCGGCAACTGCTGCGCGAGCACCGGCATCAGCCGATCCACCGACTCGTGGATGTCCAGATGACGGCAGACTTCTCGCCAAACTTCCAAAACCAAGTCCATGGCGGCTCCGGCGTAATCAAGAAAACCGTGACAGTTCACGGATTTTCCGCATTTAATCACGGAATTACCAGCACCAACAATATCACGTCCCATAATACAGGGCATTATCCGGCTGCTGATTGGGGCTGGAGAAAGGCACGACATTTGCCTTAGCCCGGATCATTCAGATCAATCGTGTCACCCAACGGAGAATCAAATATGGTCACCACGCTGCGTCCAGGGACGGACTGGCAATGTTCTGATAGCGCCGAAAGCAAGGCCCCCGATGCATGGAAGCAGGAGCTATCCGAATTGCTGGCGCCGTTGACAACGGACGACGTCCCGCAAAGCGACCCCGCCGCAAGCGTCGGCGCGGCGTATACGCGGACCCTGCTGCACCTCGATGAGTTCTTCGAAGTCGCCGCGGCGCGCTGGGGCGCCAACCGGTCATGCCCCCTGCATGGCCACTCCGACAGCACTGTCGTTCTGCGCCTTCTCAGCGGCACGCTCGTCGAAGAACGATATCTCCCGGACGCTGACGGCCAATACCGCTACGACTGCACCGTGCTTCGTGCCGGCGACGAAAGCTATCTTCCGCCGGGCAGCTTCCACCGCATCTGGTGCATCGAGGACGCCGCGACGGTTCATGCGTTTGCCCCGCCGCCGGTCAATGCGACGTCGCCCATTCCGGGAGAGTTGGAGCTGGTTCTGGCCGAAGCGAAATCGGCTGCCTCACGAGGTAACCGGCACAAAGGTGCTCCCAGGCCGGTCTTCCGTTCAATCCAGCACGCTTCCGCTCCGTCACGGGTGGCAAAGCGATCGATCGTCGAATCCATCCGCGAACACGCCGACTCGTGGGCGGCGCGGGAAGAGGAACAGACCCGCGGCGGGCACACGCGCGTCGCCGCGGCGACCCTCGCCGACCTGCGCGCCAGCGGCATCCTTGCCGCGCCGGTGCCAGTTTATCTCGGCGGCTCGGGCAACTCGCTACGACTATGCGCCGAAGCAGTCCGACACCTGGCGCGCCAAGCGCCGGCCACCGCCTTGGCCATCGCCATGCCACTGGGGAACGCCGCCACGACACGCATTCCCGATTCTGCCGTGGCAAGCCACCTGCGGCAGCAACTCGACGCCGGCCGACAGTGGATCGCCCGCAGCGCGGTCGCCGGGCGCATCCTGGCGGTGGCCAACTCCGAGCCGGGCGGCGGAGGCGATCTCGCCCGCACGCGCACCATCGCCACGCGCGGCGACGACGGCGTCTTCCGCCTCAGCGGACAGAAGTCGTTCGCAACGATCGGCCCCGACGCCGACTATTTCCTGTGCGCTGCCCGAACCCAGAACACTGATGTGATAGACGGGTTCTTCGTCGCCCGCGATGCCCCCGGCGTCGTGCTTGACGAGCGATGGGACCCGCTCGGCATGCGCGCCACGGCCAGCGTCGGATTGACCCTCGACAACGCCCCTTCGTCGGCGCTGCTCGGTTTCCCCGGCTGCCTGCAAGGCGTCAACGCCCGCCACTGGTCAACGGTCCTCTTCGCGGCCGTCTTCGTCGGCCTCGGCGAAGGAGCGCTCGCCGCCGCAGTGGACGCCGTCGGCCCCGCCGGCGCCGGTTCCTGCTATGTGCGGGCGTCATTGGCCGACTGCGCCTTGAATCTCGAAGCGGCCGCCGGCCTGCTGGAGTCGGTTGCGTCCGATGGGCGATGGCCCCTGCCCGCATCGGCTCGCGAGCGGACCCAGCGCGCCAAGACCTTTGCCGCGCGCACCGCCGTCGAGACTGCCACCCGCGCGGCCATGCTCGGCGGAGGCCGGGCATACCGCGCCGACCACCCCATCTCCCGCTTTCTGCACGACGCCCTGGCCGGGCCGCTGCTTCGCCCCACGATATCGAACGCCATGGACGGGCTGGCGAGCCAACTATTTCCCTAGAGAACGACCAGGGGGCCATTTAGAAGCATCCATAATTCCCATTTCGGTACGAGTAAACTTCCGAATACCATTAGTCCGCAACATACGGGAGCAAAAGGGTCGACATGCCCACAGACATCCCACAGGTGACGAGAACTCGCCAGTGCCGCGTCCTTAAGCCTCGATAGAGGCAGAAAGCGCATCCAGGCTGGTCACTAACTGCACTCGACCCACCTCGACAAGCCGAATGCATTCACTCGAAGGACCTCGGCGTGTCAGGAAGGCCTGGAACAGAACGTTGCAGTCAAAGATGGCGCGCGGTCGCGATGTGTTCATGGCTCATCGCGCTGTTGGCGCGATCGACGTTCCGCGCGGACCTCCGCCAAGGCCCGATCTGCCATGTTGTCGATCTCTTCAAGGCTGATGCCGGCTTTTTCAGTGGCATCGTGGATCGGCGCGAGGAGTTCCGACATGCTTGGCCGACTTGTGGCATACAGCATCGCGTCATGCACAAACGTTCCCAGGTCTTTGCCAACTTCCGCGGCCCGCTGTCGAAGCAGGGCTTCTTCATCTGGTGCAAGGTCGATCGTTAGTGTCATTGCAATGCCTTTGATATTTCATCCAACCCTGGCGGAGATGGCGTCCCAATCGATCGGCAGTTCTGTCCGGATCGGCCGCTGCGTCGGTGGCAGAACGTGCGGATACTTCTGGGCCGCGCCGCAGTTGTAGATGACCACACGTTCATCGGCGTCGATCCAGCCGTCGTGAACGAGCTTCTTTGCCGCGCCTACGCACGCGGCTGATTCGGGGCCAACGCTGATCCCCTCATTGCTGGCGGCCAGCTTCATCCAGCCTGGGATCAAGTCCAAAGGAACACCTTGGCCCCAAAGAGCGAGGCTTCGAACTGATTGATGGCCGGCGTGTCCTGGGGCATGAAAACAAACGCCTCCATCCCGGCCCGCGCCGCGTAGGCAGCCATCGCGCCGCCTGCGTTACCGGCCGTCGGGATGGCGACCCGGCGGACGCCGAACGCGTGGGCCATCGAAATCGCCACAGCTTGCCCGCGGCTCTTGAAGCTGCCGGTTGGCAGTTGGCTATCATCCTTGATCCACAGGTCATTGAGGCCAATCTCTTGGCCGAGGCGGGGACAACGAAGCAGAGGAGTCAGACCCTCGCCGAGCGTAACGATCGATTCGAGCTTCTCGACGGGCAAAAGCTCGCGCCATCGCCAAAGGCTCGGCGGCCGCGACGCCATTTGCTCGCGTGTCACGGCGCTCTTTACAGCTTCGAGGTCGTATCTCACCCAGATCGGCCGATCCTTGTGCGTTGTGTACGGCTTGCCCGGCTGAAAACGAGTCCCGTCGATGGCGCTTTCGAGATGGGAGACGAAACAACTCATGCCTGATTCTGCCACAAACGCAGGGTTATACGAGAGGATTGATAAGAGATACAACCCCAAAGAGAGCGTGTCGGACTGAACCAACAAAGCCAGGGGCTGCCGCGGAAGCCAGCGGAGCGAGTTGTTTAGACGTTTCCTGCGAGTGGTTTCCGCCAATGTAGCCCGCGCGGCAAAGCTCGACG
>Ga0182024_10016197_pt1 | contig 14164 bp, 15 predicted proteins | sample P32metaG_FD_120480 | JGI IMG/M metagenome (GOLD analysis project Ga0182024, IMG submission 120480) | Permafrost microbial communities from Stordalen Mire, Sweden - P3-2 metaG (Illumina Assembly) | ecosystem: Environmental > Terrestrial > Soil > Wetlands > Permafrost | place: Sweden: Stordalen... | reverse complement strand
CTTCAGAGTCTGTGTGGCAACTACAAATCGTAACCACAAATTGTGTGATGCCAACTATCGCATCACAAGATATTGTGGTGGCGGCACCAAAAACCTAAGTAGCCACACAGACTCTTCAGCCTGCGCGCATTTTGATTCGCGAATATCAAGGCGCGCAGGCTGAAGCCTACGCTACTGGTGCCTTGCCAACGGAATCATCGGCTGATAGGTTTCATGGAGTTCAATCGGAGGATGGCAATTTTGACTTGTGAAAAATGCGGGAAGGAAATTGACGACGGCGCCAGTTTCTGTCCCAGCTGCGGTTTTCCCGTGAGCGTCGCGCAGATCGGGCCAGTGTACGTTCCGCAGTCCGCTCTGCCGCCGGAAACGATCCCGCCGGCGCCCCAGCATGTAGGCTGGGTCGTGCGGACTACTTATGCGGGATTCTGGTTGCGTGCGGTGGCGTATTTGATGGATACCCTTCTGGTGTCAGCGGTTTTCGGTCTGGCGGCGTCGTTTTACCCCGCGGCGTTTTTGAAGTTCCCGGAGGCGACGACAACGTTATCGCTAACCTCGCTGCCTCAACTGACGCCGCTCGCGATCGGGCTTACAATTTTCGTGGTCTGGCTTTACTATGCGTTCTTTGAATCGTCCGCGTGGCAGGCGACGCCCGGCAAGAGAATCCTGAAGCTTTACGTGACCGACATCCACGGGCGTCCACTCACATTCACGCGCGCGACGTTGCGGTATTTTGGGAAAATGATTTCCGGATTGACGTTTATGGTCGGATATATTCTTGCGGGTTTCACCGAGAAGAAGCAGGCGCTTCACGACATCCTTGCCAGCACTCTGGTCATGCGCAGAAAGTAGCGCGGGCCCTCGCGCTGCGCGGCTTATTCCTTCGATTTTGATTTCTTTGGCGCTTTTTTGCGGGATTCAAACGTAAATGCATCGAACGAAATTACGCCCGCGCCGGTTGTTGCCAGCGCAAGAGCTGCGGCGCCCAGCAGCAGCGGTAATTCATATTGCGCGAAGTCGTAGATTCCCACTGCCGGGAGTTTCGTACGCCCCAGCACCAGCCCCATTTCGATGGCCAGCAATAATCCCGCGCCGCGCGTGAACAAGCCGATGATCAGCAAGCCTCCTCCGAACACTTCCAGGATTCCCGCAATGTACGCAAAGTAGCTGGGAAATCCGAAGCCCGGAAAGGCTTTGAGCCAGCGCGCGGGTTCACTGAGTTTAGGGTAACCGTGAAGCATAAAGCTGGCTCCGATTGCCAGGCGCAGGACGAGGAGTCCCAGCGGTTTCAACTTTTCGAGGAACTACATTTTCAGGATCTCCCGTCGTGCGTATAATTTCAAGAATGTTTTTAAGTTGCGCCTTCTTCGCGGATTGCAGAGAAATTAAAAGAGCCGTCATTCCGATCTCGCCTTGCGGGAGAGGAATCTCTCTTTTTTTTGAATCTAAACCAAGGAGAGATTCCTCGTCGCTTCGCTCCTCGGAATGACGATAGGGGAGGCTTTTTTTCAATTCTTTGGGCCAGTCTTCTCCCACAAGGGAACGGCTTGTCCAATTCCCCGCGCAACCGCGAGTTCAAAAACTCTTGCCGCCGCGGCTACATCCCATGTCGCAATTCCAACGGATTTGAACAGAGTGATCTGGCTTGCATCGCTTCTGCCGGGAATTTTTCCGGCCACAATTCCGGAAAGCTCGCGCACAGTTTCCCAACGCGAAATTTTTTCTCCGAAGGCCTGGATCAGGTCGCCCGCTTCCATTTTCGCCTGCTCGATCGAATCCACGGCCACCAGATCGGACCGGCTGACCGCCGCGGCATCGAGCTCGCGTTTTTGGGGCCAATTTGCGCCCATCGCAACGATGTGCATTCCGGGAGCAAGCCAGGCACCTTCAAGTACGATTTGTGTTGCCGGCGTCGCCGTGATCACGATGTCCGCGCCGCGCACAACTTCTTCGCACGAGGTCGCCGGTTCCACCGATATGCTGATTCGGGCGCTCATTTCGCGGCAGAATTTCGCCCGCCGCTCCGTGTCGCGGCCAAACGCGCGGACGCGATCGAGGCGGCGAACAGCCGCGACCGCCTCCAGTTGCGTGCGCGCCTGATAACCAGTGCCGATGATGCCCGCGCTGCGCGCGTTCGAATTCGCCAGGTATTTCGTTGCCACGCCACTCGCCGCGCCTGTGCGAAGCTGGCCGAGCGCATCGGCTTCAACCAGCGCCGCCATCTCGCCGGTGGCTGCCCGAAAAAGCGGCACGACGAAACGAGCCGCGCCGCGCACGACCGTGTAGAGCTTCATCCCGAAATAGCCAAGGACCGGATCGGACGCGGCCATGTAATGCATCTGCCCATTCTCGGGCAGCCTGAGCCTGCGGCGTGGATGCAGCTCCAGCTTGCCTTCGCCTTGCGCGCGCAGGGATTCTTCCACGACTTCCAAAGCGATCGGCATCGTCAGCAGGGAACGAACTTCAGCTTCGGTGATCAGCAGCGTCATTTAAAACCCTCAGCGTCCAAATGAATTCGAAACCTGAACACGCGCGGCGCGGATGGATCGAATACGAGCAGCTCCGCATGAGGCGTCACGGCAATTTGTGGAGCGCCAATTACCCCGAGAGGCTCCACGAGATCGGCGTCCAGCTTATGTTGCCCATCGAGCGTCCAGACCCGGATTTGAAGCGGAGCCCCCGCAAGCGCAAACACAAACTGGCCCGATACCGCGAACGAATTAAGTTCAGGCGAGTTTCCAGTCAGGCCATCGGTCGCGATCCAGGAGCTCATCCACGCACCATCGGACGAATATTTTTCGATCCGGCCCGTCCTGGCATATGCCACAAACAACGTATCATCCTGCGCAACGGCGACATCGGACGGCTTCTCATCTGCTGACGCATCCTTGGGGACGGTCCAGAATTTTACTAACCGTCCATGTGCGTCGAACTTCGCGATGCGAGAGCGGGCCGGATCCGGCACGTAGAGGTCGCCCGCATCGTCGACGCTGATTCCGAGCGGGCCCGTGAAGTGCGGCTGCGTAGGAATCTGGATGGCTTTCAGGAATGTTCCGTCGGGGAAGAAGACCAGAACGCTTCCGCGGGCCGCATCGGCGACGTAAATGGCGCCGCCGCTATCCACCGCGATTCCCGATGCGTGATGAAGTCGAGGGTCCTCAAAGGAAAGCAGCGGCGTGCCTGTAGATTCAAACTTGTCAACGAATCCCGCGGCCGGATCGGCGAAATAAATCCTCCCCAGCGCATCCACTGTCATTGCCACGGGCGCATCGAGCTGGCCCGCATCGTTACCCTTATTCCCCCAGGCATCGAGGAATTCGAACGGAGGAGGCGGTTTCGGCTTCGGCGCCGGTTCGGCGCGCTTCCCGCACGACGTGATGAGCAATGCAATGCACATGGCAGCCAGCAGGAACATGCCACGAGGTGTTGTTTGCGATCGCCGGGTATCGGTTTTGTCCATGCGCGGAATATTGGTACGGAAATCGTTCGAACGATTTCGTCAGAATTTTACCACGCGCTTGAAAGCGCTCCCGCCAACAATGATGGGAAGAATTTCCTTCATCGAGCCGGGGATTTGCGTTTTGCGCCTGGTTTTTCTGATGATTTGTCCTTCACCAGGCGGACCGAGGTCAGTTCCATGAGGTAGTTCCTTTTCGCGGTGCTTCCGCCAGCCTCAGCGAATTGGAATTCCGGCCCTTTCGGACCATGCGACACTTCAATGGGCAGACGACCGCACAGATCGCTTTCGATGTACGCGGTCTCATATCGCTTGCGAGCCGTGCTCCACGTGTATACGCGAAGCAAAGTGAAATCGCACGCTTGGCCTTCTCCGCTGCGCGAGCCCGCGACCAGATACTGCGGCGCTTCACCGCCGGAACCGTCCGGCACGCGATTCAATACAAACCATGCCACCACGTGCAAATCAGCGGAGCTGGCATAGTCCTTCACCGGACCGGGCAAATCGGGTTCTATAAATCGCGCAAGCACCCAGCCGGCGATCGGGGCCGGAGTCCCCGCAGCGGGCGACCCGGATTGAGTGCCAAGCGAACCGGAACTTACGGGATTGCCCGAGGCCCGGGTTGTTGTAATGTCTGATTTGTCCGCGATTGACGCGGTTTCGGCACTTGAAGAAGGCCCCTCGTCGCGCAGCACCAGCAGCCAGTCTTCCTTTTTTGGTTCTTGCGCGTCTGCGACAGAGGTCTTTTCATCCGCCGAATTTTCGTCGGTTGCCTGCGGTGCGTCCGCCACAGCGCGTTTCAGGACGACGACCTGCGCGCCGCGCTGTAACTGGTAAATGCGCTTGCTATCGCGTCCGGGAGTGATGCGCAAGTTGCTGACGGTTTTGGTGTGGCCTCTCGCCTCCACGGGCATTGCGCGGGCCTGGGTAAGCAACGAATCGCTTTGCGCCCAAAGATCCGAATCCATCAACTCACGCGTGTCGAGCAGCCACCCCATCATGCCGGAAGCCGTCCGCACCTGGGCCGCGGCGCCCTCTTCAGTCACAACTTCCACGCGGTCTCCGTAATGCAAATTCGTGACTGGCTGCCGGACCTGCGCAACCGTATTCCAGAGGGTGACGTCGCGGTCGCCGATGTATCCGACCTCGATTGTCTTGGGTGTATGCGGATGCAGCTTCCAGTACGCCAGAGCGGCGAGGATCAGGACTACGGCAATGACTCCCCGCCTGCGTAAGAAACGCCAGATCATTTATCAGTGGTCTCCAAACGTGATGCCAACGGCGCGCGCGGTGCGTACCATGCTGCCCCCGGGGTCGACCAGACGCGTTTCGCCCACGGCTTCGTCGAGCGTGACGGATTCAATCTCGCCGGCCCGCAGGCATACCATTTGCCCGAATTCTCCGCGTGCAATCAGTTCCACGGCCTCCACCCCGAAGCGCGTGGCCAAAATCCGGTCGAAAGGGCTGGGCGATCCCCCGCGTTGAATGTGTCCCAGCACGGTGACGCGCACATCTTTCTTGAGCGTGGTGTGAATCGCGTCGCCGATCAGAAAGCCCACCTGTCCGGGACGAGGCGCGGGAAACGGCTTGCCTTGCGGATCGGTCGGTGGGAGCTTGATTCCCTCCGCGACGACGACCATGGAGAATTTTTTCCCCGTGGCTTCCCGTTCGCGCAGCTTTTCGCATACAGTCTCAAGCGTGAATGGAATTTCCGGAATCAGGATGACGTCTGCGCCGCCGGCGATTCCCGAGTGCAGCGCGATCCAACCCGCATCGCGCCCCATGACTTCGATCACCATCACGCGCCCGTGCGATTCCGCTGTCGTGTGGAGGCGGTCAATCGCGTCGGTGGCAACATGCAAAGCGGTATCAAATCCGAACGTCACTTCCGTGGCGGATAGATCATTGTCGATAGTCTTGGGCACGCCGACCATCGGGATGCCCAGCTTTCCAAGGTCGCGCGCGATGGTCAACGTGCCGTCGCCGCCGATGGCGATCACCGCGTCCAGGCCCAGGTGCTGGGCGTTCTCGTAACATCGCAGGGAATAGTCGTGCGTAACTTTCTTGCCGTTTTCCTCCACGACGTAGGTGAAGGGATTCCCCCGATTCGTGGTGCCCAGAATCGTCCCGCCGCGCGGCAATATTCCTGCAATCGACTCAACGGTGAGCGGAAGGGTTCGCTCCGGCCAAATAAGCCCGTCAAAGCCGTCGTTAATGCCAATCACACGCCAGCCATGCCCCAGGATTGCCGAGCGGACGGCGCCACGGATGACCGCGTTGAGCCCCGGGCAATCTCCGCCCCCGTTTGCGATGCCAATTGTCTGAATGGATGGAGCCATAGGTCCTCGGTAATGCGGCAGGCTACGGGGCCTGAAGCACGAGAAGTTATTCTACACCATTCGTGGAAAGGGACTGAGCGGGTCCATGGACGCCGTCAGGGATGCGTTCTCATATCACTTTAGCAGGGGGATAGAAAATTCCAGCGTCAGGTTCAAGTCGTTTTCGAATTCCGGCGAAATCGTTCCAGCAAGGCCGTGTGCAGGCGGTTGCGGACATCTTCGGGGAGGGGAACAGGTTCGGAGTTACAGAAAATCTGGATGGTTTTTCGGGTGGTGTCGACGACGAGGCGGCAGTCCGTGCAACGCGCGAGATGCTGTTCGAGGTCGATGCGAACGGTGGCGTCGAGGGCTCCGTCAAGATAGGTGCTGAGTTCGAGGATTACTTTCTTGCAGTTCACTGCGTCTCACTCCGTCGAAAATATTTGTTGAGTTTCTGGCGGAGTTTCAGCCGCGCCCGCAAAAGGCGCGATTTTACCGCCGCCACTGAGATCCCCAGGATTTGCGCCGTCTCTTCCGTGGAAACATTTTCGACATCGCGCAGAAGGAAAACAACGCGGAAAATCGGATCGAGTTCCCCGATCACTTCGTTGAGAATTTCGTTGAGTTCAGTCTGTGCAAACTTCTGTTCCGGCGAAGGGCCCCAGTCCTGTATTTCGCGGAAGACGGAATCGTCGTCCTCGTTCAGAGGCTCGTCGAGCGAAAACTGATTGGGCCGCCGCTTCCGCAGCTTCATCAGGGCTTCATTGACCGCGATTCGCACGAGCCACGTGTAAAAGCGCGAATCACCCTGGAACCTGTCGAGATTCTTATAGGATTTGAGGAAAGCTTCCTGCATCACGTCTTCGGCGTCTTCCCGATTTTGCGTGATGTTCATGCCGAGGCGAAAAATCTTGCGCTCGTAGCGGTTCACCAGTTCTTCAAACGCAGCCGCGTCACCCGCCTTGGCCGCGGACACCAGTTGCGCTTCGTCATCGCGGACGACGGTGGAGGCCAGCGGTTTGGGATCGGTAGCGCTCAATATGGTCTTTTTTCTGGTGGGCTCCAAGTAGAGCCCAGACCCGTTTCTGCCGGGCTCCCCTTCCTTCGTCAGGGCAAGCAAGTAGAGCCCGCACGCGTTTCGGGCAGGCTTATTGTAAAGCCTGCGCCCGGTTTTTCCGGCGTGTTCCCCTTCCTTTGTCAGCGAAAGGAAGTCAATCCCTCGCCCGTTCGCTTCGAGCAATGCGCCGGGGGGGGCAACGGGACTGATTTGGCAGCGTACCATAATTTAAACGGCGATGCCTTGTGTTCAATCGCCACTCAAATCGGATGCTGGGGAATGGCTTCCGATGCAGGTTTTTCCAAAGATTCCCCTATAGCAACAGGGCCGGCTGCAAAGTCCGATCTCGTGTCTCGAAGTGATACAATCAGGCGCTTGAGCGGATCGCGTGGAACCCTGCATTCAGTTACTGCTGTTTTGCGAATGCCAAGGGGGCGCGAAGAGCGCTTGAAACGTTGGTTTCCAGGGAATTCGTGACCTGCCAGACATAAAAATGCGGACATTACCCGATTATTTACGGACTGGCATGAAGCTTGTCATCATTGGATGCAATCCGGGAGACCGTTCTGCCCGCGTGGGGCATTACTATGCCGGCAGGGGAAATGAATTCTGGCCGCTGCTCTATGAAGCGGGCGTTTTGCCGGAACTGCTCGAGCACCGCGATGACAAGCGAATGATTGAGTTCGGCATCGGCCTGACAGACCTGGTGAAAAGGCCCACTCGCGGAGCTGAGGAATTGAAGCGCGAAGAGATTGCGGAAGGACGCATCCTGCTTTCGCAGAAGCTCGAGCAATTCGCGCCGCAAGTGATCGCTTTTAATGGCAAGGGCACCTTCGAGAATTTCGCGCAGCGCGCCTGCAAACTGGGGCTGCAAAAGGGGCGTCTGTATGGCGCGCAGGTTTTTGTGCTGCCGTCAACCAGCGGACAGAACGCGACCGGTCGGGCCCCCAAGCTGAGCTATTTCCGGCAGTTGGCCAAGCTGCTGTCGAAATTGCCGAAGTAGCAACGGGCACGACCGAGTTGACTTCAGGTGTGCGCGTGGGGGATAAACAAAAAACCGTCATTCCGCGCCCCGGCGGGGGCGGTGATAAACTCCGCGAGGAATCCCTCCTTTTTTCGATTCGTCGACAAGAAAGAGGAATGACGAGCAGTTGTTTTTTGGTAGCGAGAACTTTTGATTTCTGAGGAGTAAGAACGAATCATGGCAAGGGCGAAAATAAAATTCCTGCAAAAACCGAATTGCACCACGTGCCGCAAGGCAAAAGCGTTTCTTGAAAAGAAGAAAGTGGAGCTGGAGACGCGCGACCTTGGGAAGGATCGTTTGTCCGTCGCGGAACTTGACCAGTTGATCGGCAAGCGGGATCATCGAAAATTTCTGAACACGCGCAACGAACTCTACCGTTCGCGAAAAATGAGTGAGAACCCGCCCTCGCACGAGGAAGCCTTGAAATTGATGGCAGCGGAGCCGAACCTGATCCGCCGCCCGGTCGTGCTTCGCGGTTCTGAAATCGTGCTCGGATACGATGAGGAAGCGCTGAATCAGATTTCGAAATAGCTTTGGCGGGGCCACCTCATGAACATCGCTGAAAAAATCATTCTCATGCAGGGGGATTTGACCGAGATGGACGCGGACGCGATTGTCAATGCCGCGAACAACGATTTGCAACTCGGCGGCGGCGTGGCCGGAGCAATCCGCCGCAAGGGCGGCGACACGATCCAGAAAGAATGCGACGGCATAGGCAGCATTCCGATCGGAGATGCGGCGATCACAACGGGAGGCAATTTGCGCGCGCGCCACGTGATCCACGCGGCCAGCATGCAACTCGGGGGAGAAACCACGGCGGGCGCCCTGCAATCCTCGACGGCGCATTCGCTGCGGATCGCGGCGGAACAAAACCTGCGCTCCATTGCGTTTCCCGCCGTGGGCACGGGGATTGCCGGTTTTCCGCTGGATGAATGCGCAGCAATCATGCTGCATGAAGTCGCAAACTTTTTGAAGAAGCCCACTTCGATTGAAAAAGTTTATTTTGTGTTGTTCGATGGCCGCGCTCTCGCGGCGTTTGAGAAAGTCCACACGCAAATGGCCGCGCGAGGCGAATTGGGAGACGCGCTGGCGTCGGGACGCTTATGACCGCTCTCGCTGAAAAAGTCCAGGCCGAGCTGAAGCTTTACGAGCATCCCCTTTTTGTGTTCGACGCGCGCCCCGCCGCCGAGGGCGTGGAAGTGATCATTCGTTACGCGCCGCCGGAACCGCAGGTCCACACCTATGTTTTTCTGCTCCGCCCGCGTGAAATTGAAAGCGGGCAGTTCCCCTGGATTTTTCAGAAGCAGCTTTACGATTGCCTTCACGATTTCATCGTTGAAATGTTCACCTGCAATCCACAACGGCAAGACGGATGACTAACCAGCCCTCACCGGCGCACGGCGCGGGGGGAAACCCTCTCGGCGCGATTCTGGCGAGACGCATTCGCGAGCGCGGCCCGATACCCTTTGATGAATTCATGCGCGAATGCCTCTATCATCCCGAGGACGGCTATTATTCCCGAAGGAATGCGCGGGGCTTCGCGGGTTACTACACCAGCGTGGACGTTCATCCGATTTTCGGGCGTCTGCTCGCCAGGCAACTAGCGGAAATGTGGGAGCGACTTGGCTCGCCGTCGACGTTTTTTGCGGTGGAAGCCGGCGCAGGCGTGGGACGCCTCGCGGGTCAAATCCTGGACTTCGCCGCGGGCGCACTCCCCGATTTTTACGCGGGTCTTCAATATGTCGCCGTGGAACGTTCCGCCGCGCGACGCGCCGAACATGCGGGACGGCTCTCTGTGCACGCGGCGGCGGGGCGCGTAACATCTTCCGCGGATATCCCGGTCTCGATTCCAGCCGGCTGTATTTTTTCCAACGAATTGCTGGACGCACTGCCAACACACCGTGTGATCGTAGAAAAGGCGGCGCTGCGCGAATCCTTCGTGGGATTTGACGGAGACCGTTTTGTCGAAGTTCTTCGCGATCCGTCCACACCTTTGCTCGCCCAATATTTCAACGAGCAGGGAATCACACTCGAAGAAGGGCAGCAGGCCGAAGCGTGCCTGGAGGCTTGCGAGTGGGTCGAAAACGCGGGCCGCACGATTGGCCGCGGCTTCGTCCTGACGATTGATTATGGCCACGAGGCGCGCGCCCTGTACGATGAAGGGCACAATCGCGGGACGCTGCTCGCCTATCGCGACCATAAGGTCACGGAGAATATTCTCGACGCGCCGGGGGAACAGGACCTGACTGCGCACGTCAATTTTACGGCTTTGAATTTGTGGGGGCGCCGCGCGGGATTGCTCCGCACCGGACTGGTCACGCAATCACAATTTCTAGTCGCGCTGGGGCGCGGGAACGAATTCGCCGACTTATATGATCCCGGCCAGACGGAAGTCGAGAAACTGCGCGCCCGTCTGCTGCTGAAAAATCTGATTCATCCGGAAGGTTTGGGAGAAAAGTTTCAGGTTCTCATTCAACACAAGGGAATTGAATCCGCGCAGCTCACGGGATTGTCCAGATATTGACAGTAGCGTAGGCTTTAGCCTGCGCGGTTTACATTTTCTTGGGGTTACAAACGCGCGCAGGCTAAAGCCTACGCTAGTGGTAAGTCCGCGCCACTAATTGATAATCGGAACAGGCGGGGTCTGCATAATTGGCAGGAATTTATGCCCCGGTTTCGGTATAGGCCTTCTTCAAGGACTTATCCGCCTCTGCCTGAGCGCCGCCAGTATCGTCCCCGGTCTGCTTGGCCTTGCTGTATTCATTGACGGCGCGCGTGCGGTCGCCCTGAATGTCGTAAATCCTGCCCTGGTAAATATGTGACCACGCTTCGGTCCATTTCGTCGTCAAATCGGTGGCGGCATCCAGCGTATCGCGGAAGGATTGCGCGGAAGCGGCATAATTTCTCTGGTAGAAAAACGCTTCGCCCATGCGGAAGTCGGCGAGGGCGTTGGAGCGGTCGAGTTCGAGCGCGCGCTGGTATTGCTGCACAGCGTCATAGTAGCGGCCTTGCTCGGCGAGCATCTCTCCGCGTGAGATGATTCCCCGCACGCGGAGGCGCGGGCTAGATTTCAAAATATAATCGTGCGGGTCAATGATGATTCCGTTTGGTTTTGGACGGCCGAATGTTTCTACAGTGAATGAGGAATCCTTACCGGCAATCGTAATGGTCTTGAATTCCGGATTGCCCTCGGTTTCGACCTCGATCTCGACGTCCATGTGGAAGAAATCAAGTTCCTGCTTGGCCTTGCCGACGATCCTGAAACCTTTTTTGGTGCGGTAAATCACGTAATCCAGATTGAATTCCGGAACGCCGGTGGAACGCAGCCATTGCGTGAAAAACGGCCTCAGACTGGGCGCTTCCGCCGCGGCGACGGGCGCATTACCGAGCCCCTTATATTCCTGCGCGGGGGGATGCGCGTAACGCGCCTCCGCCATCTGCTCAAAATCCTGGATGCGGGCGGATTTGCCGGCATAGCGCGCGTAGAAATCCTTGAGCAGCCCTGAAAAATTTGCGTCGCCCATGAGCGCGCGCAACATGTGAAACACCATCGCGCCCTTATCCACCACGACGGATTCGTATTCCTGCGATCCGGGATCCAGCCGCTTCGCTTCGGCGATGGGCGCGGCGTCGTCGAACATCAGCGCGCCAACGGCAAAGTCCTCGAGCGCCTTGTTCATGCCGTCTTTGCCTGACTCTTGCTCGACATAGAGACCTTCGCAGTAACGTGCCAGCCCGTCGGTAACCCAGACGTCGGAGGAGGAAGCGGCTGTAACCTGTCCGCCCCACCACTGCTCCGCCGCGAGGTGCGCGAGGAGCCGCTCATTGGGCTTCTCCGACCATTCGCGCGCGCTGACCAGAAGCAAGCCCGGCGCGGCGTATCCATCCACTGATCCATCCGGCATCTGCGCGATCTTCATTCCGGGTTCCGGGAGCGCGCCGAATTCTCCATTGTAGAAATCGAGGATGTGCTCAACACTGTCGGCGTATCTTTGCGCGGTGACTGCTGCCGCCGGCGGCGTGTACACCGAGAAAGTCATTCCCGCGGAGTTCTCAGGACTCAGCTGCAGGGGCGCCATTACAAACGTTCCAGCCGCTTCCGGTTTATTCACGCGGAAGGTATAGAGCATCCGTTCATTTTCCATCGAAGGCGGCGGTGGGGCAGACATCGGCGATACAACCGGACTATTCCGCGAGTTCCCCAGAGCCGGCGGCGGCGTGATTTTGGGTGTGACCGAAGTGGGCGGACCCGTGGAAGTACCCGTGCCCACGACGGTCATCGTCCCGGGAACTTCGATCTCGAAAATTCCGGTATACCGGTTCGAGGGAAAATCGGTCAGAGGAAACCACCTCGACGGAAGCAGCAAATATCCGCCGTCTCTGCCCATGTACGAGAGAGGCACAGGCTGGTCGGGAGAATTGATGCGATTCGTGAGCGGCCCGCCATAATCAAAAAACAGTGTGATCTTTCCCCCTGCCGGCACGGCATCGGAAAGATTGACGTCCAATTTCTGCAAAACGCTGTCGTCCCGCTCGTAGCTCACCGGCTTGCCTGCAGCATCGAGTACCGAGTTCACACGCAGGTTCTGGTTGAGTTCAACCTCGACGGTGCGTGCTGCTTCATTGGCGATGAATTCGACTTTTGCCCGGGCGTTCATCACCTGGCCCACGGCATCCATGGAAGCATGAACTTCGTAGTTGGCTGCGCGGAAGGCTGTAACAGGGCCTGTTTGGATAGGCGCAACGGGCCGGCTTGGACCCTGTGGCGCCCCTGGCGACTGGGCCAACGCGGATGTGGCAAGGCCAGCCAAGCCTGCCAGCAGGAGCAGGAACCGGAGCTTCAGCTTGAGTCTCATCTGCCTCTCTTAACGATTATCCACTAGAACCAATAGGATACCAACATGGCCCATTAAGTTGCCAGTCCCCATCCATGACGCGGGGGACAGGACGGCACGCCCGGCCCGGTTTTTACTTGCCGGTCGATCGCGGAGCGCCTTCCGGCGCGCTCAGCATTGCTGCGATGATGTCCGCCGCGCGATCAATCGCGCCCGGAGGACCCAGCTTTTCCCTCACTTCGGCCAGCCCCCGGCGCATTTCCGCACGGGCTTCCGGCGAATCGAGGAGCCGAACCGCCTCGTTTGCCACGCGTTCCGGAGTGAAATCTTTCTGGACCAGTTCCGGCACGACGCGTTTCCCCGCGATCAAATTGACCATCGCGAATATCGGCGTGCGCACCAGCCAGCGCGCAATGGCGGCCGTAACGGGAGCGAGCCGGTAGATCACAATCATCGGCACGTCCATCAAGGCAGCTTCTACCGTAGCGGTTCCGCTTGAGACAATCGCCAAATCCGCCGCGCCCAGGGCGTCATACGTAGCGTCTTCCACAACGTGTACTTGCACATCGGACGGTAGATAACCCGCAATCTGGGACTTGCCCATACCCGGAGTAAGCGCCAGCACAAACTGTGCGGGGTGGCACTTGGAAATTAGATGGCAAGCACGCATTAGTGGTGGCACGTGATGTGCGATTTCTCCGCCGCGACTGCCCGGCAACAGGGCGATAATTGGCTTGTCCGCGTCGAGGCCGAGCGAGGCTGCAAATTCCGCGCGGGATCTTGTGGCGGCGACATTTCCAACCAGGGGATGCCCGATAAAGTCAGCGTTTACACCGCGCGAGCGGTACCATTCCTGCTCGAAGGGGAAAATGCAAAGTCCGCGCACGAACCGCCTACGTACCAGGTTCGCTCTCCACGGACGCCAGGCCCAGAACTGCGGGCACACGAAGTAGATGTTCTGCGTGCCACGCGCCTTGAGGGCCCGCGCCAGGCGCAAATGAAATCCCGGGAAGTCGGTAAGAATCGCGAAGCTAGGCTTCCGCTTTTCCGCTTCACCCAGCAGGCGTTTCCAGACGCGTTTCAGCGCTGGATATTTTTTTGCAATTTCAACGATACCGACGAGCGAAACCTCGGAACAATCGGCTATCAGTTCAACGCCTGCTTCACGCATGCGATGCCCGCCCATACCGAACAGGTGGATGTCCGCGCGCTCGCGCAAAGCCATCGCGAGACGCGCCGCATACATGTCCCCGGAGGCTTCACCGGCGGAGATTAGAATTTGTGTGGGAGGCATCGTTTCGCGTGAGTAGGACAGGCTTCAGCCTGTCTGCTTTTCGGCGGTCAGAATAAATCCAGACAGGCTGAAGAGTCTGTGTGGCTACTTAGGTTTTTGGTGCCGCCACCACAATATCTTGTGATGCGATAGTTGGCATCACACAATTTGTGGCCACGATTTGTAGTTGCCACACAGACTCT
>Ga0182024_10016196_pt1 | contig 14164 bp, 12 predicted proteins | sample P32metaG_FD_120480 | JGI IMG/M metagenome (GOLD analysis project Ga0182024, IMG submission 120480) | Permafrost microbial communities from Stordalen Mire, Sweden - P3-2 metaG (Illumina Assembly) | ecosystem: Environmental > Terrestrial > Soil > Wetlands > Permafrost | place: Sweden: Stordalen... | reverse complement strand
TTGGGCTAAGGCTTGGTCTTGTTTTCTACGCTGCTCATCAGCGGCTTTCCTGCCAGCAGACGCACCACTAGTTTTCCCGGACTCAATCTCTGCAGCTACAGCAAGCGCTTCCCTTTTTTTCTGTTCCTTTTTTTCTTTCTTTCGTTTTGCTTGGGTCTCGAGTTGGCCAACCTTTGCTTCTCTTGTTTTCAAATCCTCTGCTTGTGTCTGAAGCGAATCAGCCCACGCCTGTAGCCTTTTTTTCTCCGTAGCTAAATCTACCTCGCCCGTTCCGGCAGCTGACGCAGCTGTAGGTTTAGCGGCTTCTTCACCTTTTTTCGCTTGAACAGCCTTATGTTGTTCATCTAAAGCTGCAAGCTCTCTGCGCTTTGCCTCTAAATCCCGATTTAGCTGCGCGTCAGCTGCTTTTCGGGCCTTCTCGAGTCTATCAGGCAATTTTGCTTCCTCTTGCTCACAACTTCTAAGGTTTGCTTGATATGTTCGTTCTTTTTCTGCAATTTTTTCGGCATGACCACGTTGCAGTGTTTCGAAAGCTTGTTTCAATTCCGCTTCTTTTCTTTCTTTAGCTGCTTTTCGCTGCGCTTCAAGTGTTGTTAATTCAGCGTTATAGGCTCCTTCCTCGTGCCGTCTATGTTCAGCAATTTCATCGTCTACAGCTCTCAATCTATCGTCACTGGTTTTGCGCATCTCTTTGTCAAGAGTTTGCATTCTGGTTTCTCTGGCTGTTCTCATTTCATTATCAAGTTCACCGGTTGTAGTGGTTCTGAGGCCAGCCATTTCAGCATCTAGGCGCTCTATTTCTTTTAGGGTTCTCTCTCTATAGCCCTTCGTCTTAAGATTGAATGCTCCTTCTTCATTTTGTAATGCGTCTTGATATTCCTTTTGCAAATCCGCAAGAGCTTTAGATTTCTCGCGTTGCATAGCTTGAAGAGCTTCTTGATGCTGTTTTTGCAAAGTCTCAAGAGCCTTTGAATTCTCACCTTGTTGAGTTTTGGTGGCATCTTCATGCTGTTTTTGCAAAGCCTCAAAAGTCTTAGCATACTCACCTTGTTTAGTGCTGGTGGTTTCTTCATGCTGTTTTTGCAAAGCCTCAAAAGTCTTAGCATACTCACCTTGTTTAGTGCTGGTGGTTTCTTCATGCTGTTTTTGCAAAGCCGCAAGAGCCTTTGAATTCTCGCCTTGTTGAGTTCTGGTGGCATCTTCATGCTGTTTTTGCAAAGCCGCAAAAGCCTTAGAATACTCGCCTTGTTGAGTTCTGGTGGCATCTTCATGCTGTTTTTGCAAAGCCGCAAAAGCCTTAGAATACTCGTCTTGTTGAGTTCTGGTGGCATCTTCATGCTGTTTTTGCAAAGCCGCAAAAGCCTTAGAATACTCACCTTGTTTAGTGCTGATGGTTTCTTCATGCTGTTTTTGCAAAGCCGCAAGAGCCTTAGAATACTCACCTTGTTTAGTGCTGATGGTTTCTTCATGCTGTTTTTGCAAAGCCGCAAGAGCCTTTGAATTCTCGCCTTGTTGAGTTCTGGTGTCATCTTCATGCTGTTTTTGCAAAGTCTCTAGGGCCCTACCATTCACAGTTTTTTTGGTAGAAATTTCCCTGCGAAGCTGGCTAAGTTCTGTGTTGCATTCACTGATAGACTCTCTCAGCCCTCTTTCGGCGGCTTGAAGTTGGTCGACAAGAGCTTCTAGTCTTCGGGCTGCGACTTCTGGGGTCTCGGGTTCACCATCGGAAGCGGAAGCAGCAGCTGGTCTTCGAGATTCGATTTCCGGGGCGTCGTCGAGTTCATCATCTGAAGCAGCAGCAGCGGCAGAGGAGCTTGGTGAACTACCAGCGGCTCTTGCAGGAGGGGCTTGTTTTTTCTCATTGGGCCGCCTTAGGCTCGCAAGTTGTGCTTTAGCATCACAGAGCTGCTGAAAAATCACACGGAGGTTAGTTTGATTCTTGACAAGCTTGGATTTCAATTGGTCTTCTGCGGTCGGGGGCATATTGGAAAGAGAACCGAAGACTGTTTCGGGTGCGAAGAAGCCTCCTACTCCCATGACAACTAACCCGCCTGCTGTTTTAACGCAATTGACGAGATTGGCAAAGTCTCTTGTTGCGATCTCATACCCTTTTTGTTTGGAGCTGCGAACATCGAAGAGCCAAGTGACGCAATTTAACAAGAGCTTATAAGCACCTACAGGTATTTCACCCGTAGCTCTAAAGGCTGTAACAAATGCGAGCCATGTACAGTAAATGCGGTGCTCTTTGTACCTGGAAATTCTGCCGAGCGCATCTTGGACATAGGTGTCATTAGCTGGAGTAAATATCACTTGTTCCCATGTTTTGGAATGGGCAGTTACTGGAGGTTGCGCTCTAAGGGAAGCTGCAGCTAATGATTCTGCTACTACTATTGCGGATTGTGCTGATGATCGCGGGCTGAATGGGGGTGTCGTCGATGCCATATTTAACCTCCTGAAGGTTTGTGTAAAGATAAGCGCAGATGATTTTAAAATTGGAAGTTAAAAAAGAGCAAGAGATTTCGTATAAACACTCTCTGAAAAAAAATCACGGACGATTTTTTTTGAGCTGCATATCGAAATAAGCAAGATGTTCGGGATGGTGATTTTGCAGCCACTGGCGGAGCGGGAGTAATTCTAAGAAGATCTGGCGCTTTAGACCAATGGATGTGCTTAACTTAGGGCTGGCAAGGAGCGATCCGACATCCATCAAGATCATGCGGTTATCAACGACGCCGTAGTTTCTTTCGATGATGGGATCTAAGTTGGAGATTCCTTTTTGGCATTGGGAAGAGATGGTCTCAATATAGGATGAGATGAGGGCCTGGGCTTGAGAGGGGTTTTGTTCGAAGTAGAGAGTGAAAGCAGTAGCTTTTTTTTGGACGAGGAATTTTGTCTGGGCGCGATCGATGCGGTGGCGGATGCCGAGCTTGTCGATGAGAATGAGGTGTTTGGAAAGAGGATAAGAGGCGAGTGCTGCTTCGGAGGAGAGATGCTTCAGGGCTAAGCGGGAGCTGGACTCGAGGTTGGACAACCGTTTGGCGCGCTCAGCTAAATAATTTCTTTTCCATGATTCTAAGAAAGGAAGGGAGGTTTTTTCCAGCCAGGGAAGAGGCCGGCGGCGGCTGAACTTCATGAACTTGACGACATGTTTCCGATCGGCAGTCTCAAAGGCGTAGAACTGTTTGCCGGCTCCAATGAAGGTGAGGGTCTCGGAAGGGCCCGCAGATGGAGGAGAGTTTTCGAGGAGCATTTTAGAAAGGGCAAACCCTTCGGTTTGAAAGTGGCAGAACCTTTCAAGGGCAAGAAATGAAAGGAGGGCAAGAAAAAGCTTAGCGCGCACACGCTTCAACATGGGAAGCCAGAGGTGGATAGTGATGGGAAAACCAATCTTTGAGCTCGATGATGAGCGCAGGCAGTTCTTCGGGTTTGGAGGAACTTAAAATAAAATGGCCGGGATCGACTTGAATAGGCGCTGCGTCGACAAATCCAAAGTTAGAGTAAAAATGGACGTCGTCGTCGAAGATGTTCTTGGAAATGCGCTGGGCGCAAAGGGAGACGAGATCGGTGATCCCTTGTCGGACCTTGTCGATATCGCCGGTTTTTATCCAGGAGGAGAACTGTTCATAGACTGGCGTCGCGCGCTTTTGAAGGACAAAAGGGGTGTTGTTGAGGTCGAGGGAGTGGACGATGTTGAGTTTGTCATAGAGGGTAACGGCGGGATAGGTATTTTGAGAGGCGTGGAGATGGAGGGAGATGAGGCCGGTCTCCGTGCGGAAATGATCAAAAGCGAGCTGATAGCCTCGGAAATCTCGCTTTCTTTTCCAAGCGATTTCATGAAGTCGTTTCGGCCGGAATTGTTTGACCTGGTTCAAGAGCGGAACTTTGGTGATCCAGGCAGGAGGGGCGTAATCGACGTACTTGAAGAATTTAAGGACATGTTGTCCGTCTTTCGAGGCAAAAACAAAACATTGATTGCCGCAGCCTAAATAATGGAACGGCTGGTTTAAGATCGAGAGAATGGCGGGATCTGCTAGATCGGGAATGGGCGTCTCGTGATGGAATTGGATCCTTTGGAGAAAAAAACCGGAGGTTTTTTTATGGCAGAAGTGTTCAAGGCTATTGAACGCGATGAAAAACAAGGTGATGTTAATGCCGTATTTGATCCATTTATTCATGGATGATTACCATAAAGACTTCTTCATCTAGGTGGTTCACAAGCTCGGGATGTTTTTCATTCAGCCATTTGCGGAAGGGCCGTACGAGGTAGTAGAGCTCGGGCTTGTAGAATAGGGGTTTTTTCATGCACGGATCGACGGCAAAACGGCCGACATCGATTTTGATCGCTTTATCTCCTAAGATCCCGCAATTGGTGGCGATATTGGGATCTTTGTCCAAATACCCTTTTTTGCAGCGGGTCACGATAAGGTCGACGATGCTAGATATGGTGTGCCTGGCGCCTTCAAGATTACCGGCGGCGATTTGACGGTCGATCTTGTCATGGACGAGTTCGGCGCGTCTTTGTAGGATAAAATCGGTTTTGTCTAGATCGATCTTATGTTCCATTTTGACCTTGTCGATGTAAGTAATGCTCTTATGGAGATGAGATGTTTTGTTGAGATGGACATAGACCAGGGCTGTCTCTTCGGGAAGCTGTTCAAAACCTAGCTTATAGCTGCCGTACTCGACTTCGATTTTCTTTCTTCTTTTGCCGTATTTTTTATCGCGGTAATTTTTAATGAAGGGGATGTAATTGAGGTGAGTGGGCTCTCGAAAATGTCTTTGCTTAAAGAATTTTAGTGCGTATTTTCCATCTTCGCTGAAAAAGACATAGGCCTGTCCGCCGCAGCCGAAATAGGTGTAATTTTGACTGAGGGCTTTGTCGACTTCTTTCTCTTCTTCTTTAGTAAGAGGCCTGGTATCAAAAGTGGGGTCGTAGGGGCGGTCGTCTTGGACCTCAGAGAGGATGAACTTATTGGCGGTCGTGATAGAGAGTTGATAGGCCGCATAGCCGATAGCACAGGACGCCAAAACATACATGAAAGGCTTTAATTTCATAAGTTTTCGATTTGGGTTTTAAGGTGTGCGCCCAGCTCCGGGCAGTTTTTATTTAAGTGGGCATGCAAATGATCGGTGATGCGGATGATCTCATTTTTATTGAACGGCCGTGTTCGTGGGCCGAAACGTCCGACGTCGATTTGTATAGGGTCTGTCCCGATAAGGCCAAAATTAGTTTCGAGGTCGGGGTCCTTATCGGAGATCCCCAGCTCGGCGCGGCGCGCGAGCAAGCGGACTAATTTCGAGAGAGTTTCTTTGGCATCCTCAAGGCGGTTATTTTCGATCATTTGGTTGAGGGAAGTATAGAGCAGGCTGGCTCTTTTTTGAACAAGAAATTCGTAGTTGTCGAGAGGGATGGGATGATGGATGCCCAGTTTGTCCACAAGGTCTAAAGTTTGGTTGAGTCCCGAGGTTTTATTCAGATGGAGGAAAACGAGGCCGGTCTCTTTTTTCAAAATTTCATAAGCTAGTTTATAGCTTCTGAACTCGCGCTCGAACTTAGCCTCTTTTTTTGCCACTTTGGCGCGGGCCCATTTCATGGGAATTTTAGAGAGAAGAAAGGGAGCGTGCATATGATCGTGGCGAAAAAATTTTATCACATATTGGCCGTCTTGCGAAACGAAAGCAAACGATTGGACTCCCTTGCCAAAATAAGAATAAGGCTGCTGGAGGATTTTTTTAATTTCTGCAAGGTTTTCAGGGGGTGCGGTGTCCCACTGGGGCTGATACGATAAATTTGAAGTGATCCGGTAGACGGTAAAACTGCCGGTCTGAGATTTGCAAACACGGTCGACCGCAAGAAAACAGATGGCAAATAGTGTTATTTTGAGGATCCATTTCATAAGAGTGTTTTAACGTATTAAGGCTTCGTCGATTTTTGGGATTATTTTGGCCGATTTTTGGTTCAAAATACAAGGGTAATATCAACTTGCGTATATTACCCTTGTATTTTGAATCGAAAATCGGCTCAAAAGAACCCAAAAATCGACAGAAGCTTAAGCCGTTAACACACTCTAGCCTCATATTGTCTTCAAAAGGGCATAAAAAATCTGCTCAAAAATGCCTCTAGCCGATTGTTAAGAATTGAACAAAGATTTCCATTTAAATAATTTTTTAACTATATTGTTTAAAAAAAATTGGAGCGGTTATGTTGTCGACGTTGGGTTTATTTGCTAGCGACCTTAAGGCATTTCCTGCGGCCTGGTTTTCAGGAGACGATCCGGAGATCCAGGAAAAGGCCCGTAATTTTATCCGCTCCGCGCTAAGAGTTTCCTTCGCTTGCGGCGTCATCTGGGCGATGTACAAAGGGCAGCATTTTGATAGTCTACGGATGATCAATGTGCCGGTGATCCTTCTAGCCATGAAAGCGGCGACCATTTCGTATTCCATAGAGCCGATTTCTTTTCTGACCAATCTCTTTATGATTGCGACATCCAAGTCAAAATTAGCGGTGGGCGCCTATGTCCTGGTGCTGGGGATTTTCCAATGTGTCGCACAGACATTGGGCCAAGGAAAGATCAAAGAACCTTCGAGGTTCTTTTCTGTCTCATTGAAGCGGACCGCATTGAAGTTCGATCCGTTTTCATATTTGATGAATTTCGCTTTGATCAAGCTTCCGGAATCCCGCCTCGGAATCGGTCTTTATACCGTTGGCTTTGGGGTTTTTCAGACGTATGTTTATACCTCTGCGAGGTGGAATTTAAAAGAGTCTCCGACTGATTTGGCATTGAAGGGGATTTTACACATCATGTTTGGACTGGGCTGGTTGGGGCTCTACGAAAGACATAACCGGATGCTGGAAGAAGGTAACAATAAGAAGGGGACTTTATTTTACAAAGCTGCGGACCGATTGGCTCCAGCGCTAGCGTGGCTTACAGGAAGGTAAGAGATTGTCAAACACTAACAAACTCACTTCACAACGATTGTTTGCTCTAAATCCTTGAAAAGGGGAGTCAAAACCTTGTTTTGCGGATCGAGCAGCTCGAGCTGAATCTTATGAGAGCCTCTTTTGAGCCCATAGATGAAGTAGGGAACCCAATCAGTTAAGATTCTTTTGTCGGACCCATCGATGGTCAGTCGTACTTTATAGCCGTCTTTCGAAAGCTGGGTATTAGTGAGGTAAAAGTCGAGCAGGATAGGCTGATCGGCCTTGAATTCTCCTTCTGGAGCGTTGTAGGTCAGGTAAGGCTGGGATAGGTCGATTGAAGGGTTGCTCTCGGCGTTACCAAAATAAAAATACATGGCGGCAAAGCACTTCGGGCCTTTCAAGCATTCGTCATAGGACCAAACGGGAAAAGCACGGAGGATATGAATGCCTTCAGAAAGCTTATAAGGAATGGTGGCTTGAATGATCTGGTCAAAATCGATCTCCTCGTTTTCTGCCACATCATCAATCGCTTCGTTGATATCAAAATGATGCTTGCCATCGATGATGATATGGATGGCCTGTGCTTCCTCGCTATCGCGGATCTCTCGAGCTCTAGGAAGATCGGTCTTGTAGCCTAGGGGAAAAGCTTCGATGCGGAGCTGTGTGGTAACGGGATTTGATGTTTTGACTTCGCCTTCCAAAGGAAATGCAAACCGGACTTCGACTCCATCGGGCTCAGGACTTGGCTTCATGGGAATCACACGGACGGTGCCATTCTGCTTTCCTTCAACGGTTGCACCCCATGCAGAGCTTGAAATACCCAAGGAAATGGAAATAAGGGCGGCAATCAATCTCATAAACAGTTCTCCGTTTTGACGGCCCCTTTCATCATTTCGCCAGAGATTGCAGCTTTGCCGAATTGTTCCGAATGACGAAAAGGGCCGTTAACTTACATTTATCGCACCTTTTGTTAAATGTCTACTGCCTGTATGAAGAAACCATGGGGTTAGAAGTTGTTTTCCTGATCGTTGTCTTGGGACTTGTGTTCGATTACACGAACGGTTTTCACGATGCGGCTAATGTCGTGGCAACGCCGATTGCAACGAAAATCGTTACGCCTTTAGTCGCAATTATCATCGCAACGTTTTTCAACTTTTTGGGAGCGACACAGATCAGCGGGGTAGCCCAGACGATCACCACAGGGCTGGTCGATGCAGCCGATGCCACGCAAGCGATGGTGCTGGCGGCAGTCGTCGGAGCGATCTTCTGGAACTTCTTAACTTGGTATTTTGGGATCCCCAGCAGCTCTTCCTATGCGCTGGTGGGGGGATTGATCGGGGCTGCTCTTATGCATGGGGGGCCTCAGATTATCATTTGGAGGAATGTCATCTTGAAAGTCATCATCCCGATGGTGCTCTCGCCCTTGGTAGGATTTTTACTGGCCTATTTCATTATGCGGCTGCTCTTGAGGCTTAACACCCAAGACAGGAAAGCTTTTCGGTATTTTCAGATTATCTCTGCGAGCTTTTTGGCTCTTTCGCATGGACTGAACGATGCCCAAAAAAGCATGGGTATCATTACGCTTGGGCTTCTTGCCGCAGGGGTCATCACCACTTCTCATATTCCTCTCTGGGTCATCGGCTCTTGCGCGGTGATGATGGCGCTAGGGACTGCGACAGGGGGATTTCGGATTATCAAAACAATGGCCTATGAGATCACAGAACTCAAACCGATTCAGGGGTTTGCGGCAGAGGCCAGCTCTTCGGTGGTGATCTTGCTGGCCAGCTTTCTGGGGATGCCGATCAGTTCGACGCATATGATCGCAGGGAGCATCACCGGCGTCGGGTCTGCCCGAGGCTCAAAAGCCGTCAAGTGGGCGACAGCCAAAAAAATCGTCTGGGCATGGGTCTTAACGATCCCGGGGGCAGCTTTAGTTGCTGGTTCTATCTTTCATATCTTTTTAAAGATCTTTGTTTAAGTTAATTATAATTATTAAACAGTTTAATTAAACTATTAACTATAATGAAAATAAAAAGATCAAATAATGGCAAAGAAGAAACGCGGACGGATCACAGTCCTCGAAGCGGTAGACAATCTTTCCCATTTGGCCGACCTCAATGTGGAGCAAAAAGAGGAGACCGAATGGACCGACCCTGCCAAAGTCCAAGAAAATCAAGATGCTATCCGTGAGACGTTTAGGACGTTAACGGCCTATCTCCAACACCTTTATCAAAAAGAACGGGAAGAACTGGGCAATCCTCAGACGCAGAAGGGAATACAGGCGATGATGCAGCTCGCCGGAGAGGCGGTTGATAAAGTCGGCAAGTATACGAAGCTTTTCAAGGGAGCCCATACCCGCGACGAGTCGATCCCCGAATTCCAGCAGCTTCAGCAGTTTTATCTTTCCAAGGTTTTTTCCAAAGTCAAACATGAAAAACCCGCCGAAGCCTGGGAAGATGCCGGGAGCGAAAGAGAGATGGAAGACGAGCGGCAGGCCCTCAAAGACCTCGAGGCCGTCCAGCAGGATGACGAATATGAGCTGTTTTATATCTATAAAGAAGACGGGACTCCCTTTTTCACTCCCCAGCTTCTGCGCCATATCAGGATGGTGGGCAATTTTGATGAAAGCCTGATGTCCAAAGATCATGAAGACATGCTGAGGCGGATGGAGGTGATTCTAGACCGCGATCTGCATGTCTCTGCACAAGAAATTTTGGCTGAAGCCACCGACCTCATCGAACGGTTTTACAAAGAGGCTTTGCAGCATCGGGACCAGGAAGGGCCCGCAGCGCTTAGTAAGGCCGTCATGGCGCTGATGCTCGCGGCAAATCCCAAAAACCTGCTTCACAATACCCATGTCAAACCCTGCGTCGACTATTTTATCGATTTTGAGACTTATTTAAGACGGGCGGTCGAATCGGCAGATTATCATCAGTGGAGAACTCTACCGCCTGAAAAAATCACTCCGTTTAAAAGCCTTTGTCTCAAACTCGCCCATTATCTTTGCAACGCGCTCTTTCTCCGGAGCGGCGCCCGGCATGAAATCATGTCTTTTATCCGAGACGTCGTGGAAAATAGGGCAGTCGAGCTTCCGACGCTCTGGGGAACTCTATCTTCTGTCGATACCGCCCTCCGCGCCGAGCTTCGCAAATATCCGAGCGGCCCTCTCATGAAGATCTTGAAAGTCTTCCGTTATGAAGAAGAGAAGAAAGGGTTTGATCCGCTCATCCAGAAAAATCCTCCCAGCCATATTTTCAATATCTCTTCTGAAATGACCCATACCAGCATCGTCCATCTCCCGTGCCCGGTGCACCAAGAGCTGATCGACCGCGTGACAATCACACCGGAATTCAAAGGATATCTCCGCTCCCTAGTCAACCGAAAGCACCTCTACATCAATCTCCAAGACCGTACTTCCTGGAAAGAGCATGCCCGCTCCTCTGCGATAGAAGAACTGTCTAAACAGGGAGAATTTACAGAAGTCCTCCATGTGGTCACTTTGGCCAAACACACCGATTTCTATCATCAGATCAATGACTACGCAGAGATCGCAAATGCAAAGGAGTTTTGCAAACTCTGCGAGACTCAAATCAATAGCGGGACAGAATGCGGCTTTTATTATCCGCAAGGGTTGATCACTCCGAAAATCGTCCAAGGGTTAGTCGGCTTTGTCTATGAGCAGTTTTTCCATCAAAAACCGGGGTTTTCTAGAAAAGAGAGGCTCGATTTCATTGAGATCCTCTATTTTTTCCTCATTTTAAGGATCCTCGATGCTCAAAATCCCGATGTCGTGAGCTTTAGCGATAAAGACGGCGTCGATGCCGGCGCTGCGATGGCAGCCTCCTTTTACGGCTTTGCCCGGATGATCAGCACGATGAAGCCGTGGACAGAAGAAGATAAGAACTTTTTCCTCTTTGCATTTTTTGGCTCCGCTCTTTTGATCCGCCACCGCTCGATCGATCCGCTCGTACTCCAGCGGGCGCTTTCAGCGCTCGATCATTTTGAGACTGTCATGAAAGAAAAGCGCGACACCGTCCTCAAGGCCTGCGCGGCCTTGTTCCCCGAGCTTCCGCTCACCCAGATCAAAGTCTCTGAAGTCGCTTAAAATTCAGCCAGAGAGTATTCTGGAGGCTACTTATGGATGATGATATGAGCGATAAAGAAATCATGCAAATTATGATCAAATCGCAAAAGAAGGCTTATCAAACGGCTTTAGAAACTGCGATCCGTTCAGGCACCTCTCTTGTTGTCATGCGTAAGGGTAAACTTGTGGAGATCAAACCCAAGTATAAATACGTTCTTGTCCCTATCAAATCCAAGAAAAAGAAAGCCGTTAAATCTTCACGTAAGAAATAATTGCTCTTTGAACCGATCCCATTAAGCTCTCTCCATGAGCTTTCCGACAATTTCGCTGTAAATCGATAATGTAGGCTTAGGCATTTTGGACTTTAAGGACGATTTTTCCGGTCGTGTGACCTTTATTGATTTCATTGAGGGCTTGGCTTGCCTGATCCAGGGAAAATTCTTGGATTTTAGGTGGCTTTGCTTTGCCTAATTCAAACAACTCGGCGATTTCTCGAAGCTGTTTTCCATTGGGTTGGACAAAGAGAAATTCCGCCCGCACTTTAAAGCGGGTTGCTAAATCTGAATCTGGTTGCTCTAGAGTGCTGACGATGCGGCCGCCGGGTTTCAGAACTTCAAAACTTTGCTTATAGACAGAACCGCCGATAGTATCAAAGACCACATCGATGCCGGAAGGATGAGATTTTCGAATTTGATCAACAAAATTGGTTTTCCGATAATCGATGATTTCATCTGCATGCAAGCTTTTGACATATTCAAATTTAGAGGAACTTGCTGTCGTCAATACTTTAGCCCCGCAACATTTTGCCCATTGAATAGCAAAACCACCCACGCCGCCGCCGCCGCCATGGATAAGGATTTGTTCACCCGACTTCAGTTCTGCTTTTTCAAAAAGAGCCTGCCATGCAGTCAGCCCTGTAAGGGGGACCGCGGCAGCCTCAGCCATAGAGAGGTTTTTCGGCTTCACGGCGATATGCTCAGCAGGAAAAATCAGATACTCAGCCCAACTTCCCCATTGTGCAATGGGCTTGCGGCAGTACAAGTAGACTTTATCGCCCTTGTTCAAGGAAGCCGCATGTTTGCCCAGTGAGTGGACTGTACCGGAGGCTTCCCATCCAAGAATGAGAGGGAATTGATGGGGCATGCGTGATTGAAACAAGCCTTGTGCAATCTTTGCATCTGCAGGATTAACGCCTGCATAAGAAACAGCAATACAGACCTCGCCATCGCCAGGTTCAGGCGTGGGAATTTGACCGACTTTTACATTGCCTTCAGGAGCAAATATTTCGATATAGGCCGCTTTCATGTGCACCTTAATTTAGACTTAAGTCTTCAGGAATCATTGAGAGGGTGGCGTATTTGCCTCCCATCTCGCGCAGGATCGTCTGCCAGAGTTTTTCCGGGGGAGTGTCAAAGACATGCCGGGCAGAAGCTGGGGAGATGAACCACATGCCGCCAAGGAATTCCCGTTCAAGCTGTCCCGGTCCCCAGCCGCAATAGCCAAAACAAAGACGGATGGCGGGCCCATTAGGATCTGTAATTGCTTCTTGAAGAAATTGCAGGTCGCCTCCTAGAAAGACACCGTCGCAGAGTTTGAGGGTCAGGTCGGGTTGTTGATCATTAGAGTGAAGCAGCATCATCTGATTGGGCTGCAAAGGACCTCCGGCCCGGATTTGCACACGGGGATTGGTGATCTCTTTCATATTGATCACTTCTTCGGGGATTTCTACATCGAGGACTTTATTGACGAGGATGCCGAACGAGCCGGTGGGCCCATGTTCGCAGAGCAGGATCACGCCACGGAAATACATCCCGGAGTTGATTTCGGGGCTGGCGATGATGAAGGTCCCTTTCGTGAGCTGCGCGTGGGGTTCTTTGGCCATTATTCTGTAAGGGCCTCATTGAGCTTTTCGTTATAGAGATGGAGGTTGTTCGACATCTCGGTCACTTGCCGCATCAGTTCCGCGAAGTTTTCTTTAAACTTGCCGCTTTCAACGACTTCCTGGCCTTCTGACTTCTCGATCACCATCGAAAGGCGGGCCATGGAGGTATTGATCTGATCGATCTCTTTTTGGAAGTAACTTTTGAAAGAGTCGGGTGTTGCCAGGGCATTTAGCTCCGATATCCGTTTGGTCCGGGTCCGCTGCCAGCCTTTATTGAGATGGAATAGCACGCCATAGTGGTTGACATCGTTCATGAGGGTGTCCATTTTGCTCATGACAGCTGTCATCCGGAGGTAGAAGTCTTGATCTTTGAAAAGTTTTCCCATGGTGCCTTGTCCGGTGGCCATGTCTTGGCTGACTTTATCGATCGAGCTTGAAACACTTTTTAAGTTAGAGACAACGGGGCCGAGATTTTCAAAAACCCCGTCTTTTGCCAGCTGGGCCAATGCATTGTCGATTTTCTGAGCTGACGCTGTCAGCGCAACAGACCCTTCTTTCAACTGGGGGATGAGCTGATGGTCATTGACAGCTTGTGAGATGGAATCGATCTGCGTCATTGCCGAACCGAAGGAAGAGACGGCGACTGTCAGCCCTGTTTCATTGTCCTCGAACCAGGTTTTGACCAGGTCGACGGTATCGTTAAGTTTTTCTCCGATATCGGAAAGACGGTTAAAAGTATTTTCCAAAGGATCGACCGAATCGGCATAGACCGGAGTTTTGTCAGAGATCATTTCAGGAGTGGTTCCAACAGGAGGTGTCCGAGGGGTGATTGCAATCGATCTTTCGCCCAGGAGGCCCGATGTCTGCATTGTGATTTGATCGGTGCTGTAGACGTGGACCTTGGAGTCGATCTTCAATGTTAATTGATAGAAATAAAGGCGGCCGAGCTCATCGCTGGGCTGGGTCTCACGCGCATGGGAGATCTCATTGACGGCTGTGACGATGCCGACAGCCTTGCCTGCAAACATCACTCGCGTCCCGACATTGATTTTATTTATGTTGGAGAATCTGAGGTAGATAATCTGCTTCTCATCGCCGACGGAGGGACGCAAGAACATGACGAGACCGGCAAAGAGCCCTAGCCCTCCCAATAGAAAGAGACCAATTAAAAAGTTCTTTATCGTATTATTCATGAGATCCCATTTTACGCGGTCCTTCCGTAATAGTCTTCCTTAAGAATTCAATTATAGGATTGTCGATTTTCATGAAAGCCTCA